>Ga0075030_100002731_pt1 | contig 16048 bp, 12 predicted proteins | sample LitLauG_LLR_2012_FD_71393 | JGI IMG/M metagenome (GOLD analysis project Ga0075030, IMG submission 71393) | Freshwater sediment microbial communities from Pennsylvania, USA - Little Laurel Run_MetaG_LLR_2012 | ecosystem: Environmental > Aquatic > Freshwater > Creek > Sediment | place: USA... | reverse complement strand
TGGATTCCGGAAGTCTACCGGCTGCAGCAGCGGCTGGTCGATATCGAAGGTTATGTCGCGCTGAACAGCAACCGCTATTCGGTTCCGGTGGACTGGATCGGCCGCCGCGTAGAAGTGCGCGAGACCAAGGACAAGATCGAGATTCAACTCGATGCCCGCCGTCTGGTCACGCACCGGCGCATCGCCGAAGCTGAGCAGCAGCGAGTGATGCTGGCCGAGCATCGTCCGCCACGCGGCCAGAGAGACGCGCGACCCGATCCTCATCCCGAAGAGAAGGCCATTGTCACGGCCGCGCCTGAGTTGGCCGACTATGTCGTGGGGTTGAAACAACGGAGTCGCAAGGTAGTCACGCTTGCCCTGCGGCAACTGTTGCGTCTGGTGCGGGAGTATCCACGGGAACCGCTGTTGGGGGCTGTGCGCGAGGCGGGCCGGTATGGGCTTTACGATCTGGACCGGCTGGAACGGATGATCCTGCGCCGTGTGACGCGCGAGTACTTTCTGCTCGAAGGGGAATCGGACGATGACTGAAGAACTGGAACAACTGCTGAAGAATCTCAAGCTGCGGCGCATCCTGGAGATCTATGACGAACAGTTGCGCGCCGCCGATAAGGACGACATCAGCTACTCGGATTTCGTCACGCGCCTGGTGCGCGCGCAGTGGCAGGCCAAGCAGGAGGGCGCGCTGGAGTGGCGTATCCGGCGTGCCAATCTGCCCGAGCGCTGGACCCTGGAGACGTTTCCGTTCGCCCGACAACCGGGCGTGAACCGCAAACAGATGCGCGGTTTTGCGGAGCTGGAGTTCATCGCCAAGGCGGAGAATATCGTGCTGGTCGGCGACACCGGTAGAGGCAAGACTGGATTGGCTTGTGGTCTGCTGCTGAAGGCTCTGGAGAACGGCTACCGTTGTCAGTTCGTCAAGGCCCAGGACTTGTTCGATGAAATGTATGCATCGCTGGCCGACCGCTCGACGCGGCAACTGCTCAAGCGCCTGGCGCGACTGGACGTGCTTCTGATCGACGAGCTTGGGTATTTAAATCTGAAACCGGAGCAGTCGAACATCTTCTTCAAGCTGATGGAAGAACGCTACCGCCAGCATTCCACCATCATCACTACGAATCTCGTATATGACGAGTGGCCGAACTTCTTGGGCAGCCGGCCGATGGTGGAGGCGCTGCTAAGTCGTCTGCGACACTACTGCCACACGGTAACGATCGACGGTCCGTCGCTGCGCGATCTGCAAGGTTGAGGGCATCAGTATGGACGACGGCCGCAGCCAGGAAGAATATATTCGCCAGGTCCTGGAAGCGTATCGCCAAACGCCGGGTACGATGGGGACTGTCCGCCGTCCGGACCGAGTGCTCGCTGCGCAACTCTACCAAAGGGGTGTCTGCGCGAGCGTGATCGAAAACGCATTCGTGCTGGCAGCGGCGCGCCGCCTGATGCGTCCCGCCGATGCTCCGCCGTTGGGCCCGATTCGTTCGCTGGCTTATTTCCTTCCCGTGATAGAGGAAGTGCTTGGCTTGCGCGTCAGCACGGATTACTTCCAATATCTCCGTCACAAGCTCGAACGCATCGCGCCTACGCGGTAGGCTCGCCCTTCGCCACCCACACGATGCGCGCCTTGGGCGCGGATGAAGGAAAACCAAACCGCACGCCTTCGGCGTGGATGATGACCCTCTGATCGCTTCCGTTCCCAGTCTCGTTCTCGGGGTGGTTCGCTTCAGCCGAGCGCTACTGGGTCACTCTTGCCAAGCGCCCAAGAGCAAAGAAACAGCCGCGTGGTGCACAGGGGAGTCATCTGGGCAATTCTCCGCTTCTTGAAGCACACCGGCGGGAAACTCGACCAAATAGTCATATTCGGTGCGAATGAAGTCCCTTGTTGCCTGGATCGCCCCAAATGTCTGGTCAGAGATGTGAGGTTTCAGAATGGCGAGTAACCGTGAGTATTCGGCAATGGCGTTAATGTGGGTGGCGATCGCGAAAACCGCTGCAATATACTCGAGGTCCAGGGAAACCAGCGGTAGGAGGTCCCAGCGATTGGCTCCTGCAAGGTGGTACAGCAGATTGGAGACCTCGTAACTTGTCAGATGTCGGTACCTGTTCAGCATCGTGGTTCTCCTACTCACAGCATGTGCGGTCTAGCGAACTTTTCCTCAGTCGGATTTCCTTCTTTGACTCTGCTATATCATCAGCTGGTAACTCAGCGCGATGGCATGGCGGCAATATAAGACGTGAACTCCTTTGCATTCGCGGCTCATCGTCCTTGAGATACATCGTCTTATCCTTATCTTCTGTCGTTCGCTATGAGGCCATCCGTCTACGGCCACCAGCGCCGCGCCTTGAGGGCTGCCCGCGCGATCTCGTCTACTGACGTGGAACCATGGGCAGCAACGACAACAGGAAGAAGTTCTCTGAGGTCCACTAGAAGGTTCTGACGATTCCGGCTGGCCGAGATGTGAAACGTTTCCAGGAGGATTGGAATGAGCTCGCTGGGCGGTAGCCGTACCGCAGTACTGGCGAGGTTGGCTAGCGCATCCGCTCGAGCCTTCACTTCAAGTATGCCTCGTGCAATAGCAAACGCATGTCCCGGCAGAGCCTCAGCTAAAACACCCGCGAAGTAGGCGCCGGATTGATCCTGCGTCTCCGTCCAAGTTTGCGCGGCTGTGAGAGCTACGATTTTGTCGCCAAGTAACCCACAACACTGTGATGCGTCGGCTTGTGGTCGCAGAAGTTCGAGGACTTCAACTAGATCCCATGGGTCCTCAATGTGCGATATCTGAGATTCGACCTCTTTGAGGAGTACGATCCTTGACGACGACGATGTAAACGGCACAATCGCAGCCATTGCCTTTGCACGAGGAACGGAGCCACCAAGCGTTTTGGCAAGATCAGTGAGGGTACCGAGCTGGCGCGGGTTGCATTTCGGCGCGAGGGCAACAATGCAATGAGCTTTTGGCAAATCGTATTCAAGTTGTCTGATAACAAGTATGGACTCAGCGAAGACATCGTCCAATAGGGGCGGCGGAATTCTCGCCAAGAGCTGTACTGCCGTTACTTGGCTGCGGCTCTGATGTAGTAGACGTAACGCGGTAATAAGTAATTGCGAGCGCTCCTTCTCAGGAGAGCATAGCGCCAAGCGAGAGTACAGTCCCGCTCGCTCACTCGCGTCCTCGATTTGAGCGATCCGATCATGTAATTCGCGGATAGCGAATGCTGTCAGCTGTCGACTCAATCCTTCGCTCATCAGCTCCTCTAAGACGCTGATTTCCTCTACACCAGGGAGCGCAGCAGCAATTCGCAATGCCTTGCTGATGTGACCTTGCCAGATTAGCGCTTTGGAAATCGCAGCGAGTAACTTGGGACTGTCGTTTGTGTGTGCGTGGCGTTCGACGATACCTATTGCGCGCCTTGACTTCCCGAGTAGCGTCAGCCGAATAACAAGCGGCATAAGCACTGTCTCCCAAGCGTGCAAGTCCCAATGCTCCGCGACGGTCAGAGCTTCCGTTACCGACCGCTCGGAAAGAAATGGCCCGATAGCGCTCAGCGTTGTAGTGAACACTTCGTCCGTTGCGGACTCCTTCAACTGTGAGAGAGTGGCGTGAATCAGTAGTTCTCGAATAGGTCTACTAAGGTATGCAAGGACCTCGGGGATCGATGCCTCAACTGTTCCGGAGCTCAATCTGAAGTGAAACAATTCGATCAGCGCACGTTGTTGATGGGGCGGGACAACGCGCAAGAGGGCAATCAGCGGTTTTGAAGACACCCGCCGAGGGGCTTCAGCGATACGTTCGAGCTGGAGAAGTGAGCGCGTTGCCATCCGTACGACGTGCGGCCTAAGGTGGGGTATAATCAGCGCCAATACTTCCCGCTTCGTAGCTTCGCTATCGAGATCCAGAACCCACTTAAAAAGATCCTCGTGCAGATCGGCCAGCAAATAGGGACAAACAGCCGTCACAATCGCGGCGATCTCTGGGCGGTGCCTTTCCGATTGGATGTGACCGAGCGCACTGCGCTGTAAGCGAATTAGGCAGTCAGACGACGGTGCGTCAGATGGAGTTTGCGTTGGCGACTCGATGCGACTTCTGCCTAATACTCGAAACAACTCCCCAAAATCAGCGGCGACCAGCGAATCAGAGCGGTGCAGGACCAAAGACACGAGTTCCTCAAGCAAGACCGGCTGGACGTACGCAATGCAGCCGATCATGAAACGGGTACTTTCGACCTCGTCGTCGATTTTCCGCAAATCCGTTTGTGTCACTACGAGTAAGTCTCGTGCTTCCTCGCGACTAAGTCGCGCGAGTATTGTGAGCACGTCTCTAACCCATACGTCCGTGTCGGTTTCGCTCACTTCTCGTAAGATCACCCGTACTCGGTGTAAATTCAGAGGAGAGGAGTCGACGCTAAGCATCTGCCGCATCCAGATGATCGCCTGATACCCAGCGTTTGGGATAGGTTCGACAATCCTCTCCGCTTCGCTGAACGCCTCGCCCTGCAAGTGTTTCGGCAACTGGGGAGCAATGTGAGAGACCGTTCGAGCCCGTTCAAGATCATTGTCTATTCGTCGTGCGATTCTCCACATCAATAAAGCAGACTCCTCAGAAAGATATGGCGCAATCGTTCGCAAGTGGTCCGGGTTGGGATGCCCGTGGGCAAGATGTTCCACCGCAGCAATAGCAATGGCAATTGCCGGTTCACGCGCGTGCTCATCCAAGTGGGGCAAAATCCACGCGATCGTGCCGATTGTAGTGTCCATGTCACTTCCACGTGCGATCTCAAGAGCCTGTTGAAAGCCGGTCCGCCGCATACTGCCGACAGAGCATCGGGCTATCCGGACCAGGGCATAAGCCCTGACATCGTTGCGCTCGATCTCACGTACATCGTCGACTAGCTGTTCGATGAGCCGCGTTTGGTCCTGCGGCTCCCAGCAAGGTATCAAGTCGGACAACAGTTCGACTCGTGTTAGCGTCTGCCGGACTTTCACGGCTGCTGAGGTCGCCTCCGCTAGGAGCGCCCTAGGAAGCAGACCGGCCAATCGGGTTAAAGAATCACCGTGCAACTCGTGTACGGTCGCCGAGCACCACGCTTCTTGAATCACGGCCAAGCGACGCTCGGGAGGCAGCTGGCTTGCTATCGCGGTAAGGGCCTTGGATCGCGCCCAATAGAAATCGATGTCTTGAGCAATCGATGTAGCCTCCCGCAGGAGTCCTTCGGAGAGGCGAGGCGCGAGCCAGCAAAGAATCTCAGCTCGATCATACGCGCTGGAGCGCCCTCGGGCGTATTCCAGAGCACGAGTCGTGCTCCAGATGTCGTATTCCACGAGCACCTTCACAAACGCTGAGGGCATCTTCGAATCAACCGTCGCCACAGATGATGCGGCAAGAACGTATCCGCACAATCGACCGACTAGTCGGAACCCCCATTGGGGATCGCAGGGGGGATTGCTACGAACGCCTAAGTACTCACCTTCGGAAATACGCCAAGCGACTTGAATTGAGTCTGCAAACGCACGAGGTCTACGCCGAACCTCATTGCAGACATACCACGCATTCTGTCCCCCAGGGGTCTCCAACGCGAGGAGACGATGCAGGTCTTCAAAAGAGCCTGACTTCTCAAGATGAAAGACCAAATGATCGATGTCGTAATCCGACAGCTCTGCCAGGGGATCTGGAGTTCTCCAGCTTCGGCCGAAAACACGCTTCTCTTCGCTCGACATCATAGCCCGGACCCATTAACGATCGGTTTCATCGACTGATCTTCCACGCCTACCGTCAATGACCGACTGGGGATGATTCCCGCTTGGCGAGATCCTCGACATCCCGAAAGGTGAGAGAGAAGTGATTATGAGCCCAGAGTGAATAGCTTATGATCTCTGAAGGAAAACGATCGACCGCGCAACGCCATCGATCGCCCTCTATGGCACCAGCGTCGGAGTGTAAATGCCCAGATTCTGTCATCGCTGCAGAGTAGCGGCCAACCCAATTCCCTGAATGGAGCGCGTTCGCATAGCAGGACTGCGGCTCCCGGGACCACCCACCTCGCGGAAGCGGCCGGGCGGTATACGCACGTCCGCGTCGTGCAACGAGCTCCCGGATTGTCGCGAACGCTGGGCCGACGACCGTTCCTACCTGAGCCTGGCTGATCGCCCGTAATTGATCCTCGATCATCACAGTGAATTTCACCATATCACCGACGAACCACAGGATGGAACCGGAAAATGAGCCGCTCTTGATTCGCCGCGACCTAAATCGCTATGCGTCTTGCCGTATCGGCGATTACCGGGGGCATCTGTCTCGCCGTGTGGCGTTGGAAAGGCGTGATCGACACGGAGACCGCGTGCGGAAGTGGCTGGCTTCGCTGGGGAGCAAGCCTCTTGATCGAGCCGGCAGTCCATGGGAGCAAACATAGGCGTCCAGGAGATGAAGCGCCCTGCTCCCATACTACGGCTTCGACTGGCACGAGGAACATCGGCCATTGGGATACCACCCTGAAAGCCCCATTCGAGAACGTAATGCTATTGGTAAGGCTCGTCTAAGCGATCTTAATCCTCACGTTTGGTCGGTCTATCAGCCGGTAATGCCAGCAGATTTTAGCCCCACCAACGCATCACGTCATCAATCGCCTTTGTCGCTCTGCTAACAGCTGCCGTGCCACCCACTAAAGCAAGCAGTGGGACGATGCTCGCAAAGTCATAGAGGCCGTCGAGCCTGTTTTGTCCAGACATGAAATCACAAAATCGATTGAACTCATCCAAGGGCGAACCTACTTCACAAACGCGCCGCGTAAATGCCAGTAAGCTCGGCTTGCGCTCGAACTTGTTGGGATTTGCGAACACAATCCTACGAGCAACGCCCAACAAGTCAGCTGGCAGAAATGGCAGGATCACTTCAATAACCCTGCTCTTGTGTGTGGGAGAGTCATATATCCCTTCGCAATCATTCAACATCTCTACCAACTGCTCTTTCTCCAAGCAACCAGCAATTCCTTTGGCCGCATCACACTTTGCCCACGAAGGAAGAGACAAATAGAATCTTATGGCCTTCGATACTCTCCCCCTTCTCGAGTACCCGCACGTAATGGCGACCGCAGTGTCCGCATCCTCTTTGAAGGCCTTCCTACTGAAACTATCTGCGATACCATAGAAATGGTCGTCAGGGAGGTGCCCAATTAGAGCGGCGCGACTTCGTGATTGTGTAGTCTCATTAGCAGACTCATGGACGATTTTAAGCAGTTGCTCTAGTTCGCTCTCCTGAGTCATCTCAGCTGCGATTGCCGCGATGGCTATTGGCAAGTAGAACTGGTCTCGCGCGGTTTGAATCCGCGAAATCGCTTCTGCCACCAGCTCCGAATGCTCCGTACCAGCCACAGAGTTGGCGAGGCTTGCAATTACGATAGCTATTTGCTCACATCCTCCCAGACTTTCACAGTCCCCGGACATTCGCACCGCCTTTATAACCTTCTCCCGTAGAACATCTGGCGTTCGAATAGCAATCACAGACAGCATGGCCGTGTTGCTGGGAGGTGCGAGTGATAACGCGACGTCAAACAGTGATTCCAGAGACTCGGAGGACAGTCGCGGCAGCGATTCGCGCAGCATGTCTTCGTATACGGAATTCCAGTTTTCGAAATCGATCACTTCTGAGAGCTGATCCAGACACTTCGCCGGAACTACTGAGCACAGCGAACGAAGTACCTCGTCGCGTATATCCAATGGAAGTCCACAGGCCGTGGCCCATGCGGACTCAGGCTGCCCTCGGATTGCCAACTGTCGAAGTAAGGCCGATAGTGCCGGCCGAGATAAAAAGTCATAAGCAAGTTTTTGCGCTTCTTCAATTGCAGGATATAGTGCGGCCCTATCTAAAAATGGTGCTATATCGCACAGCGCTTGCTGTCTCGATCCATCATTGTAAGGGCCTGTCAACAACGCGGCTGCCAGCGCCCGCGCAGCCGTATTCTCCGCGTTCGGGTTCTGTGGGCAGGAGGACAACGATGCGAGGGCTACAGCTTGCCCCAGATAATCTCGAATGCCATGTGTCAGTCGAATACAGGTGTTCAGTAAAGACTTCGGGAGATGTGGCGCCAAACCATCGAGCAATTTGGGCTGCACATCGCGGATGAACTGGTCATACTTTTCGGTCAGCACCCAGTCCAAGACGTCGTCGCTGGCATAAGGAGCGACTGCTAATATCTCCTCAATGTTCTGAGCGGTCCGCACAACGTGCTCGCACATTTCTGATGGCAGCCAGAGAGCCGCACGGCTCATGGCTCGTCCGACAACCGCATCGGCGCGTAACCTACGAATTCTGTCGACGTGAGTGCGTAGATGATCGGCGCCCAAGAATGCAGTAATGTCGCCGAGACAAGCAGCCATCAATTCCCCGTACGAAGCTCGATCATCATTGACGTCATATTCATCCCGGAGCGATGGTTCTTGCGCCTCTAGAGCGACATCGACCGATCTTAGCGCTAATTCGATTTGGCCGGTTTGCGCACACACACGGGCAACTGTGGAAAGCGCCTCAGCCCGCATGTACGCAACGGTTCTGCTTCCAGGGTCGAGTTCGACTACGCCATAGGGTTTATCGACGGCACATGCAGACGAAAACGCCTCAAGAAGAGCTCCATCTCGCTCAAGCGGCGGCATATGTTGAGCGACGGCGCAAAGGCCAATTGCACGACTTCGGTTGTCCTTCATCTTACGGACGGCACGAATGCAGGTAGTCAATGAGGTCTCAGGAATAAATCGGCTCAGAGCGAGCAAGCCAGCCGCCCGCAGTTGTTCGCTGCGAGTGAACTGGGCTAGCAACTTCAACGCGCGGCCTGAAGGCCAGACAGGCGCCACGATAACTAGGTGCCTCATAAAGAGCGTAAAGTGCTGACGATCTATGCCGCGCAGAGCCCTGATAGAGTGCGGATTCGGTTCAATCTCCGACCACCGTAGCAGCAGTGATGGAACTGCGTCCCGAACTAGTCTAGCTTTGTTCCCTTCTTCCGCAGCCTCAATCCGAGCCAGTGCCGCCTTTACCATCGCCAGATTCATTTCCCTGCAAACAGCAGCCCAGCAATGTTCACTAGACCAAGCGTCGTCAATCATGATGTAAACTGCATAATCCAGCAATGTCGGAGGGATATATCGGACGATTGAGGCGATTATATCTCCAGCCTTTCCGCTGCTGCGGATGTTCCAATGGATGTCATCAAGAAGCGCTTCAAAGTCTTCGCGGTCCAAAAACGGCGCAAGCCCAACGAGGGCCAACTCCTTTTCGTATTCATAAACCGTTTCAAAAAACAAGTTCTGTGCACGTCGGATGTGCTGCCGATCCAAGTACGGAAGAAGAGACACCAGCCCTTTTATCCACAGGGTCGATCCGCGATCGCCGATCCATGTCGCACACTCCTCGAAGGCCTCCAGTATCAGTCGTGCTGGCAAGGAAGGGACAAGTAGTTCGAGGGCCTCACATTTTGCGGCACGATCTTCGATATTGGCGTAATAAGTCCACACTCTAGCAACTGGCCAAAGGCCGGATTTTAGCAATGCCTGGAGTAGAAGCGGGGGAAACTTTAAGATTACGGTGCGCACTGATGATGCCAACGCGCTATAGCGCAGCGTCAATGAAAGAGTGGTGGGTACATCCGCCTCTGACCTTGCCACACATACCATCCCTGCTCTAAGATCTGATAAGTATCCTGTTAGATCCGCTGCCACGAGCTTTTGTTCGTACCACGCATTTCGCTTCTCAGCGGTCTCCAAGGCTAGTAGTGAATGCAACTCAGAGTCGAGATGAGCGGAGACGAGGTGTGCAACGAGATGGCGAGTCTCGTAACTCGATAAAGTACTTAACGGGTTAGGCTCGGACATTGAGAAATCGTCCCCATCCCTCACGACTGAGCAAAGTGCCTTCAGGCTGTCGCCGGCCCCCGGATGAAGTTGCAGTCTGCCTCTGGGCGAGAACTGTTTTCGACCTTAGCGAGAATATAGTAGGTTCGACACGAAATAGGCAGCGGCAACATTGCGATCTCAGGCATTGTTTCCGATCTATTCTCAAAGCTTTAGAGGAGGTGAGGCCGGCAGCCAGTTCGGCAAAAAGGATTCAATGATGTTGCTGAGATCTGAGAACTTGAGTAGGTTCGGCAGAAAGCGGGCAAACGTTGCGGTACCAGTTTGCGCGATTAAAGCTAAGTCCATTTACAACACCTCCCATGTCTGGTACTTGAAATGCCACTTCAGTCCAGGGAGCTCACAGAGAATCGTCAGTTCGACGCTTCCGACGGGTTTCATTAAGCCAAGTTTAGACCTTGGCGTGCCAGCACGACAAGGTCCTCGTCGCCTTCGTGAAGCAATCCATTTTTGACTGTTTGTTGATACGAGAATGCGCACCCAATCCTTCGTAGCCACCGATCAGGGCGGCCGCAGATGCGGAAAGGTCTCATGTGCCGAGGATTTCGAAAGCAAAAAGGATACTGGCGAATTGGTGATAGAAAATACCTGAAACACGGCCGCGCCGATTGGCTCCAGCCCGAATCCTCCGCTTTCGCAGGCGAGCAAAGCTACTTTGTTCTTGCTGTGGCGGGATTGAGCGTTCCTCACCGTTACCGGCCCGTCCGCGATTTCTACTAGATGGGAGGTGGCGCGACTCGGTTTCGGGAGCTTTGAGAGATTCTGTCCTAGTGAGGGGCAGCTGCGTGCAGGTTCATAGCCTATCGTCCACATGACCGTCCCAATCGAACGTTACGCGACAGCGGGCGCGGCGCGGCAATAGCCTATCGTCCAGCGCCGCCACACTATCGATGCCGGCAGCCCTCCACGAGCTCTCAATTGGAGAGGTTGGCGAACTCGACGGTCTGCGATGCTCAGGGCCACCATCGTCCGGCCAGGCGAATGGTCTCGGCAGTATCGAACAGAGCCCTCCCGGCCTCCTCTCCCGGCAGCGTTGCGGCAATCATAATGGCCATTTTGTCGAGGTCCTGCACGAATTCCGCGCGCGGTTGCCGGGCCAGAGTGTGCAACCCGCGTGACCACCCCACATGGACGCGCGAGACGTCGACCTCCGGGTAACTGCGGCGCACGTGCCGCGCTATTTCGTCGAGGGCATGCACCCGTTGTCCCGGCCGGAAAGGATCCAGTACCGCGAGATTCACGATCGCACGTTCCACGGCCTGCCCCAGCAGCGAGCCGGACAGGTAATGCGTTAGCTGGATCAGCAGCCCACTCTGCGCGTCCCGATTACTAGAGGCACATACCCGTTCCAGCACCTCATGAAGGCGTGGCGTCGGCAGCCTGGGAATGATCCTGCGCAGAGTTTCAGCCCAGGGGAACGCGCGATCGTTCGTGGGCGCTATGCGGAGAGCCTCTTCCGGCAGGTCCAGCTCGAGCATTGCGTCTGTTCTGAGTAAGGTGAGATCGTCGTCGATTCGTGCGAGCAATTTCGCCGCCTCATCGGGGCTTCCGGAGCGCCACAGGCGGATCGCAAGTTGCTGAAGAGCGTACGGATGATCGATGAGATGGAGGGATTCGCGCAACAGCGGCTCGGGCAAATGCGGGATCAGCCCGGCGAATGCCCTGTCGCGATAGTCGGCACTGGTGATTGCTCGGGCTATTGCCCAGCCCTCGTGAATCAGGCCGTTCAAATAGGGCGCGAGGCCGACGAGCGCCAATACCCGATCCTGGTCAAACTCAAGATTGACCGTAAGTGCGAGCGCCCTTCCCACGTAGTCCGGGGTCAGATGCGGTCCGATCGCTACAAGCGCGTCGGCGCGGTAGCGTTGGCATACGAGGGCAGAGACCCGCTCCAATGCGGCGCCAACGCCCCAGGCCTCGCGAATACGGCATGCCAAGGCGCCAAATGTCCTGCCCCTCAAACCTGCGACCTTGTGGTCAAATGTGCCCTCGCGTCTGCAGGTGCGTTCCCACGCGTCGGCCAAACAGTGCTCCGGCAAGTGCGGAGCCGCTCGGAGCATTACATTGCACCAGTAGAAAAACTCAGCGCTCGCAGGGACGAGGCTGTCTAGCCTATCCAATAGTAGTTCCGGAGGAATGAGCAAGAGAAGCATTCGGATTCGATCCGGCGGCAGGATATCCAGGAATACACCGCGATCCAGCGGGATTTGTTGGCAAGAATAGACATCAGGACGTTCGGCCATCAGGGAAATCAGAAGCTTCGGGCCGTCGGGCGAGTGGAGCTCTTTGGCCAGTTCCACTGCGGCTGGGATCAAGTCTGAAGAAAGACGGCGCACCATGAACGACAGTACGCCTTCACGATGCATTCCCCATACTGCGGAGCGGATCACATCCATTGCCTCAAGGTGCTGGCAGATGGAACAAAGCCGTTTCGCAATGGCGGCAAGGGCCTGCGGGCGTTCGAACTCCTCCGGCAGCTCCTGAGCGTGCATCCGCAAGCGGGAGAGTAAGTTGGGCGGCGCGTGGGCCGCGATTCCCGCCAAGGCGTCTGACCTGCACCGCTGATCTGCCAGCTCGAGTGCCACCAATAGGGCGGGCTCGGAGTAGCCCGCCTCGGCCAATGCGATCACCAACAACGCCACGCATCTTTCCAGCGATCTCCTGTCGTTGAGCCTGCGGGCGATTCCGACTAAGCCAGTCAATTGTTCCGGACCCGCGAGAGTCGCTAGCTTGTCGATCATCCTGCGCCAGCCCCGTTTCGTAGAGTGTGCCCAAGCGTCTGTTCCCTGGTCGCTGGCCAATTTCCGGATCAGCACCGCCAGGACTTTTTTGTTCATGGACATTGGCATCGCCCCGATCGCGTCGGCAAGTCGATCAGTATGCCGATAGATTTCCCGCTCCCCTGCTATGACGGATTCCAGTGCCCCAGCAACACTGTCCTCCTGGGAGGAGCTCAACGCCAATGTAGAGATCGCAGCCAGTAATCGAAGACGATCATCGTCTCGTTCCATTCGGTTGGCGATTGCAATCGTTTCCGCGATCAGCGGAGAGGGAAGCAATGTGGCCAGAGCGCACAGGACGTGTGATTGGACTTCCTGGCTCTTCATCTGGCGGACGGCCTCAAACGCTTCTTCGATGCGGTCCCTACGGGCCAGTTCGGAAAACAGCACCGGCAGAGCGAGCTTCTGATCATTCTCAAAGCTAAGCTTCCGCGACAATGCGAGAGCACAATCTAACAACTCAGGGGGCAGTCTGCCCGCGCTGCGTGCCAGGAATTCGGCCAGGTGCAGTTGATAGGTGATCGTCTCCAGAAATGCCAGAGCCCGATTTGGCTCGCCCTCTTCGACCAGCCGGCTTGCGAGCGCAGAAACGGCATATCCGTGATCCCGCTCAAATTCAAGCTTCAACGCCGCATCGGCTGCACGCAAGAGGAGCGATCCGGTCAAATACGGCGCCAGGTGAACCAGCACCTCGGCCCTGAGCCATTGGCAATCGATGGAGAAGACCTCGTCCAGGGCCGATGATGTCGCCAACTCGGCGTATCGCGTACAGAGATGCGGGATCGATGCCCACCGGTCGCTGTCAAGATCAAGACAGAAGGCGACGGCCAGCGCGGCGCGGACGTCAGGCAGAGATAAATGCGGCGCCATCGAGGCTAATGCCTGGCCGCGCGTCCATTGGTCTCTAATCATCCGAACATGGTCGATTGCGGCGGTTGCGCGCCCTAGCTCAGCCATGCGGGCGGCATATGACACATGGACACGTACGGCCAGGTAGACTGGCGCTGGTACCAGGGTGAGGCATTCGGGAAGAAGGGATAAGGGAAGTTTCGGAATCAGGGCCTCCAGCAGGCCAGCTCTGAAGCTCTCGCCCTCCCTGCCGGCGATCGTTAACGCTCGCGCCACCAATTCCTCGGAGAGGTCTGGAACGAGTGCCCGCATCGCGGCGCTGCGGCCTTCCTCAACCGGAATGCGCAGGGCACATTCGAAAGCGGATTCCACTCGATTCAACTCGATCATCCTTTGCACAATACTGGCCAGTGGGTGAGGAGGAGTTGGGTAACCGGAGCGGTTAAATCGGACGCGCTCCGCGATCGAGATTGCCTCGCTGATGAACTGCTCATCTAGCTGGGCTGCGATGAGATGGAACGACTCCAGGTGAGTCCAGTCCGAAACGCGCCTGAGCGCAGCCTGAATGAGCGACTCGAACGTCTGCCGGTCCGGCGCACAAGAAGCCAGGCTGGTGAACTGCTCAATGGCCTTGTCAGAGTCTAACGTTTCGTGCGCGTGGTTCACACATTGTTCGAAATCCCAGACACGATTCCTGGCCAATGCCGCCAACAGTGCCCCGGGAAGGTTGGACGAAAGCGATTCAAGCGACGCTGTCATCAAGGCATAGCGAACTTGCAGGACGATTCTGTCCACCACGCTGGATTTCGGTTCTGCGGTTTCGACCATTCGCCATGCGCGGGCGACGTCATCCGCATACCCTTCGATATGGCCGATGGCTTCTTTGGCGGCGTGCCAGGAATTGCCGCCGCAGCCCGTCTCGAGCGCCAAGAGCCAGTGCACCTCCGCTGTCAGACCAGCGTCTTCGAGATGGGCCACCAGGTGATGTAGTTCATACGGGACTAGTAAGGCGAGCGGGTCCCCACGAGCCATCAGATCTTCTCCGCCTCTGTCCCGATCTTCCGCAGCGCCGACATTGCGACCCCACTGTGGTATCCCGACATGCCGACTTTGGCTTGTAGGAAATCGCGGAAACTAAGATGGTAAAGACGGGACAGCACGTTGCCATCCTCCGAGATCCCTTTGTGGAGGAATTCGCGGCAGAGTTTGACCATGTGGCGAACCGTCCCTAACTGAACATCCGGCCAATAGCTACTAGTCCATTCCACGATCTGAGGAGTTGAGACGGGCTCGCTCGCGGTCGCCAGGATGAAGATTACGGGCTCGGATTCGTTCCGGAATTGCGACAGATCCGCTTTCCTCATCGCGCGCCAGTGTGTCCGATAGTACTCCGTTAGTCCGATGGGAAGGTAGCCGACACGGTCGAGGGTGTCCGCCGTGATCCAGCCATCCCGGATGTCCCGCAGTACATGTTCGAGATTCATAAAGTTTCCCTGCGACTTCTAGATGATTACATTCTCAGATACGGCTTGTGAAATCTGCCAAACCGTGATTCGGGACGGCAGGATATCGGAGTGCTGAGCGACGAAACGCTCGATGGTTCCCGCACATCTGCGAGATTCTTAGGGCCGTCACCCTGACTATAGAGCTCGCAACGTTGGTCGACGGACAATCGCTGGTTTTCCTATTCGCGCGAGGTGATAACGATGAACACGCCGTGCGCCAACGCCGCTGGGAGCAATAGCCGATTTGCAGCGACGGGAGTGGGAGGTCTTCTGCTTCGTCGATGCCCATCGATGAGAATGACTGCCGGGCGGTCCACCTCACCTGTCTCTTCCGGATCATGCTCATGGAAGGAGCGGAAGCCCTCGCCGGCCCGGACGCGCCGTTTGATCGCGCTGTGGTCTTTCTCGAGGATGTTGTTCAGGTGCCGGACGGGGCGGCAGCAGGCACCGGCGGCCCAGTTTCCCCGTGTTTTTTCAATTCGCCGATCACCTTGGGGATACGAGGGTTCGTGTCCACATTGATCACCTGCGGACGAGGATGATCTGGCGACCTCAAAGCCTTCTGTAAGAATCGCTTTGCGGGCTGAAGCATCCCATCAAGTGGCACGACTTCTAGGTATGAACTCCTCAAGTTCAGCAGGAAGACCAAGATACCGCTCCACAACTTCATCGTCGAGCTAAAATTTAAGCCCTCGACTGAAACAACAGAGCTCCATTCTGTTGCGGTACGATCAGCGTGCACGGTAGCCGCGCGTGGCGGTGATCCCAGCTTGCGAAATCTCGGGTCACGGGTCAAAACTGCCCACCCAATCACCCACCCACAGGCGTACTTTTGGTGCTTAAGTTGAAGTTTTACACAAAAATATTTGCTCTGTAATCATGGAGTTAGGCAGGAGGCTCTGCTTCACACGCAGGAGGTCACAGGTTCGAGTCCTGTCGCGCCCACCATAGAATCAAGCACTTACAGACTCTCATTCCGGGTTTTGGTTAGGTCAAATAGTGTCAAAACCGGCTGGCTG
>Ga0075030_100002727_pt1 | contig 16070 bp, 20 predicted proteins | sample LitLauG_LLR_2012_FD_71393 | JGI IMG/M metagenome (GOLD analysis project Ga0075030, IMG submission 71393) | Freshwater sediment microbial communities from Pennsylvania, USA - Little Laurel Run_MetaG_LLR_2012 | ecosystem: Environmental > Aquatic > Freshwater > Creek > Sediment | place: USA... | reverse complement strand
GATCGTCGCAAAACAGCGCCGCCCAGCGTTCAAGCTCTAGAAGTTGGCCGCGAAAAAAAATCGTGACGGACCCGGGCGGGCGGCGCTCCGCAGCACAAAAGCGGTCCAGCCGCTCGATCTCGATGGGCGAGAAGAATTGGCGGAGGCCAAACGCCTGCTTTTGCTCATGGGCTAAGTTCGAGCGCGAGGTTACCACGTGGTTGAGCCGCGCGCACCAAAACAGCACGTCCGTGAGGCTGAGCTTGCTCAGGAGCGACGTGAAGACCGGAAGCGACGGTTCGGTCGCAGGAAAGATCTCATAAACCGGCACGTAGATTCCGACCTGCACTTGCCACGACCTCGCTGTTCAGATCATCGCATTACGCCGAGACCCTGTTACCGAATTCAAGTGTGGACGGTTTTTCCAGATCGAGTCCCTGGCCCTTTGATCGCGGCCGGTTGTTGGCTGGGCGGGCCTTTTCCTAGGCGGCACGCTTGCCATGTCATGGCCCAGCCCCTGATATAGGCGATGACGAATGTCCAAACCTGTGGCATCGCCCAAGGGACAGGTTACGTGCGAGCATGGAATTTGTATCAGCCGACATCGCGCAATCACTATAATCCCTGTTTCTGGGTCGCGCTCTGGAACAAGTCCTACTTCCAGGCGAGGCAGTCCGGTTCGACGGGTGCGACGGGACGTGCACGCGAGCAGGCGGTCTGGGTCCTGAACCTCCGGTCGGACCGGATCTATGAAAGCAAGGTCGCGGGTGTCCATTACCAGAAGGGATTCGGCGTCGCCGAAATCACGGCCGACTCGATGGTTGATTGGTGCAGGCGCTGGCATCCCGCGAAAGCGCAAGGCCTAGCCGACTACGTGCAGCAAAATCCCGAGTCGCTTTATCTTGATTTCGAGCCAACCCTGCACGGACTGGAGCATCTGCATGGCTATGACGCCATCATGGATGCGGTCCGGCAGGAGCGCATCCTGTCAGCTGCCCATAAAGGCTTCCTTGCCTGCGGGCTGATGATGCATGCGATGCGAAGCTACGAATTCTCGACGAGCATGCTTGAGGGGCAACGGCAGGAGAAGAGCAAATGGGAATATCTCTGGCTCCTGAAGACCGCGATGGCGAATGAACTGGTGCTGGCGCGCGCCACGCTGCCGCTGGCCATGGGCGAATGGACATTGTGGCGTACGCCCGATCTTACGTTTCCACTGTGCGATTCGCCGGTCATCATCCACCGGGATGGCATTGTCGCGGTGTTGTCCCCACGGCTTTTGCTGCAAATCGACCTGACGGTCGCGCGACCGGAGGATCACTGGATTCGGCGCGACGGTATTCCACCGGAGATGCTCGACGGTTTGCGAGGGGCAGTGCTGGGAAATAGTTTCAAGGAAATCGTCGCCTGGGATCGTGCCACCCTCGTGGAATGGCGAGGAGATCCACGCTGCCGGGTGCGCCTGGAGACGCTTGACAACAGGCAGGGAAGGGACGCCACTTTGGCGTCCGCTGCAGAGCGCGTGATCTGGGGAATCATGGGCTTTGGCAGGGTTCCGGATGATTTCGAAACCTGGGCGCCGGCTGTGCGCGACTGCGCGCTGGCAAGCGAGAAGGGCCAAGCTGTCCTATCCGAACTGCGAGCCTGCGCTGCACGGGATCGCGAGCACGATGGAATTGACAGCAACGCCGGAGGAACGCCGGGAATGGTTAAGCGAAAATGAAGCAGCACATCGTTTCGAAATGCTACCTGAAAGCGTGGTGCGATCCCTCCACGCCCAAGGGGCAAGAGCCCTATGTATGGCTTATCTCGCGCGATGGAGCGAGCAAGGTAAAGCGAGCGCCGCACAAGAGCCTGACCAAAACGGATGCGTACACAATAACCTTTAACGACGGGAAGAACGACCTGCGCGTGGAAGCGACGCTCTCGCAACTCGAAGGCAAATTCGTCCGCGTGCAGCAAAAGATCGTAGAACACAACAGTTTGGATCCCTACGACCGGGCGTACCTTGCCGCCTTCATGGCTACCATGCATTCGCGGACGGACCCCATGGCCGAAGGCATGCAGGAATCCATGTCTCAGCTTGATTCCCTCGTCAAGAAGATGGAGGAGGTGATTCGCCGGGGCGATGCGGCGAAATTGGCCCCGGCGATCAGACCTGGCGAAGGTGCACCGATCTCCTCAGCCGATACGGAATACCTGGTAAAGAACGCACGACCGCTCGTCGTTGAAGGCGCGCTCGACGCGGCCGCACCAATCATGTGGCGAATGCCGCTCGCCTTCTTAGAAGCGCCAGAAGGATCTATTTTCGTCACATCCGACAATCCTTGCGTGTGGTTCGATCCGGCAGCTTACAAGCGCCATCCCTTTTACAGGAATCCCGGCCTGGCGATGAAGGACGTCGAGATAACAATGCCGATCGCGCCGGGCGTGCTGGCGCTGCAAACTCATAACCCGAGCGTGGAGGGTTATAGGCGCCTGACCGCCGCGCAGGTGGACGAATTGAACCGGCGCACCGTCGGGTTCTGCGATAAGCTGTTCGTCTCGATCAGCTCGGAGACGCGCCCAATTTGGTTTGATCCCGGCACGCCGCCGGCGGATGCCTGGGAGAATCGCGTCAAAGAGGAGGAGCCGCGCCGAAGTCTGTTCGACCCAAGCCCGTGAACGTTGCATGTGCGTGAACGCGCCGTCGCAAGCAAGCCTGGGGAGCTGTGCGGCAGCCGCTCGGAGCTGAACCGGATAAGGGCACGTTGAAAGGAACATTTAACGTAGCCGCAAGAACAAATCCGGCGATGGCGGGTACCAATGATCAACAAACATCTCGGACATCTCGGACATCTCGGACGCTTTCGGCGCATACTGACCCGGCGGATGGGGCGGCTGCGGCGATTGATCCGCCAGCTGCGGCGTCTCGGCCGAAGCCAGATGGAGGTTAATGCATTCCGTTCGAGGCAAGTCGTGGTGACGATCAACGCGGACCAACACCGGCACAAGATCTTTCAAATCCTCTTCGGGAAAGACGGCAGCCTGTATGTGACCTTCCCCTATTTCGCCCACACAATGGGCATTCTCGCGGAAGTGACGGTTACGGGGCCGCCCGGCTCATCGTCGAATGTCGATCTTGCGGACAAGGGGAGGGTCGCGTCGCACCTCGCCAAGTATTCCCACCACCCCGACGGCAAAGCTCATTTCTCGCAGGACGGTAAAATCAGGACTGAGATCAGGCGCCAATCGGTGGATCTCGATGACCAACAGGGCCACATTTTCACGATCCTGATCCAGGGACTCCGGGCGTTCACGCCGGTGGCCTCAACGAAAGAGAACAAAACCTCCGCCAGGCGCACGACCCTGACATTCGACGTGCTGGACCGTTTTCCCAAGGCGTTTCGGATCGTCGGACGGTGGTACTGGCTGGAGGACCTTCACGTCGAGCCGCGACCGCCGGTCACCGGACCGGTCGTTCAGGTTGCGGACCCTGATGGGGATGCGCGCAATGCGTTCATCGTCGCGAGTCCAGATGAAGGCACCAAGCATGTACTGCTGCTGACCTGCACGCCACAAGACGCGATCAGCGCACAACAGAACGTCCTGATGTTCTATGGCGGCTTCGATCCGCCAGCGCGGACATTGAATTCCAGCAAGCCGACGCGTTTTCTGGCGTTTCTGTAGCCGGCCGACGATTTTGAAGAGCTGAAGCGGCGGCTTGGGTCAATTGATTTCATGCCGCCGGTGCCGGTAATCCAAGACCCGGCGCGGCCGTGATCGTGACGTGTTCGTGCTTTGTCCCGGTTCTTGATTCCGGGTTAGCCATGAAGGGGCCCTTGCCTACAAGCAGGGTGAAGCGGGTTGGTCGCGAATGTGCAAAAAAGCGCCGGGGCGTTGCGGTCGCAGCTATGCAAGGCGGTGGTCCAACAAGGAGCGGTCGGTCATCTATTTGCACGTGAGGCGACCGCGGATTTAGGGCGCACGGAAGTTCCCAACAAGACCCACAGGCGCTCATTCAGACCGGATGGCGCCTCGGCACTTTGCGCTGCGCCATGGATGCTTTCGCCTTCTGGAAACTGCCCTTGGATGGAGTTATATCCAGACGGCGGAATATCCGCAGCCCAAATCCGGCCGGGCCGGTCAAAGGCGTCTCAGCGTTCCACAAATCCTTCGGCAATTGCGACTTGACCGCATCGAGGCCGATTGCGTGCGCTTCCAGATGCCGCCAGATCCTGCGATAGAGCTCCTTGATCCGCGCCGTATACGGATCCGTATAGACGAGCTGTATCCGTGAGTGCAGCCTTTCTCGCCGTTCCATCAATTCACGCCTGGCGATTTTATCGACAGCCTTGTAGATCTTGCGGTACTCCCTGATCCCTCCCAACGTCACAACCACGCCGCCGGCGCGCATAGATCGGAAAAGGCCCTCCAACTCACGACTCAGCTTCGTGACCATCGCTTCCTGAGTGAGGACATAGCTGAAAATACCGAGATTGAACCGCCACTCGTTCTTGTAGTCGGGAAGGGCTGAGAGCGTCTCCAGGGGATCGTCTGACTCCGATGCAGACATAAACAATTCGTCGCGTCTACGCTCGCGCAGAACTTCGAAGTCAACGCCGTCGAAGGGACCGAAAGGACGATGAAACTGCGGTTGGCCGCGCAATTCGGAAATCCAGTGCATCACGAGACCCATGCGCCAGCTTGACTCAAAGGCGCTCAGACGCGGCAACGGCGTCTTAAGTTCGTCAACCTCGTGCTGCCTCGCATATTCCGCGAGTTGGTCGTAGAAGTCCGACGCCGCGTAAAGCGCTGCGCCGGGACCAACTCCGACATCCAGCACGTCGACGCCTTGGTCCCGCATCGGCAAGATACCGGCTCGCAACAGCACATCGAGGATCTGTGTGAACCGCCGGTACCTTTCGAGCAGGTAAATAAAAGCGTAGCCTTCCGCGACACAGGACTGGTCGTAAATCGCTTCATTACACCGACTGAAGACGAGCGGCAGAGCGTTCGCGAAGCCCGTGCAGGATTCATTAGCGCTGAATTCAGTGTTGCCGGCGAGAACATGGTGTAAAAGGAAATCCTCCAGCGCACCCGCCAGACGATCAAAGGCTTCAAACCGCTTGCCTGTCGACGCAAGCCACTCCAAAAACGTTTCAGCATGCGCCTGAAGCAGACGCCGCCAGGTTGTTGTGCGTAAAGGGTTAACTCGCGGTCCGATAACCGGCGGTTTCCTACGCGGGCTTTTTGTCCGGCTGGTCATCACCTTAGTATTCACTTAAATCAGGGCTCCGGGCAGGCATGAAGGTGATCCTCTCCGGGGCGCTGGGAATGAGGGCGAGGTAGCCGAGGTGTAGGTTTGAAGAGCTCATAACCCGTCCGCAGGGCCGCGCTGCTATGGTCAAGATTTACGACGGGCGCGAACGGCCTCAGTTCAAGTGTCGCCGCGCAGGCGTGGCGTCGGACCGCTTGCCAACGTTTACGGCACCGCCCGTGGCGCATCGACGTCGAGACGGCAATAGCGCAACTGAGGAGGGTGGCGAGCACGATGTCGCGCTCGAATGGCGCCGGCACCGCAGTTGCTTTCGGCTTCGTGTGCCGACCGGCCGGCCCCTCTTCTACCGCTCCTGAGCAGGTTTTTGAACCTTCAGAAAGCTCTTCGTCGCCTCTCGCGGCGTGTAAATCTCACCGTCAATTAGCATGCGCCCCGTATAGCCGCCGCCCGGCTTCTCGAACTCCCAGGCAATGTCATGGCCTTTCCGGGCCAGCTTTGCCCATTTCGATGCTTTGGCCGGATTCTGCTCGAGCCATAGATGTCCATCGGCGTCGGTGAAGGACCGCAGGCCGGAATGACCCATCCGGTCGGTCCATGTCTTCATGTCCTTCAGCGATGTTTCAGTGCTTCGGGCCATCGGTGTCGATCATACTCCGGTATCCCGGCGGCATCTCCGGCAGCTCCTGGCCTACCGTCCGATTGCACACCGAGCACGGCATTCCGGCGCCGCCGCAGTGGCAGGCATCCTTGCTGTCGCTCGCACCGTCCCATGGTTTGTCGGGATGGTCTTCACAAACCCACCGGGCCCCGCCGCAAACCTCGCATCCTGACGTTCCCATCTCACCACGCCCTCTCTTTATTCTTATTCCGCAGGCTCTGGAATTCCAAGGTCGCGGGCACACAGTCGCGGTTATGACGGCAGATGGATTGGCGGAGGGCGCGAACCTGGCGAAACGGCAATGGTAAACCGGTCCTCCTCAGACTGCCTTTCCGCGGCCCGGACGACCCGTCCAGGATGATCGAATCCCAGCATGTGTAGCCAGTGTAAAGGCGCTCGGATGCCAAAGCGACAACTCGTGCGTTCATTCACCATCATCATCATCATCTCCCTTAGATGAAAGGAGGATCTGTGCGCTCGATTGCCAGGCAAAAGCTTGGGTATTTCCCGCTCTCACCCACCGAGGCAGAGCGAATTCGGCGCTTCCTGGTGTTCTCCGGTGAGGAGACAAGCGTCTTGGATCCGTGCGCAGGCACCGGCGCCGCGCTTGCGTGCGTCACTTCCGGCGCAAGAGCAACACGATGCGCGATCGAGTTGGACGCGTTTCGGGCAGAAGAAGCTGCGAAGACCGCCGACCAGTCGGTTCAAGGGAATTGTTTTGATGTGCATTGCGCCGTGGAATCGTTTTCAGTGCTCTTTCTGAATCCTCCATACGATCACGAGGTCTCGGAAAGCCGCAATGCGCGTATGGAGCGACTATTTCTCGAACACACGTATCGTTGGTTAAAGCCAGCAGGCGTGCTGGTGCTGGTAATTCCGGGCAACCGATTAAGCGAGTGCACCGACATCCTTGCGGTTCACTTTCGGGAGAAGGCAATCTATCGGCTGAGCACACCCGAAGCGGTCCGGTACAACCAGATTGTGTTGTTCGGCGTAAGGCGCACGCGCCGGGAGCGCGAACAGTTGAAGGATTGGGATGTTCAGCGCGCGAAAGCGAAGCTGATGGGATTTGCGCGCAACTACGATGAACTCCCGGTGCTGCCCGACCAGGCAGATAGGCAGTTCGCGATTCCACCTAGCGGACCAGCACAACTCATCCACCGCGGCCTTCCTCTGGATACGCTGGAGGATTTGCTGCCGACGTCCGTTGCGTACAGGCAGGCTGGACGGATTCTGTTCGCGCCCGAAATCCGCGCAACAGGCCGGCCGCTTACACCGCTGCACGGCGGCCATGTTGGGCTCCTGACCACAAGCGGTTTGCTCAACGGGGTCTTCGGTGAGGGTCCGGATCTACACGTGGCGCGGTGGGAATCCGTGAAAGTGACAGACCGCTTCGAGGAGACTGACGAAAACGACGTGACGACAATTCGGGAGCGCGAGCGCTTTACCCAGTGCCTGACACTCATCTACTCCAACGGAACCACGGCGATTCTCCAAGAAGGAAACAGGCAGCCATGAAGAACGCGCATCTTCGCATGGGCACTCTGCAGTTCACTAAGGTGCTTCGCGACACCACGATCGATGTGTCGGTCCGGATGGACCGGCTCATTGCCGAACACGAGGCGGAAGGCAGAAGCGCACACTGCCACCTTCTCTCTGTGGTCGGCAACGACCAGGAAATCGCCGCAATCGCCGCGGCGATCTCGGATGAGGCTCGTTTCTACGCGACGGGGCCGGATTTCGGTAGGATCATGACCAGTCTCGGCAAGGACGCGGAGGTCTTTCGGGCCACGATTAATATACCTGGACGCCGGCGACCGTTACGGCACCTGGTAGCTGTCTCCGAAGAACTATCGCAAACTCGCTCCGGCGGCAACCCGTCAGCCCGGCGGACCGTGCTGTGCGATGACGATCCTGCTTTTCTCCTATACCGCATTGGCGCCCGCTTCGGATTGCCAGTTCTGCCGGAATGGAGCGAATGGTTCGCTAGCGAACTCGAACGGCACAAAGCGATTGAACCATTAATGGGGCTTGGCTGCCGGCCAATGCTCGTAAAGGGAACCAAGAAGCGGTTCCTTGGTTGGATTGGCCATGGGCTGAAGCGTGACCTCATCAGGATTCCGCATGATGGCCTCGCCTCTCCTTGGCGAGTGCAGACGAGTTTCCAACCGAGCCTCGAAGCAGCGGGGGATGCGGCGGCCTGAATCGCAATAAAATCTCCACTGACGCACCAACCCCTTGGGCTGGGGGCTCGTTGAGCACAACGAGCGGCAAAATGGGTACTTCCTCGCCAGCCCGTCGCTATCAACCCGGGCTGCAAACATAATCCCGATTCTTATTTGATTCTGCCGAGGCTGGCGTGTCTTTCGACGTGCCGCTTCTCTACCGATTGGAGGAGTCGTGAGCATCGTACCGAAGGACATCGCTACCTATCTCAGGCAGTTCGCGCCACTGCTCGAAGACCGGATACTCAAGCAGTTTCCACCTTTGCACGAACCTGGAACGCCGCTACCTCCTGAACTGAGGCGTCTGCGGCGGACTCCCTATCCAGCGCAGTCACTCGCAATCGCCGGTATCGCGAGGCGCTGGGACTTGGAGAACTCGGCTGGCGCGATAGCGGAATGCGGTACAGGGAAGACGCTGATTTCTCTCGGCTCGATGTTTGTTCACGCGAAAGGACGACCATTCACGGCTCTTGTGATGGCGCCACCGCAATTGACCGTGAAGTGGTGCCGAGAATGTCTGTTGACACTACCGCGCGTCCGCGTCTTCTTGATCGATGGTGTCCGCAACGGCGTCGGGTCGAACGGCTACACAGGCGTGAACGAAGTGCGGCTGCGGAACGGCCGCATCATTCGTGAAGGGTTGCAAACGACGCTAAGCGAGTTGCGTCTGCGAAAGACGTCGAAGTCGGCGCGGGCGCGATGGGCCGAACTGTGCGATTGTCCCGCGATCTTCGTTCTGTCGCGCGAGGTCGCCAAGTTGGGGTACTTCTGGCGGCATGTTTATGGTGCGCCGCGGTGCGGGCCGTTCAATGGCGCAATCGTGAATCCGGACACCGGGCGGCCGATCTTGACCCAGGACGACCAATTAAGGAGGGCGGACTTCCGCAAGGCGAAGCATAGTGAACTTGTCCTCCCGGACGAGCAAACTAATCCCGCCAAGGCCCGTCGCGCCATGTTCAGCGCGCTGTGGCAGGCTGACGCTACCAAGGTCCGGCGCTGTGCACCCATGGACTTCATTGGGCGACATCTCAAGGGGTTCTTCGATTACGGAATCGCGGACGAGGTACATGAGTTGAAGGGAGATACGGCTCAAGGGGCAGCCCTGGGCACGATCGCTTCCTGTGCCAAGCGTACAGTGATACTCACCGGTACCTTGAACGGCGGGTATGCGGACGAACTGTACAACATCCTGTTTCGGCTCAATCCCAGAAAGATGTTGGAGGAGGGCTTCGCGTACGGAGACGCTGGAATGCGGGCGTTCTCGGAAGCGTACGGAGTTCTCGAAAAGGTCACGACGATCACCCCCGCTGACAACGCCTGTTCAGACAAGCCGAAGGTGACGACACGAGTCCGCCGGCGGCCTGGCGCCTCTCCTTTGTTGTTTGGGCGATTTCTGATGGAACTCGGGGCGTTCGTGTCCTTGGAGGACATCTCCGACGCACTGCCATCGTATGAGGAAGAAGTTCTCAGCATCGAGATGGACGTGGCGCTCGGCAATGCATACAAGTCCCTTGAAGAGGACATCAAGGCGGCCCTCGAAGAACATCACGGCAACCAGTCAGTAGTGAGCACTGGGCTAAACGCTCTGATGCTCTATCCCGACCGGCCGTTCCAGCTCGGCACTCTGTACGGCTACGCAACGGATCCCGACAGCGGCGAGCGAGAGCGGTTCGTGATCTCGGAGCCGGCGGATCTCGATGAAAACGTCCTGTACGCGAAGGAACGGCGTCTCGTAGAGGAGGTCAAGGCGGAACTTGGGCAGGGGCGGCGTTGCCAGATCTACGCTGTCTACACCCAGAAGCGCGACGTGACACAACGGCTGAAGAACATCTTGAACCGCGAGAACATTCGCGTCGAGGTACTGACGACGGCGGTTCCTCCTGAGGCGAGGGAAGCGTGGTATGAGCGGCAAGTGAAATCGGGGATGCAGGTTTGTGTGGCGCACCCCCGTTTGGTCGCCACCGGCCTCGACTTGCTCCAATTTCCGACCCTACTGTTCTACGAGTCCGGGTACTCAATTTATGTGTTGAGGCAGGCAAGTCGCCGCAGTTGGCGCATTGGGCAGAAGCAGCCGGTCCGCGTGAAGTACATGGCGTATGCCGGCACCATGCAGGAGAACTGTCTGCGGCTGATGGGCAAGAAACTCCTGGTCTCTCTAGCGATGGAGGGCAAGTTCGCCAATCATGGTCTCCAGGCCCTCGATGACGACGATGACATGCTGACTGCGATGGCTCGGGAACTGGTGACTCAGAAAGGCGTCGGGGAAAAGGCCGACGCCTGCTGGCGTGAAGTCCAGAGGGAACACACCCGCGTGCTCGAAGCTCAGCGGGTCTCCGTAGCCGAACAACCGCAAGACTCTGTGCCGACGTCGGAGGCTGTCGAAGAGGTAGCGGCTGCACCACAGCCTCCCGAACGAACCGAGGCGCTTGTTGAATTGGTTCTGCCGCGCACGAGAGCGGTGCGTAGGCCCCGCTACGACAGCGACACACAACTCTCGCTGTCGTTCTGAACGCCATAAGAAAACGGTTTCGAAGTGCGCTGAGTCGCCGCGCGTGCGACCGCTCCAGTGCAGCGGATTGGCTATCGGAAGGAGTTGCAGATGGAAAACAAGGGTCCATTCATTAACGAACTGCCACAGACAGGGGAGGTAACTCTCCTGGCTGTTGTGCTCGATAAAGACCTGCGGCCGAAGCGGAACGGAGGAATCTTTCTTGCCTTGCGCTTCGCGGACCGCAGCGGAGAACTCGACGGAAAAGTATGGGACAACCCCGAGACGGTATCCCAGTCGTTTGAGCGAGACGACGTGGTCAAAGTGCGTGGCACCGTCGAAGTCTATAACGATAAGCCACAGATCATCGTAAACCGAATTCGCCGCTGTGAACCGAAGGAGTACAACGCGGCTGATTTCTATGCCTCATCAGCCCGGGATCCCGAAGAGATGTTCGGTGAATTGCAAGGCTTCGTGAGTATGGTGCGAGACGAAGCCTTGCGGCGGCTCTTGGACATGATCATGAGCGATCCTGCCATCGGGGGCCGCCTCAAGGCCGCGCCGGCGGCGATGAAGATTCACCATGCCTTTCGGGGTGGCCTGTTAGAGCACATCCTGTCGCTGTGCAACCTGTCAGTCGCGTTGTGTGCGCACTATCCAAGGCTGAATCTCGATCTCCTGATTGCAGGCGCGATTCTTCACGACTTGGGCAAGATCGAGACGCTCGAATTGACCGGCGTCCGTTTCACCTACACGACCCGGGGGCAGTTGATCGAGCACGTCACTCTGGGATTGGAAATCCTCGAACGACATGCTTCGCGAATTCCTGAGTTCCCGATCGAGCTGAAGACCATCTTGCAGCACCTCCTGGTGAGCCACCACGGGGATTTGGACAAGGGAGCGTTGCGACGGCCGATGTTGCCGGAAGCGTTTGCACTCTCCATGCTCGATCTGATGGACGCGCGGCTTGAACAAGTATACCGTCTGATCGACTCAGCGCCGCCTGGAGATGAGTTCACGGCATACAATCCATCACTCGAACGGCAGTTGTTTCGAGGATTTGGTGCTGCCGCAACGAAAGTGAACGGGGCGGTGAACGACGCTGGAGGAGGTATAGCAGCATGAGCGCAGTGGCGAGAAATATCAGCGCGGCCGACGTGGCGAAGGGTCAAAGCATTTTCGAGATCGATGAATCGCTAGCTGCGTTGGTGGAAGCCGCAGAAGCAGATGCTGAGGCGAACAACGGCGAGCTTTCGGAACCGATCAAAGAGGCTCTCGTGACCTACGCCGAAGCCTTCGGCTACAAAGTGGATCGAATCGCCGATTTCCTGAAAGCGCAAAAAGCGGAAGCTGAAATCGCACAGCGCGAGGGCGAGCGCTTCCAGGCGCGGCACAAAGCTGCGGAGAATCGCGAGAAGCGTTTGAAGCAGATGCTGGTCTGGTTCATGCTGACGCGGAATGTCCAGAAACTGCGCGGCGAGTTGAATACAATTTGCTTGCAGGCCAACAGCGCTCCGTCACTGGTGATCAACGAGACCACTCACATCCCGGCCAGCTTCTACCGAGCGCGCATCGAGATCAGTTGGCCGGAGTGGATCGAGATTATCGAGGCGCTGCCACAAGGTCCGCTGCGGGACCGGCTGATGAGCGGCGAAGGCAAGTTCGTGCTAAAGGAACTCCAGCGTGGAATCCTGTCCGATGCTTTGGCCCGTGGCGAAGTGGTTGAAGGCATATTGCTGGTAAAGGGGAGTCATGTACGGCTGCGGTGAACTGGAGGTTCAGATCGAGGGAAGGGCGACCGAAGGCTCGTCTGGACGCGGTCAGAGACGCAAGGGTTTATCGTTCGCTATCCCGCGTCAGCTGTGAATCAGCAGATCGGGGCTGTCGAGCGGCCTTGGACCTTCCCTCTGCACACAGGTGGCACACTTCTGATGCCGAACACGGCTGAGTTCGGACAAACGCGGAGGACCACCAGTCAGTCAATGTCGGCCGAACTCTGGGACGCGGCACCATGCCTGGCAACGATTCGCTTGAATCTGGTCTCGGTGCGCCCGATTTCTGCCTATTTTTCGGGCGGGTTGAGTTTCCCGGTTTCGCTGAGAATCTTGACGATACGATTGGCAAGGCGATCGAGAAGGCGGCGTGCGGAATTGTCTTCAACGCTGCGGCGGTGCATTTCCAGTAAATGCTGGGCGGCCGTTAATGAGCCGATCAGGCTCGACAAACCTACACGATGGGTAGGGCTGGAGGAGGTGGTGTGAGATGGCGCCAGATGCCTGGGATGGGAAAGCGCAAGGTGGAACTACGCCGCCATCCCCATCTGCTCGGCTGGTTCCGCTGGATGTGCGAACAAGATCCGCCCTTGTGCAACAAGACTCGCGGGGACAATCTGCTCGGTCTTCGACGGTTATTTGACGACCTGAGTGCCAATGGCCATGCCATCCAGCCGGACCTGATCCGCCGCGAGGACTTCCCCCCCCGGCCTCAGTTTCTGCCCAGACCGCTTCCTCCACACGACGATCAGCCTCTCCAGCAGGAACTGTGCCGCACCGACGACTTGCCTGCCAACGCCCTTCTGCTCACGCGCGCCACCGGCATCCGTATCGGAGGATGTATCGATATCGCGCTGGACTGTCTGCGACCGGTCGGGCGCCGATCCTCCGGGCATTCACCAGGCACTCGCGGCCGCTCGTCACCTCCTCGAAATGGTACAGGCGCGGACTACCCGATGAGAGGACCCGCCGCCGCCTCCAACGCCTCGACCGCCGCCTTCTGGAGATCGCCCTTCAACTCGAACACATCACCACACCTGAAAAATGATGAAAGCCGGTCAAGTCGCGCACCCGCAATCGGGGGCGGGAAGCATCGATTGTGAATAAATGAGGTAACATAAGAAGTCGCGCACGGGAAAGGACTTTTGTCCTCTGTTTCGTCCATGCCATAGTTCCATGCCCTATACGTGTCATCTAGTCTCGGTGGCCAGCTTTTGGATGGTGCTGCGAAACCGCGAACTTGCCGCGCTGTTGCGCTCCGGGTATGACAGGAATTGCTATCTCAGCGCATATCCGGAGGTGGCGAATGCCAGAATGCCCCGTTGCTCCACTTGTGCCACGGTTTTAGGGAATTGCGAAATCCGTCACTGTAGTTTGACACGGGTCGATATTTCTGCCAGCATCCTCCTGTCATGGCGGGGGCTGGAGTGAATCCTTTGTTGTATTACGTCCTTACGCAAGGACCACAGCCAAACACAGACGGTTCTCGGGGCGTTTAATGCCCTCCATTTTCTTGCCTTCCCTTCTGTTCGAGATCTTCTCGAACCTCTCGCAGGTGCAGCTGCACAACGTCGACTTCTGGCGGTATCCGGAACTCGAGCCCAAAGGGATCGCTCGCCTCAAGGCGTGGGGCAAGGATCAGTGCTTGGCGATCGCCAATCAGCTGCTCCTCAGCCATATGGCCCAGTTTCCAGCCGGGCACGCCACCACCACCTTGCTGGACATACTCAATCGCTTGCCCGACTATGAGCGGACGTACGACCTGTTCGACACCGACTACAGCCGCTGCGTGATGATCAAGGTCCTTGCCTTTCGGGTGCTTTCCAATCGGTACATGAAGTTACCGCAGAACCAGCCGGAATTCTGGAAACTGCGGCACAGCCTGGAAGCGGGTGAGTTCCAGGACCGTTCAGTTGTCCCATCGCAGGTCGGCGGCTTTGCCCTACCAATGTACGATCTGCATCCGCTCGGATATGACATACGCCTGCGTGCCCACGCGATGAACATTCTGAGTACCTTCATGTTGAAGCAGTACGATTCTCGCGTGCAGAATGATTCAGTCCACGTATTACCCGGTGATATCGTAATCGACGGAGGCGCGTGCTGGGGAGATACGTCCTTATACTTCGCTTTTCTCTGCGGCAATGCTGGCAAGGTCTTCGCATTCGAGATTCTGCCAGAGAATCTGGCGATCATGGAACAAAACATCAACGACAACCCTGGGCTGGCCGGGCGCATCGAATGTGTGAGGCGTGCACTATGGAATCAATCCGGAGAGACCCTCGGTTATACCAGCCGTGCATCGGGCACTTCGCTCCTGGTGGGCAGTAAAGACGACGGCTCCGTCGAGTCCATCAGCATCGATGAGTGGGTCGAACAGCGCTCCTTACCCCGTGTCAACTTTATCAAGCTTGACGTGGAAGGCGCCGAATTAAGTACTTTGCGAGGCGCCGAGAATACGATCCGTACCTTCAAACCGCGGCTGGCTATTTCGGTCTATCACCGGGAAGACGACCTGATCAGCATTCCGGAGTTCCTTTGCAGCTTGAACTGCGGGTATAGATTGCTTTTGGATCATTTTACGATTCACAACGAAGAAACGATTCTTTTCGCCGATCCGCAGGCCACCATCGCCACATCCAAAATACCGGAGCATCGACAGTGATGTAGCAAACTGGTGAGGGCGTGGGACAAGCCGCCGCTTCCCAGTAACCTCCGGAGCATTGCGTGGCGATCAGCAATCGGTTGCTCCCTTTACTGTGTGCGCTGCGGCAACTCATCATCACCAAAGGGTTCAGTAGTAGAACCACATGACACCCAGAGAAGAGACAGTTTCGGTCGCGAGCGCGGAAGTCCTTCATGATTAGATTCGGGTGTGGCTACTTTGGGACGACGCACAACTGGCTCACATTCAGTCAGTTCACCGGAAGAGAGGGCCGTCAGGCCTCGGAAAGAGGCTGAATATGAAGATATCCCAGGGATTGGCTTCGGGGATCTAGCCTGAGCGTATCAGCGGAAACGCATCTGGGGGCCGATTCTGTGGTCACCGGCGTCTCCGCCGCGGGCTCTGGTTGCGACCGATGTTGAAACAATACTACTGGAAAATATTCTACAACGGCAAACGGGTTGGAGTTGGCGGTTAACATTCAAGCCAAGGGCCGGTTCTTCGATGGATAAGACTGCGGCAATGGATGGTGTTTTTCAGGGGCATGTTTTCAGCGCCGTTGAGGAGCTGTGACACTATGCAAGAATCCGCACACCGGCCAGTGGCCTTTGATCCGAGGGAGATTTGGGCCACGGGGCCCTGGTCGGCTGGATTCCAGCGGCGGGCCGTCGTCCCAAAGTAGCCACACCCAAGCGAGACGTAGCAATCTGACCGCGTCATGCAGCCCTGAAAGGGGACACGCTGCGGGACGCTTTGATTCGTGGCCTCGGCCGGCGCTTGGGCGACTGGATGGAACAACCACAGCGCCAAGCGCTGTGGTTTGGGTCACTTTGGAGTAGCCCCGGACACTTTGGAAATTCCAGGAACTGTATAATCGAGGCCGTATTCCGTGGGGGTTGCTTCGTGGAGCCTACCCTCGGTTATCCGAGTCCTTCACCGTGCCACGGGTTCCCGCTGAGCTCCGTGGCGCAGACGCGGATTAAGCCCTTACTCATTCATCAGGCGAGCAACCCTCGGTACTCG
>Ga0075030_100002726_pt1 | contig 16070 bp, 12 predicted proteins | sample LitLauG_LLR_2012_FD_71393 | JGI IMG/M metagenome (GOLD analysis project Ga0075030, IMG submission 71393) | Freshwater sediment microbial communities from Pennsylvania, USA - Little Laurel Run_MetaG_LLR_2012 | ecosystem: Environmental > Aquatic > Freshwater > Creek > Sediment | place: USA... | reverse complement strand
CGCATTCCTGCGGGCCGCATCCCTGCCAGGTCACGCGGTCGCGGACCAGGCCCACCGCCCGCCGTGCCTGGGCGCTCGTAGAATCCAGACCCAGGTCCCGCAGCAGCATGAGGACGTGCATCGTCGAGTTCCACCCGCGGTTCCATGCCGCGCCACCCCACCGGCCATCGTCCGCTTGGAGGGCGAGCAGCCGCGCCCCCAGGCCCTCGGTGGCTACCCGCGCGCGCTCGGCCGCGACCTCCCCGGCGGGCGCATCGGTCAGGTCCCGCAGCACTTGCCAGCGGATCGACGGGTCCGAATCGAGCAGCCAGTCGATGACAACCGGCGAAAAATCCTGAACCTCGAAACGCCTCATCGTTCCAGGATTTCCTTGTACGCGTTCACCACAACTTTCTTGGGCTGGGCCGGCAACAGGGCATCGCCCGAGCGGCTGGTGTTGCCGCGGACTCCCATCTGCCCGATGCGGCCCATGCCTTTGCCAAAGTCGACAAAGACCGGCACGAGCATAGCGAAGTTGTCGTCGACCTCGCTTTGGGTCAAGGTCATATGCAGCTTGAACCTCCCACCGTCGGCGGGCGTGACCTGATATTCGAAGTGGTAGCGCGGTACCTGCGTGCCGTATACCCATTCGTCGAAGAACCAGTCCAGGCGGCCGTTTCCTTCCATGTCCATCAACTTGCTCATGTGCTTCTCGACGACCGCTTTGAACGATTCGGTGGAAGCCGAGTTCTCGCGGTGGCTCTCGACAAAGTCGTGCATCATGTCGATGAAAGCCTTGTCCGGTTCCTTTTCGTCGGTGCTGCGCATGATCGAGCGCAGCATCTGCAGAACATAGGCGCCTTTGGGATAAGTCACGTTCTGGTAGGCGCTCTCGGTGCGAGGTGAAATCAGCCGCAGGCCCATCCAGAGCGGGCCCGCATCGTTGGGCGAGATGCCAAACTCATTCTTTTCCAGGATGCGTTTGCGCAGCCGGTCCCAGAATTCGAGGTAGTCTTTGCGCCAGTCTTTGCCAACGGCCTCCTGGAGAAACAGCCCGGCGGAAAACTCCGCGAATCCCTCCGACAGCCACTGATCGTGGTAGGACGCCCAACCTACGGCGTGCCCCCACCACTGGTGGGCGACTTCGTGTGGGGTGACCTCCTGCACGAACCCGGTAAATTTGGTGTCGATGTTGCCGAAGAGCATCCAACGCTGGGTGGAATCCGTATAGGCGGAAATGGGGAGGTAGACAAGGTTGGGCCAGGACTGTCCGAAGTTGAAGTTCGGCTGTTCGGTGATATAGATCTCGTTATAGGGACTCTTGCCGAAGTAATGCGTGCACAACTGCATTTGCGCCCGGGTCTGCTCCAGGGCATATTTCGTCATGCTGCCTGGGGCCATGGACTGGAGAGCCCTGTACCCCCGCAAATTATCGGGTAACTCGGTCAGGTAATATCCGGAAATCTTGTACCCGGTAATTTCGTCGGGCAATTCGACCTTTTTGTAGTCGCCATAATTGAAACCAGCTACGGCCACGGGGCTGGGCGTAGTCCAGTGGGTAACGGCTAAGTCCTGCTCGGTCGACTCTCCCTGCAATTCGCCGACACTTACAACCTTGTACCGGTGCGGCACCTTGAAGGTAAGGTCGTAGAGAGAGCGCTCTCCGAAGCCATTCAAGTTCGGATACCACGAGGTGCGAGCGCCTACATAGAAGCTGCCATCGCCCGCCTCCGCGAGCACCTTGTCGCCGGCGTACTCGACGTTGATGGTCGAATCCTGGCCTGCGGGCGGAGCCTTGGGAAGGATGGCGTAGAAAGAGCCATCCTCCTTGCGGCTTTCCTGGATGAAGTAGAGATCCTGTCCCTGGTCATCGGTGACGCGGGTAACCCGCAGATTCGGCAGCAATCCAAACTTCAGTACACGCTCGCCAATGAGCAGGGGCGCGAACGTGATAGTGGCCGTGCTGAACAGGTGCTGGTTCTTTGCGATAACGGTCTCGATTTTGTAGCGGCGGGTGGCAAAGAGACGACGGTCCTCCTGGGAACTGGCAGTGTGGTTCACATACTCCGCCTTCAAATGGGCCAGGTACCAGACGCCGTCGTCCATGCCTTCGGGATTGCAGTTGATGAGCGCGACTTCCTCGGGAGAATCCAACTGGGGGACCGCGCCTACTCGATGCCTGACGAAGAATCGAAGATCCTTATGCTTCTTACCTCGCATGTAGGCGTTAAAGAAGTCCGGATGCGCGGGATTGTAGGCCGCGGCCATGAGATCCGCATCGACATTGTCCATGGTCTCGCCTTCCAGCAGGCCTTGGGTGAAACCCAGAGCGTATTCGCGTCGATGGCGTACTCGTTCCTTCCAGTGGTTCAAGACGTTGGCGGTTTCGGCGACCGGTTCCGCGCGCTCCCCGAGTCCCTTCAGGAAGTTCATGCGTGCGGGTCCGGTGAACCGGAATACGGCCTCGGTGAAGTCCTCGTTGACCTCAGCCTCACCGGTCCGTCGCTCAAGCTCATGGGCATCAAGGGGAAGAACGGATTTGAGATTGAAATGGCCCTCTCCGATGAAGACCGCGCCCGTGACCACGCCATCGACCGGGTTGAGGAACGTGAGGGTCCCCTTCTGAAACTGAAAGGTGCCGACGTCCCAAATTAGCGTGAAATTCTCGAGACGAAATGTAGTCCCTAAGCCGACTCCGCGAAGTTGACGGTAGACCGGATCGGAATTAGCAAAGGCGAGACTCTTACCCGGAACGGAAATGCTTATTTGCTGCTGGGCGATCGCAAGCTGCAGCTGCAGTTGGACCGGTTCTTTTAGTTCCACCGTTCTGGTCAGGGGCTCGAATCCATCCTGGGTGACGCGGACCGAGTAAGTTCCGGGCTTCAGGTCAGGCGTCACAAACTTGCCCAATCCGTCCGAGTCAAGCTTGATAGGCTGGGACAGATCTCCGCCCGTGATCTCGACGTGCGCCCCGGCAATCACGGCGCCCGAGGGGTCCTCGACGGTGCCGGAAATGGACTGCGCGTGCAACATGGCCGCTCCAATCAAGCAAAACAGCAACGTCGCCATCTTCAGCGGAAAAGAAAAATAACCTGGGCGCACTTGAGCGGCGCGAAGGTGACTCTTGCAGGGCCGAGGTCGGAACATATAAGTCCTCTAGTATTCTGGGCCAATCAAACGCAAATTAAACTAAGAGCAGAACTGCCAAGCATGGAAGAGGTCGCGTGCCTGACTTTTTCGTCCGCAGGACCGAGCGTAAGACCTCTTAGCTATCGTAGGCCAGACCAGCTATGAATCCAAGGGAAAGGCGGCTGAGATGCGCGCCATCACAATCAGAATCGCTCGCGCCAGGCAGATTGCTCAGGCCAGTGACGGACAGCATCCCCGGCCCAGGCTGTTGACTTGCCCTTGTGGCAGGAAGTGCATGCGTTGGGGATTCCGTACTTATCCGTCATGGTCGGGGAGATGATGCGGAAGGTGTGAGCATGCACAAAAGTCCCGGGAACTCCTTCCGTCTCGATCGCAGGCATGTGGCAAGCAACGCAAGCGCTGCCGGGACTTCCGTCCTTGTGGTGCGTGTGTTCTTCGAGAGTGGCGGTGCGTGGCCCATTCGCGGACGACGGGCCATGACAATCAAGGCAGATCTGATCCGCAGGCTTTCTTAGTTGCGCGTAATTGCTTGTTCCATGCACATCATGGCAGGAAGAACACGTGATTCCGTGCCGGTACATGACGCTCTGCACAAAGTCGTTGCCCTGCATGCGATTCTTGTGCGCGGTGCAGTCCGGGAAGTAGTAGAACGTCGTCTGACCGAGCGTGCAGTCCTCGAGCTTCCAGAAGTCCTGTAGTCGCAGCCCCACATGGTAGCCGACCGGCCAATCGTAGTATCGGCCCTCGATCGGATTCGCTAGAGGCTGTCCCTGCGAGTGGCATTGGATACAGGTGTCCGTTTCGGCAGCCGCATCCATTTGATCCGGGTTAAGAATGTTGCCGCGCGAGGGATGCGCGATATGCTCGCTGCCGGGCCCGTGGCAACGCTCACAGCCGACGTTCCACTCCGCTACCTGCTTCGTGTGAATGTTGTAATCCACCGAGTGGCAGCCGTCACACGTCGGGCCAGTCGGACGCTGCATGTTGTCCGGGGGGTACACCACGCCCCACCAGTCGCCACCCTTTACAGGAACCATGTAGGGACGCCACGTATGATTCGCGACATCCCACTGCACCGGGAAGGGAAAGTAGTCGTCTCCGATTTTGGTGAAATAGCGCTGCTTCCACAGGCTTCCGTATACGAACGCAACCTGATCCTTGGAGAACTTCGCGACCGTATTGGTTGCTAGGTCGGGGATGAAGGCATCGGGATAAGTGCGCGGATCACGCACCACGTTCGCCATCGGCGTTTTCTTCCAGCGCGCATAGATCTCCGCGTGACATTTTTCGCAGGATTGCGAGCCCACGTAGTGCGCGGAAGCGGCGGACATGGCCTCTTGCGACTTCTCTTGCTTGCCGAGCGGTCGAAGACTGCGAATATAAAGAACCAGCTTCCAGCTGTTGCCCGACGACTCTCTGTGCGGCTTGCCCCAGGCAGGCATCCCAGTCAGTTGGACTCCGTTTTCGATGATGTAGTGAATTTCGCCGTCGCTGAGGTCTTGCGTGGCAGTTGCTCGCAAGTCCGGCACTCGGGGATAGAGATTCAGGCCCACCGCCGTCTTTCCGCCGCCATCGATGCCGTGACAGGTAGCGCATTGGGTCAGAAACAAGGTGCGGCCCTGCTGTATGACCTCCGGAGTTGCGCCAAACGGAATTTTCTGGCGGCGTTCGTGACGAGGGATGGCCAGGTTCCGTATGGTCCGGGCCAAAGCAGCTTCCCATGCCGGAGGCGTCGCCGAAGCCCGGAACCCTCGCCAAATCAAGAGGCCCCCGAAAATCGCCCCGACGACCACAATGATGACCAGCGTCGTCAGGAGCGCCTTCCAGATTTTCATTCTTGCTTACCTCGATCGAGTTGGAGCGAAGCTTTTTTCTGGCTGAGTATTGTCGGCGATTGTACTGAAAAGAGTCTGAAACCACCGATCCCCGTTAATTGCGGGTGGTCGGATACGCACTCAGCCTGTTGGGGTGCAGTCTTGGTGGATGTTTCGACGGGCAATCGGCGATTGGGTCCAGCCGAAGGCTTGCCCTCGCCGGCTTGGACGGCCTACTTCAACGTCGGCGTCTGCTTGAAGTTCACTCCGTGCTTGCGGCCAATCTTGCACATCACGTCTTCCAGCACCTTGGGCAGCAGATTTACTCCCTTGACGGGCAGGATGGCATTTTTTTCCAGGTAGTCGTCGGCGCCTTCCTCGATGAGATGCGCCCGGTTCTTTTCCGAAAGTCCGCTGACAACCACGACCGGGATTTCGGCCGTTTCGGTCATGCGCCTCAGGCGGCGCAGCACCTCGAGGCCACTGATCCGCGGCAACAGCAGGTCGAGCAAGATGACATCAGGAAACTCTTCGCGCGCCCTCTGCAGCGCCTCTTCCCCATCTTCGGCGCATATGACTTCATAGCCGGCCCGCTGCAGGGCCCGCTCGTTCTCTAGCCGGAGGCTGCGGCTGTCTTCCACCAGTAGGATCTTCACGGTGTTGATAACCCCCGTCTTGCCTATCGGCGGTGCGGTGAAAAACTTGAGTGCCTCGTGGGCGGTGGACACCGCGCTTAAGTCTGGGTTGAGCCGCCGACGGGAGAAGTTTCTGGAAGATGCCAGCGCCAGGTCCCGCGTCCCGCGTGCTTGGCTTCGTAGAGGGCCATATCGGCGGCCTTGTATACCGCCTGCCACGTCGCGCCGTGATCGGGAAACAGCGACACGCCGATGCTGGCGCTCGTGTTCAAGGTGGAATTGTGAAAGGAGATCGGTTCCCCCAGCTTCTGGATGATCCGGTTGCACACGCGGTCGATGTTGACCGGATCGCAAGTCTCGGTCAACAGAATGGCAAATTCATCGCCACCCATGCGGGCTACCACGTCGCCGTCGCGCACTGCGGTCGTGAGGCGGCAGGCGGTTTCCACCAGCACCGCGTCTCCGGTATCGTGCCCGAGGCGGTCGTTGACGTTCTTGAAGTGATCGAGGTCGAGGAGCAACAGTACGAAACCGTCGCCCTTGCGGCGCGCCGCAACTCCACAAGAGCCGAAGCGTTCCTGCAGCAGCCGCCGGTTGGGCAAGCCGGTGAGAGGATCATAGAACGCGGCCTTTTCCAGCTGATGCTGGCTCTCGCGCAGCTCGGCGGTGCGCTGCTCCACCCGCTCTTCGAGGTCGAGATTGACCTTCCGCAGTGCTTCCTTCGCGGCTTGCTGTTCCCGGGCCGCGCCGCCCAGCAACAACACCGAGGTCCCGAACCCAATCGCCATCTGGGCGAAAATGGCCAGCACGCCCCCTCGCTCCACACCGGAGAATGGACCATATCCGGCCAGGCTGCCAGCGATGGTGGCGACGATCACCGCGACCAGCATGGGATAGGCCACCTCAAGCGACCAGCGCATAGCCATCCATAACAGAGGCAGCAGAAGCAGAAAGCTGGCGCCGGCATCGACCGCGAGAACTCCGGTGCTTCCGAGCAATAGATAGACCACGGCAAGCCCAGACAGAGCGGCGCCGACACCGAACTCCGTCTTGTGCTCCCTGATCCGCTCCAGCCATGGCTGTTTCGGCGGCCCAAGCAGGAATAGGGGCGTCAGCAGGAGGCAGCCTCCCGCATCCGAGAGAGTCCACTCGAACCAGCGGCCCGGCAGCGCACGCAGGGGTGCCGACGCTTGTGCCCAGACTATAGTTGCGCCCACGCTGGCGGCCACCATGCCATCAAAGAGAGCGCCCAACCCGAACGCGATCCCTTCCTTTGCTCGGCCGAACGGCTGCTGATTCGAAATGCGATCCCGGATCAATTCCGCAGCCACAACGGGAGCGATGGTGTTGGCCAGCGCGAGCATTGCCGCCGGGCCCGGCGCCTGGCCGAAACTGATGGAGTCAGTCAAAAGCGCACCCACAAAGATGCCCGGCCAGCTCCACCGGCCAATGGCGAGCGCCGCAAACAAGGCGATCCCGGCTGGCAGCCAGATCGGCGCTGGCCACATCTGGTACTGGGCGAAATACCACCGCACCAGCACCGCTGATCCCCAGTACGCCGCCGCAGCCAGCAGGTTTTGCGCCAACAATCGCGCCCAGGGCTTGCCCCTGCCCGGATTGGCAGGGTTCAGCGCGTATGTGAGCGCCGTAAAAACGCAGATGCGGGGTGCTGGCATAGCTATAGAGACATTCGGTCGGTCCGATACGGCCCTAAGACCCCGCTGGCGTGCTCCCCACAGTCGGACATATCCCCCTAATCGGCAGGAAGAGAAAAAGACTTTAGACCAGGCCGTCGGCCCGGAGAGTCGAAGATTCTTTTCCCAATCTGTGACAAACTCGAATCGTCCAACGAAGACGAGTTTCCGGGAGTGACTCCATGGGTCCATCCCCCACGCGTCCCGTCTCCCCCCGCATGGCGGGCTGGATCGTCTTCACCATGCTCGCGATGGTTGCCGTCCCTGCCGCCGTCACCCTGCACAAAGTCCGCGCGCCCGCGATTCTTACGGTTCCTCCTGACCCTACGCCGCACGGCTACACCTGGAGTCTGCTCCTGTTCATCATCCCCATCGCCGTGATCGCCGGGTGGTTCCTGCCATCGGAAGGACTCGATATCCCGCAACGTGCCTTCTGGCGCACGATTCGCGTTCTGGTTCCGGCCGGGTTTGCGCTCGACTTCTTCTTCGCTCACCGGTTCTTTTCTTTTCCGAACCCGGCTGCCACCCTGGGGATTGGTGCGTGGGCGCTGCACGGTCCGGTGCCCATCGAGGAGTATGTTTTCTACTTCACCGGTTTCATCACGATTCTTCTCATCTATATTTGGCTCGACGAATTCTGGCTGGCCGCCTACAACATCCCCGACTATCGCGGCGAAGCCCGCCAGATTCGACGCCTGCTGCAGTTTCATCCCTCGTCCGCCGTGCTCGGCGTAGCTGCTATCGCCGCCGCGGTCGTGTACAAGAAGGTGTTCTCCAGCGCTCCCCAAGGTCTGCCCGAATACTTCACCGTTCTGGTGCTCGGAGGCCTCATCCCCTCCGCCAGCTTTTTCCCCGTAGTTCGTCCTTTCATCAACTGGCGGGCCCTCAGTCTGACGCTGTTCATCATTCTGCTGGTGAGCCTGTTCTGGGAAGCGACCTTGGCGATCCCTTATGGTTGGTGGGGCTATCAACCCGCGCGAATGACGGGCATTTCGATTCGCGCCTGGTCGGGATTGCCCTTCGAAGCGGTCCTGGTCTGGATGGCAGTTACGTACGCGACCGTGATCTTTTTCGAAGTGTGTAAACTCTGGCAAGCCTCCGGCCGCACACTCCGTGACGCATTGCTGGGCGTTTAGATTCGGTGGGCGGCTTTTCCTTTTGCCCAGGCATGTTTACCATGGCTCGAGCCGTTCCAGCCGCACTTATCAGGATGGCAGTTACCGGGAGAGACACCGCTTTTGCCCCAGCCCCCGCTCTTGGATCTCCAGAACGTTCGCGTGATGCGCGGGTCGAACCTGGTCTTGAGAGACCTCACCCTGCAGATCCACGCTGACGAGAAGGTCGCCATCCTCGGCCCCAACGGGTGCGGCAAGTCCACCCTGGTGAAAACCATCACGCGCGAGTGCTATCCGGTGGCCCGCGAAAACTCCCGCATGACCATCCTGGGCGAAGAACGCTGGAACGTCTTCGAACTCCGCAGCCTTCTGGGCATCGTCTCGAATGACCTGATGTCGTCCCTGACCTCCGACGCGACCGGCCTTGACGTCGTGCTCTCCGGGTTCTTCAGCAGCGCCGCGGTTCTGCCTCACCACCGTGTCGACGCTACCCAGGAATCAGCCGCGCGGGCGGCGCTGGCGCAGCTGGAGGTCCAGCACCTCTCCGAGCGTCCCGTGTGCGAAATGTCCTCGGGAGAGGCCAAGAGGGTTCTGATCGCTCGCGCCCTGGTGCACGCGCCTAAAACCTTGCTCTTCGATGAGCCCAGCAACTCGCTCGACTTCACGGCGCACGCCTCCCTCCGCCAGTCGATGCGCTCCCTGGCAGCTTCGGGCATCGGGATCATTCTGGTGACGCACGACCTCTCCGACATCATTCCGGAAATCACCCGCGTCCTGCTGATGAGAGACGGCCAGATTCTGGCGGATGGTCCGAAGGAAGCGATGCTCCAACCCGGCTCCCTCTCGCCACTGTTCGGAACTGAGGTTAAGATCGAGCGCCGCGACGGGTACTTCCACTTGTGGTGAGCGCCGCCGGGGATTCCGTTGTGCCGAGGCTTTGATTACAATGGCGCAACGTTGTACCCCCTTATGGCGCTTCGTTTGCATCCAACCTGCCATTGATTCTGGAGGCTGCCGATGAAAACCCGAGTCGCGCTCTTGAGCGTGCTGCTGGCCTGTTCGGGCTGGGCTCAGCAGATGTCGCACCGGCTCAATAACCAGGACATCATCGATATGACCGGGCTCGGCCTGTCCGACGACGTCATCATCACCAAGATTCGCAGCGCGGGCCGTCCGGAAGATTTGAGCTTCGACACCAGTGTCACCGGCCTCAAGGCCCTGAAAGCGGCGAAGGTTTCCGACGCGGTTATCAAGGTCATGATCAACCCCGCTCCGGCGCCACCGCCCGCGGCCGCTGCGGCGACTGCAACCAGCGCACCTGCGCCCGCAGACCCGAACCTTCCGCCACCGGAGGTGGGTGTGTACTGGAAAGACGGCTACACGTTCGTCCGCGTGGAAGGCGAGATTCTGAGTCAGGCAAAAGTGGGAGGGCGGGCCGGCAGTTACTTCACCTATGGCCTGCGTTCGCAGCACTGGGACGCGTACATTAACAACCCGACATCCAAGAACCGCGTCAGAGACCGGCGCCCCATGTTCTATTTCTATGTGCCCGACGGAGCCAGCGCCTCCGATTTCCTCTTGATCAAGCTGGAGAAGAAAGGAAATCGCCGCGAGTTCCAGATCGGTTCCTTTGGCGGAGTGACGGCAGGGAAGTCAGGAGTGAAGCGCGATAAGGAAGTCGAGTTCAAGTCCGAGCACGTCGCCATGCGTACCTACCGCATTACCCTGGCCAACGACCTGAAGCCGGGAGAGTACGCGTTCTTTATGGGCACCGGCCAGCAGGCGATGATGTCCAGTAGCACGGTCGCCAGTTCTTCCGGCGGTGCTGCCGCCGGGCGAATCTACGATTTCACTGTGCCTGACTAGAAAAGCCAACGGCACGTCGATGCGCAGCTCCTGGGAACTGCACGGGTTGACGGTCGACCGAGTAATTGAAGACTTGTATCAGGGCGCGCCTTCAGGCGCGCCGTAAGAGCGCGAAAGCAGACCGGCTTCAGCCGCTGTCCCGATTCGAAGCAGACGCTTTTTAGGGCACTGCGAGAAGCGAACGGCGGGATATCCCGTGTTAAGAGGGCTCCACTCATTATGTGCAGGAACATCAGAATCCTTTTCAACTTCGATCCGCCGGTCACCGACGGAGAGATACGCGCCGCCTCGCTCCAGTTCGTGCGCAAGATCAGTGGTTTCAACAAGCCTTCCAAAGCCAACGAAGCGGCGTTCCACGCCGCCATCGAGGAAATCGCCGCCGTGTCCACCCACCTTCTGCATGCGCTCGAAACCACGGCCCCTCCGAAGAACCGTGAAGAAGAGGCGGCGAAAGCGAAAGCGCGCGCCGCCGAGCGGTTCGGAACCTAGCACGCTCCTGAAACGTTTCCTCCGATCGTCGCACCATCTTCCAGCAAGTCACGTGGAGGAAACGAAAATGAAAAACGGAATCCGGGCCTTCTTGGCCACTGTGGCAGTACTTTCTCTGGCCACACTCAGCGTCCAGTACGCATTTGCTTCCATCACCCTGAACGGGACGGTGCCAACCGGGCAAGCCGGGCTCGTAATCATCCAGGCGAACAAGCAGCCGAAGTCGAGCGGCGTGTTGAAATTCAAGTTTTCGGCGCCCACCGCAGGAGCGTACGCCTTCAACTTCTGCATCGGTCCCGCGAGCAACCCCTGCGGGCTGCCCACGTCCTATGTTGTCGTAGTCCCAGGCGGCGAAGAGCGGCTGGCCGTGGTGGACGCGAGCTTCTTTGCCAACAAGGTGCTCACGGTGGGTCAGGGCACAACCAGTCCCTTGCCCTTTTCGGTGACGATCGAATAACCGTGTCTGAGGAGCGCCGTGGTCCAGCAAAAAAACAAGGGCGGTCTCTCGGTTTAGAGGCCGCCCCTTTCCTCGATGTGATGCCTGCCTACTTGTTGATATCGTCCTTCGCTTCCAGGCGTTTGATGGCAGCGTCGATGAATACCTTGTTCTGCTCGGGAGCGCCGGCCTCGGCGACCTTCATCTCCTTGACCGCGTTCGCAAAATCGCCCTGCGCCGAGTAGACCCGCGCCAGCCCCGAATGCGTGAACCACAGATCCGGATGGTCCTTCGCATTCTTCCGCCAAACGGCGTAAGCCTCATCATCTTTCTTCTCGCCCTTCAACTGAAACGCGTACTGGTGCAGCTGCGCGGGTGTCGCAATTGCAAGGGACTTATCGTGAGCGGCTTTGGCCTCGTCTTTCTTGCCCATGGCCTCAAGGATCTGCGACTTGGTGTTGTAGTTCTCGAACCGCTCCTCGGTTCCGGTCGACCTGTTTTCGTACTCAAGCGCTTCGTCCAGGTCCTTGTGGGCGAGCAGGTAATTCGCGGCGTCGTCCCAACCGTCCCACGTGTATTGCGAAAGTCCGCGCAGCTGTTTGCGCAAGCTATCCTGCACGATGCTGTTCACGTCGACACTCACTTTGAAGGGCACAGCGACCTTTTCCCAGCGTAGGGTCACGACGGCAGTATTCTCTGTGGGCTGGTCGATGTCGTAGGCCAGCGCCTCACGAAAATCCGTGGCCTCAGGTTTAACGGTCACGCGCAGCGCGTCTTCCGACTCTTTGTAAGTGAAGCTGCCCCAGGCCGTGTTTACTTTAGAAAAAATGACCGTCCACTGATCCTGGTTCGGGAGCATGTGCAGGCCATACGTTCCCTTGTCGAGTGCTTGGCCTGCCACGCTGACCGGGTCGGTGAACGTGATCGTCGTATTTTCATTTGCGCCGGCGCGCCAGACTTGTCCATAGGGGACGACCTTGCCCCAGATGGTGCGTCCTTTGACCAGCGGGCGGTGGTAGTTGATGGTGACGTCGGTGATGCCAATCCGCTGCGTCACCGAGGCGCGCTGGCTGTCGCGCGGCAGATTCAATTGGGTCGATTGCGCGAAGCAGGCGCTGGCGAGCAGCACCACAAGTCCGATTAAAGCGGCGAGACGTTGTTTGGGCACGGGAATCCTCCTGTGAGCATCTGAAGGTGTCAACGAATGTTGTGTGAGGGCGATGGGCAGTCCTCAGGGAACCCCAATTACAAGGGCCTTAGACGCCTCAAGGTGTGAGAACGTAAGCGAAGCCGTACATCACGCCACGATTCCCAAAATGGACGCCGATAAGCTGCTGATTTCGCAGCCTTCTCCGGCTAACCCTTTCGCGAAACAAACAGTCTAACGAGCAGGCAATGTTTCGCCTTCGCGGGAACTTCGCGGTCGCACAAAACGTATCTCTAGCAGACAACCGGGGCGGGACATGAGACCCCCCGCCCAACCTTGAACCGGAGCCCCCGGGATTCGCTACCCAAGCGGGCCTGGGGGCATGCCTCTATGCGAATGCTCCTCGACATCATCCGCCAGTCCATGGCCACCTTGTGGGCGCACAAACTGCGCTCCTTCCTGACCATGTTCGGGATTGCCTGGGGCGTCGGGTCGCTCTTATTGTTGGTCGGCCTGGGCGAGGGCTTCCGCAGCGGCCAGACCAAGCAGCTGGCCAATCTGGGACAGGACATCATGTTTATCTTCCCCGGCCGCATTCCTGCCGTGGAAGGAAATCTGCAATCCGGCCAGACCTACCACTTCACTTACGACGACTACCTCGCGTTGCGTAACCAGGCGCGGACGGTCAAGACTGTCTCCGCCGTCATCAACCGCGATGACATTCGTGCCGTCAGCGACTACGGATCCACCAGTGGCCAGGTCTTCGGCATCGCGCCCGAATATAACCAGATTCGGAACGTTCCGATCGGCACTGGCCGTTGGTTGAACGATCAGGATAACGGCGAGCATCGCCGCGTCGCCGTGGTTGGATGGGAACTGCTTAAGAACGTGTTCCCCGGACGCCCCGCCGTCGGCGCCACCATCCTGCTCAACGGCGTGCGTTTCGATGTGATCGGCGTTCTCGCCAAGGTCGGGCAGGACGGGAACAACGGGACCAACGCCCGCATCTTCGTTCCTATCGAGACCATGCGCGAGTTGTTTCCTCTCAAGGGCGACAACATGGAGAACGCGGTTTCGTTCATCAACTACCGCCCGCTGAACAAGGCCGAGCACCTGGCTTCCAAGACTGAAGTCCACGAGATCATCGCCCGCCGTCACAGCTTCAATCCCAAGCTGGAAGATGCCTTCGAGGACTGGGACACGATCGAAAACTCTCAGCGGGTCGACAAAATCTTCAATGCCATGGACTACTTCCTGGGCGTGGTCGGGTTGGTAACCCTGGGCCTGGGTGCGATTGGGATCATTAACATCATGCTCGTATCGGTCGCCGAGCGGACCAAAGAGATCGGACTGCGTAAGGCGCTGGGCGCTACCCACCGCAACATCATGACCCAGTTCTTCGTGGAAGGCGCGTTCCTGACGGCCTTCAGCGGCGGCATCGGGCTCGCGATTACGATTGCATTGGTCACGGTGCTGGCCATGTTGCCTTCCCCCGAAGGTTTTGACACCCCGCGCATCGTGCCGCTCTCGGCGCTGGCTGCCATCGCGTCGCTGACCATCGCCGGCGTAAGCGCCGGACTCTACCCCGCGCGCAAGGCAGCCTTGCTTCCACCAGTGGAAGCGCTGCGGCAGGAGTAGCCCATGATCCCCAACCTTTTCCGCCAAGCCTACGAAGCACTACGCCACAACCGCCGGCGGAGCGTGCTGACGATGCTGGGCATGGCCTGGGGCATCGCCACCGTGGTGTTGTTGCTGGCCTACGGTTCCGGCTTCGAACACGGGTTGTGGTCGGCATTCCGTTCGTTCGGAACGAATCTGGTGTTCGTCTTCCCCGGTCGTACCTCAATGCAGGCCGGGGGAGCCAAGGCCGGCAGCGAAGTCCGCCTGACTATGAAGGATGTCGACCACATTCAGACGGAAGTGCCATTGTTGAAGCGGATGTCGCCGGAAGTCTTCAAGCAGTGCACAGTCGCCTACGGCACGCGCAGCGGGAACTACGGCGTCAGCGGAGTCTACGCCAACTATTCCCGCATGCGCCGCATGGAGTTCGCCGAGGGCAGCGCGTTCAGCGAGGCCGACGACTTCACCCACACCCGCGTGGCATTCATCGGCGCCGACCTTAAGCAGAAGCTCTTCTCCGGCCAGAACGCGATCGGCGAAAGCATCCGGGTGGACGGCATCTCGTACCAGGTGGTTGGGATCCTGAAGCACGTCATCAACAACAGCGACGACAACCTGAACGGCCACGTGTACGTGCCCTTCAGCGGCATCACCGACGTGAAGAACAATTACTACCTGAACTCCATCGTCATGGAGTACGAGGGCAGCAACGAAAAGGTCGTGAAAGCCCTGCGCGATTCGATGGCCTTTCACCACAACTTCGATCCCAAGGACAAGCGGGCCGTGTTCGTCTTCGACGTGTTCGCCGACCTGCTCGATCTGCGCGTGATCACGGCCGGCATCAAGATCCTGCTTGGCTTCATCGGCCTGCTGACGCTGGGCATCGGCGGCGTCGGCCTGATGAACATCATGCTGGTGTCGGTGACGCAGCGCACCCGCGAAATTGGCGTGGAGAAAGCCCTCGGCGCCCGCCGGTGGCACATCCTGTTTCAGTTCCTGTCGGAAGCGCTGGTGATCACTTTCCTAGGTGGCTTGGCGGGAGTGGCGCTCGCGTACCTGGTTTCCTGGGGAGTAGGGTCGCTGACTTTGTGGAGCGCCTTCGAAGAAAACGCCAGCGAAGGCGATATTCACTTGAAGATCGAAGTCGGCACCCTGCTCGTATCCACGATGATTTTGAGTTTCGTCGGCATCGTGAGCGGTATGCTGCCCGCGATTAAAGCGGCGCGGTTGGATCCAATTGAGGCGCTGCGATACGAGTGAGGCGGGTGTTAGGTCTTGGGTGTTAGGTGTTGGGTCTCAGGTCTCAGGCGTTGGGTCGTATTCCTCCAAATCAACGCTCGAAGAAACAACCTAAGACCTAAGACCTGACACCTAAGACCTGACACCTAAGACCTGATCTACTCAGTCCTTTAATAGTTGCCGCGCGATCACCAGCCTCTGAATCTCGCTGGTCCCTTCCCCAATCGTGCACAGCTTCACGTCGCGGTAAAACTTCTCCGCCGGGTAATCCTTGATGAAGCCGTACCCTCCGTGGATTTGCACGCCTTCGTTGGCGCACCGCACGGCAACTTCGCTGGCGTATAGCTTGGCCATCGAGGACTCGAGCGTCGTTTTCATGCCCGCGTCTTTCATGGCGGCAGCGCGCAGGGTCAGCAGTTTCGCGGCTTCAATCTCAGTCGCCATGTCAGCCAGCTTCCACTGGATCGCCTGGAAATCGCTGATCGCCTTGCCGAACTGTTTGCGTTCTTTGGAATATTTCAGCGCCGCCTCGTACGCGCCTTCCGCCATGCCCAGTGAAAGGGCTGCGATCGAAATGCGCCCGCCGTCGAGAATTCGCATCGCGTCGATGAAGCCGTCGCCTTCGAGTCCCAGCAGGTTTTCCGTGGGCACGAAGCAGTCTTCGAAGATCAGTTCGGCCGTATCGCTGGCACGCAAGCCGAGTTTATTTTCTTTCTTCCCTGGCCGGAACCCTTTCGCATCTTTTTCTACGACGAACGCCGACAGACCGTGCGTATGCGCGGCGCGGTCGGTCACGGCGATTACCACCAGCACATCGGCATAGTGGCCGTTGGTGCAGAACGTCTTGGTGCCGTTCAGGACCCACCCGCCTTTTCTCTTCGCAGCG
>Ga0075030_100002725_pt1 | contig 16075 bp, 14 predicted proteins | sample LitLauG_LLR_2012_FD_71393 | JGI IMG/M metagenome (GOLD analysis project Ga0075030, IMG submission 71393) | Freshwater sediment microbial communities from Pennsylvania, USA - Little Laurel Run_MetaG_LLR_2012 | ecosystem: Environmental > Aquatic > Freshwater > Creek > Sediment | place: USA... | reverse complement strand
GGACTCCGTCGGCGACAACTTGGTGTCCCACTGCTTGACGATCAGCTTGCGGCAGCCGATGCCGCCATGCGCGTTGACGTAGGTGGCGAAGGCGTTCATGGCGTCGAAGTTGCCCTGGAACAGCCCGGGGGCGAGGGGCGAGCCGACGTCGGCCATGACCTCCACGGTGATGTCGGTGGCGGTGATGCCCACGTCGGTGGCCTGCAACGGCTGCTTGCTGCACGCGCCCGACGAGGTCGTCGCCGTCGTGCCTCCGCCTCCGGTGGTGCCCTGGGACTTGCTGGAGCTGCGTCCGCACCCCGCGGCGACCAGCACCAGCGCTACCGGCACGGACAACCACGCCTTACCTCGTCTTGCCACCGATCTCCCCCCGGGTCAGGATGACCATCCCGTGTGACAGAGGCTACACCAACACGCGGGCGGTGGCCCTGGGAGGGCGAGGAGGCGCGGGTGGCGAGGCGATGGACACGGCTTGGTACGGGCGCGCTCGGCACGGTGCTCCTGCTGTCGACGGTCGCGTGCACGTCGACGTCGAGCTCCACGTCGACCTCGACTCTGCCGAGCTCGACCCTGCCCGGTTCGACCCTGCCCGGTTCGACCCTGCCCGGTTCGACCCTGCCGGGGCCGGTGGGGACGATCCGCGCCGGTGGATGCCACACGCGCGGCGTCCTGCCCGACCCGCTGTGCACCCCCGGCGCGATCAACCCGGCGGTCACCCAGGCCAACATCCACTCGACCATCTGCGTCGCGGGGTTCAGCACGAGCATCCGGCCGCCCTCGTCCTACACCGACGCCCTCAAGCGAACACAGATGAAGGAGTACGGCTTCACCGACCGCCCCTCCGCCCACGAGGAGGACCACCTGATCTCCCTCGAGCTCGGCGGCAACCCCACGGATCCGCGCAACCTGTGGCCCGAACCGGGCGCGTCCCCCAACCCCAAGGATCGGGTCGAGGACGCTGCGCATCGAGCGGTCTGTGCGGGCGCCCTCTCCCTCACCGCAGCGCAGCAGGGGATCGCGTCGGACTGGGTCGCCCTCGGCAAGCAGCTCGGGATCACCGGTTGATCACCGACGCGGTCGTGGACCGCAGGAGCCAGGTCAGGACGAAGGGTCGCCCCCGAGCAGCCCGCGCTGGGCGAGGGCGGTGATGTGGCCGTGGATGTCATCGAGCAGGTCGGTGTTGCGTTTGATCGCACGGGAGAGGTCGGTGTTGTCGGCCACGAGCTGCTTGATGTCGTCGGTGTTGCGCTCGGTGTGCATCGCGATCTCCGACGAGATGGCGTCGGCCCGCTTGGCGGCGATGAGCAGGGCGGCCGCCTGGACGCCGGCCAGCATCGACAGGAACAGGTTGAGGAGGATGTAGGGGTAGGGGTCGAAGCCGTGCTTGCCGTGCTGGCCGCCGAGGTAGAAGACCGAGTTGATGATCGCCCACAGGATCATCACCCCGAAGAAGCAGAACACGAACGGCCAGGACCCCATCATGTTGCGCATCCGGTCCGCGGCGCGCTCACCCAAGGTGAGCTCGTCGCCCGATCTCACCCCGGGGTGCGCGTGCCAGTGCGACTGCCATCCCCGTATCCGTGCGGTGCTCATGGGCGCGATGGTGGCAGACCGTCGGCCAGAGGTGGTGCACGGCGTGACGATCCGCCACTCGTCGTGCCGAGAGCGCGCCGAGCCCACCGCTACAGTGGTAGCGCACGCCGCGACGGTGGGCGCCGCACCCGGGGGGCCGAACCATGGCCGTGAGGAACCTGTACCTCTACGAGGTGGTCGATGTGATCGGCCAGGGCCAGTACGCCTACATGGAGCACCTCTGGAAGGACCCGGTCCTGCGGATGCCGGATATGTTCGGCCTGCAGGGATCGTTCTACGTCTGCGCAGCCGGCGGCGGGCGCTGGCCGCAGGTGATCAACATCTGGGACATCGGGTCGCGGGGGTGGAGGGGTTGGGCCTCCAACGTCGACCGCATGAACCTCAAGCGCCGCAAGGCGTTCTACGGCGACTGGTGGGACGAGGCGGCCAAGTGGCGCAGCGGCGGCTTCGACCGCCTCTGCGGTGGGGTGCCGGGGAGCCCCACGACCGAGGAGATCGCGGCGCGCAGGATCCGCGGCACGCTGTTCGTCAACGAGATCCTCACCGTCCGGCCGGGCTCGGCGTTGGACTTCCTCGCGGCGGTCGCCGAGGAGCGCGTGCCGTTGCTGCGCGAGCACGGCCACGAGGTGACCGGTCTCTACGAGGTGCTGTCCAACCAGCACGAGGTCGTGATGGTGTGGGCCACCGACATCGCCTCGCAGGTCCAGCTGCGCCAGGCTCGGGACGCGGCGTGGGGGCTCTGCGACGAGGCCGAGCCCGACGACCGGCTACGTCAGTGGGAGCGCCGCAGTGCCGAGTACGTGACCGGTGGCGACACCCACATCATGACCCCGCTGCCCCGCACGGTGTACGGGCCCCCCGACTGGGAGGACGCGTCACTGGAGGACTGGCTGGCGGAGCAGTAGGAGCAGGTGACCGCCGGTCACCTGCTCCACCGGCAGTGTCAGCGGCGGGTCTCGGGCAGGCGGACCAGCGGGATGCGGCGCTCGGTCTTGGCCTGGTAGTCGTTGTACCAGGCCCGGTCCGCGCACAGCAGGTCCCAGGTGCGCTGGTAGTCGTCGCCGTCGAGGATCTCGGGCACCGACCAGTACTCGCCGCCCTGGATCCGGCAGCGCACCTCGGGGTTGGCGCTTCGGTCCTGGAGGTTGAGGTACCACGACGGATGTCCGGGCGCACCGGCGAAGGACGCCACCACGATTCGGTGGCCGTCAGGGTCCCGCCAGGTGGGGAGGGCGACCTTGTGCGCCGTGCCGGAGCGGCGGCCGACGGTCGTGAGGAGCACGTGGTGCATCCCCGCCTGCACCCAGATGAGGTCGTCGTCGCTCGACTCCATCGCCTGGACGTGCGCCTTGGTCAACACCGGGATCTCCTCGAGGGACGGCGTCTCCCAGACCTGCTGCACCTTCTGGCTGTCGGTCACGGCCCTCAGCGTAGCCCCCGCCGCCCGCGACGGGCCCAGCCTCCAGCGCTCAACCAGCGGCGCGCGCCGCACCCCGGATGACCTCGCCGGGGTGCGCGCCGGTCAGTTCGTCGTCGGAGACGGTGACCTCACCGCGCTTGATGGTCGCGACGTAACCGTCGGCACGCTGGACGAGACGGCGGGCGCCGCCCGGCAGGTCCCAGGCCAGCTCGGGGCGGCGCACGGCCAGGCGGTCGAAGTCGATCACGTTGAGGTCGGCCAGCATGCCCGGCGCGATCGTGCCGCGGTCGTGGAGCCCGTAGAGGCGGGCGGTGTCGTGGGTCTGGCGCCGGACCACGAACTCGAGCGGCAGGCGGGCGCCGCGGGAACGGTCGCGGGCCCAGTGGGTCAGCATCGTGGTCGGCATGCTGGCGTCACTGACGATGGCGACATGGGCGCCGCCGTCAGCCAGGCCGAGCGCGGTGGCGGGGTGGACCAGCATCTCGCGCACCGCCTCGGCGTCGCCGTGGGCGTAGTTGTTTATGTGGGCCATGAACAGCGCGCCCGGGTCGGCGGCCATCGCATCGAGGACCACCGCGGCCGGTGCGCGGCCCGAGGCGGCCGCGATCGCTGCCAGCGACTGCTCGTAGCCCGGCTCGTAGTCGATGGGATCGGCGAAGGGGAACATCCGGTCCCATCGCGTCCGCAGAAACGCCCGGAAGTCGTCGTCGTAGGTCTGCTCCTCGGCGAGGATGGCGGCGCGCACCGTGGGGTCGCGCAGGCGCGCGGCCTGCTCGGCGGCCGGCAGGTGGCGCATCGCGGCGAAGGTGGGCCGGTCGTCGAGGGGGTGGTAGGTGGTGCCGAGGCCGAAGAGCAGGCCCGAGGGGCGCCCGGCCACCTGGACGACGAGCTCGTGGCCGGCGGCCTGCACCCGGGCGGCCTCGTCGAGGATGGCACGCCACGCTTCGGGCTCGGCGTTGTTTTGCGTGATCAGGAAGCACACCGGCCGGCCGATGTGCGCGGCCAACCGGCCGAGCCAGCCGACCTCGCGCCGGGGCCCGTCGAGGTCCTCGCCGGCGACGCCCGCAGGGACCACCTCGAACAGCCCGGTGCCGAGGTCGCGCAGCACCTCCCCGAGGCCGAACAGCTCGTCCTCGGCCGCGTAGGTGCCGGCGATCGGCTCGCCGTCGGCGGTGTGGTGCAGCATCGTGCGCGAGGTGGAGAGCCCCAGCGCGCCCGCCTGCATCGCCTCTCGCACGATGGCAGCCATCGCCGCGATGTCGGCCGGGGTCGCCGGCTCGTTGCGCGCGCCGCGCTCGCCCATCACGTAGGTGCGCACTGCGGCGTGGGGGATCTGGGTGCCGACGTCCATGATCCTCGACCGGCGGCCCAGGGCGTCGATGTAGTCGGGGAACGACTCCCAGTCCCAGGCCATCCCGGCCCGCAGGGCCGAGGCAGGGATGTCCTCGACGCTCTCCATCATCTCCATCAGCCAGTCGCGGCGATCCGGCGCGCAGGGTGCGAAGCCCACCGAGCAGTTGCCCATGACGACGGTCGTGACGCCGTGCCAGCACGACGGGGTGAGGTCGCCGTCCCAGAGCGCCTGGCCGTCGTAGTGGGTGTGGATGTCGACCACGCCCGGGGTGACGAGGAGGCCGTCTGCGTCGATCTCGCGACGGGCGGCGCCGTCGACGGCGCCGACCTCGGTGATGCGGCCACCGACCACGGCGACATCCGCCTGGTAGGGCGCCGCACCGGTCCCGTCGACGACGCGTCCGTTGCGGATGACCAGATCGTGCATGCGACGTTCCTCCGGTGCCTTGGGTGCTGGTCCGAGTGTACGAGGTCTGGGCGCGGCCCACGGCGGGCGCTGGCGCGCTCCGGTACCCTTTCCCCTTGGGGGAGGTGGCACCATGACCATCACGGCACCATGACCATGACACAGCCGGCCGGGGTGGACGCCGAGGTCGACTTCGCGCTCGACGACATCGCCGACCTGCCGGGGTTGCTGCACGAGATGCGAGCCCGCAAGCCGTACGTGTGGGCCCGGGCCTTCGGGGCGCCGACGCTGGCGCTGCTCAGCCACGAGCTGGTGCACGCCGCGTTCATGGACGAGGAGACCTTTCCGTCCGCGGAGTTCTACGGCAAGGTGGTCACCGATGTGCTCGGCCGCAACATGCAGTGCATGTACGGCGACGAGCACAAGCGCAACCGGGCCCTGGTGTCGCCCGCGTTCCGCCAGCGCCTCATGCCCGACCTGATCGATCCGCTGCTCGAGCCGGTGGCCCACGAGCTCATCGACCGCTTCGAAGGCCGGGGTGAAGCGGATCTGGTCGCGGAGTTCACCACCCGCTACCCCTTCACGATCATCACCCGCCTGCTCGGCCTGCCCGCCCACTCCGAGGACGAGGTCAAGCGCTGGGCGCTCGGCATGCTCGACATCCAGCAGCACCATGACTTCGCGCTGCGCTGCTCGCAGGAGTTCATGGAGTTCGTCGACCCCTACGTGCAGCGCCGGCGCGACGACCCGGGCACCGACTTGATCTCGACCCTCGCCACGACCGAGGTCGACGGCGAGCGCCTCTCCGACGACGAGATCTTCAACTTCCTCCGGCTGCTCTTCCCTGCCGGTGCCGACACGACCTATCTCGGCCTCGGCAACACGCTGTGCGCGCTGCTGCGCGATCCGAAGCAGCTCGACGTCCTGCGCGCCGCGCCGGCCGAAGAGTGCCGCTGGGCGGCGGAGGAAGGCGTGCGCTGGCACCCCCCGGTGGTGTGGATCCCGCGGACCAACCCGAGGGACGTGCTCTGGCACGGCATCGACATCCCCGCCGGCGCCAGCATGCTCTTCGGCGTCCTGGCCGCCAACCGGGACCCCGCGGTCTACGCGGAGCCGGACCGCTTCGACGTGACCCGCCACCCGACGATGGTCATGACCTTCGGCTTCGGGACCCACTTCTGCCTCGGCGTGCACCTGGCCCGCGCCGAGATGGCCACCTCGCTGCGCGTGCTGCTCGAACGCCTGCCCCGCCTGCGCTTCGGGGAGGGCGCCGACGCAGTGCGCATCACCGGCTCGTTCGTGCAGTTCCTCCAGGGGCCGACCGCGCTCCCGGTCCGCTTCGACTGACTGCCCGGCGCGCTCCCGGCCCCCCGCCGCCCGACCCGACCGCCCGACCCGGACATCGCCGTCCATGCGCGTCTTCGCAGGGATGGACCCCCGGCTCCGCCTGGCCGAGGTGGCCGCTCACGTGCGCCGGGTCGAGGCCATGGGCTACGACGGCATCCACGTGGCCGAGACCATCCACGACGCGCTCGCCGTGGCGCTGCTCGCGGTGGAGCACAGCGAGGCGATGGTGGTGCGCACGAGCGTGGCCTTGGCGTTCCCCCGCAGCCCGACGCTGACGGCCTACGCCGCGTGGGACCTGGCCCAGCTCTCCGGCGGCCGCTTCGAGCTCGGGCTCGGGACCCAGATCCGCCAGAACATCGAGGACCGCTACGGCATCGCCTGGAGCGATCCCGTCGCCTGGATGAGCGAGTACCTCGACGCCCTCGACGAGCTCTTCGAGGCCTTCCGCACCGGCGGCGTCCCCCATGCCGACGGCCCGCGGTATCGCATCAGCCGCCTGCAGCCCTACTTCAACCCCGGGCCCGACGAGGCGACGGCGGCACCACCCCTGTGGCTCGGCGGTGTCAACCCGGGCATCTGCCGGCTCGCGGGCAGCCGCGCCGCAGGCTTCGTCACCCACCCGACCAACTCGAGCCCGCGCTACCTCGAGGCTGTCTGCCTGCCCAACCTGGCCACCGGCGCCGCGGGCCGTGGCCGCGACCCCCGGGCGGTCGAGCTGGTGGTGGGCACGCCGGTGATCACCGGCCGCAGCCGGGCCGAGCTCGACGCGGCGCGCGAGCACCAGCGGCGGATGTTCGCCTTCTTGTACTCCACACCGGCCTACCGCGTGGCCCTGGACCTGCACGGGTGGGGGGATCTGACCGAGCGGCTCCAGGCCATGATCCGCGCCGGGCGATGGGACGACCTCGGCCCGCTGGTCACCGACGAGGTCCTCGACGCCCTCGTGCCGTGCGCCCCCTACGCCGAGCTCGCCGCGGAGCTGGTGCGCCGCTTCGGCCACCTGGCCGATGGCGTGGTGCTCAACCCGCCGGCCGATCCGGGGGCCGACGCGGCCGTCGCGGAGGTGGTCGCCGCGCTGCAGCAGACGCCCTCCCGGCGACGCCTCGAGGGCGGCACCGCGCCGCCCTCGCCCACCCCGATATGACCATCGGTCAGATCGGCGTGCCCTGCTCGCGCCACCGGGTGATCTCCGGCCAGTGGTCGCTCAGCAGGTCCACGTCCGGCAGCTCCACGCCGGGGGCGCCGCCCTCGCGGAACGGGCCCTCGCCCGGGCCGTACTGGACCAGCTCGATCCAGTTGCCGTGCGGGTCCCTCACCCAGATGAACAGGCACCGGTCGCCGAGGCGCATGGGACGCACTCCCGGCGTCGCCCCCGCGTCGAGCAGGCTTCGGTGCACGCCCATCGCGTCGTCGACGATCATGGCGAGGTAGTTGAAGCCGCGGCTCCACACCGGCGTCGCCGGCCCGGGGCTGTCGCGCTCGGCGCCGCGCAGCAACAGATCGGTGTCGCCGAGGCGCACCCCGCCGGCGTGCTCCTCCCCGCCGAAGCCCTCGGCCAGGAACCGGCGCTGCGCCGCGACATCCTCCACCGCGCAGATGATGCCGAGGCGCGCGACACCCAGGTGCCCGGGCGGCGCGGTGCACATCTCGATGCCATGCGGGTCGACCTGCACCCTGGGCTCGGTGATCCCCGACCGGGCCAGGACCAGGCCGCGGTAGCCGCTGTGGCCCGGCGGCATCGGCTCGGTCGAGTGGTTGATCTTGAGCGTCGAGCCGCCGACGTCCCAGAACCTCTCCTGGTACGTCGGGCTGTGCACCAACGCCTCGATGTAGGCAAGCCCCACCTCGTCGGTGTAGAACGCCGGCGAACCGGGGTCGTCGGAAAACAACCCGATGTCGACGCGGCGCACGGTGGGGCCCGCTGACGCGGGACCCATCGACGTGGCGGTGCCCATCGACACTGCCTAGCAGACCGGCTGTGAGGGGGGGCGGAGGCGCAGCTGCAGGTCGAGCTCGATGATCCCGGTGCCGAGCAGGTCGACGTCGGTCCAGGAGTCGGCGCCCGCTTGGACGCACGCAGAACCGGCGGTCACCGTCCACTGCGGGTTCCAGCGCACGCGCAGGTGCGCGGTGCCCACCTGTTGGGCGTCGATGGTGATCCGGCTGCCGTCGAGGCGAACCAAGGTGGCCGGACCGTCAAGGATCCCGGGGGAGCCGGTGACCGCGTAGACCTGCCAGTGGGGGGTGGCGAACACCGGCTCGAGGCCCGGCACACCCGCGGCGAGGACCTGGGCCTCGGCGATGCCGGCGTAGTCGAGCGGCGCGTCCGGCACCGCGACGAAGCGGACACCGTTGTCGAGCAGCCAGCGGCGCAGCCCGGCGGCGTCGAGACCCGGCCTGTAGAAGAGCGGGTTGTCGGCGATGTCGAGCTGGCGTTCCCAACCCCGGGCCAGCGGCACGTCCGGGGCGACGTAGGCCACCTCCCAGTGGTAGCGCGTGGGCACGATCTCGACCCGGCCGATGGGGGTGGCGTTGGCCTGCAGGAACTGCACCAGGGGGGCGTAGTAGGACGCGTGCGTCGAGGGGTCGCGGGCCGAGGCGGTCATCGCGCCCCAGGCCGGCGTCCACTGCCACAGGGCCATGGGGACGGCGAGCACGACGAGCAGGACCCGCCGGTGTGCCCACAGGAGGCAGGCGCCGACGGGGATGGCGACGCTCTCGGCCAGGCGCCCGATGTTGCCCCCCATCGGCGTGTGCAGGACGTAGCTCGCCGCGGTGGCCAGCACGTACAGCACCGCGGCCACCCGGAGGGTCCGTTCGCGCCGGGGGACGAGGGCGAGCATCACGACGCACGCGCAGGCCTCGAAGACGAAGTCGCTCGTCGGATAGGGAAAGGAGCCCGGGCCGGGGAACAGCAGTGCGGAGGCCGCGAGCGGCGCGGCGGCGGCCACGAGCAGGCCGGTCAGCGGTAGGCGGTTCGTCGGCCACGACGCCAGCAGCCGGGCCGCGACGGCGAGCGCCAGGAACGCCGCGGCGAGCGGACTGGCGGCGGCGGTGGCCAGGGCGAGCGGGATGGCGAGGGCCCACCGCCGTCGAGCGGCCGTCAGGCAGGCCAGGAGTGCCAACGCCTCGCCGAGCAGGAAGGGGAGCTGGCCGATCGCCACCGGGACCGCCGTCCCCACCGCGAACGCGAACGAGCCCACCCGCGCGGTGCGACCGAAGTGGCCGACGACGAGGCGGTCGAACGCCCAGGCCGCGGTGCCGGCCGACAGCGCGGCGGTCAGCGCCACCCCGAGCCCGGCGGCGACGGGGGGGAAGATGACGCTGTAGTTGAACGTCCAATGCCCGCCGTACCACTGGCTGTCCCACAGGACCATGCCCTCGTGGCGGAACAGGGTGATGCGGTAGACCTGGGCGGACAGGTCGACCCCCCGCCAGCCGAGGACCGTGCCGAGCCCGGCCAGGCCCGCGGCGAGCAGGGGCGCCAGCCACCGCCGCAGCAGCGCGCCGGGTGTCTGGGAGGGGGTGGCCGTCCCGGTGTCGGGGGGCGCGGTGTCGTCGCGGGATCGGCGGGTCACGGGCACGAGGTGGCGCCACCGGTCTTGGTGAAGATCAACCCGGTGACCGCGCTGTACGGCCGCGGCGCGATGCCGGGCGCGACCGAGGCCGTCTCGGCGAGGCCGGAGTCGTCGAGGAGGAACCGGTTGACGGCTTCGACCTCCAAGTTGACCGTCCGGGACCACTTGGTCCCGGAGGCGCCGACCCGCGCGAGCGGGTTGATGACCAGCACGTGGCCGCCGGTCGCCAACGCGTCGAGGGACGGCGCGATGGCCTGGCACACATCGGCCCGGGCGAGCCGAGCGACCAGGTCCTGCCAGTCCACGACGTGGGCATCAGTCACCGGGCCGGTCGGGGTCACGAAGTGCACCCAGGAGGGCAGGTAGTGGGCGCTGACCGCGACCTGCTCGGTCTGGGTCACGACCACCAGGTCGCCCGGCTCGAGGATCCCGCGCGCCGCAGCCGCGACCGCGGCCACGTTGCTCTTGGCGTAGCGGGCGTTGCGATCGGGCAGGAGCGAACCGATCACGCTCCAGCACACGAGGATCGCCGTCGTGGCGGCGACGACCCGTCGCCCGAGCCGGGTGAGGCCGAGCACGCCCGCCAGGCCGAGCAGCAGCGGTCCGAGGGCCACGGCGAGGTAGCGCGACGTCCACGAGGGATCGAACTGGGCGACCAGCCATCCGGCCAGGAGCACGAGCAGGCCGATGCCCCCGGCCAGGCCGGCATCCACTCGCTCCTGCACGCGGATGCGGTGGTAGGTGACCCCGACGCCGATCGCCAGCATGGGCGCCACCAGGGCGGCGAGGGTCCCGCCCAGGGTGGCGGCAGGGTCGGAGAACAGGTCGCCGAGTGACGGCCGCACGGCCCAGGGCGCGGCGGTGTGCCGGGCCTGCTGGAGGAAGATCGGCAGCCACGGGAGGTACGCGACCAGCACGACGCACGAGGCGGCCACGACCGCCGCGACCTGCTGCCACCGCCCCTGCAGCGCGGCGCGCCCGGCGAGGACGCCGGCGACCGCGACGACGAGGTAGAGGCCCCAGTTGTGGGTGTAGATGACGGCGATGAAGGTGAGCGTCGCCGCGGCGGCGTCGCGCACCGACGCGCGCCGCGAGGCGCGCACCGCCAGGGTGACGCCGAGCATCGACAGGCCGCACAGCAGCGGATACATCCGTGTCTCGGTGGAGAACCAGCCGAGGAAGGGGTTGGCCGCGCTCAGCGCCGCTCCCGCGAGGCCGGCGGTCGGTCCGAACAGGGTCCGGGCGCACCACCACGCCAGGGGGACCAGGAGGAGCGAGATCAGCAACGAGAGGGTGTGGGTCGCCACCTCCGAGGAGCCGAAGAGCCCGAGCCACACGTGGAGCACGGCGTAGAACAGCGGGGGCGAGCCATCGAGGCGCAGGAGCCGGGGCAGCGCGCTCAGGCGATGGGAGGCGATGCCGACACTGATCCCTTCGTCGACCCAGTACGCGCGCCCGATGGTCGGCAACCGGAGCAGGAGGGCGAGCAGGGTGAGGCCCCCGACGATCGCGGGCGCCCGCTGCTCGTCGACCAGCGCGGCGCGCAGGTTGGCGGTGAGGGCGGTCGAGGGGGCGTCGCAGAGCACCGGGGCGGACGTGACGTCCGTCATCGGCCGCGCTCGGTGGACGCTGCCATGCCTGCCAACATAGGTCCTCGGCGGCACCAGTGGCGGCCGTTGACCAGCCAAACACCGCGAAGAGCCCAGATGGCGGCGGTCAGGGGTGCTCGAGGCGGCCGCGCTGCTGGAGGATGTAGAGCAGCGCGAGGGAGGGCCCGCAGAGCGCGACCGCAGCGGCGAAGATCACCACGACCGCCCAGAGCGTGCTCGACGGTGCCGCGGCGCGCGCCAGGGTCAGGTGGGTGCCGAGCAGGTAGGGGTATTGGGCCACGCCCCAGCCGACGACCACGCAGGCCACGGCGCCGACGGCCAGGAGCCGCACCGCGACCGGCGAGGAGCGCCCGAGCAGCACGAGGGCGCTCAACCCTGCCGCGCCGGAGACGATGACGAGGGGGAGGCCAGGGCCGAGCAGCCGCTCGAAGAGGTGGTGGGCGTCGCGCTCGAGCACGACGATGCCGGCGAGCGATGTGAGTCCCGCCGCGCCGGCCGCGACGAAGGCCCGCCGGCGGAACCACTCCACCAGGTCGTCGAGGTGGCGGGTCCGGGCCTCGGCGGTGAGGAACACCGCCGCGAGGTACGCGCAGGTGAACACGGCCAGCACGCCGCCGAGCATCCCTGTGGGGTTGACCCAGCTGCCGAGAGCGTCTCCCCCAGCGGTGCCGGTCGGCACCCGGCCCGACGCGATGCCGCCGGCGACGGCGCCGAGGAAGAACGGTGTGACGACCGACGAGCTGGCGAAGGCGGCGCCCGCGGCGCGTTGTGCGGAGGTGCCGACCACGACCTTGCGGAACGCGAACCCGGCGCCGCGCAGCACGATCCCGAGCGCCGCGAGCCCGAGGGGGATGTACAGGGTCGCCGTCACCGAGGCGAAGCCCTCGGGGAAGGCGGTCCACAGCACCACCAGGCAGAAGATGAGCCACACGTGGTTCGCCTCCCACACCGGGCCGAGGGACCGCTCGATGAGGGCCCGGGGCCGGCTGCCGCGCGCCGCTCCGCCCGCGGTCAGGTCCCAGAACCCCGCGCCGAAGTCGGCGCCCCCGAAGACGGCGTACAGCACGATCCCCGCGAAGAGGATGGCGGCGGCGACCCGGGTCACGCCTCGGCCTCGCCACCGGGGGCGGCGTCGAGGGCGACGTCGAGCGGGCGGCCCGGCGCGTAGGGGCCCTCGACCTCGTCGCCCCGCCGCCAGCGCCGCTGCATCGCCCGCAGCACCGCGACCGCGGCGGTCCCGACGGCGGCGTAGATCACGACGGTGGACGCGAAGAACGGCCAGAGGTTGCCGGAGGTGGCGACCGCGTCGCGGGTGAGCAGCAGCCCGTGCACCGTCCAGGGCTGGCGGCCCACCTCCGTCACGACCCACCCGGTCTCGAGCGAGACGACCGAGACCGCGCCGGCGAGGGCCACGCTGCGCAGGAACCACCGGCTCGGCGAGATGTCCCGGCGGCGCCACCAGCTGCAGGCGAACCAGCCCGCCAGCCCGAGGAGCACGAAGGCGGTGGCGACCATGGCGTCGAAGGAGAGGTGGACGACGTTGACGAGGCGGTCCGGCGGGCGCACGTCGGCGGGGATGGCGTCGAGGCCCCGGATGGAGGTGGACGGGTGGAGGCCGGCGAGGAGGGACGCACCGCTCGGGACGCGGAGGCCGAAGGTGACCTTGCCACCGACGATCACCCCGCCGAGGGTCTCGGGGATGTGGGTCCCGGTGCGGGGGAGGAGCTCGATGGACGCGAACTTGGAGGGTTCCTGGCTGAACACCTGGCGGGCGATGGTGTCGCCGACGAGGATCTGCGCCGGCATGACCGCGGCCGCCACCGTGAGGGGGATCAGCAGGCCGAGGCGGTGGTAGCGGTCCCGGCGCCCCTTGAGCATCCCGACGGCGTACACGGAAGCGACGATGAACCCGGCCACGATGTAGGCCGCGAGCAGCATGTGCAGGCTCTCGTACCAGAACGCCCGGTTGAAGAACACCGAGACCGGGCGCACGTCGCGGATGCGGCCGCCGGCGAGGGTGATGCCACCGGGCAGGTTCATCCACGAGTTGGCTGCGACGACCGACGCGGTGCCGCCGATGCCGGCGAGGACGACGGGCAGGCCGGTCCAGAAGTGGGGCCAGGGCCGGAGCCGGTCCCAGCCGTAGATGTAGATGGCGACGAAGATCGCCTCCAAGAAGAAGAAGATGCCCTCGATCACGAACGGGATGCCGTAGGCGGCACCGAATCGGTCCATGAGCCGGGGCCACAGCAGACCCATCTCGAAGGAGAGGACCGTGCCGGAGACGGCGCCCACCGCGAACAGGACGGCCGCCACCTTGGACCAGCGCCGGGCCAGCAGGAGGGCCGCGTCGTCCCCCCGGCGGATCCCGCGGTGGTTGGCCACCATCATCAAGAACGTGAACGCCACCCCGAAGGGCACGAGCAGGATGTGGAAGCCCAGGGTGAAGGCCATCTGCTCCCGCGCGGGGAGCAGCTGCGACGGGTCCGTCGCGCCGAGCGAGCCGAGGATGGTCACCGGGACGATCCTCGCGCCGCGCCGGGGGAAACGGTGCCGGTCAGCGCTCCTCTCGGCCGTAGCCGAACGTGCCGCTCAGCCGGCCGCCGTCGACGGGATGGGTGAGCGCCATGCGCCGCACCCCACCACCTTCGAGGCGGACCAGGTACTCGGCGAAGACGTACCATGCGGTCGCGATCCGCACCATCATCGTGAGGTCGGCGACCCCCTCGAAGAGCTGGCCGAGCACGTCGGTGGCACCCGAGCGGTCCGTCGCGGTGAGGACCTGCGGGGCGCCGGCGGAGTCGTCGAGGCGGACCGCGGCGGTGTGGTCGTCCGCCAACGCCTCCGCCACCTGGGCCTTTTCCCCGTCGCGCAGCGCCAGGCTGAAGCGGTCGAGGAGGGCGCCGTTGGCCATCTCCGCGGCCGGCAGCCACGGACGGTCCGCGGCGGGGGGCGGCGGCACGGTCACGGTCCCGGCCACGATGTCCTCCATCGGGTAGCGGGTGACGCAGATCTCGCCGCGTATGCCGTCGGGCGCGGTCGGGAAGATGACCGCCGAGTTGACCACCCACTGCTGGCCGGTGGCATCGACGCCGTTGACCACGCCCGTGCCCCGCAGCGTGGCGGCCGTCTCGTTGAACAGGTACCAGTCGGTGGCCACGCTCTTGAGCTGGGCCGAATCGAGGACGACGTAGGCACCGGCGCGGCCCTCGTAGTAGCCCCGCACCTGGTCGTAGCCGGTGAGCACGGTCCCGGCCGGGATGCGGTTGCCGTCCCGGGTCCGCACCGGCACCCCGAAGTACACGTCGTGGCTGATCGTGGCGCAGATGCGGTCCACGTCGGTGTCGGTCTCCGCGGCGATGTGGGTGCGCGCGATCAGCGCGGAGCGCTCGCGCCCGCCGACGTCGCCGAGCCATCCCTGCACGTTGGTGGTCAAGGACATGGTCTGGTCCCCCCGTGTTGTTGCCGGTCTAGGCGGACGCCGCGGCGGGGACACCCTTGAGCAGGGCCTCGTTGGGCGGGTCCGGGAGCTGCAGGAGCGGCACGGCGATCTCCTCCACCGTGGGGCCGACCTCGGCCGCGAGCGGTGCCAGCGCGTCCAGGTCGAACCCGTAGAGCTCGGCGGCGTTGGTGGCGAGGATGCGCTGCAGCTCGGCGGGCGGCGCGTCGTGGAAGATCTGACGCAGGTGTTGCCTCGTGTAGGGGAACGTGCCCTCGTCGTGTGGGTAGTCGCTGCCCCACATGAACCGGTCGACGCCGAGGCGGTGGCGGGCCGCGGCATCGTCGGGGCCCGGCTGGCTGACGCCGACCCAGCAGTTGCGCTGGAAGTACTCCGTCGCGGTGCGGGGCAGCACGTGCTCCTCGCTGTAGCGCAGCTCGCCGGTGCGCCCCGTGTCACGGATGCGCGCCAGCGTGGCGTCCATGCGGGCGAGCAACGGCGGCAGCCAGGCGCAGCCCATCTCGGTCATGACGAACTTGAGCTGGGGGAAGCGCTCGAAGACCCCCGACAGCAGCAGCTGGACGAAGGGCCGCTGGGAGTAGAAGCCGACCTCGGTGATGAAGAGCAGGTCGGCGACGGGGTAGCGGCCGTAGTCGGGGCTGCCCGTGCCGCCGTGGGCGTTGATGGGCACGTCGAGGTCCTGGCAGACGGCCCACAGGCGGTCGTACTCCGGATCGTGCAAGGGCTTGACCCACCCCACGTCAGGCGGGATGTTGGGCAGGAGGATGCCGCCGCGCAGGCCGTGCTGCTTGATCCAGCGGACCTCGTCGATGGCGTCGTCGATGTCGTTGAGGAAGATCTGGCCGATGCCGGCGCGACGGGGCGCGTACTGCGAGCACCAGTCGGCCAGCCAGCGGTTGTGGGCCCGGATCCCCGCCAGGCGGTGCTCGTACTGCTCCGCGGTGGGCGGCCGGGCGAAGAGGACGAAGCTCGGGAAGAACGGAGGCACCGTGTTGGGGAACACGACCTCGGCCACCACGCCGTCGGCGGCCTGGTCCGAGATGCGCCGCTCGTTGTCCCAGTTGCGGATGCGGCCGCCGTCCTGCAGGTCTCGGAAGGGGTTCTTGTACTTGCTGCGCCAGGCGTCGAAGTCGTCGCGGTAGGCGGGGTCGAGGTACTCGCGGTACGCGGCGTGGCTCCCGCCGGCGTGGCAGTCGGCGGAGATGATCGTGTAGTGGTCGGTCGGAGCTGACGTCATGTGGCCTCCCGCGCGGCGTGTCCTCGGTCGTCATGATCGCACGACCCGGCCGGGTGGGCACGGCCGGGGGC
>Ga0075030_100002724_pt1 | contig 16078 bp, 16 predicted proteins | sample LitLauG_LLR_2012_FD_71393 | JGI IMG/M metagenome (GOLD analysis project Ga0075030, IMG submission 71393) | Freshwater sediment microbial communities from Pennsylvania, USA - Little Laurel Run_MetaG_LLR_2012 | ecosystem: Environmental > Aquatic > Freshwater > Creek > Sediment | place: USA... | reverse complement strand
CGCGTGCGGCCGCGCCTACTGGCCGGCATCCACCTGCATCGACCATGGCTCGGTGCGGATGCGCTGGCAGACCGGGTCCGGCCGGGGCGAGGTCCACACCTACACTGTCGTCCACCACGCCTACGACCCCGGCCTCGCCGACCGCATCCCGTACGCGATCGCCGTCGTCCGTCTCGACGAGGGCCCGTTCTTCCACACCGACATCGTCGGCTGCGACCCCGCCGAGGTGGCGGTCGGCATGCGGGTCCACGTCGTGTGGGACCACCTCGACGACGAGACCGTCATCCCCCGCTTCGCCCCGGACCCGACAGGAGTCCCCGACGATGGCTGATCCCACCGGCCCGACCGGCCTCCTCATCGACGGCCGCCTCGTCGACGGCGCCGGCGAGCCCCTCGACGTGGAGGATCCCGCGCTGTCGGGCCAGGCCTGTGCCGCCCAGGGGCGCGTGCTCGTGCCGGAGGACCGGGGCGACGACGTCGTCGCCAAGCTCGTCGGTGCCGTCGCGCACCTCGCCGTCGGAGACCCCCGCGATCCGGCCACCGTCGTCGGGCCGCTGATCTCGGCGACCCAGCGCCAGCGGGTCGAGGACCTGGTGGCCGACGGGGTGGCGGCAGGAGCGCGGGTCGCCAGCGGGGGCGGTCGCCCGGTCCACCTCACGAGGGGCTACTACTTCGAGCCGACCGTGCTCGTGATCGACGACAACGCCAACCCCGTCGCCCGGCGGGAGGTGTTCCGCCCGGTCGTGACGGTCCAGGGCTACCGCGACGTCGATCACGCCGTCGCCATCGCCAACGACTCCGAGTACGGCCTGAGCGGCGGCGTTTACACGTCCGACCTGTGGGCCGGTATGGCGGTCGCTGAGCGGATCCGCTCCGGGACCGTCCAGGTCAACCGGGGGGCCGCCACGGCGTACACCCCGATGGGCGGGATGAAGCAGAGCGGCATCGGCCGTGAGCGCGGCGTCGCCGGCCTGCGGGAGTACCAGGAGATCAAGCACATCGTCGTCGCGCCGGCCGCCCGGTAGCCGCCGGCCGGACAGAGGGAGGCACCATGACCACCGTCCCGCCCAGTGACTGGCTGATCTCGGTCGACGACCACGTGATCGAACCGCCCCGGGTCTGGCTCGACCGGCTCCCGGCCAGGTACCACGACCAGGCCCCCCGCATGGCACGCGGAGAGCGTGGCGCGGTGTGGCAGTACGAGGACAAGCTCGTGCCCACCGTGGGCCTGTCGGTGGCGGCCGGCAAGGACAAGGAAGAGTTCTCCCCCAACCCGGTCTCCTTCGACGACATGCGGCCCGGCGCCTACGACCCGGTGGCGCGGGTCGCCGACATGGACCGCGCCGGCATCCTGGGCTCGCTGTGCTTCCCGTCCTTCCCCCGCTTCTGCGGCCAGATCTTCTGGGAGGCCAAGGACAAGGAGCTCGCCCTGCTCTGCGTGCGGGCCTACAACGACTGGATGATCGACGAGTGGTGCGCAGCGGCACCCGGCCGCTTCATCCCGCTGGTGATCATCCCGCTGTGGGACCCGAAGGCGGCGGCCGCCGAGATCGAGCGCACCGCGGCCAAAGGGGCGCGCGGCGTCGCCTTCTCGGAAAACCCCGAGCCGCTGGGGCTGCCCACCATCCACGATCCCGGCCGCTACTGGGACCCGGTCATGGCCGCCGCCCAGGAGACCCGGACGGTCGTGTGCATGCACGTCGGCTCCTCCTCGACCATGCCGTCGATCTCCTCGGACGCGCCGCCGCTCGCCAACCTCACCTTTGGCGCCGTCCGAGCCGCCGGGACCATGCTGGCGTGGCTCTTCAGCGACTACTTCGAGCGGATGCCCGGGCTCAAGATCGCCCTGTCCGAGGGCAACATCGGCTGGATGCCGTACTTCATCGAGCGGGCCGAGCAGGTCATCGACAAGCAGCGCCACTGGGCGTCGAGGATGGACGTCAACTTCTACCGCGACGACCCCTCGGGCGTGGGCGCGCCGGGGCGCCTCCCCCAGGCTGACCTGGATCGCCTCGACGTCCGCCGCCGCATCCGCGACCACGTCTTCGGCTGCTTCATCGCCGAGTCGGCCGGGCTGCGCTGCCTCGACATCATCGGCGAGGACAACGTGATGGTCGAGACCGACTACCCGCACTCCGACACCACCTGGCCGGACTGCATCGAGGTGGCCACCCAGCTGGTCAAGGACCTGCCGGAGCCGACCCGCCGCAAGATCCTGCGGGGCAACGCCGAGCGCCTCTTCCACTGGACGCCGGTCGAGCCGGTCGTCGGCTGGGGAGCGGCCTGAGGATGGCACCATCGGTCGACATCTTCGGCGGGGTGCGGGTCGTCGAGCTGGCGCAGTGGGTCTTCGTCCCGGTGACCGGCGCCCTGCTCGCCGACTGGGGCGCCGATGTCGTGAAGGTCGAGCACCCGGCCGGTGGCGACGGCTACCGCGGGCTCCAACTGCCCGGCTCGGGGTCGTCGGTCAACTTCGCCATGGAGATGGTCAACCGCAACAAGCGCTCAGTCGCCCTCGACCTCAAGTCCGAGGCCGGCCGTGACGCCCTGCTGCGCCTCATCGGGACCGCCGACGTGTTCCTCACCAACTTCCTCCCGTCGGTCCTCGGCCGCCTCGGCCTCGGCGTCGAGGAGCTCCGGGCGGTCAAGCCGGACCTGGTCTACGCCCGTGGACACGGCTTCGGTGTACGGGGCCCGGAGGCCGACTCGCCGGCCTACGACTCCACCGCTTTCTGGGCCCGCGGGGCGATCGCCGAGACGATCGCCCCGGAGGGGCTGGCCGAGCCGCTCCCCCAGCGCGGTGCGTTGGGGGACCGCTACGGTGCCACCCAGCTGGCGTTCGGGGTGGCCGGCGCGCTGTTCCGCCACCAGAGCACCGGGGAGGGCTCGGTGGTGGACGTGTCCCTGCTCGGCACCGCGCTGTGGATGATCGGCTCCGACGTGCTGTCGTCGCTGCAGGGCGCCTTCCACCAGAGCCCGCCGCTCGGGCGGCCGCGCGTGTCGCTGCCCAACCCGCTCGCCGCCAACTACCGCTGCGGCGACGGCCGCTGGCTGACGCTGTGCTGCCTCCAGCCCGACAAGTACTGGGCCGACGTCTGCCGCATCCTCGGGCGGAGCGACCTGACCGAGGACGTGCGGTTCGACACGCTGCAGGGCCGGGCGGCCAACTGCGCTGCGCTGGTGCCCGAGCTGGAGGCAGCCTTCGCCGCGAGGCCACTTGCCGAGTGGCACGGGCCGCTCGACGAGGCCCGGATCCCATGGGGGCCGTTCCAGCGGGTGGACGAGCTCCTCGCCGATCCCCAGGTGCAGGCCAACGGCTACATCGCGATGGTGGAGCGCGAAGGACACGACCCCTTCCCGCTCCCCGCCGGTGCGGTCCAGTTCGACGAGCAGCCGGCGTCGCTGCGGCCGGCACCCGGGCTCGGCGAGCACACCGACGAGGTGCTGGCCGAGCTCGGTTACTCATGGGACGAGGTGGTCGACATGAAGGTCTCCGGAGCGGCGCTGTGACCGGGTCCCGCCTGCTCGTGCAGGTCGACCGCGACCGCTGCATGGGGTCGGGCTCGTGCGCCTTCCACGCACCCGAGACCTTCGACCTCGACGACACCGCCAAGGTGCTGCTCCTCGACACCCGTGACCCCGACGACCGGATCCGGGCCGCGGTGGAGTCGTGCCCGACCAAGGCGATCATCCTGACCGAGGAGGGCTGACGATGCGGCTCGAGGGCAAGACCGTCGTGATCACCGGCGCCGGATCCGGTGTCGGGCGGGCGTCGGCGCGGCTGTTCGCGGCGGAGGGCGCCCGGGTGGTCTGCGCCGACGTCCGGGAGGACTGGCTGGCGGACACGGTCCGGATGATCACCGAGGAGCGCGGTGCGGTCGCCACCGCCCAGCGCTGCGACGTCACCGTCGAAGCCGACGTCGAAGGGGCCCTCGCCGCCGCCGTGGCGCGCTTCGGGAGGCTCGACGTCATGTTCAACAACGCCGGGATCACCGGCATGAAGCCCGGGCAGCGCTTCGAGGACCACACCCTCGCCGACTTCGAGCGCCTGGTCGACGTCAACCTGCGAGGCGTGTTCTTCGGCTGCAAGCACGCGGTGCGCCAGTTCAAGGCCCAGGGCACCGGTGGCACGATCGTCAACACCGGCTCGGTCGCCGGGATGGTCGGCTTCGGCAGCGTCGTCTATGGCTCGACCAAGGGGGCGGTCAACCAGATCACGAGGGGCGTCGCCATCGAATGCGCGCCCGCCGGCATCCGCTGCAACGCCATCTGCCCCGGCACCATGCCCCTCACCAACTTCATCATGGCCGACCCGGGAAAGCCCTTCGAGCCTCCCCCGCAGGACTACCTCGACTTCGCCGCCAGCTTCCAGCCGAACGGCCGCTTCGTCACCGCCGAGGACTGCGCCGCAGCCGCCCTATTCCTCGCCTCGGATGAGTCCATCAACATCACCGGCGTGCTGCTGCCCGTGGACGGCGGCTACGTCGCCCGCTGACCTGAGGAGACACCATGAGCGACTCCAGCTCCTACACCCCGCCCGACCTGAGCCTCTTCGGCGACGAGCACGTCCGCCGCTACCAGGAGACCGACGGTGAGGTCGGCTACCTCTGGAACGGTGCAACGTGCTGCGTGCTCACCACCACCGGACGGAGGAGCGGCGAGCCCCACCACAGCGCCCTCATCTGCGGCTTCGACGGCGACGACGTCATCGTCGTCGCATCAAAGGGCGGCGCGCCTGAGCACCCCCTCTGGTACCGCAACCTCGAGGCCGACCCGAACGTCCAGGTCCAGGTCAAGGCCGACCGGTACGCGGCGGTCGCCCACACCGCGGAGGGTGCGGAGCGCGAGCGGCTCTGGAAGGTGATGACCGCGATCTGGCCCAACTACGACGAGTACAAGGCGCGCACCACCCGGCTCATCCCGGTGGTCGTCCTGCGGCGGGCGGGCTGATGAGCAACCGGGGTGCGCTGCAGCTCGACCCCGACCGGCTGCACGAGCTGTTCGACCTCCAGGGCGACGTCTACGCCAGCCGGGGTGGCGCCTTCGAGGGCGACCCGTACCCCGGGTTCCACGCCCTCCGGGAGTCCGGCCCGGTGCACGAGGGCATCCCCGGCCCACTCGTCGGCTTTCACGGCGAGGCGATCTTCCAGGGTCTGCCCTTCCCCGACCGGCCCCATTTCTCCGCCTTCGACCACGCGACCTGCGACGCGGTGCTGCGGGACGAGGTGCACTTCTGCTCCTCCGCCCACGAGCCCGGGTCGGAGGAGGCACTGCACGAGACGACCATCCTCTACATGGACGGCGACCGCCACCGCCGCTACCGGACCCTCGTTCAGCCGTCGTTCGTCCCCAAGCGGGCCCAATGGTGGATCGACAACTGGATCCGGACGACCGTCCACGCCCTCATCGACTCCTTCGAGTCCCGGGGTCGGGCCGACCTCAACGTGGAGTTCTGCGCGCCGATCCCGCTGCTCACCATCTGCGGCAGCTTCGGTGTCTCGATCCCCGACGCCCTCCACATCCGTGCCGCGGTGACCTCCGACGGCCTCGGGCTCGGGCGCTTCGTCGAGATCGTCAACCCGATCATCGCGGCTCGCCGCCAGTCTCCCGCCGACGACCTCATCAGCGTGCTGGTGCAGGCCGAGGTGACCCACGAGGACGGCACCCGGGAGGTCCTCTCCGACGAGGAGGTGCTCGGCTTGTCGTTCCTGCTCCTCGCCGCCGGCTCGGGCACCACATGGAAGCAGATGGGGATCACCATCAACGCCCTCCTGCAGCACTCGGTCTGGCTGGACCGGGTCCGGCGGGACAACGCCGTGCTCCGCAGCGTCATCGAGGAGTCGCTGCGCTGGACCCCCACCGACCCGGTGTTCGCCCGCTTCGTCACTGACGACATCACCCTCCGGGGCGTGGACATCCCGAAGGGTGCGGTGCTCCACCTGTGCTTCGCATCCGCCAACCGTGACCCGGCCCGGTGGGAGCGGCCCGACGACTTCGACCCGGGTCGCCCGCTGCAGTCCCACCTCGGCTTCGGCGGGGGCCACCACATCTGCCTCGGGATGCACGTCGCTCGCGCCGAGATCCACACCGCCGTCACCGCCCTCGTCGAGCGGCTCCCGGGCCTGGGGCTGGACCCGCACGCGGCGGCGCCACGCATGACGGGCATGTACGAGCGGGGGCTCACCTCGATCCCGGTGGTGTGGGGCTGACCCGGTGAGCGACCCGCCCAAGCTGTCACGCGAGGACGACGCCCATCACCACCACGGCGCGGCCCTCGCGTCGTCGACCCCGACGTAGGTGGCGCGCGGGCTGCGAACGCCGACCCAGAGGCCACTCGTCGGTAGATCGACCACGCCAGGTTCCACTCTGTCGATATCGACATCGACGTCGGCGCTGAGGAACGGTAGGTTTGCGCCGGCGGGATGCAATCGATCGCAATCGGCCGGCCTGCATTCCAGCGGAGGACCCGTGAGAGCACCGACGCGACGCGCTGCCATCCCCAACGCCAGCCGCGCCCGACGCACTACGACCACCGACGCGGGCACCGACACCCGCCGCAGGACCGGACGCACCGTACGCGGCCGCGAAACCCGCCAAAGACTCCTCGACGCCGGCCGCACCATCTTCGAACGCGACGGATTCCTCCGCGCTCGCATCGCCGACATCTGCGACGAAGCCCGCATCTCCCACGGATCCTTCTACACCTACTTCCTTTCCAAAGAAGAAATCCTCACCGAAATCGTCGACTCCGTCGAAGTCGACCTCCTCACTGTCCCCACCAACCCCGACGCCCACACCCCCCTCGCCCGCATCGAGGCCGCGAACCGCCACTACCTCGAGACCTATCGCGCCAACGCCAACATCCTCGCCGTCATCAACCAAGTCGCCACCTTCGACACCGAGGTCATGGCCACCCGCCTCGAACGCCACCGAGCCTTCGCCCACACAATCGAACGCCGCATCCGCGAACACCAACGCCAAGACCTCGCCGACCGCACGATCGACCCCTGGTTCGCCGCCTACGCCCTCGGTGGCATGGTCGCCGCCATGGCAGAACACATGTTCATCAACCACATCGACGACGACATCGAACTCGCGATCGCGCAGCTCACCACGCTATGGGTCAACGCCATCGGCCTGCGCGACACCTCCGACGAACCAACTCGAATCGACGCCATCGAGCCCAGGAAGCCGAGCAAGCCCACAACGAGCTGATCCACTGCCCACCGACGCCCGATGGATGTGCTCCTCGGTCATGGAGACGGGTGCATGGACGCGTGCTAGGTTTCGGTTCGACTTCGACGTCGATGTTCACCTTGGCGGTTCCGCCGGGCGGCGGAGGGGGTCGGCATGGCAGCACGACCGGTCGCCGAGAATCTGTTCACTTGGCCGAGGGCTCGTCACCTTCTCGAATCAAGCATTCTGTCCGAGCTGCGCAAGAACGATCCGCGGGTCGGCTACACGCAGCTCTACGGCGCCCCGGGTACCGCCGGGGTCGCGATCCTCTCTCGCTGACCCCCGCGTCCATGTGGAGCCATGGTGGCGGGGGTGGGCCAACGCTACACCTGACATCGACGGCTCGAGACCGATGGGAGGGCTCAGTGCACACCTTCGCCGAACCGATCCGCCGCGGCGCAACCTGCTTCGGCGAGAAGGTTTCGCTGCTCGACGCCACGACAAACCTCTCGTGGACGTTCCGCGGTGTCGCCGACGCGACCGTGACGGTGGCCGCGCTTCTCCACGAGCGAGGCGTCGGCCGAGGCGACCGCGTCGCGGTGCTCGCCGACGGGTCGTCGTTGTACGCACTCGCCTTCCTCACCATCCCGGCGGTCGGACGTGCGCTCGTGCCGCTCAACACGCGCTACAGCCCCAGCGAGCTCGCCGCCGCCGCCGCCGATGCCACGCCGGCCCTGCTCCTCACCGATCGTCCAGCGACAGACGTCCGAGGCCTGGCACCCCAGATCATCACCATCGACGAGATGACCGAGACGCTCCGTGAACGATCCGGCGTGTCGCGCGACGAGCTCACCTTCGGCCACGAGGACGACACCGCCGCCATCTTCTACACCGGAGGTACGACCGACCGCGCCAAGGGCGTCGTCATGACCCACCGGAACAAGCTCGTCGATGCGTTGAGCCTCATCGCCGGACTCGACCTCGACGAACATGACCGCTGGCTCGTGATGAGTCCGATGTTCCATGCCGCCGGATCCTTCAACGTGATCCCCTGCTTGTGGATCGGGGCGACGCAGGTCTTCCTGCCCCGCTTCGACGCGACCGCTGTGCTGCGGACGATCGAGGAGCAACAGTGCACGATCACCTTCGGCGTGCCGACGATGCTGCAGGCGCTCGCGGACGCCCAGCAGCAGGTCCGCGCCGACGTCTCATCGTTGCGGCTCCTCGGCTACGGGGGCGCGCCCATCACCGATGCGCTCGCCCGCCGCGTCGCGGAGACGTTTCCGGATGTCGAGCTGTGCGCGATGTACGGCGCGACCGAGATGGGTCCCATGGCCACGATCCACCGCCACCACGAACGCACGCTCGGTACACCGCGCGGCCGTTCGGCTGGGCGGCCGGTCCTCGGCGTCGATGTGCGGATCGTGTCGCCCGACGGGCGAGCGTTGCCCCCCGGCGAGCGGGGCGAGATCGTCGTCCGCGGTCCGAACATCACCCCCGGGTACTGGCGCAAGCCCGAGGTGACCGCCGCGGCTGTGCGCGGCGGCGCGTACTGGAGCGGCGACATCGGCGAGCTCGACGACGCCGGCTACCTCTTCGTCGTCGACCGCGCCAAGGACATGATCATCACCGGGGGCGAGAACGTCTACGGGACCGAGGTGGAAGATGTTCTCGCGTCGCACCCCGCGGTGGTCGAAGCGGCCGTCGTCGGCCGCCCCGACCCTCGCTGGGGTGAGATCGTCACTGCCATCGTCGTGCTCCGTGCACCGGCCACGGCGATCGAGCTAGAAGAGCACTGCCGGGAGCGCCTCGCCAACTACAAGGTCCCGCGCCGTTTCGAGGTGCGCGAGAGCGCCCTCCCACGGTCGGCAGCTGGCAAGATGCTCAAGCGCGAACTACGCGCCTCGAACACCTGAAGCGCGGCGGCCGGGATGAGCCTCACTTCCGATCGAGATCGAGCATGCGGATGGCGTTGCCCCGGCACACCTTGTATCGCTGCTGGCGTTCGTCCGGCTCCGCCCCCGTTTGGCACGGTTTGATCTCGCCGAGCTCCAGCGGGGCTGAGCCGACCACCTCCGCGCGCCGATCAGCGAGTCGGTCGGTCGCTCAAGCCGTCGGCGACGATGAACCGGCAACGCGTCGACGCGATGCGCCAACCGTCGGCAGTGCGTCGGATCACGTCCTCGTACACGGCGCAGCGCGACTCGCCCGACCCGCGCTCGACGAACAGCAGGTTGCGCGTGGTGCGCGCCGCGTGCTCGTCGACCACGTCGATCACAGGTGGACCGCCCAGGTGCAGGCCACCAGGTGCACCGGTCACCATGCGCCGCAAACCGTCGTGGCCGTCGAAGGACCGGCCGTAGACCGCGTAGGTCGCGTCGGGTAGGTAGAGCGCGACCCACGCCTCGACATCGTCGTGGTCGAGGGTCAGGCAGTATCGAGCCATCAGGTCACAGATCGCGACGTGATCCTCGGGGGTTGGAATCATCGATGGCTCCTCCGTGCGACGCCGCTCACGACGGGATGCCGTTCAGGCGGTCGGCATACTCGTTGTGCTTGGCCGGCGACTCCACCACGAGGCGCGACCGCACGATCTTGCCCGACGCGGTGCGCGGCAGGGGCTCGTCCCACACGGCGAGCTGTTCGGGCAGCTTGCGCGTGGCGATCCCCTGCGCCCGCAGATGGGCACACACGTCGCCCAGGCTGACCGCGCCCCCGGGGTGGGGACGCAGGGCCACCGCAAGTCGTTCGCCGGTCTCGGCGTCGGGGACGCCGAAGCAGGAGTACTCGACCGTGTGGCCGAGCGTTGCGAGCGCGGCATCGATCTCGCCCGGCGAGATCTTCAAACCGTTGCGGTTCACTGCGTCCTTGATGCGGCCGACCACGGTCAGCCGACCCTGGTGCAACTCGACGGCATCACCGGTCCGGTACCAGCCTTCCTCGAACGACTCCGCGTTGTGCGCGGCGTCGATGTAGCCGAGGAACACTGCCGGCCCTCGCAAGAGCCCCTCATGCGGGTGTGTCAGCGAGCCGACCCGGACCTCGGTACCTGGCATGAGCGCACCGTCATCGGCGAGACGCCGGGCGCGTGGGTCCTCGGGCAGGCTTCCCGTGGAGTTGGGTGCCTCGGAGGACCCGTAGACACGTGCGACCTCGATGCCGAACCGGTCGGTCGCGAGCTCGAGCAGCGGCATCGGGAGCATCGAGCCTCCGAGCGCAAGCGTGCGCAACGCGGTCGTGCGCGTTCCGCGCGCCTCGACGGCGCGCAGCAGACGTTCGGCGATGACTGGCGCGCCGCCCAGCAGCGTCGCGCCGTGCCCGTCGATGCGAGCCAGCGACCGATCCGGTTCAAACCGATCTTCGAGCACGAGCGTCGCATGTTGGTCTGCGGCGAGGTGCATCTGCATCACGCCCGTGATGCTCGTCAGCGGACTGATGAGGAACAGCACGGTTCGCTCGTCGGCACCGGTGATGCGCGCCATGTTCGCCGCTCCCGCCGTGAGGGTGTTCAGCGAATGAACGACGCCCTTCGGGCGCCCCGTTGTTCCGGAGGTGAAGAGCACCGTCGCCGGCGTGTCGCGATCTGGCTCGTCCCGCTCGGCGCCGAGCGACGACTCTTCGCCGAAGACGAGATCCTCGAGCTCGATCACGGTGAGATCGGTGAGCCGCTCCACGAGGCGCTCGCGTTCGGAGTGTGGGACGACCAACGTGACCGGCGAGGGAAGGGCATCGAGCGCCGCGAGGACGTCGGCGGGGCCACAACGCCGGTCGAGGACGGCGGTGGTGGCGCCGACCCGGAGCGCCGCATGGTAGGCGGCGACGCCGTCGGCGGTGTTGCCAGCGACGATCACCGTGCGGGAGCGGTGACTGACGCCGCGAGCGCGCAGCTTGGCGGCAGTGCGCGCCACGACGTCGGCGAGCTGGGCGCGGGTCCATGTGCGCTCGTTGTCGACGAGTGCGACTCGATCCGGGCTCGCCGACGCGGCGGCCTCGATCCCGTCACGGAGCAGCCGCGAGTCCCACCACCGCGCGGCCCGGTAGCGTGCGGCTCGGTCCTCGGGGACGGGTCGAGTGACGCGAAGATCGGTCATGGCGTCATGACCGCGGCAAGCCAAGGAGCTGCCGTCCGACGATACCTCGGAGGATCTCCGACGCGCCTCCGGAGATCGTCGGGGCGCGTGACCAGAGAAACGCTGCGTACCACCGCTCCACAAGCTCGTCGGCGCCTTCGTCGAGCCCCGCCGTGTTCCCGAGCAGCTCGAGCGCGGCCTCGCACAGTTGGACGTAGGTCTCGGTCGACACGAGCTTGGCCACCGCGCCGTCGGTGGCGTGCTCCTCGTCGCGGAGGATCCGCTCGACCGTGTCCACCACCACCAGCCGGGCGCCTTCGACCTCGGTGAACAGATCCGCGAGTCGGAGGCGGACGTCTTCGTGCTCGATCAGAACCGACCCGTCCGGCAGCCGACACGCACCGGCAAGCGCGACGAGGTCCGCGAACATCATCGCCAGCTGCACCGCGTTTGCGCCTACGAAGGCCCGCTCCGACGCGAGGCCCGTGGTGATGACGCGCCACCCGCCGTTCACCTCGCCGAGCACGTGCTCCGAGCCGAGACGTACATCGTCGAGGAAGACCTCGCAGAACTCCTCCGAGCCAGTCATCTCGCGGATCGGTCGCACGTCGATGCCACTCTTCGACATCGGGACGACGAACGCCGTCAGGCCGGCGTGACGATCGACGTTCGGATCGGTCCGGGCGAGCAGAAGGCCCATGTCGGCCCACTGCGCGTCGGTGCTCCACACCTTCTGGCCGGTGACGACCCACCCGTCGCCGTCCGGGACGGCGCGCGTGCGCAACGACGCGAGGTCGCTGCCGGCGTCGGGCTCGCTGAAGAGCTGGCACCAGATGTGTCGGCCGCCACGGATGCCCAGGAGGTACTCGGCCTTCTGAGCCTCGGTTCCGAACTGCAGGATTGCCTGGGCGGCGAAGATCACCTGGTCGAGCGGTCGGTAGGCCCTCGCGCGGAACAACTCCTCCATCAAGATGAGGTCATGCGTGGCACGATGCGCCGGATCGCCGCCCCATTCGATCGGCCAGCCGCCACCGAGGTGGCCCGAGGCGTACAACGCAGCCAACCAGCCGCGGATGGCGCGCTCCTCGCCGGCGTCGGACGGCACGCGCAACCCGTCGACGAACGGTCGAGACGGTGCATGCTCGACGATGAAGCGCCGGACGTCGGTGCGGTACTGCTCGTCGTCCATCGGCTCGACGGACCCCTCTCGCGACGCCGCTTGCCAGATGACCGAGATCTTCCTATGTTGACGTCGATGTTGCAAGTGCCGCCGCCCGGGTCCGGGCGCCGACCTCCGACCGTTGGAGCGCGCCGGTGACGACCGCTCCATCCGAGATCGAGCAGCTTCGCTCGTCGCTTCGCAAAGCACTCCGCACACCACCGCCCGACATCGCCCCGTCGCTCGAACCGCAGTGGCGCACCAGTTGGCCGGCTCTTGCGGAGCTCGGCCTCACCGCGCTGTGCATGACCGAAGAGTCCGGCGGATTCGGTCTCCAGGTGGCCGCCGCCGCAATGGCCGCGACCGAGCTCGGCGCCGTGCTGCACGCCAGCCCCTTCGCGGCAGCCACGGCAGCGGGTTTCGTACTCGATCGCGGGGTCGCCGGTGACGCGAAGGCGGCCGTCGTCGAATCGATCGCGTCCGGCACTGCGGTCGCGACCATCGCGGTGCTCGATCGCGGCGCCATCGCGAGGCAAGCAGACCGCGTGCGCGTCGACGGCACCGCAACCCTGCTCGCAGGTGGCGACGTGGTCGATTGGTTCGTCGTCGTGTCACCCGACCTGAGCTCGGTCGCGCTGGTGCACCGAGAGGACTGCGGTACAGCTGCCAGCCGGCACACCTTCGACGTGAGTCGTTCGTTCGTCGATGCCCGGTTCGACACGACGCCCGGAGCGGCGATCCAATGCAACGTCAGCACGGCTCGTCTCGCCATCGTGCTCCACGACCTCCTGGTGGCCGCGGACGCACTGGGCGGCGTGCAGCGATCGCTCGAACGAATGGTGATGTACGCGCGCGACCGCGTCGCATTCGGCCGCCCGATCGGTGGATTTCAGGCCGTCCAACATCGGCTCGTCGATCACACGCTGCGGGTGCATGGTCTCTCCCTTCTGGTCGACGCGGCCGCCGCTGACCTCGGAGCAACAGGCGACGAGCACCGGGCGCTGCTCGCGCAGGCCGCGGTCGCGCGACATGCCGTGCACGCTCTGCACGACCTCCTGCAGCTGACCGGCGCGATCGGGTTCACCTGGGAGCACGGGCTGCACCTCTACGAGCGACGAGCGCATTTCGATGCCCGGCTGACGCGCAACCCTCGCCGGGCGCTCCTGGCGCTCGCGGATGCTGAACGCTGGTCTTTGCCAACATGATGGGCGTCCAGATCCAGACTGTGACCGGACCGTGCTCCTCGAGCGCGGGGTCACCGACCGAGACGTCGACACCATGCTGGTCGACAACCCGCGACGCCCGCTCGCAGGCGCATGAGGACCCAGACGTCGACGTACCCCGACCAGGAGGGTTCTCGACAAGACCCGAGCGGCTTCAGGCGGGCATGTACTTACCGCCGTCGATCACGAGCACCTGCCCGGTCACGTAGCGCGCCTCATCGCTGGCAAAGAACACCGCGGCTCCGGCGAGATCCTCGGCCGCGATCACACCAGGAACCGCCTGGCGCTTCGCGAGCATCTCGATCGTCGTCGGTGGCACCACCTTCTTCGTGGCCTCGGTGGCAACGACACCAGGCGCGATGCAGTTCACCGTGATGCCGTATTGGCCGAGCTGCCCGGCGGAGAACTTGGTGAGCCCGATCACACCCCACTTCGTCTGCTGGTCGTTGAACGCGCTCAAACCCCCGAAGTCCTCGGTGGGCAGGGACACGAGGTAGTTGTACGCCGCGGCCCGGGTCATGAGCCAGACACCGTGCAGATTGACGTCGAACACGCGCCGCAGGTATTCCTCGCTCTGATCCGCGAGGTCCCAGTCCCCGTAAAGCGCCGCGTTGTTGACGAGGATGTCAATGCGCCCATGCCGAGCGAGGACCGCGTTCCCGCACCCCTCCGCCGAGGCCGCATCGGAGACGTCGCAATGCACATAGGACACGTCGCCCGACGCGCCCAGCGCCTCGACCGTCTCAGCGCCCGATCCATCGTCAACATCCGCGAGCACCACACGTGCGCCCTCGCGCAGGAACCGCTCGGCGTAGGCACGCCCGATACCACGGCTCCCGCCTGTCACGATCGCCACCTTGTCCTTCAGACGCATGAGACCACTCCCCTTCGCCGTGCGATCCGCTTCGCGAACGGTGTCGCTTCGATGCGACGACGGCCGATGCGTCCTTGATCGATGCCACAACGCTCTCGTGCCCGGTCCGTTCAGCTCAGCGCCGTTCGGCCTTCGCGCGCATGGCCGCGACGATCGCTCGGTGCTCGTCCCCGGCGCTCGAGATGGACTCGGCTGCGACGGCGAAGTCGAGGATGTCGAGCACGGCGCGTTCCAGGTGCTTGTTGAGAGCCCGCTTCGTGTCGCGCAACGCCTGCCGCGGCTGGTGTGCGAGACGCTCGGCGAGTCCGATCGCCTGTTCGAGGCTCGTGCCGTCGTCGACGACGCGGTTGGCGAGCCCGAGCTCGACCGCGACCGCTGCCGGGATCCGGTCGCCGGTGTACAGGTACTCCTTCGCGCGCAACAGGCTGGTGAGCGCGGGCCAGGTGATCGCACCACCGTCGGCGGCGACCAGACCGACCGACACGTGCGGATCGGCGAGGTACGCGCTCTGCTCGATGAGCACGATGTCGCACAGCGCGGCCAGGCTGCAACCCAGCCCCACCGCCGGCCCGTTCACCGCAGCGACGATGGGCAGGGGGAACTGCACCAGCGACCGCACGATCTTCCGGGCTTCGCTGAGCACCGCATCGCGGTACGCCCCGTCCTCGCTCATCCGGCTCAACACGCCGAGGTCGCCGCCCGCACTGAAGGCTCGTCCGGCGCCAGTGAGGACGACGGCGCGACACCCGACGTCCGCTTCGAGCTCGCCCCATATCTCCGACAGCCGCCGATGGAGCTCGTCGTTCGCGGCGTTGAGGGCCTCGGGACGGTTGAGGGTCACGACCCGAACATCTCCGTGCCGCTCCACGAGGAGGGGGGGTTCGCCCGCAGCGCCCTCGGTTGTCTTCATCGTGTCCCTTCCCGGTCGTGCCTAGCGGGCAGGTCGAACACCTGCACTCGCGCCGGTCCGGCCAGGCGGGCGTCGGCGCCGAGTCGCGGCACGAGCTCGTCCATTCCGCAGAACAGCGCGTCGAGCGTGAGCACGCGCCGGCGGACCAGTCGTGTTCGTGGTCCCACGTGAAGCCGATGGCGCCCAAGGCTTGCAGCGTGGCCTGGAGGACCGTGCGACCGGTGCGACCAGCGAGTGCCTTGAGCAACGCGGCCTCCCGGCCACCGGTGGCGTCGAGCACCACATGGCCCAACACGTTGTTGCAGGCGTGCTCCAGCGTGCACAGCTCGCCGGCGGCCGCCGCGAGCAGGTGCTGCAAGGCTTGAAAGCTGCCGATCGGGGCGCCGAATTGCTGCCGATCCCTGGCGTAGGTGACTGCGATGTCCATCATGCGCTCGCACGCGCCGAGGATCTCGAACGCGCCGGCGACCTGCGCGATGGTCGTGGCGTCGCCCACCGTGCTCCTCTGCATGTTCCGCGAGCCACGTGCGCAGGTGTGCGCGGTAGGCGATCAGGTCGCATGCGGACAGCCCGGCGAGCGAGTGCGGCTCGCCATGCTCTTCGCTGACCCGCTCGCCCATCCGCCCCTCCTCCACCTACCCATCGCGGGTTCTCGCCACGATAATC
>Ga0075030_100002717_pt1 | contig 16096 bp, 5 predicted proteins | sample LitLauG_LLR_2012_FD_71393 | JGI IMG/M metagenome (GOLD analysis project Ga0075030, IMG submission 71393) | Freshwater sediment microbial communities from Pennsylvania, USA - Little Laurel Run_MetaG_LLR_2012 | ecosystem: Environmental > Aquatic > Freshwater > Creek > Sediment | place: USA... | reverse complement strand
TTTGTGCCGATCCTGGGCCCCCTCATCGGAGGAGGACTGGGTGGGCTCCTTCTACGAGCGGTAGTCCGGTAGCCACTTAATCATCAGGAGGAATCTGCACTCGATCCATCGGCTTCTCGGGGAATAGCGCGAACAGTTCAGCTTGGGAAAACTGCTTTATGTGCAGTAAACGGTGGCGCATCGCGTCGTGACTGCAACCGCAAACATTCCTTTCGGTTTTTGGGCGGAAGGTCAGAAATTTGCCTTGGCGAGTACACTTTTGATACGGGGTTCCCGGGTTCAACATCCGTCCACCGCAAAGGAACGAAGTTAACTGTTGCAGTTCCAATCATCCCCTATGGCGATCCGGTAGAAAAGAGGATGCCAGAGTCGTCTTCGTTCTCCGAGACGGTAGATACTACCTGGCGGAATTTTGGGGCATCTTGGACCGTCGGGTGGTGACCGCCGAATTCGACCATCGCGGGTAAACAACCCCGGACAGCGCGATGTGCAGTTCAGCTATCCCTAGACTCCTAAAACCCGCAAATCGAGTCTATCCGGACCATCGGAAGCCATGAAGTCGAGCATGATGCCGCGTCTCTCGGAAGTCTCCGAGTCGCTATTACAACACTCCCATAGGGCAAAAGCACTTCCTGCCGACAACGCACTGGCGAGAAATAAGATCTTTTCTGCGCATCGCCAGCGCTCGCACTCTGGCTAAAGACCTGCTTAAGGTTTCAGCGACAGCTGAGCCGCATTTGAGCTGCAAATCGCGTCCGCAAGCAGCGTGAGCGAAGCGGTAAGCTTGGCAGCAAAAAGCTATGTCTCAGTTCAAAGATCGCAGGGGAAGAGCTGTCCAGGTACCTGCAGACGCGAGGCTGAGTGCCACGTTCCTCTAGAGGCGCGGACTCTGTAAATCCGAATGTCCGCCAATGTGAAAAGACTTTTCCTTGCGGATTGTTTGTGGACCAGGGGTAAAACAAATCCCCGGTAGACATGCAAATGCTGAAATACATATTATTTGGACGCCAGTCGGAACGAAATGGCCCGACGGTTCTGTAGATCATATAAACCGGTGGCAATTTATGATCGCATCTGTTCCTCCCCCCAGGAAATCCGGTTCCCACAAGTGTTATTTGCTGTTTGCTCTATCAGTGGCATTGGTCTCAACGTGCGGCTGGTCGCAAACGCAACTTGGGACAGTTTTCGGGACGATCACGGACCCAACCGGCGCGGTTATTACTGGAGCCCAAGTTGCGGTCTCCAGTCTAAGCACCGGATTGAAACGGGATGCCCTCAGTGACATGAACGGCCAATATCATGTGGTGGGCTTGGCGACTGGAAAATATACGGTCCGTATCGACAAAGAGGGATTCCAGACAGAGATTCGTGAAGGCATAGTGATCAGTGCGGCTGGTGCAGTTGCCATAAATTTGACACTGAAGGTGGCCAGGGTGCCACAGCAAGTCACGGCTACAGATGACGCTCCGACAATAGACAGTACCACTTCCACTGTCAGCGCAGCCATTTCTGAACGGAGCTTGACCGAGCTTCCACTGAACGACCGCGATCTGTTTAAGGCCGCTGTGTTGGAGCCCGGCGTTGCCCCAACGCCTAGCGCTGCTCCTTCATTGCTTTCAAATGGCAAGACCGGCCAAGTGGCAATTAACGGTATGCGTCCGAGTTGGACGAACGTTCTGATCGACGGCATGGATGCAAATGATCCCGTCCTTGGTTTTTCCCCGGCGGGTGCGTCTGGGCTTTTTCTCGGGTTGGACGAATTAGCGGAGGTACGCGTCCTCACCCAGACCTTCAATCCGGATTATGGCAACAATGGGGGTGGAGTCATCGAGGCCATCACCAAGTCCGGAAGCAATCACCTTCATGGCTCGTTTTTCGAATCGCATCGCGAGGCCACACTTGAGGCCAAGAACTACTTCGATTTGGCTAGTCGCCCGATCCCACAATTTGTGCGGAACCAATTCGGTGCCAGCATCGGGGGGCCTCTAGTGCATGACCGAACATTCTTTTTTGTGAGCTATGAAGGCTTCCGCGAAGTGCAGGCATCTACAGCGATCGCCACCGTCCCTGACACACTTGCCCATCAAGGCCTGCTACCCTCTGCCAGCGATCCGAGCGCTTGCAGCAGTGCCACTCCCAACGGTTGCTTTCCCATTGGTGTTGATCCGCGCGCGCAGCCTTTTCTTGCCCTTCTTCCGCCATCGAATGGGGCAGACAATGGGGACGGAACCGGGGACCTGATCACCGCGGATAAAGGCACCACGAATGAGCACCATGGCATGGCTCGCGTGGATCACAATTTTTCCAACACACATTCCTTTTTCGGGCGCTACATAATCGACGATAGTTCGTCCCTGGTTCCCTATTTCGGTTCTCCTCCCGGCACGTACGTCCCTGGCTTTCCAGTGAGTCACCAGGCTCGGAATCAGTACTTCACTCTGCAGGATCGGAAAAGTCTAGGCGCCGAGCTGTTCAATGAACTACGTTTTGGCATTAACCGTACAACCGCGTCAACTGCGATCGTTGATACACACCCTGGTCTCTCTATTTCTCGGGTACCAGGTCGTCCCTTCGGGATGATCGACGTTGCGGGGATGAGCTTGATCGGCAATAGCCCAGAGATTCCTCTTGGTGATTTTTCGACGGTATATCAAATTCAGGAGCAAGTGTCCCGGACAACCGGCCGTCAGACCTTGAAATTCGGTGGTGAGTTTCGAAGAATTCAGTCTAATGGTCCGCTGGATTTCACAGTGAACGGTTTGTACTCGTTTCAAGATCTGAGTCCCTTCGGGTTTCCAGCGCGCACCAACAACCCAGCTCTGGAATTCTTTCTTCAAGGCCTGCCTTTGTCATACGTGGGCTCTGTTCCATCCATGTCCGATTCCCGCCGTGACTACCGCCAGAGTGTTGTGTCCGGGTTTGCGCAGGATTTCCTGCGAGTAACCAGCCGTCTGACAGTTAACGCAGGACTACGATACGATTTTTATTCCAATCCAACGGAGGCCCACGGACGCCTCTCGATTATCCGTAACCCAGCGACGGATTCTGGCCCGACAGTCGGACAAGTGTTCGCGGGAACACCTCTGGACCTGTTGTCACCACAGCTTGGCTTCGCATGGGCCATCTCCGGTGACGGCAAGACCGTGCTGCGTGGCGGAAGTGGCATCTTCCGCGATCAGTTCCCGGTAATCCTGTTCGGTGCAGATCGATTCCTACCTCCTTTTTTTGACATAAATACCTCGATCTTCCCCAGTTTTCCCAGCCCGCAAAATGCGGTGCTCACGCAACCTCTATTCATCATCCAGACGACTTACCATCCAAAGTTCCCGTATGCTCTGCAATACAACCTCAACTTGGAACGGGAAATCACTCGAGGTACGATTCTCAGCGTCGGATACTTCGGTGCGCGCGGCAATCACCTCACTCGCGAAGCAGAACAGAATCCGTTCGAACCTGCGTTGGGACATCGCTTCAATCCGAACTTGCCTTCCCCTTTACAGGCAGTGCTGACCGATGCGCAATCTTTCTATAATTCCTTCCAACTGTCCGTCGCGAGACAGCACGCCGATAATTTGTCGTGGCAGGTTTTTTACACGTTCTCTCATTCAATAGACGACGCCTCAAACAGTTTTCTCGTAGAAGCTGTTAACGAACCGCCTACGTCTCAGGACATTTTCAATCGCAAGGGAAGTCGAGGCCGTTCGGGATTTGACATTCGGCACAATTTCGTCGGGAACCTCGTGTATCAGCTGCCGTTTGGGCGCGGAAGTTGGTTCGGCGGATGGCAGCTCTCCGGCATTGCCAGCGTTCACAGCAACGTGCCTTTTACTCCAATGCTGTCCTTTGACTATGCGGATTTGCAGGGGGTGACGATCTCGGAAAGACCAAACCTCGGTGGTAATCCTTACGCAGGTTTTTGTCCAAATGGCAGCAGAGTGAGCACTCCGGCATGCTGGTTTAATCCGAGTGCATTTGTGTTACCCCCTCCCGGTCAGTTCGGCACTGCTGGACGAAATTCGCTGAGGGGACCTGGCTTTGCGCAGTTCGATCTTGCAGTTCGTAAGGCCTTTCATTTAGCCAGAGAGAGGGAAATCGTGTTTGGAGCAGAAGCGTTCAATCTCTTGAACCATCCGAATTTTGGCGTCCCGACGAACACACAAAGTCCCCTGACTCTGGGCGGGAACGGCGACGCCGTTTTTAAGAATGCAGCGAGCGATTTTGCTGATAACTCCGGCCGGATATTCACCACTGTCGGCACTGCCCGCCAGATTCAACTGGACGCACGGTTCACCTTTTAGGGGTCAAACCACTGCGCAGCGCTTCATAGCAGCGTCGTTTAATGAGATTACCTCACTACCGCTTTGGGAGGTCATCTGTTTGGCTGCGGATGGTGGCGCTCGCGCGTTGCTTGACGCAAGCGAAGCCGATACAGACTTACAATCCGGGGCTGGGGTTTGATGTTGCCTGAAGCTGGCGCGACGAAATTGAGAGGCTGCTCGCTGGACGGGTTCCCGCCCTGTGGAGCTTCAGATCCAGCATCCGAGTCTGGAGCACACGTGACCGAGAGCTCTCCGCCGCTTCGCACAAGCCGCAAGTGAAGCCCCACGCGGACGGCGCCCAATACCAATCAATGGTGTTCTGGCGAAGGGAGGACAAGAAACTGTGGAGCCTCGACTGGCGCATGCCGTGTTGCCCGTCGCGGGCAAGGGGCCTTCCGACTGGGGCTACGCCTTTGTGCCGATCCTGGGCCCCCTCATCGGAGGAGTACTGGGTGGGCTCCTTCTACGAGTTGTAGCCAGATAGCCAGGTCGAACAAGTAGGAGTGTGTACTCGATCCACCAACTTGTCGACAATACTAGGAACGGGACAGTCTAGGAATCCAGCTTTATGTGCGGTCGACAGTGATCGCCTGCCGCCGCAACCTGTATCATCGCGAGCTAGGGAGACGGACCGAGCCACCCTGTACCGCCTGTGCTGCGGTCGGCAAAGTGAAATGAAATGCCGCTCCTTTCCCGGCGTTGGCAGCTACCCACACACGTCCTCCGTGTGACTCAATAATCGAACGACTGATCGCCAACCCCATGCCGCTGCCTTCTGGTTTAGTGGTAAAGAATGCATCGAAAATCTGCTCTGCTTTATCGGCGGGCAATCCGACACCTGTATCGCTGACCGAGATCTGCACGCGGCCGTCCTGATCAAGTTGCGTCTTGATCGTGAGTAATCCGCCTGTCTCCTCCATCGCTTGGACGCCATTGAGCATAAGGTTCATGAGCACTTGCTGCAGTTGCACACGATCTGCCATGACTCTGGGTATGTCTCCCGCAACGTCGGTACGGATACTGACCGAATGCCGGCTCGCCTCGTTGTGCAAGATAAGCAACATTTCTCCGATGAGTTCGTTCACGTCAACTGAATCCATTTGTGAAGAACCCTTCCGGTACAGCGAGCGCACACGGTCAATGATATTGGCTGCACGCGTCGTGTCTTTTGCCATTTCCAAGGCAGCTTCTCGCGCCTCGAACACATCCGGCTGATCGCGAGCAAGCAATCGGGCGCAGGCTTCAGCATTGGTTACGGCGGCGCCAATTGGCTGCTTGATTTCGTGTGCTAACGAGGCGGTTAGTTCACCCATTGTGCTCACGCGATTTACGTGAGCGAGGTCTGCCTGCAGCTGTTCGGCGCGTTTGCGATCTTCAATGTCGTTTATCACTCCATACCACTTGACAATTGTTCCTCGTTTGTCGCGAAGAGGCACGGCGCGCGTCTGGAACCAGCGGTAATCTCCGTCCGTGCCGCGAACGCGCGCCTCATACTCCAGCGTATTACCGGAAGCCAGCGACTCCTGCCACGTTTTGAGAGCTCGGCTGAGATCGTCGGGATGAACGACAGCCTGCCAACCCCAGCCTAGGGCCTCTTTCTCCGTCAGCCCTGTATATTCGAACCAGCGGCTGTTTACGAATGTGCGTTCGCCGTCTGGCATGGCAATGAACGCTAAGGCAGGCATGGTCTCGACCGCTTCCCGAAACTTTCTTTCCTCGTTTCGCAGTTGCCGAACCCGCGCTTGATAAGCCGCGCAGAGGAGTGCCAGGAAAGAGCCAGCCAACAGTGTGCGGAACCAGTTCGTCTGGTAATAGGCGGGTGCAATCGCGAAATCCAGCGACGCCCCTTGCTCGTTCCACACGCCGCTGTTGTTGCGGGCTGTAACCCGGAAACGGTATTTGCCTGGAGGCAGATTTGTGTAGAACGCTTGCCGGCGCGTTCCCGCATCCTGCCATCCGTAATCGCGGCCTTCCAGGCGGTATCGGAAGAGCACTTTTTGCGGCACCGCCACACTCAGTGCCGAGTAGTCGACCTCAACATCCCGCGTCAAAGCCGGCAAACCGATCTCGTTTCCGAGTTCGTAATCCTTGTGGTCGGCAGCCAGTTTTTCGATGTGTACGGGAGGAAGAACACGGTTCGTGTAGAGCTGGTTTGGATCGATCGTCTGCACGGCGACTTGATTTGCAAACCACAGCCTTCCGTCGGGACTCTTCGTACTCAAAGGTTGCGTATGGCGTGGCGAAGTGCCGGGACGAGCACCGTCAAACCTATCGAACATTTCGACTTGCAATTTACGAGTGTTATCTTCACGCCAGCGATCAAGTTCACTACGCCGCAAAGCTGCATACCCGCATCTTGAGGACAACCACAGGGCCCTGTGATTGTCCTCAATAGCCGTGAAAATTTCATCGCATGGCAGTCCGTTCTGGATCCCAAGACCACTCCAGGCATGACCATTCCATGCGAATAGACCTCTGTTTGTCGAGGTTAGCAAGGCGTCGTTGGAATCGACCGCAATGTCATGAACGGTCAGCGAGTTGCCATAGCGATTTTTCAGAGTCGTCATGGTTTGTGCGACGCCATCTCGATAGTAAGTGAGGGTCCCATTTACCGCTGCGATCCAGAGTCCGCCCTCCTTATCCGGCGCCATGTATCCCGTAGCCCTTGCATCGCTAGTCACTTCCGAGACTTGCCGTGCAGTGCGGTTTGCGATCAGGAACAGTTGATGTTTCGCCGTCAGCGCCCAAATATTGTGCTTTGCATCTTCTGTGATTGAGTCCACCATGCCATCCAGCTTCGGGTTTTGCGGGGACTTGATTTCCTCGAAGTGCCCGGCTTCGTAACGCAGTAGTCCGCTCGTTGTACCGAGCCACACCGCGCCCGTGTGGTCTTGGAACAGGGACGTCACATCCTGGAAATGTGTCAACGCAGAGAGGTGTGAGAATTTGTCCCCGGTAATAATATCCACGCTGCCCTCATTTCCCACCCAGACCGCTCCGTCATGCAAGGCAAGAACCGCAGATATATCGGATGCGGATAGTCCCACATGCGCCGAATAAGTTACAACCGGAGTGTCACGGAATTTGTCTATCCCGCTATCGGTCAGAATCCAAAGATCACCTTCATGATCCTCGTAATACTCCACTATCGAGTCACCCGATAGGCCGTCTGCAGTTCCATAGTGTTCCGCAATCCCGTCGTGCAGGCGGTAAATGCCGTCGTTCTCGGTTCCGACCCATAGAGAATTGTCTTTATCTACAAACAACGCGTGCGATCTGATTTTCGTCCCGTCGAACCCAGGAACGATATATGGCGCCCATTTCCCGCCTGAAAAATACCGAACCCCCATTTGCTGTCCAATACCGTCTACCGTAGCCCAGATTGTTCCATCCGGAGTTGCCGCAACATCGATCACTCCTTGCCCAGTATTTTCGAGTGTCTCAAGGTATTTCATGTACGTCGTTCCCGTTGATCCTGGACGCCAACGAGACAGCACGGGTCCACCAAACCACAGATCCCCGGCCGTATCCTCAGTCAATCCAAGACCATATCGGACGCGAGGAACTCCATTAGACTCTCCGAAGCAATGCAACTTCTCGCCTTCGACGCGGCACAACGGTCCTTCACCGGGTGGAACGTGGTAGCGCGTTACCCAGATTGTTCCAGTGCGGTCCTCGAGAATGACCGCATAAGCAATCCGTCGGCTAGGATCACTATAGGTCTGCAATTTGCCGTCTTTCAGCCGGCTGAGACCAGTCGTCGTTCCAATCCAAAGGCTTCCATCGCGAGATCCCAACAGTGACGCGAAGCCTTGGGTTGGAATGCCGAGGCCTTTTGGCGCGAAAGGGACGAATTGCACGCCATCAAAGCGAAACAATCCTTCAGGTGTTCCCAACCACAAGTAGCCATCGGTCGTCTGCGTCATTGTGGTCCCCCTTACGACGCCATCTTGTGAACGCCACGCAGTGTGCTGGTATTGGACGATCTTGCGATGGTGATCGAGAGCAATGCCGGCTACGGAATGAAAGCAAACAATTGCCAACAAGATGATTGCTCGGAACATGAAGAGCATTCCTCGATTACTAGCTGGAACAAGAGTACTTGCAATGAACGTAGGCACTGCTGAAGGACTGGACCTCGCATGTAGACTCGGTCGACGCTGCCTGGGAAGGACGGAACGGATCGGTGACGAAGGGAAGACTCCGCGGCGATATATAGACACACCGGTCTGAACCTGCTTCCTGATCAGGATCTTCTGATCGAACGGCAGGCGCAAGACCACCACCATTCCACTAGCTGTCCACCTTGACAGAGTCATCTACATGGCATACAGGTTTGAGCTAGCAATCCTAGGGCCGCCAATCCCATACGGTGCCTTCACGATCCTCAACGAGTGCAAAGATAACGGACACTGCCCCACCGAGGTGTAAATCTTCAGGCCAGGCCTGAGCACGGTCCAGCCAGTGCGCTGGAAAATTTCCTGTTATCGGGAGAGGTCATGCGGCCACTGCAACTGCACCGGGGAGGGTAAAGTTAAACGTTGCCCCCCGTCCTGAGTTCGGGGTGGCCCAGATGCGGCCACCGTGCGACGCGATAATGGAACGGGTAATTGCCAGCCCCAGACCTGTACCTTGAGCCTTTGTGGTGAAGAATGGGTCAAAAATCTTGTCGATATTGTCAACGGACAGTCCCACGCCAGTGTCGGCGACCGAGATCAGCAGTTGACCATCACCGGCCAACTGCGCCTTAATGCTGAGTTCGCCGCTAATGCCCCGCATCGCCTCAATACCATTGAGCATGAGATTCATCAATGCCTGCTGCAACTGCAACCGATCTGCTTTAACCTTGGGGAGCCCTTCGGCGAGATCGGTACGGATGGCAACGGAATGGCGATTCGCCTCATTGTGCAGCAGAATTACCATCTCTCCAATAACTTCGTTTACGTTAACTATGTCCAGTTTTGAAGAGCCCTTTTGGTACAGCAAGCGGACGCTATCGATGATGTCAGCGGCACGCTTGGCGTCTCTCACCATTTCCAATGCCGCTTCTCGTGCCTCGGGCAGGTCCGGGTGATCGCGACCGAGTAATCGCAAGCATGCCTCCGCATTTGTTACGGTCGCCCCGATAGGCTGCTTGATTTCGTGCGCCAGTGACGCGGTCAGTTCCCCCAAGGTGCTGACTCGGTTCAGGTGTGCGAGGTGCGCTAGTTCTTCCCGTAATCTCTCTCGCTCTTTCTCTGCTCGCCTGCTCTCCGTCACGTCCATCGAAACACCTACAAATTGCAGCAATTCTCCCGAGGGACTCAAAACAGGGCGGCCCACGGACTGAATGAATCTCAATGACCCATCTGGAGGAAGAATTCGAAACTCCACGTCATAATCCGACTTTTCGGCGATTGCTCGGTCGATTGTCGCTTGCCACCGGGCACTGTCCTCGGGATGGACATGTTCCAACTGTTGTTCCCAGGTAGGCACACCATCCTTCGGATCGAAGCCATATACCCGATACCATTCCTCTGAGATGTACAGCGCATTTCTTGCCGGGACCTCCCAAACCCAGCTTCCTATATGAGCGAGTCGTTGTGCCTGTGAAAGGTAGCTCTCGCTCCGGCGCAAGGCCTCCTCGGCATCTTTGCGTTCAGTGATATCCACAACCGTGCCGACCACTTCAACAAGCTTTCCATCGGGACTCAATACTGGATGGGCCAGGCCACGAATGTGTTTGACCGTTCCATCAGGTAGCACGATTCTGTACTCGGTGTCGCTATCTACCTTTTGGAGGAACATCCGATCGCTGGCCTGCCGCCTGACCTTGTCGCGATCTTCTGGGTGCATTCGCTGCAGCCATTGGTCCCGCTTCGGAAGGCCCTGTTGCGGATCAAATCCGAAAATTCGGAACATTTCCTCGGACCAGTACTGGCCCTCGTGGGTTGTGCCATCGAGGGCCCAACTGCCTGTGTGGGCCAGCCTCTGCGATTCGGCTAAGTACGCCTCGCGCTTACGAAGGGTCTCCTCCGTCCGCTTTTGCTCGCTTAAATCGAGAACGAAGGCAACGCCCTCGTGCCCGCCGTCTTCGAATAGTGCCCCGGCGACCAGCATCGGCACACGGCTGCCATCCTTCCGGAACAACTCTGACTCAAAGGGCTGTACGGTCCCGGTCTGCATTACTTCTGCCAAGGCGCGTTCAACGCGCTCGCGCCAGTCCGCAGGTGTCATGTCCCTCCAGCGCACGCGACCCGCGGCGACATCTTCATGATCGTATTGCACCATGCGGAGGAAGGCTTCATTGGACGCGAGGATGGCGCCCTCGACATTCCAGGTCGTGATTCCCACAATGTTGGCGTCGATTAGGCGCCGAATCTTCGCTTCACGCTGCCTGACATCAGCATAGAGTTGAGTGTTCTCCAGTGAAATCGCGGCCTGTGATGCTACTAGTTTCAATACTGCGGTCCGGTTGGAAGTGAACACATTCGGCGCGAGATTATTTTCGAGGTACAGAGCGCCGACGAACTTACCCCGTGTGATCAGTGGCAAGCACAGAACTGAGCGGGCATGATGCTGAGAAAAGTATGTGTCCGCTGCAAATCGGTTCTGGCGAGAGGCGTCATCCAGGATCACAGACTCGTGTGTCCGAACAACATAATTGACGATCGATTGGGGAAAAACTCTCGGAGCCGCTTCCTTCTGCACTACTAGAACCTTGTCGTCAATGGTCGTAGCTTCCGCTTCGATTCGCAGCCCGTTGCCTCTTGACAGAATTAGTAGCCCTCGAGTAGCTCCCGCGTGCTCAATCGAAGCCCGCATCACTGTGTCAATTAGCTTATCGAGATCGATTTCGGCTGATACGGTTTGCGAGACTTTGATTACGGTGCCTAAATCTAGGTGTTCAACTTGTGCTCCGATGGTGTCCATCGGAGGTGGAGCTTCTTCGAACTTGAGATAGGGATACAACTCGTCGAGCTGCCGCACCTTGCCATCCGCTCCCCAACGGAGATAGCAATACCGGGCTTCCCGCAAGTACGCCCCCGCGATCTTGTCGAAGCCTCGTGCTGCATAGAATCGGGCAGCAACCTCGTAGGCAACCGCCTCATTGTGGATGAATCCATTGGCGTGCGCCGACCGGATGGCCTTTTCGTAAAGGCCTTCGGCGTCGACCACGCGGCCTTCTATTCGAGCGATTTCGGCAGCCGCCAGAGCAGCACGGTTTTCAAAATTCTCCGGGCAATGCTCCGCCCATATTTCTAACTGTTTGTGGTGTGCCGTTAAACCCTCAAGATGCTCTTGCTTCTTGTCGGGAGCAGCGGAATCCCATGCGGCCGCGTGGGAAAGGGCGCTGTAAAACCGGAACGCGGACGGCTCCAACAGAGACGGTGCCGACCAAAGGAGAGGCTGCGCCTTCGCTGCGGCATGGACCGCCGCATCATAGTCCAGGGAAAGGTACCGGGCTTGAACCTTTAAAGCCCAGTATCCGAATTCGGGATCGGCCAATACCGGATTGCTCGCCAGATGCCGTTCAAATTCCAGTTCATCAAAATGGCCATCGTTGAAGCATCCAAATTTCGGAGTCAACCCACGAAGGGTGCGGATTAGTTGGACCTGTGCAGTCAAAAGGTCAACCACAAGACCGAAGTGCGCCTTCTCTGCGAACGCGAGACCCTTTTCTCCCTCTGCGAGGGCCTCCGTCAGCGGGTCCCCCACCGCGATGAAGTTGGTAATCAGCTGGTTCCAGCTATAAGCAGCAAAGGTCAGGTCCCCGTTTCGGTAGGCAGCGTCGAAGGCACGGCGTACCATATCCCGCCCTTCCAGGACGTGTTTTGCCGTCGGAATGACAAGATTTCCAAACGACATCAACGTTCTGGCCTTATAGCTCCTGAGTCCACGTTTTTCGACGAGTTCATAGCCCAGACGACCGAATCGAAAGGCGTCTTTGTAATTACCGAAGCCAGATCGAGCGATGACAGCAAACCAGACATAGGCGAATGACGATGCGTCCGTGTTGCCATGCTCGAGGCTCAGAAGCACCATCCTGCAAAGAAGAAACGACGACAATTTCTCATCGAAGAACACTGCTGGCGTCACAACCTCGGTCAGAACGTCCATGGCGTCCAGGACTTCCGGGTCAGTCATAACGGGCAGGTCCAGGAAGTCCTCTATTTGACGACTTCCAACCAACGCCCAGACTCGGTCATACTCGCTGTGGACTTCATCGATTGTGGGATGCAGAGGCCATGTCTTGCCGTCTCGGCGCAGGTATTCGAGACAGACTTCCACGCCGCGGTCGCTCCGATCCAAAGTCGTATAAACCGTGAGTTGAAGACGCGTGACGACCGCGAGATCGTGTCTGGTCATGGCATGTTGTGCCAGTCTCAAGAGGCGATCTTCGGACGCCGCCAGACTTCCGGTCAGTAGCTCGCACTCCGCCAAGAGACTCTCAATCGAGAACGTGAGATCGTTATTGTCATCCGACAGCTTTCCCGGCAAGAATCCGCTTGCAACGATAAGGTAGCTCAGCGCCGACGCATACGCGGCCGAACTCTTCGCGCGCCTGGCGGCGACTAGATTCAATTCAGCCAAACGCACACGCTCCGCAGTGGATGTAATCAAGTCGGATCCGCGATTCAGCTGATTGACGATCTCAAAGATCTCCTCGTCCAGATTTTCCGCCGGCGTCTGTGCCACAAGAAGCCTGCCTATGCGGAGATGAGCTTCGGCGCGAGATTGCTGCGGGATCAAGCAATACGCCGCTTCCTGCACGCGGTCGTGGAGAAAACGATAGGAATCTTCCGAACGGAGGACAAGGCCCGCTACAACGGCTTCCCAGAGTTCACGCTCGACTTCCTCATTCGAGTCCTGGCAAATCATCTTCAGCGTAGTGAAGTCCGCGCTGATACCCAGGCAGGCAAGTTGCTTCAATGCATCTTGCGTATCGGCGGGCATCCGGCTGAACTTGCCGACCAACAGGTCCACCACGTTATCCGTGTAATCCTTCTCGCGAATTCGGCTCAAATCCCAGGTCCAACGTCCTTGACCGTGATTGAAAGCGAGTAATCCTTCATCGGCAAGCTCGGAAAGGAACTGGATTGCGAAAAATGGATTCCCTGTCGTCCTTTCATGTACCAATTCAGCGAGGGCGCGAGTTTGGTCCGGTTCACAATGAACAGAATCCGCAATAAGTTGCTGGATGTCTTCCCGAGTTAGAGAGGTAAGGACGATCTCCTGCAGCATCACTCCTGCTCGGCGCATCGCTCCGAGCTTGCTCATCAGGGGATGAGCGAGGCCAACTTCGTTGTCCCGGTACGCGCCGATCAGCAGCAAGTGCTTCACCTCGGGCTGCGCCAGCAAATCCTCCATCAAGTCCAACGTCGCCGCATCCAGCCATTGCAAATCGTCGAGGAACAGGGCAAGAGGATGTTCCGGCCGCGCGAATACAGCGATGAATCGGCGAAATACCTGTTGAAACCGGTTTTGTGCGTCCCGCGCGGAAAGTTCGGGAACGGCCGGCTGTTCTCCGATGATGAGTTTCAATTCTGGGACTAACTCCACGAGCAGCTGTCCGTTCGGGTCTAACGCCTCATGAAGGGCATCGCGCCACTTGCTCAACTCTTCTTCGGTCTTACTCAATAGCGGGCGGATCAGGTCTTGAAACGCCTTTGCCAAAGGCGCGTAAGGGATGTCGCGCTTGTATTGATCGAACTTGCCAGAGGCAAAGAGACCTCGCGGCGGAACAAGTGCTTGGTGAAGCTCATTTACAACGGACGACTTGCCGATTCCGGAATACCCAGCAACGAGGATCAATTCAGGCCGTCCGCCAAAGACGATACGGTCGAAGGCGGCGAGCAGCGTCTTGATCTCCGATTCTCTCCCGTACAACTTCTCGGGGATCAGCAAGCGGTCGGATATCTCGCGCTCGCCAAGCGGGAATTCGCCGATGCGGTGCTGTGTTTCCCACTCCTCAAGACAGCGCCGAAGATCACACTCCAGACCTACAGCTGTCTGGTATCGCTCCTCTGCGGTTTTGGCAAGTAGTTTCATGATCATGGCCGAAACCATGACCGGAACACTCTTCAGTTGCTGGCCTGGTGGGGTGGGCTGCCGAGCGACATGGCAGTGCACCCACTCCAGGGGATCAGAAGCAGTGAAGGGGAGGCTCCCGGTCAGCATCTCATAGAGTGTCACGCCGAGCGCATAGAGGTCGCTCCGCGAATCAATTGAACGGTTCATTCGTCCGGTTTGCTCTGGGGCCATGTAGGCGAGAGTTCCGGCGATGAATTCGGGAGGTTTGGGTGACTGGCGTTCGCGCGGAAGGCGCGATGCGATCCCAAATCCCATAAGCCAGACCTTGCCGGTGGCGGGATTCACGAGCACATTGCTTGGCTTCAGGTCCTTGTGGATCAGACCATGCATGTGCAACTGGCTGTTCGCCGTCGCGAGACCAGTGGCGATGCGCAGAAACTGCCTCATTTCCATCGGTCCGTGAATCAAGCGATTAAGAGGCTCACCACCAGGGTCTTCGAGCACAAGCACCGTTCGCTCATTGTGCCGAGATAATGCAAGGGGCCGAACTGCCCATGTCGCGTCCAGTTCGCTCCTGAACGAATATTCGCGCTCTATCTTTCTAACGGTTTCTGGTGCGGGAAGTGTGGAGATCGGTTCTAGCAAAAGAATGGACGAAGGCCCCACGTCTGTCGGGCTTCTGTGCTGACCCCGATACAGGATGAATTCCTCATCCTTGCGCAGGGCTTCAAGTGCGTATTCTCCAAGCTCCAAGACGTGTCTTCTCTGCTTTCACCCTACATTACCAGCGGGAATGATCGTCGCCATGCAACGACAAAATGGCTCATGTGAAGCCGCTCGGCCAATTGTCGCGCGCGAATTGCGCCATTCTACACCTTGGAACCGACAACCCACCGATTCAGTGGGTTCAACGCATAGCTCCAGATAGCGGGCTCCTAGCCTGCAGGTTTCGGATCATTTGATCAAGAGCGTATGACGAACCCCGTTAATAGGAATAACGCAGGCCGGGCGATCGCTGTTTCGCCGCATCAGAATCTTCCAATTCTTTGCACTGATCAGTTCTTTTTCGGTGGGTTTCGATGGGTTTGATAAATCCGGAGCCCTTATCTTTAACAATGCGCCGTACGCGCCCTTAGATTTCCAGGAGCACGCAAGAGCCAGCGGTGTGGCAAGACAGTCACTCACTCTCGAACTCAAAGGGTCGCCCTTAGGGCCTGAAGGTTCTGCGATTTCCTCCGTAACTAACAAGTCCTTTCGTATACCCATTGCGGATCCAATCCTGAGTTTGAGAAGCTTCTCCAGAATATCCGGGGGGGTGGCTTGATAGAGGAGGACGAATGGCGCAGGTATGGTTAGTCACCGGCAGCTCTCGTGGTCTGGGTCATGCAATTGTTGAAGCGGGCCTCGCTGCGGGCAATAAGGTGTTGGCGACAGCTCGGGACATTAAGTCGCTGGCTGATCTGTCGGAACGATATGGAGATCAGGTCAAGCCCTTCGCAATGGATGTGACCGACGAAGCAGCAGCAGCAAACGCGGTAATGGCGGCGCTCGATGTATTTGGCTCGCTGGATGTGGTCATTAACAATGCGGGATATGGCAATCTTTCGTCCGTCGAAGACACGCCTCTATCGGAATTCCGGGCTCAGATCGAAACGAACCTCTTTGGAACGATTATTGTGACGAAGGCAGCTCTTAGGTATTTTCGCGAAAAGAAAGCAGGCCAGTTCATTCAGTTTTCATCGGTGGGCGGAAGGATTGGCCCT
>Ga0075030_100002714_pt1 | contig 16098 bp, 14 predicted proteins | sample LitLauG_LLR_2012_FD_71393 | JGI IMG/M metagenome (GOLD analysis project Ga0075030, IMG submission 71393) | Freshwater sediment microbial communities from Pennsylvania, USA - Little Laurel Run_MetaG_LLR_2012 | ecosystem: Environmental > Aquatic > Freshwater > Creek > Sediment | place: USA... | reverse complement strand
CCTTGTGAGCGCGGTATCAAAACTGGTTTCAGAACTTGAGGAATTGATACCACCCATCTTGAAAATGTGCCCAACGTACACCTGCTGAAGTAGCTCAGCGGTAGAGCAGCGGTTTCGTAATTCGTTGTTTTGTCAGTAGCCCGATTCGTTTTGGCCGTTTTTTGCACTAGTGGTATCAAAATTTCATAACTTTTGATACCGGAAAGGAGCCAAGATGAAAACCGGAGCTACGATTTTCAAAAGAGGTGGCACCTATTACCTTTGGTACTGGGGAATAGACGGTAAGCGGAAGAAGATCAGTTGCCAGACAAAATCAAAAACTGAGGCAAAGGTCTTCCGTGATAGATTTTTAAAAGGAGAAACTACTGAACAGAAGAACCACCCGCCGATAACTATCAAGCAGTTCGAGAACGAGTACTTCAAGCACTCCAAAGCCCACCACAAGAATAAGACTTTCCTCAACGTTCAATCCTGCTTCCACGAATTCCTGAAGTGGCTGAAAAATACCAACCTGCCTCTGCAATCAATTTCTATAAGGCAGGCACAGGAGTTCATTGACTTCAAGCACGAATCTAGAACAGCCGCAACTGCCCGAAGGATTCATACGGCCCTCAAAGCAGCCTTCAATGATGCCGTGAAGTGGGAATACATCCGTGCCAACCCCTTCAAAGAAGTAAAAAGACCACGACTAACCAAAAGAAATCCTGAATGGATCAATGTTCCAACTTTCCAAAGTTTTGTTCAGCACATCCTTACTCAAGAAATCCTGCCTGGACATGCCAAGGAGAATATTGGGAAGCTCACACGCAGAGAATTGGAGATGGAGTGTAATAAACGAAGTCTGTTTTGGCTGATAGTGATTGCCTTCAATACAGGTCTTCGGTCGGGGGAGCTACGACACTTAAGGTTTGATGCCGTGGATTTGGAGCGTGGACAGATTAACGTTCGGAACACTGAAGAATTTGTGACTAAAACAAACGTTGGCAGAGTAGTCCCGATGTCTGCCATGTGCAGGGACGTGCTTCAGCGGCTGAAGACTCAGGCTCACGATCCTGAGCGGGGTTTAGTATTCCCACTTCTGTTGTGGGGCAGAGAGAAGGTAATGAAGGAAAGCTATGTTGCGCATACATTCAGGAAATGGGCTGATTCGGCCAAGTTGGATTCCAAGATTCATCTTCATTCAATGCGTCATTCATTTGCCTCTGCTCTGATGACAAGATCAGTTCCGAAGTTCAAAGTCCAGAAGCTACTAGGCCACGCCAGTAGTGCGGCAACCGATATCTACTCACACCTTGAACAGAGCGATCTTACAGATACGGTGAAGGTGTTGGATTTTATGAACGAAAGTCCAAAGGAGAGCACTGAGCAGGATGATGTCCCCGAAGAATAGGATTGCCGGCAAAAGGCACCACCTTCAAGCTAGGTCACTCAGCTGAGTTCTCAGTGATTACCCCTGTCTCGTGAGACTTGTTATTCCAGAATGGTCTCATAAATGGGCGCTTGAAGTTCGAACGTAAATTTCGTATATTGTGTTCAGATCGAAGTAACAAGAAACAGTAACTACTATTGGTGGTGTCATGAGACGCGCAGGATTGTGTTATCCGAACTTGTTCTTTGGGATCACTGAGTCTACGAGAATCGATTGGGAAAGGAAGGGACGAGAGAGATTTTAGCCTGCAATCCCCCGATTCACTCCTTCTAGTTCCGTTTTCCCCCTCTTTTCTTGGTTTCTAATCGATCGCTTCGCTTAAGACATTTACGGAGCTTACGCTTCGTAGGAGTATACCCCTCTCAGTTTTCCCCGGCATATTCAATCCATCCGACTTGGTAGCTACGTGCTTGTGACTTCCTTCAAAACGAGAAGGAAATCCCAATCCATGAAATATGATCCGGAGAAGGCTCTTGAAATCATCCCCAAAGACCTGCTAGCCACTGTCGAATTGGTCAACTATTCGTACGTTTGCAGTTGCGAAAAACGTCACTATATGCAAAGACTGACGACAGAAATCGTTTGTAAATGCGGACGGACAGTTTCATTTTCTAGGCGCATGCAAATTCACATCATGGGTACCGATTACACGGTCAAGCAACAGGTGAAAGCTATATTGAAGAATTTGCAGTCAAGATAGTTCGACCTGCACTTGCACATTTGATCCAAAGTCTTGATTCGCCGGGTCCATCGTCCAAAGGCAGGACAACCCGCCTGACCCGCTTTGGGGCGGATTGCTAGCGTTCGCTTCGTGGTCATGTGGAGAAATGCGTGTTCGAGTCACGCTGGACCTACAAAAAAGAGCAATCGCTGATCCAGATGTTCAGAGTTGATTTGGTAATTTGTACTAATTCTCAAGGGAGAGGATACCATGGATAATTCAAGCGGTGGACTTGCTGGTGTGGTGGGTGGGGTGATCTTGGTGATGGCTGCCCTTTGTTTCCCATTCGTCCTGCTTGGGATCGGGATCATCCTTGTGGTCCTGGCTTTGGTTCCAGGGCTGTTCAAAAGGAAAGCCAAGATCTCAAAGGGCAAGACTGTGGTCGTTTGGCATTACAAACCCTCAGCCCCTGAGTAAGGATTGTGGATTTGGATTTGATCGTACACTCTCATATCGATCCAACAAAATTCAGAATTGATCAGAAGTGAGTCTTGTTTTGCCCATAGGTTGACCAAACGACACCCTAATTCAAGTTGTGCCACAATGGAGACTAGATGACAAACAAAAACCGAAAGCGAATCTTACCAAGAGACAAGGATTTTTCATTAACGGGAGACCGTCTCAGCCCCTATTACAAAAGACTATTCCGTCTGGTGCGCATGGACGATTCCATGCCAGTATACAAACAAACCGAGCTTTCGCGTGAACTCTTTATGGGCTTGTGGGGCATTGAGAAACACATGCTGAAAATCGTTCGCATTCAAGACTCACTCTCAAAGGGTCAAACGATAGACTGGGAGAGAGTAGAGAACGAAATAGACTATCCAGAGCCGGTGCTTCTCACGGCGTACGGCTTGTTGCAGGAGAAGTATGAGAATCGCCAACCGGTCTTGAATGAAAACTTCTTAAGGGAAGTCCACTCTTCGGTTAATGATGCTTTCTACATCGTTTATCCAAAGCAACTCATGCAGATCCATCCAAAGACTGCGGATGATTTCTACATGAGGGGCAACCAGCGAATATTCCAGAGCCGGTATGATGGAGCAATCGCAGATTTCAACAAAGCGAACGAAATGGAACCAAACAATCCTGTGTACGAATTCATTCTAGCTCAATTTTGGCTCCGATATGGGGGCGATAAGCAGAGAGCATTATTCTGGATAGACAAGGCTATTCTCCATATGGAAAAGGACAATCCTCTCACGCAAACAATCTTCCATTTGCTTAGGACCACGATAACTTGTGCATTAACGCGATACCAAGATGCGATCAAGAGTCTTCAAACCTGTACGGATGCTTTGTCATTCATGATCGAGAAGTTGACATGGACGAATGGCAGCGCATCCATGGGAGACGGGATCACTATTTTCGCCGAAGGTCTAAGGCAAAGTCTCAGTGAGGCGATAGAAGGGTCTGAGCATCTGTTAGCATTAGGGCATTGCGATCTTCTGTGCCAGGTACAGAGCATTCTGAGAGTTCAGAAGAAGCTATGGAAGGACCTGTAGCCGATGCCGATGAGGAACGATTGGACTTTCAAGTTTAGGCCAAATCGGCCTGCGATCAGTAGGCGCGTGACCTTTGAAGACGCGGAAAGTCACTTTCTCGCCAAGTTGAATGACCCGAACGGTGACCAGCAGGCAGCAAGGCGTGAGCTAGTTCTGCTTTATCGTACCACAAAGCGCACAACGGACGCTTTGTATTACGCCGAAGAATATCTTACCCACACTACCAATCTTGAAGCACGTACCGAAATGTATTTCTTTATGGGCCAGGCCATGGAACACGCCAATGACTTTGAATCGGCTACTCGGTTCTACTTGGTCGCATTCGAACTCAGTCCCCGCAATGCTTCGTATCAATATTTCATTCGCAACAACATCGGGTTTTCACTGAATCAGCTACATCGGTTTGTTGATGCGGAGTCCTTTCTTCGAGAAGCAATCGATATTGACCCAGATCGTGCAAATGGCCACAAAAACCTGGGTCTCTCCCTTGAAGGTCAGAGGAGATATGCTGAAGCAGCCCGAAGCTTCATTGCTGCAGTTCAGGCGAATGCTTCAGATTCCAGGGCACTAAAGCATCTCGAAGAATTGGCGAAGAGACAGCGGGAACTGTATACTGAAATTCCGGACCTGAGTTATCAGATCAACATGTGCCGTCAGGCTGTTGCATTCGCCTCAAATGGGAGAGTGAATTGATGTTGACGGATTCTTGAACGGCAATTCTCGACAGCATTAAGGTTTTGCAGGCTTGGTAGTATCAACTTTGTATGGAATATTTTGAAGTTTCTTTAACATCTCTTCGAAGAATTCGGGTAGGTGGGGACTCAACTTTGTTGCCACTTGCGCTCTCGAAAGCCCCCTTCGAAACCAGATTTGTGACATTACTCGTTCAAGGTTTGCTTTCGCGTTCGATTGTTCTGCGACCGCGAGTAACTGGTTAAAGGTCCTTCGCCGGACACGTTGTTGAGGCGCAACGAATTTGCCTCTTTCGTATTCGGTATACAGCATGTTGTTTCTCTTGCGAAACGTCTGCTTTGCAATTGGTACCAGGTTCGGCAACTTAATCCCATCCGTGAGACGGGTGAATGCGTCTGCCATCTCACGACCTGTTTTTAGTCCTGGCTGAAGCCTTTTGATCCTGGTGAACAATTTCTCATCCCACTTCCAATATCTCCAGGCGATTTCGAGCTTGTCCATGTGTCTTCCGAACCCTTCTTCAAGGTCTTCGATGGCGCTTTGCTTGCCGGAGTGTTTTCCTTCTTGAAAATGAAGTAGCAACATTGCCTTTCCCGTTTCTTCAATAGCAGCGCACACAAGAAAGGTCGCAAGTTCGGAATACCCACCTTTTGACAGATTTTGCGCACCTTCAATCATCCGCTTGGCTGTTCGAATACAAACCTCTGCGCCGACTCCCGCTTGGTCGATGCTCAGAGAACTGAAGTCGTACTTTCCCTTCTTCTTTCGCTTCATAGTTCACCAAACCCTTTCTTGGATTTCCGGCACATCGTTGTATCCCTAAATTCTTGTAAATCAATGACTTTGATGCGATATTGGAGCTGCACACTATTCTGAATTCATGAATTGAAAGAATACAGTCTTGGCAAAGAATAAGCAAACCAGGAAGAAGGCAAAGACAAAGAAGAAGGCAACAAGTCCTATCCCCTTCGAGAACAAGAACGGGACACCGGACCAGCTTAATGTGAAGACCCTTGAGGGTTGGCTGTGGGAAGCGGCTTGTAGTATCCGTGGTGCCGTGGATGCTCCGAAGTTCAAGGATTACATCCTGCCTCTGATATTTGTGAAGCGACTATCAGATGTTTTTGAAGATGAGGTCAAGAGGGTAGCGGAGAAGTTCGGAGATGAGAAGACTGCAAGAGACTTGATTGGTGACGACCACTCATTGGTCCGGTTCTACATTCCCCCACGCTCAGAATGGGCAGAAATTAGGAAGATCACTTCTAAGGTCGGAGAGAAGCTAACAGAAGCTCTTCGAGCCATAGCCAAGCAAAACCCTGGGTTACAAGGAGTCATCGACATTGTTGACTTCAACGCAACGGTAAGTGGTGAGCGTATTGTCGATGATGGAAAGCTTCAAACTCTCATTGAGATCATAAGCAAGCAAAGACTGGGATTGAGGGACTGCGAACCTGACATCCTTGGAAGAGCGTACGACTACCTGCTTCGGAAGTTTGCTGAAGGGCAAGGACAAAGTGCCGGCGAGTTCCTAACCCCGAAAGAGGTTGGTTGGCTGATGGCTTACATCCTTGATCCCCAAGAGGGACAAAGCATCTATGACCCTGCATGCGGTACTGCGGGTCTCCTCATCAAGTGCGAATTGGCTCTGCAGGAAAAAATGGGTGGGAAGAAGGTGAAGAAACCCCTTCAGATGTATGGTCAAGAGCAAAACTCCACGACCTTTGCTATGGCGCGAATGAACATGGTCATCCACGACATGGAAGGCGAGATTGCGATCGGTGACACCATGCGAAACCCGAAGCACCTGGACGGGAGTTCACTCAAGACTTTTGACATTGTCACTGCAAATCCAATGTGGAATCAGGATGGCTATGATTCCGAGTTTTACGAAAATGACTCATTCGAGCGATTCAAGAGAGGATACCCATCTGCCAGTTCTGCTGATTGGGGCTGGGTACAATTGATGGAAGCATCACTGAATGAAAAGGGACGGATGGCTGTCGTTCTTGATACAGCAGCGGTTTCGAGAGGTTCAGGAAATCAAGGGGGGAATAGGGAGAAGGATATCCGGAAAGCATTCGTTGATGCTGACTTTGTTGAAGCAGTCCTTCTTCTTCCAGATAACTTGTTCTATAACACCCCGGCGGCTGGCATAATTATGGTATTGAACAAGAAGAAATCCAAAGAGAGGCAGGGAAAGATACTCCTTATGAATGCCTCTAAGGAATTCGAGAAAGGGAGACCGAAGAACTTCCTGCCTGACGAAAAGATACGGAAGCTTGCCAAGGGGTATTATGATTTTAAAAGTGTTGACCGCTTCACCAAAGTGATTACGGTTATAGAGGCAGTTAAGAATGACTACAACCTGAGTCCTTCAAGGTATGTGGAAACAGGAGCAACAGAGGAGTACCGAGAGATACCCGTCCTGCTGGAAAAACTTACTACCCTTGAGCAAGAGAGTGCCGCAATTGATGTAGAATTGAAACGCATCTTCTCCAAACTTGGTTTTCAGGTAAGAAAGCAATGAACGGTAATGGGTACAGACCGACCGACCTTGGACGAATACCAGATGATTGGGAAGTTACACCATTAAGTGAGGTGCTTACCGTTCGGGCTGAGACGACTCAACCGTCCAAGAGGGGGACGATGAAGTATGCAGGACTCGAACACATAGATTCAGGTAGACCCAAGCTCAAGCGGTGGGGTGTCGAATCTGAAGTGAGAAGTTCAAAGAATAGGTTTTATGAGGGTGATATTCTCTATGGGAAGCTTCGACCCTACCTTAACAAAGTTGCAATTGCCGAATGGGACGGGATGTGTGCGACCGACATATTGGTGTTCAACACCAATGGTGTCAAGGGGTCTCCAAAATACTTGGTAAACCTACTCCATACTGCCGAGTTCTTGAAATTCGCCATTAGTACCACGACTGGAGTCAACCATCCAAGAACATCCTGGAACTCCCTGAGTAGATTCACGTTCGGTCTTCCCCCACTTTCCGAACAGAAGAAAATTGCCGCCTTCCTCTCAAAGATTCAGCAAGCGATCGAAGTGCAGGAAACAAATATTGAACTCGTCAAGGAACTCAAGAACGCTCTAATGGCAAGGCTGTTCACAGAAGGGCTGCGCGGTGAAGAATTGAAAGAGACGGAGATTGGGTTGGTGCCGCGGAGTTGGGAGCTAAAGTCGTGTGCTGAGATATGTGATCTGGTAACAGTTGGTGTCGTAGTCAGACCAGCGAGTTACTATGTCGAAATGGGGGTGCCAGCGTTTCGCTCGTTGAATATTCGAGAAGATCGATTGGATACAAGGTTTTTGGTTTTCTTCTCGCAAAGGGACAATAACCTAAAGCTTGCTAAGTCAAAACTGAAATTCGGAGATGTGCTAGTCGTCAGGACTGGTTATCCCGGTACGGCATGTGTGGTGCCAAGGGAGTATGAAGGCGCAAATTGTATTGACTTGGTCATAACCCGTCCCAACAACGAAATCGTTCTTAGCGGTTATCTGAGCAGATTCTTTAACTCACCAGTAGGCAAGCGGCAGGCCTTTAAGGCGAAGTACGGCTTGGCCCAACAACATTTGAACGCAGGTGCAGTCAAGCGCACGATTGTGCCTATCCCAAGCATTGAAGAGCAAGCCCAATTTGATTCAACGTTCACGACTATCGATAGAAGAATTGAACTTTGCTCAATAAGGAAGAACGTACTTGAGGATCTATTTAGTTCGGTACTATCCCAACTGATGACAGGTCAAATGAGGGTCAACAACATCGAGTTTCCATTCGATGCCTAATCCTTTCACAGAAATGGCAGCAGTCCAGCGACCTATCCTGAAGTACGCAACCGAGATAGGCTGGCTGGTAGTCACTCAAGATGAAGTCCTGTCCCTGCGTCAAGGGGAAACAGGGCTTTTCTTTTATTCGGTGCTGAGAGAACAGGTTCTCAAGCTGAACCCCAAAGTCATTACCTCAGAGAACGCAGATGAAGTCGTCAAGAGGCTTCAGAATATTCGTAACACTATCGAAGGTAACAAAGAAGCTCTGGAATGGCTCCGTTGCAAGAAGTCTGTCTACGTCCCAGGGGAAAAGCGAGAGAGAAATGTAAGGCTCATTGACTTTGAGAACCCTGAAAACAACATCTTCCACGTCACTGAGGAATGGTCCTTCACCAACGGCAAATTCACTAACCGCGCAGACTTGGTTTTCCTGATCAATGGCATCCCCGTCATCATTGGGGAGAACAAGAAACCAGAAGAGAAGGAAGCCATAGCTATTGCTGTTGACCAGCTTCGAAGATACCACAGAGAGACTCCGGAGCTTGTCACCACCCACCAATTGTTCGATGCCACCCACTTGCTAGATTTCTACTATGGTGTGACCTGGAATCTAGCCAAGAAGGTAATATTCAATTGGAAGGAACAAGAATCAGGCAATTTCGAGAAGAAGGTCAAGAGCTTTTTCAATCATGAACGCATTCTGCGAGTCCTTCACGACTACATCGTGTTCTTCAAGCGAGAAGATGAGCTTGAGAAGATTGTGCTGAGGCAACATCAGACCAGGGCAATTGAAAAGGTGTTACGCCGGTCAATCGAGAGGAAGAAGAGGACCGGACTCATCTGGCATACCCAAGGCTCTGGGAAGACGTTCTCTATGATTGTGTCTGCTGAACGGTTGATAAAACAGCCAGAGTTCGAAAAACCAACGGTCATAATGCTGGTGGATAGAAATGAGCTTGAGAGCCAACTATTTCAGAATCTTGAGGCATATGGATTCGATAGTTACGAGATAGCCGGGAGCAAAGCCCACCTTCAGGAACTCCTTAGGAGTGACTACCGTGGGCTAATCGTATCGATGATTCACAAATTCGAAGGGATTCCCAAAGACATCAATACCAGGGAAAATGTCTTCGTATTGGTGGATGAAGCACACCGCACGACCTCTGGTGACTTGGGTAACTATCTCATGGCTGCCCTACCCAATGCGACTTACTTCGGCTTCACAGGCACTCCTATAGACAAGATTCTATATGGCAAGGGCACGTTCAAAGTCTTTGGGACGGAAGACGACAAAGGCTATCTCGACAAATACAGTATAGCCGAATCCATAGCAGATGGGACTACGCTGGAGTTACACTATTCACTTGCTCCCAACGAGATGCTGGTCCCCAAGGAGATTCTTGAGAGGGAGTTCTACGCCATGATGGAGAAAGAGGGGGTGAGTGATATTGAGGAATTGAACAAGGTTCTTGAGAAAGCGGTAAACACCAAGAACTTCTTGAAATCAGCAGATAGGGTGCAGCGTGTCGCGAAGGTCATTAGCGACCACTATAAGGAAAACGTTGAACCTATGGGTTACAAGGCTTTTGTGGTCGGAGTTGACCGAGAAGCTTGCGCCATATACAAGAAAGAACTCGACAAGCACTTGCCACCAGAATGGTCGGAAGTTGTTTACAGCCCTGCGCACAACGATTCGGAGTTGCTGAAAGAATTTCACCTTGAGGAGAATGAGGAAAAACAACTCAAGAAGAACTTCCGGAAGAAGGATGAGCTTCCCAAGATTCTGATTGTAACCGAAAAGCTCCTAACCGGGTACGATGCCCCCATTCTTTATTGCATGTACCTGGATAAGCCGATGAAGGATCATACACTTCTGCAGGCCATTGCAAGGGTAAATCGTCCTTATGAGGATGAAGAAGGACTCAAGAAGCCCTCAGGATTCATATTGGACTTCGTTGGCATTTTCGACAATATGGAGAAAGCCCTTGCCTTTGATTCGGCGGATGTGAGTGCAGTAATCAAGAACCTGGATGTCCTCAAGAATCTATTTGCCAGACAGATGCGTGACGCTGCGCCCCTGTACCTTGAACTTATGAAAGGATTAACCGGGGATAAGCTCTTGGAGCACGTGATTGAATACTTTGCAAACAGGGACAAACGGGAAGCCTTTTTTAAGTTCTTCAAGCAATTGGAGAGCCTCTACGAGATCATCTCTCCAGACAAGTTCTTGAGGGACCATATAGACGACTACAACAGGCTTTCCCACCTATACAAGGCTGTCTTGAGTGCCTTCGCGCCAAAGGTCATAGTAGACAAGGAATTGATGCGAAAGACGGCACAGCTTGTGAGGCGAGAGGTGAAGGTGGATTACTTTGACAAACCTCTCCCGGTATATCAGATCAACGAAGGGACGCTTGACGCGCTGAAGAAGGATGGTAAATCCGACACGGTCAAAGTGATCAATCTACTCAAGAGTCTCAGGGACTATGTGGATGATAATCGCATCAGGAATCCATTCCTGATTGGCATCGGAGAACGGGCTGAGGCGATAAACGAACTCTATGACCGGCGACAGATCGATACGATTGATGCGCTGAAGAAATTGGAAGAACTGGTGAAGCAGGCTAATCAGGCGGGAAAAGAACAGGCAGAGAAGGGTCTGGATACAAGAACCTTCTCGATCTACTGGATGCTCAAGCCGTATATCACCTATGGCGTGGATCAGCTTGCAGCGAAGGTTTCCGAATTGCTGGCCAAATATCCGAATTGGACTGTCAACGTAGCTGAAAAGAGGGACTTGAACCTGGAGCTATATGGACTGCTACTGAAGCCAATTGGCCGAGAGAAAGCCAAGGAAGCGATCGAGAAGGTGCTAGAGATTGTGCGCCAATGAAGACGCGGAAGTCAAAAGAGCAGAGATTAAGGGACAGGGTATCTCAGTGGGCAAAGACCATCGGGGTGAAACCCAGAGTAGTCCAGGTGCGATATATGAAGAGGAAGTGGGCTTCGTGTTCAACGGCAGGTAGGGTGAGCTTCAGCAGGGATTTGGCTACGAAGAGGGCGAAGTTCCAAGATTTCGTGATCCTTCACGAGCTTGTGCATCTTCAAGTGCCCAATCATGGCAAGCTATTCAAGAGTCTGATGACTGCGTATATGCCTGATTGGGAAGAGATGGACATGGAAAGGTGAGTTGCTAAGTCGTTTGTGAAAGGTTGAATGTTCTTTTGAAAGGGCACCAGTCATGCTTAGAGTAGTCTATATACTTGGTGCAGGGTTCTCTTGTCCATTGGGCCTTCCGCTCATGAAGGACTTCTACGACAAATCGCGCGAGTTGGCTCGAAATGACGAATCGAAGTACGGCTATTTCGCAGAAGTAATCGGTACTATCTACGGCACCCACTCAGCGCAGAACTACTTTGAATACCCACGCTTCAACATCGAAGAGGCCCTTTCGATACTTGAGATGAGAGAAAACTTGGGCGGTAAGGTAAATAGGGAACGATACGAGAGATACATCATTGATGTTATCAAAGGCTGCACACCAGATATTCCGCCCCAGGATTTTCATCCAAATTACGCTGAGTGGAAGACCGAGATATTTGGTCGTGAGGAGAATTGGAATTGGTATGGTCATTTCTTTGCTAGCCTGGTTGGTTTAAAGCTTAGACTTGAAAAAGGCAAGGAAACGGGAGAGGCAAAGAAGAGCCTAGGTTTGGAGAGAATCAGGGACCGCAATGTGGAATATTCAATCGTTACGTTAAACTACGATGCAATTCCCGAAAAAGTCTGTGATTACATTAATCACTACACTTCACGACTAGCCGGTGAGGACATCCGTTTCATTGACGGAGAGGACAAGCAAGTCACATCTGATGGGAAAGCCAGCCTACCCTATCTTGTCAAGATTCATGGCTGTGTTAACAAAGGAAAGATCATACCGCCAACATACATTAAAGGGTTGTATCAAAAAGAGATGCCGGTTTCATGGAAGGTGGCCTATGCTCTCCTGATGAAAGCTAATGAAATCAGAATTGTTGGGTATTCCCTTCCCAGCAGTGATTGCTACATCAAATACCTGCTGAAAGCAGCGATTGGAGATTCCAAGCAACTGGACCGAATTGACATTGTCTGTCTGAACAAGGGAAATGAGAATGAGCGATACCATCAATTCATATCCTTTGACAAATTCGAGTTTGCCCCTAAGAGCACTGAAAACTACTTGGGGTACCTCTACCAACTTCGCGGGGTAGAGTTGACGGATGAATTGATCACATTTGACAAACTGGAAAAAGCACACAAGGAATTCATGAAGAACAATCGCACTTCACCGTCTTAAGAAGGAAGTGGCGCTTGATGCAGTGTTATATATCAATGAGAAACTATGAAAGGTTATATTGTATTTTCCAGAAATTCTGTTTTTGGTAGTTCCCCGCTGCCATTGAGTATTCACCATAAAAAAAAGTCGGCGACAGAGGCACTGAAGCGACATGTTTATACTATCACGAAATTGAGTCGTGTCTCGTTCGCGGAAGCAAAGAAGCAGTTCTATATTGCCGAAGTCAGGAGAATGCCAAAATAGAATGAGTCAAAAGAGTAGGGCCTTCCAACCAACTTAGGGATGAGTGAGCTTGGTCGATTTCTTCTCAAGAAAAGACGGATGTATCGGGAAAGTCAAGTAGCCCATGAGTTCTCTCAGTATTCAGAAACAAGGCCATGTTCCGCCGGTCAAGATTGCCGGTGTGCCCCATGGCCCCGATTGAGAAGACGGAGATGGAGAGACAGCTAAGAAGGAAAACGTAATAAAGGGTGGCTGAGGGATTCCCAATATCGGCCAGGATAGGAGACCATCATGTCAATCCGACTCCATCTTGATGAGGTACATCGGCGAATAGCTTTGATCGCCCTGATTTGCACAGTCTTCTTCACAGTGATAGCAGTAACACAGTATCTATTTGTTGAGGATAACGCACGACAAGCTGCTCGAATTCAGGCAGGTGCATGGGCAGATGAAGTAACAAAGGCGTTGGCCTTCACCGACAAGTGGGACCTCAAAGGGTTTGGGCAGGCATCAATATTGGCTCCTAGCTACTACATCGTTTCGGAAGAGGGACTTATCGTAGAAATCGAAGGTTATGTCCCTGACCTTATCCCCTCACCAAGACTACGTCTCGCCTTAGAGCCAGGAGTACCCCAAAACGTCACGACGACTGTGGGCGAACCTTGGCGGCTTCTTCTTAAACGTGCCGGTAATGGGTCCGTGGTGTTAGGCGTTGCCTTTCGTCAGGACTCGATTGAGGTTGAGAAAGAATTGATTCAGAGCGCGGCACAGTTTAACCTTCCCACCTTTGAAGACGCGTTTCGGGTCCCCTCAAGAAGCATACTACCAGATGTTGACTATGCGTTGATAGATTCGAATGGTGTACTAGCCACGCAATTGGGGGGTATCCCTCTGGAATACGATTTGTCAACTATGGTAGCAATTAGGGCAGACTCTGTGAAGTCAACTCGACTCGGCGAAAAGGAATTCATGGTTTACCAAAGACCAATCGTAAGCCGAGCGGGACAGATAGTCGGTAGAACAATAATCCCTCTCGATGTTTCGCTGCAACGCAATGCCCTGCTTGCCCAGGAGAAATTCAACCTTTCAGCGGTGGGGTTGTCTTGGCTGGTGGTAATTCTTCTCCTGGGTTACTTCTTCTTTGATATCGAAAGAAGGAAGAGAAAGATGCAAATATCGGTTGAAGAGGCTCTGGGCAAAGGAGAATCTCAAACCACCGAATTCAAAGAAACGCTTGAAGCAGACTCTACCTCAGGCGAAAAGAACCCTGCTGTGCTAAAATCCGCACTTCGGACAGTCGCAGGTTTCTTGAATTCCAAGGGTGGAACGCTGTTCATAGGCATCTCTGATGCAAAGGAGCCAAAGGGACTGGAGAAGGACTACCGATTGTGCAATAGACACAATAGTGATGGTTTGGAACAGAAGTTGAGAAGCCTTCTTGCTACTCGCTTCCATCCGGCACCTCTTGGGCGGGTCAATATCAGATTTGAGGAGTACCAAGGAAAGACAATTTGTGCAATAGATGTCGAGATGCTACCGAAGACAGATGTCGTGCACATTGATGGAGAGATTCATGTGCGGGATGGAGCGACAACGAAACATCTGGATGGACCTCTATTGACACAATGGTTCCAAACACGATTCCATCATCTGAAAGCTGCATAGGTAAGTACATAACAATGCGATCCCCGATGTGGAAAGACTGCGCGCTTCAGTCTGCCTGTTCATTTTTGGGTGCATATGCAAGTCAAAATGATTCACTAAAATTTGAAAGGTGATCTGATGTCAAAGCCCTCAACACTATTTAAATACCGGCAATTTGACCCAAAGGGGTACCACCTTCAGCTACTCACTCATAATAAGGTCTATTTCCCTTCAGCGGCTGGTCTGAATGATCCATTCGATAGCAACGTTCCATTCGTTATTGGGACAGGCACTGAGCAACAAGTGAAAGATTTCTTCAAGAGGGGCCTCACGCTGCAATACCCGTCGTTGAACGATGCACAAATTGAGACGATGTCTGACAGTCTGTACTCTATGGGTGCACACTCAAATCCTGTAGCAAATCAGTCAATGCGGAAGCATATAAGAGATTATACAGTTGCCACCTATGGCATCTTTGCTCTCTCAACAAAGGCAGACCAAATTCTAATGTGGTCACACTACTCCAATTCACATTCTGGCTTTGTGGTTGCTTATGATAGGGCAAAAATGATGGATTTCTTCTATAACCACCACAAATCCACTGGCGAACTTATTGCTCTCGAAGAAGTATCGTACAGTACCACATTTCCATCTTGGAACGCTCTTACCGCATCGCCGGTTGAGAAAATGAAGAATCTTCTGCTTGTCAAATCCACCGATTGGGGGTATGAGGAAGAGTACCGTCTAATTTTCCACAATGGGGCTAACAAACACGTGATCATCGATGATTCAATTATCGACCATGTTATCCTTGGCTGTCAGATTTCAGATTCCGACAAGAGCACAATCGTGTCAATACTTAAATCAAAGGCGACCAAAATCAAGTTAAGACAAGCTTCAATGAAAGAAGATACTTACGGGTTGAATTTCGCCGATGTGATTTACTAGAACCCTTCTCTAATCGTCTAACGTGAGAGATGCAACCTAAGACGTGAGGCTAATCGATGGGACAGATTTCTTGAAGGATAAGAGAGACCTTTACCCTTGGATGGATTAAGGTCGTCAAACCACCGAGATGAATCGCCCCGACTTCGAACCACTCAGACTTCTGAAGAACAACGCTCCCCTTGATGACTTTTGTGGGCTAAGTCCCACCGAAATGAATCATCTGCTGTACAACACTTACGGGGACAAGTCACCACTTCGCCTTCGCAGCGATATCCAAGACGCAACGCTTGATGATATACCATTCTTCCGGCTGACAGAGGAATTCCTGAATATCGTCCAACGGGAGAAGTCAATCAAACTTACACCGCTAGGCGCACTCCCGCGGAAGATCCTACACGAACTGTATGCCCACAAGTTCATTACAGAAGAGATCATTGAGGCTGGAGTTTCCAAGCTGTCGAGAGAACAAGACTCGATTGCTATAACATCCGTTCACTTTAATTCACTTGTATGCGGGGTAGTCAGGAAGGCAAATGGCAAATTGATACTCACGAAGAAGGGTCAGCAACTCCTTGAGCTAGGTCAGCGCGTCAACCTCTTCATGGAAACCTTCTCCAGCTACACCGACAAGTTCAATTGGTCGTCAAATGATGGATATCCACCTTCGCCGGTAGGACAACTCGGTTGGGGATTCACGGTATATCTCCTTGAGAAGTCCGGACAAAGCGACCGAACCATCGAATTCTATTCAGAGAAGTATTTGAAGGCATTCCCGAAGCTCCTGGAATTCTTCCCCGCGAGACCATACGGTACGCCTGTAGAAGAC
>Ga0075030_100002711_pt1 | contig 16108 bp, 13 predicted proteins | sample LitLauG_LLR_2012_FD_71393 | JGI IMG/M metagenome (GOLD analysis project Ga0075030, IMG submission 71393) | Freshwater sediment microbial communities from Pennsylvania, USA - Little Laurel Run_MetaG_LLR_2012 | ecosystem: Environmental > Aquatic > Freshwater > Creek > Sediment | place: USA... | reverse complement strand
GACCTGTGGATAATCGACTCTCGAACATCTGCGGACTCGGGCTGACTATAAGTCAGCCGGTGGTTTTTTGCCAGTCGTCTGTGCTGCCGGGATGAATCCTGCGCACAGTTGGCACACTATGCTTGTTAGTGAACGTGGTTTCGCGGTCGGACTGGGAATGCATTCTTTCACTTCCGAGAACGGCGTTTTTCGTTACTAATCCAGTGGCCATCTCGAAGCCGAAAGTAGGTTGCGTTTGACCGCACCTGACGGGGCCATTTCGACCAATCGCCACAGCTCAACGACCTGTTGCCGGTTTGTCCTGACTTGCCAATTTATCGGCTGCTAGTTTCTCAGCAGTTGCTAAGGCGTCGGCAGCGCTGACCTTCACATCGGGCTCTACTCCCTTTCCCTCCCAGTCACCATGGGTGACAGGGTTGATGGCCCGTGCGAAGGGGACGCCAATCGAGAAGTGGTCGCCAGCAGGGATGCCTTCCACAGGGTGAGCGCCACCGCCAGTGGTTTCACCTACGATGGTGGCGCGCTTTTGTGTCTGCAAGTCGAAAGTGAATTCTTCACCTCCGGAAAAGGTTTGATGCGAGGTCAGTACGTAGACCGGTTGATCCACAAACCTTGGCCCGGGAACCCAGGGAACCGTCCAGAATTGGTGGATCTCGTTTTCGTGACGATTGGAGAGATCGTTAATGTGCGTGGACTGGCTGAACAGATACGAGACCATAAAATCTACCATGCTGGGGTCGCCACCATGGTTCTCCCGCAAGTCAAAGATAAGGGCATCGGTATGCGCCAGAAAGTTCATGGCCGCTACGGCTGTGGGCCCGCAGATATCGGGAGGGGGAAACGCACCGAACTTGATGTACCCAACATTGTGAGGGAGGATCTCAATTTTAGAAAAGGTACAGTTCTGATTTTCTAGCATGCTGCGACGCCGTGCCTGTTCGGCAGGGCTTGGCTGGCTCCGCCCGGGAGAAGAACTGGGCTGCTCGGGCAGAATGAAAGGATCGTATGAGACGTGGAGATGTTTATCATGGCTAATCGCTCGCATGTCGGTGGCGAGCGCATCAGCGAATTCGAAGCCATCCGTCATGGAACGATAATCACCATGCTCCTGATGATCGCGGATTGCCTGGATCATCTTGGCAGCCACGTCAGGATAGACGTAGTACTCGGTGAGCTTCTCACTGATCGCATCAATCGTCTTTTCTCGAGTTGCTTCATCGAGTTGAATGTCGTCGGGCTTCGCTCCCGGGGGAATTGCACGAATGCTGAGATCCTTTACGCGCGGAGGCGACGTGCTGGCAAGTTTCAGGATTCCGAATGCATCGATATTGTCCCTGCGCCCATGAACGAGAAATGAAAGCTTGCCTGGGGCGTTGTGCACGATCGAGACGAGCGTGAAGCCGCCGGTCTGGTTGCTGAAAGAGGTTAATCCGTCGGCGCTGTTTTCGGGATCGTACTCCTTCACATAAACCGCAATGCGGTCGTGGTCCGCACTATTAAATGCGTCGAGAAATGCACGCAATGTGTGACCGGCCGGCGTATCAGGAGCTTCCACGTCCGCGCGTGCCCCACACGGAATTACAAGGAGGACGACAAAATACAAAGCGGTTCGGGTAAGAGATCTGATTCTTTGTGACCCGGGAGATTGACGAAGCATCTCGGCCTCCTAGCTAAGCCCACCGGATTAGCGTTTACCTACGTCGTTCGCAATCTGACGGGAAATGCTTTCGACCTCTGCCACATTCCTGGGGTAGATAGCTAGCCCGCCAGACGCATCCGCAAGTTCACCCAACGCGAGTCTAGCAGCGTCTTGACGTTGAGGGTCACTCTTACTCAGCAAACCGATACTATAGACTGGCACACGGCTGCTCTTCACCTTCTCCAGCAGTTGTTGCTGAGTCACCTTGCTGGAGGTATCGTAGCCCTCGGTGATCAAGACGAGGACTTTTCTCTCATTGTGCGTCGTCAGTCCAAAGTGATCGATTCCTGTCTGGATGGCATCCCTCATAGCCTTGCCCCCGCGCGCGTCAATCCGCGAGACCGCTTCTTTTATTTCTGTGATATTGCTGGTGAAATCTTCGTCGTGGGGGAGTCGTCCGCGTCGTGCCGGGTGCTCGACAAGTTCGAGGTCCTCAACCTACTTGAGGGCGAGCTGCACCCCGCGGGGTCTTCGGAACAGCCGGGCGCAATTCACTGCGCGGGCCCAGCTATTTTGACACCGACCTCGCTCTTTTGAAGAATGTCACGCTCACGGAACACTCCGTGCTGCAATTTCGAACCGAGGTCGCAAATCTCTTCAATAGAGTCAATCTAGGATTGCCCAACCCGTGCGTGGACTGTGGGCCGAGCACCAGCGGCGTGATCGCAAATCTAGCGACCAATGCTACGATGCGTCAGTTCAGACTTGCTTTGAGGCTGCAGTTCTGATCTTTCCGCCCGGTTGAGATCGTCATTATGTCTCAGGGATTGAAAGCAGTTGTGCTGAACAGCTTGCCGCCCCTGTCCGCAGAAGCTGATTAACTGTGGTCGGAAGTCAAACAAGCAGATTCTCGGACATGTGCGATTGTTTCAAGATCACGAGCATTCATTGCCCAGTTCCAGTCACGTTCATACTCTCCGCACTCGGGTTGGCTGCATCGATCACTGTCACGGCGCTGACACGCGTGCCAACTCCGCTCGGCGTGAAAGTCACCGTAAAAGTGCACTTGGCTTTGCTTGTCAGCGAGGCTCCGCACGGTGTTGCTCCCCCAGGAACTGCTGCGAACTCTCCACTGCCGGCAATCGTCGGGCTGATCGCTGCCGTCAGGTTGTTCATGACGGTGACGGTTTGCGGCGCGCTCGAGGTCGCGACGTCCTGGGCGGCGAAGGTCAAACTAGTGGGTGAGAAGGTCAGCGGCAGTGATGCAGGTCCCTTGACGTCGAGGATCTGCTGTCCCACTGCGGCGTTGTCGGTAATCACGACGGCGCCTGTGATGGTTCCGCTGGCGCCGAACGCCGGAAAGAACGTAACGCTCATGGTGCAACTCGCGCCGGCATTGAGCTGAAGACTGGCGGCGCAAGGTTTCGTTCCGCTCCCCACTGCTGCGAAATCTCCGGTCGATGCGATCGAGCTGAGAGTCACTGCGCCGGCGCTCGTATTCTTCACGGTCACGGTTTTCGCAGCGCTGGTCGTGCCCACAACCTGTGTACCATACGAGAGCGTCGCTGGGGTGAAGGTCAGCGGTGCAACGGATCCTCCACTTCCCGTGCCGGAAAGCGCAAGTAATTGCGGGCTGAACGCAGTGTTGTCCGTAATGGAAACCGCGCCGTTGGTTGCACCATCGGCGGTAGGCGTGAATGTGACCGCGATATTACAGGTAGATTTGGATGCCAGTGAGGCTCCGCAAGTCGTGCCGGTAGAACTGATCGCGTAGTTCCCGCTTGCCGCGAACGCGAAGCTCAAGGTTGAGGATTCGTTATTGGTCAGGGTCACAGTCTTGGCGGCGGTGGTCGTGCCCACGGCGACCGTCCCGAAGGCCAACGTTGCCGGGCTGACTGACAGTGGCAAGTTCCCGGTGCCGGTCAGGGTCACGGTTTGCGGCGAGTCTGGCGCGGTGTCGCTGATGGAAAGTGTGCCGGTGACCGCCCCAGCTGCGGCTGGAGTAAACGTCAAGCCAAGTGCGCAGGTTTTGCCTGCTCCGAGAGTCCCGCCGCAGCTGTTGCTGCTGATCGCGAAATCTCCGGCCGAGGCCGTCTCGGAATTCAGGGTCACTGCGCTCTTGCTTGTATTCTTGATCGTAACCGTCTTCGCAGCGCTTGTAGTGCTCACAATTTGCGGAGCGAACGCCAAACTCAGAACGCTTGGTTTTACGATCGGGCTGCTCGCAACGTTAAACGGCAAAGCCTGATATGCGGCGCAAGTCGCGCCCGACGGGAAGTTCTCGACGAAAACCTGATCTCCACCCGGTACCGCTAGATCGGTAGAGCTAAGCGCTATCGTAAGCGTGTTTCCGTTGATCAATGTGGAAGCGTGATAGACGTTGTTGAAAAAGACGACCGACCCGGCAGTGAATCCCGTACCGTTGATTGTCAGCGTGATCTTGCCGCTGCCCGCAATCGCGGCCGCTGGGCTCAGGCCGGTGACAGTCAATGGCGTCGCGGTAGTGCTGTAGTCCGCCGTCACCCAGAGCTCGTCGTTCATGGTGGTGTTCTTGGGGTCCGTTGTACCAGTAAGGTCATGCTGCCATTCGGTGAAAGTCCATCCCGTCGCCGGTGTTTCCGAGAAAGTCAGTGGAGTGCCGCTTGGGTAGAATCCGTCTCCTGTCGGTGAAGCTGGGGTCACGCCGATCGTTCCCGCGCACCCTTCGTTCGCGTAGTCGTTCAGATAATATTGCGGATCGAGCGTCGCGGTATAAGTAGTGTTGGTCGCTGGCGCGCTGATGCTGTGCGTCTGCGCGCCGCCGTCGCTCCAACTGCCAAACAGATAGCGGCTGTTGTAGGCATAGGGCCACTGCGTGGCATCCACGCTGATGCTGTGGGTGCTGCCGCTCGTCCAAGTGGAGTCGTACATAGACGAGAAGCTCTTCGGAGCCGGCCAGTATTGGTTGTCAACGTTGACGTAAAAATTGGAATCGGTAGGATTGCTAGTGACGATATAAACCGGCGTCGAGCTGAAAGATGCGGTGGTGTTGATGCCAACGCCGGTATCCATCACATAAAACGTTTTCGGGTTGGTACCGAGTCCACCGGGTAGCCAGTAAGGCGAATTGATGTACTCGTAGAAATTCTGGCCAGATCCAGGAGTTGCCGTCAGCGTGACCAGTTGCCGTGCCGTGTAGTACGCGCCGGTGATTCCGGGATAACTCTGCGGGGTCGGGCTGGGCACCACCGTGCCGCTGCCGGTCGGGTAAACGGTCATGGCATAGGGAACGAGTTGAATGAAATTGGCCGTGTATACGGTTACCGCGGGTGCACTGGCTGGAAACGCCAATTCACCATTCCCCGGCAAAACGGTGATGCTGTGACTCTGAGCGCCATCATCGTTCCAGCGGCCGAAGGTGTAATTGACGCTGCCCAATGTCTGTGCATCCGTTGGAACGCTCAATGAGTGAGTGGCACGGAGCGGCCAATTGAAGGTTTGGGGTGTCGTGACGGGGTTGCCGTCTACGATGACCTGTAACCCTGGTGGATTCGTCGTGACGGTGACCGCAGCTGGAGCCGCCCCGTACAACCGTTTGATCGCGTCGACGTCTCCGGCCGAGTATCCAACGCTGTTCGACAAAACCATTCCCGGTGGAATAGATTCGAGCGTAGGAGCGCCGTTTTTCGAGAATCCCCACGCGTTGTAATGCATGATGGATCCCCAGTCATACAGCGTCAGGCTCTGCAGGTCGTCAAACTGTTGTTCCGAATTGGATGCCAGTGTGTTGATCATGTTTGTGAGCATTACGGTCACGTACGAGTCGCGGTCCGGCCGCGATTGCTCGTGCCACAGTCCGGTCGTATGCCCCATTTCGTGCAGCAGAGTAGCGACCGTCGCGTTTCCCGCCCCCGTGATCTGCTGCTCTCCGCCAATTCTCCCGATGTATGCGAATCCTTCGCCGCTGTTGTTCCCCGCGGTCAAATTAAAGTCCACATAATCTGTTTCAGTGGTCTGCGGCACCCATTGGATAACGCCGGCAAGGGTGCTGTTGTACTGGCTGACTGCGGTATTGATGTTGCTGACGTCGGCTGAATTCGCGTCAATCGTGTAGGGGATCTGATACACACTGCCGACTTTGGGCCACTGGTACTGCAGGTAGTCGATTGTCCCACCTGCGCTGCCGTTTTCCGGCAGCTTTTGAGCGACATGATCCAGAACAATGTCACCGTCAAAGATCATCCGGCTGTTCTCAATCTCGTAAGTCACGCGGAGGCCGCGAAAGATACCGGTGCCAACTCTTGGAGGCTGGGGTTTCTGCGCAAAGCTCAAGGTCGCGAAGCAGGCGGACAGAACCAGGGCTACAACACAAGGGCTACGACGGCACATGCGAAACGCCTCCACAGCGTTGGGCCTCGAAAGGCTGAAAATGGAGAGAATCTCTAGGAGGGGCAGGGCTTATGACTTCGTTAGTTTCCCTTGCTTCCGGGCCAAAGTCAAGCGGCGAGTTCAGTCCTTAGTCCCTCCGAAACAGCCCAATCATCCCGTATCTTGGGCCATTTGACGTGTCTCGACTGGGGCGGCCAAGATGGGCGTCCGTGTTAGGATGACCGGAACAGAATCATTTCCCGGTTTCAATATTGAAACGTATTAATATCAATAAAAAGCTTGTTTCTGACTGTTAATCGCGAGGCCTGATCCGTGTCCCTGATGCTCGAGGAAATCCGCCAGCAGCCTGAGACGCTGCGCCGATTAATGCAGTCAGAACGACCCAAAATGCGGAAGCTGGGGGAGGCTTTGCGGCGACGCTCGATCAGGCTCATTGTGTTGGTGGCACGCGGCAGTTCGGACAATGCCTCGCTCTTCGGACGCTATCTGCTCGAAATCACAACTGGAATTCCGGTTTCCCTTGCAGCGCCATCGGTGTACACGGTTTATGGCGCAAAGATGCGCCTCGAGAATACGCTTGTCATCGGCGTTTCCCAATCAGGCGAGGGCGAGGACATCAACCGGGTCGTGAGCGAGGCACACTCCGCCGGAGCGTTCACCATCGGCATTACTAACGAGGCGGAATCTTCCATGGTGAAATTGGTGGACGAAGCCATGTTGCTGCAGGGCGGAAAGGAACGGTCGGTGGCCGCGACCAAAACCTTTACCGGGCAGATGATGATGTTCTATCTGCTGGCCGAGGCACTGGCTGGCAGCGCGACTCAGGTCGCACGATACGAGACAATTCCTGACCTGTGCGCCGCCGCCCTGGCCCATGAAGCGCGGATTCGAGAAGTGGTGCAGCGATATACATTCATGGAGAACTGCGTCGTCCTCGGACGAGGCTTGCTTTATGGCAACGCCTACGAACTGGCACTGAAGCTGATGGAAACCTGTTACGTGGTTGCGGAGCGCTTTTCCACTGCCGATTTCTTCCACGGACCGCTGGCCATGATCGAACGCCATTTTCCGACGATCATGTTTGCCGCGCCTGGGGCGATGATGGCTTCGGTGAAGACCCTGGCAACGCGGTTGAAGGAGTTGAATGCGGAAACACTGGCGATCAGTTCGGACGACGCACTGGCGGAGAACTGCTCTCAAACGGTGCGGATGGATCCAGCCATCGGCGAGTTTCTGGCCCCGATTCCGTACATGATTCCGGCGCAGATGTTTGCCGCGCTGCTGGCCGAGGCCAAGGGCCTGGACCCTGACAGGCCGCGGTCGTTGTCGAAAGTGACGCGCACATTGTAAAGGTGCGAACTCCGCTCTGGCGGAGTCCGCGGTAGATCTATTTCTGCTCAGGTGTGGGCTTCGGCAACGGCTTCTCGATGGGTTTGCGTGGCAGCATTTGGTCGCGCATCGCCGCTTCATACACAAAGCTGGCGACGATGACGGCGCACTGCTTTAGGTCGTCCGGTTGCAGGCGATCGTAGACGTCCATGTTGGAGTGGTGCGTCCGTGTCTCGTATTCGATCGGATCCTGAATAAACTGGAATCCCGGGATGCCCGCCGCGTCGAAGGATTGGTGATCTGTGCCGCCGGTGTTGCGCATCGTCAGCGTGGTCATGCCCAAGTCCTTAAAGGGCTGCATCCAGGCTTCAAAAATTGGAGCAACCGCTTCGTTCTCCTGCAAGTACACGCCGCGAATCTTGCCGGTCCCGTTATCCACGTTGAAGTACGCCGAAATTTTTGCCTGTTCGGGCTTCGGCGTGAACGGTCCAGCTTCCCGGCGCATGAGTGTGGGCTGGTCCTTCATACTGGGATCATCGCTTGGCGGGCGTGAGCCGAAGTGCTGCTGCACGTAAAACTGCGAGCCAAACAGGCCTTCCTCCTCGCCGCTCCACAGGCCGATGCGGATGGTGCGGCGAGGTTTAATGTCGAGCGCCTTCAGAATGCGAACTGCTTCCATCATGACGATCGTGCCCGCGCCGTTGTCGGTGGCGCCGGTGCCGGCGTGCCATGAATCAAGGTGCGCGCCGAGCATCACAACCTCATCTTTCTTGTCGGCGCCGGGAATTTCGGCGATGGTGTTGTACTGCATGGGATCATCGTCGTAGAACGTGTTCTGTACGTTCAGTTCCAACTGAACATCCTTCTTTTGCTGCAGCAGACGGGCAATGCGCGTCCAATGCTCGACCGCGATGGTGAGTTGGGGGATGGTGGTTGTTTCTCCCAGCTTGTATGAACCGCCTTGTTGAACGAATACGGTGCCGCCTCCGTCGCTTCCGCGGCTATGATCGATCACGGCCAGAACCTTTTCATCGGCGAAAAACTGATTGAGGTCCTTGATGAGCTGTCGCCGCTTGGCGAACATCGCAGGGTTAAACATCGGCCGCTCACCAGGAATCTGGTATTGCGAGGTCTTGGCAAGGTCGTCGTCGCTTTCGCGCTTAAAAGGCGCTTCGGTTATGGGCTTTACTTCGGCGTCGGGGCCCAAGATCACGATCATACCGGCCAGCTTGCCTCGGTACTGGTCGAAGTCCTTCTGGTCTTCAATCTTCACGCGGATGCACTTGCCCTGCACGGTGCCATTTGTGCTCGGGGTCCACGCTTTCGCATAGGCAATGATGGGTGCGACGTCCGGGGATAGCATGCGTACGTTGACGTACTGATTGGCCCAGCCTAGGCCGAATGGTCCCCAGGATTCGAGATGAGCATTAGTGAGGCCAAACGCCGTCAACTGGTCGCGCGTCCACTCGTTGGCGCGCTTCATGTTTGGCGAGCCGGTCAACCTTTCGCCGATGCTGTCCATGAGTCCAGTGGCGAGATCCATGACCTTAGAATTCCTGAATCCCTCGTACCGAATCTTGGTGATGGTCTCCAGATCAACTTTTTCCTGTGCGAAGGCGGGGAGCGAAGAAACAACAAAAGTAATGCTCAAAGCAGCAATCAAAAGCGCGCTGGTAGCGCGATCTGAGGTCAGCATGCAGACTCCGTTGGGGGTATCGATTTTTGCAACAACGGATTATACCGGACGGATGCGACTCTTTACTCTTGGGGAGCCTCGGCCGGGGGTTGCGATTTCTCACCTTCGGATTCGAGCTGCACGACCGTTCCCCCCTCAGGCTGAGGCTGCTCGGATTGCCCTGCTCTACTTCTTGTTCCCCAGCGTTTGGCCTTCACCCTCTAGCTTGCTTGCGGGGTCGTCGTCTGACGGCTCGATGATGTATTGCACGATGATCAAGACGCGTCGGTTGGAAGGATCTGTGGGGTCGTCGGGGGTTTCCTCGGGTGGGTTACGACTAGTTGGTCGAGATCGTAAAGTTGACGGTAATTTTGGCCTGGGTCTCGACCGGTTCCTGTCCGATCAGATGGGGTTTAAAGCGCCATTGCCGGACCGCATCTTCCGCCGCGGAAGCAAGAATCGGCGGGCCACCGACCACCTTCAAGTTTTGAATGACGCCATCTTTACCGATCAGGACCTGCAGGATCACCGAGCCCTGAACCTTGGCTTGACGGGCCAGCAAGGGATACTCGGGGCGGACGGTGCGCGTCACCAACTGCTCGCCTGACGACATTTCTACTTTCTCTGCCGCGGAGTGCGTCGACGATGCTGCAGTGTCGGGCGCCACGCTGGTGGCTGCTTCTGCAGTTGTTTGTGGCGGCACACCGCGCTGCAAATCCAAGCGCACCGAATTGTTGCCGGGACGAACCGTCTGGTGATTGTCGCCCGCAACCACTTCGACCTCCAGCGGAGGTAACACGGTCCTCTGCGTTTCCGTGGTCATGGGCGGCGCTTCCGGCGTTGTCTCGGAGCTCGCCGGGGCAGCAGTGGACTTCTTGCCAATTATGTGGGTCTTGGCTGCGGCTGGCGCCACGGACTTGGCCGGCGCGGCAGTGGCTGGGGTCGTGTTCGTCGGAGTCGCCTCGGCCGGGGCATCGTAATCCGCATCTTCGTCGGTGCCGGGAAATAGACCGCGATAAATCACGATCGATAAGGCCACGATGAGGAGCCCGAGAGCGGCTGCCATGAGCCGATGCTGCCTGGTCCCGCCTGAACCCGCGCGGCCGGCGGACGGCAACACGGACCCGTTCTTTTCAGTTGGCCCTGCGTTTCAAACATGGAAATCTCGGCGCCCCCTAGCTCCAACTTATCTAGTATGCCCCGAAAATGGGTGGAAGGCCAGCGTTTTGCCGCCTCAGTGGCGTGTTGGAGATCATCCGAGAGCTTTTTCCTAGCTTCCAACTGCAAATAATAGTAACTTTTTGCCGACTCGAGAATCCCATCCGCGAGATCGTCTTCCAGTGCCCAGGAGCAGGTATGAGCCGCCGTATTGACCCAGCTGGATTTAGCAGGATAAGCCGTCGCGAGCTCTTCAAACTGGCACCGGTGGCGGCTTTAGGCGCTTTTGCCATTCCAGCGGTCCAGGAAAAACTGCTGGGATGGGGGCTCGGCTTCAGCGACTGGATGTCGGCTGGTCTATTCCGCCAAGGGCACATGGCGACCGTGTTTGCCGATTCCGATCTTGCCCCTTTTGAGAAGTTTCCTATTAACGGATATGACGTCGACGACCCCGGTGTTGACCTCGAGAACTGGACCTTGGCGGTCAGTGGCGCCGTGAAGAAGCCAGGCGAGTACACACTCTCGCAGATTCAAGCTCTGCCGCGCCTGCGTCAGAACACTCGCCACATATGCGTCGAAGGCTGGAATGTCATCGGTCGGTTTGGCGGCGCACGCCTCTCGGACTTCTTGAACATGATCGGAGCTGATCCTGCTGCGCGCGTTGTTGCGGTCAGCTGCGCCGACGATTACTACGAGTCCATCGATATGGCGACTGCTCGCCATCCGCAGACTCTGCTCTGTTACGAAATGTACGATCGCCCGCTGACACGCGAGCACGGCGCTCCATTGCGCCTGAACATCCCCACAAAAATCGGATACAAGCAGGCGAAGTACCTGACCGACTTGAAAGTGACGAATCTGCTCGAGAAGGTGGGCTACTGGGAAGATCAAGGGTACTCGTCGTTCTACGGGCTGTGAGTTCGCAAAGGGGATTGAATGAGCACAACTGCAGTTGACATTGTCCTCAATTCGGGCAAGGACGAATCGGGCAACGATATAGCGCTACCTGTGGCAACGGCTGTTTACGAGCATCCGCTGGCGGTTCGGATCTGCCACTGGCTGAATGCCGTGTCGCTATTTGTAATGGTGGGCAGTGGCCTTCAAATATTTCGTGCCTTTCCCAGTTTCGGCGCGAAGATTCCGCAGCACGATCTGATGGACTGGCCGAAGTCCCTCGCCATCGGTGGATGGCTCGGCGGAGCGCTGCAGTGGCACCTGACGTTCATGTGGATTTACATCGGTACCGGCGTGGTTTATCTCGGATACCAGATATTCAGCGGCAACTATCGGCAAGTGCTTTTCGTCAAGCGCGACTTGCCTGGTGTATGGCCTATGATCCGGCACTATTTTTTGTTTGGCCCCAAGCCCCCTCAGCAGGAAGCCTACAACCCGCTTCAAAAGCACGCTTACACGACCGTGATCTGCCTCGGCGTACTTTCTGTGTTAACCGGCCTGGCGATCTGGAAGCCAATTCAGTTCAACTGGCTGGTCTGGTTGATGGGTGGGTTCACCCTGGCACGGGTGTGGCACTTCGCCGTGATGTGGGCCATGATTGGCTTTGTGTTCGGCCACCTGGTCATGGTTGCGCTGCACGGCTGGAGAAACTTTGTCTCTATGCTGACTGGCTGGAAAAAAGACGCGGTACGGTTGTAGCGACGGCCGGCTGGAAAGCAAACCGTCAGCGAGAGACAAAGATGGGTGAAGCACAGTTGCGTTTCGACAATCCGGAGGCCGCAGGGGAGAGAGATGAGACCCAGCTGATTGCCCGGGTGCAATCCGGGGCGAGCGAACTGTTTTACGAACTGGTTCGCCCGTATCAACGGCGCGTATATGCGGCCGCGCTGGCGATCCTGAGGAATGATGCGGACGCAGAGGACGTTGCCCAGGATGCGTTGCTGAAAGCGTTGGCTAACATCCGCCAGTTTCGAGCGGAATCGCGCTTCAGCACATGGCTCATCCAGATTGCTGTGAACGAGTCGCTCATGTTTCGGCGCAGGAGGCGCGCAGTCGTCATGGAATCCATCGAAGGCCGCGATGACGAGGCAAACCCTTACGTTCCTAAAGACTTTGCCGACTGGCGCGAGATTCCGTCGGAAGCGCTGGAACGGAAGCAAGTCCGTCAGCGGCTGGCCGAGGCCCTCGACCAACTGGATCGCAAATACCGAGAGGTATTCGTCCTGCGGGATGTCGAGCACTTGAACATTCAGGAAACCGCTCAAGCGCTGGGCATTTCTACAGGTTCGGTGAAGACCCGGCTGCTGAGGGCCCGGCTCATGCTGCGAGATCTGCTGTCTGCGGGTTGGGAGCATGGCTGGTTTAGCCGCGCGCCCTTTGAGAAGGGAAGTAACCCATGGTAGTCAACTGCGAAGAAGTCTGGCGGGAAGTGTCCAACTACATCGATGGGGATGTGGATCCATCGCTGCGGCAAGCGTTTGAAGACCACCTTCGAGCCTGCAAGCGTTGCACGGCGGTGCTCGACGGAACCCGGAACGTGATTCGCCTCTATGGGGATGAAAGATTCGTCGAGCTTCCCGCCGGCTTCAGTCAGCGCTTGCAGTTGAAACTAAGATCGCAAGCGGCGCGCAGTAAAACAAGGTTCACAATGGGTTGGTCGACCTGGGCTCTGGCGACTGCTGCCGCGATGGTGTTCTTCGGTGTTTTATGGATCGTCCGCCCCACCAACCCTCCCTTGCCGGAAAAATCGGCTCTGGCCAAGCCAGGGAAAAATATCCCTCCCGAGTTATTGGTGGCGGTCTCAGGCAACTCGCGCGTGTTTCACTTGCCAGAGTGCGGCTTGATTCAAGGCAAGAAAGACTTGAGGACCATGAAGGCGAGAGAGGCGCTTCACGAGGGCCTCGCGCCATGTGTGCAGTGTCTCCGTCAGTATCTGAGCCGGATGCAGAGCGGGAGGCACCCGAGGCAGGAGGATCTTTCGGACGTGGAAGAGGTCGAAAAGAAACTCCCGGAGGATGAGCGAGTGGAACCTCGCGCTTCATCCCTCCAGGAGTAGAAACAAGATCGCCGGCGGAGCTACTTGCTCGTGTCGTCTTTCTTCATCGAATCCTTGCTCTCGTCCTTCTTCATATCGTCTTTCTTCATGTCGTCTTTTTTCATCGCATCTTTCTTTTTCTTCTTGTCCTTCTTCATGTTGTCTTTCTTCATGTCGTCCTTTTTCATGTCATCTTTCTTCATGTCGTCCTGCTTCATGGTGTCCTGAGCGAAGGCCGCCATGGAGGTTGCGAGAACGAACATTGCCAGCATGCTGTCAAGAACTTTCTTCATTGTTTTCTCCTTGTGAAGTGCACTAAATCAGCAGTTAGGCGTGTGCTTGATGCACAGCCCGAGGTGTGATGCTCAGCAAGCGGGAAAGTTCCACCGGCGTAAGATTGCGGAGGCTGTCTAACAGGCGAGTTGATCGCGGGAGATTCTAAAGTTCTTCAGGTTGCCCAGCATCGTAACGGCGATTTTGTCGGTCTGAAAGAATTCATTGGCCAATTGATGCAGGTTCTCCGCGGTCACCGACTCTATTTTCTCGATCAGTTCGTCCAGACCGACGAAGCGGTCAAAATACATCTCCTGCCGCGCTAGGTTCGACATCCGTGCGGTGCTTGACTCAAGGGAGAGCATCAAATTCCCTTTCAACTGGGCTTTGGATCGTTGCAGCTCATCTGGCGAGAGCAACTCGCTCTTCAGCTTGCGGAATTCCTCAACCACGGAACGGACTACCTTCCCGGCTGATTCCTTGGATGTTCCGGCATAGACCGCAAGACACCCGGTGTCACGATAAGGGTTCAGATCGCTGTAGATCGAATAGACCAGCCCCTGCCGTTCGCGGATATTCTGGAACAGCCGCGAACTCATGCCGCCGCCCAGTAGAGTGTTCAGCACGTACGATGCGTGGCGCTGCTCGTGGGCAATGGCGTGGGAGGGAACGCCGAGACAAAGTTGCACTTGTTCGAGCGATTTCTTGTTGCGCAACGTAATGCGCGGTGCGGCTGCCGCATTGGTCGAGGCTGGGGGTTTGCGTGCTGGCTTCAAGTGCTCAAACTGGTCGTGAGCCATGTCGACAAACTTGTCGTGTTTGAGATTCCCGGCGGCCGCGATGATCATGTTACCGGGTCGGAAAAGTGCCCTGTAAGCCGCGAGAACCGCCCTCCGATCGAATTGCTTCACCGTCTCCCGCGTCCCCAGAATCGGACGCCCCAGAGGGTGGTCCTTCCAGAAGTTCTGGGTGAAGATCTCGTGCACCAGGTAGTCCGGGTTGTCCTGCTCCATCTTGATCTCTTCGAGGATCACCCCGCGTTCCTTGGCGATGTCCCCGGCGTCAAACACGGGGTTCAACACCAGGTCGCTCAAGATGTCCATGGCCGCCCCGATGTGCTCATCGAGGACCTTCATGCTGAAGCAGATGCATTCCTTTGCGGTGAACGCATCCATGTTCCCACCGATGGCATCGGCTTCGCGGGCGATTTCTTCTGCAGTGCGCTGCTTCGTGCCTTTAAAAACCAGATGCTCGATGAAATGCGAGATTCCGTTTACCGATGCACTTTCGTCGCGCGAACCTGCACCCAGCCAGATGCCAATCGAGGCAGAGCGAATGTGCTTCATCTCTTCGGTGATAACGGTGAGGCCATTCGGGAGGACCTCACGGCGAATATTGCGGGCTTCCTCAATCATGGTGTGAAACTCCATTGTTACACAGGTGGCAGAAGCCGGGGCTGAGGCCCGGTTACAATCGTGAGCGTGAGCAAATCTGTGATTCGGTCAGAATCCGCGACCGCAAAACCCGATCGGCCGACTCTTCTCGGCATGGATCTAACGGAGATGGAATCGTTCGTGGCGGCGGCCGGCGAACCTTCTTATCGCGCCCGTCAGATCTGGGAAGGCATCTATCGCGAGCGCGTCGAGGCTGTCGAAAGCATCTCGACGCTCCCGAAATCCCTGGTCAGCAAACTGCAAATCCAAGGTGTTGAAGCTGGTATGCCGAAACTGATCAGCCAGTTTCAGTCGCAGGACGGTACGGTGCGATACCTCGTCCAACTCGCGGACCGCGAGACGGTGGAAACGGTCTGGATGCCGGAGGGAGACGACGGCGAGCGCGGAGATGGCACAGAAGCTGGTGAAGAATCGGGAGACCGGACCGCCGCCGGAGCGACAGCTGCTGATAAAAAATGGCGAAGGGCCACAATTTGCGTCTCCAGTCAGGTCGGATGCGCGGTGGATTGTTCTTTCTGCCTGACTGCGACGTTGGGTGTTCGGCGCAGCCTGACCGCCGGCGAGATCGTGGGTCAGGTGTGCGCGGTGCTCAACGATCGCGGTGTGTCTCCGCCCCGGGATCGGGTGAACCTTGTTTTTATGGGCATGGGCGAACCATTCCTGAATTACGACTGCTTCGTGAAAGCGGTGCGCCTGCTCGTGGAAGGCGTTGGCATCGCGGAATCGCGAATGACCGTATCCACGGCCGGAATTGTGCCCAAGATCGAACAACTCGGGCAGGAGAAAATCAGGCCAAAGCTGGCAATTTCGCTGAACGCACCCAACGACCTGCTTCGCACTGAACTGATGCCCATCAACCGCAAGTGGAATCTGGAAAAGCTAATCGCCGCCGCCGCCCAGTTTCCGCTGCGACGCCGCGAGAAACTCACATTCGAATATGTGCTGCTTGGCGGCGTTAACGATCAGGTGGAGCATGCGAAAGAGTTGGTCGAGTTGCTCAAGGGGCTGAATGCAAAGATAAACCTAATTGCGTGGAATCCGGGGCCGGGGATCGAGTTTCGTACTCCTGAACCCTCGTCGGTGGAGGCATTTCGGCAAGTTCTGTTCAAAGGCGGGATTCCGGCTTTTGTACGCCGACCCCGGGGACGGGACATCTATGCCGCTTGTGGCCAGCTTAAACGAACGACTGAGCTTGTTCCGCTGCGCTCTGCGGGTTTGGGATC
>Ga0075030_100002710_pt1 | contig 16109 bp, 12 predicted proteins | sample LitLauG_LLR_2012_FD_71393 | JGI IMG/M metagenome (GOLD analysis project Ga0075030, IMG submission 71393) | Freshwater sediment microbial communities from Pennsylvania, USA - Little Laurel Run_MetaG_LLR_2012 | ecosystem: Environmental > Aquatic > Freshwater > Creek > Sediment | place: USA... | reverse complement strand
GGCCGCATCCTTCAGCGCCCGCAGCTTGGCCTCAAACTCGTTGTCGGCGTCGATGATCAGCTTCAGCGGCTTCCGGATGTCATCTTTGCGATCGACGTAGGTGTCAATGTTGTCGTTGAGTTCGTCGTAGAGCAGCTGGAAATCGTCGAGCAAGTCATGCGTCTGCCGTGGACGGTCCTTCGTTTTCGGATCGCTCCGCATCTGCTCGAGCTTCACCAGTCGCGCTCGCGCGAACTGCGTGTAAAGCGCAAGCCGCTGTTTTGGCTCCCAACTGGCGTCACGCACCTGGTCAATTTCGGGTTGGGTTAACGGATCGCGATGTCGCTGCGCCGGTGCAGCCGCACTCAGCAATAGAACAACCGCACAACAAGGAAGCAGGAGAGTGCTCATTTTCCACCTTTGGGGAACATTGCCAGCAGCAGATCGTCGCGCACCCGCTGCAAACGTGTGATCGCGTCCCGCACCGCCGTCTGGTCGTCATGCGGCAACGAATGCATAAGGTCAGTGAGCTTGCGCGTCATCCCGCGGACCGCAATCTCGGTTTGTTTCTGGTGTTTGTGGGACTGGAGCGAATAATCGCGGGCCAACTCCGTGAATGCGACAACGTCGATCAGCGCCGTCTGTCCCTTTTCGTAATCCGCGGCCGCATAGTCAGTGTCGGTCTCGGTCAGCCGCCGTTCAGCAATCTGCAAGCACAAGTGTGGGCGATCCCCGATCGACGTCGCCGACAGCTTCGCCTTCAACTCTTCCACCGTAAGCTCGGGTCCGGACGCAGCCCAAACCGCGGCGCCAGAAACCAGCATCAGCCCGACTATGCACGCGCCCCGCCGCCGTCGACACCCAAACCAAATTCTCAAGCGCCCGTCACGCGATCCACGACCGGAAAGGGCACGACCTTTCAGTCGTGCCATCAGTGCCCGCCACAGGTGTTGGGCGTTAGCCCCTGAGGCTGCGGCTCCGAATCGTCTCGAGGAATCTCTCACACCAAGCATGATCCCAGCCCTGCGGCGATTATTTTTTCGGCTCGATCGCGATCAGCCGGTGTTTCGCCTGCCACTCCTGATCAGGATACTTCCCGTTGGCCGAATTTAGAAAGAGATGATAACTCGCCGACGCCCGCTTGAAATCCTTGAGATGGTCGTAGGCGGAAGCTCGCAGGAAGTGCGTGAGCGGAATTTCCGGCAGGAACTTCGCCCGCGTATCCAGCGCCTTAATCGTCAGCGCATAGTCCTTGTTCTCACTGGCCGCGAAGGCCAGGTCGCCATACGCTTCTCCCAGATCAGGCTTGAGTTTCACCGCCGCCAGAAATTCCTGCTGGGCCCCAGGAAACTTTTTCTGCCGCAGCAGGCTCTGCCCCAGTCCGCGGCGCAGCTCCGCGTCATTGGGATGGCCCGCGATCAAGGCTCGGTAGGCCGCTTCCGCCTGATCATTCTTCCCCATGGTGAAGTAAAGATCCGCCAGATCACGCTGCACGGAAACGTCAACCGGAGCCAGTTTCGCCCCAGCTTGCAGTTCGGCCAACGCATCCTCGTTCTTATCTTCGGCGGCCAGCACCCGTCCCAGTTGAATGTGCGCCACGGCCTGCTTGGGCTGCGCGGCCACGAGCTTGCGCAGATATTCCTCGGCCTCAGGAAAGTGCCGCCCCCGCATGTAGAGATTTGCCAGTCCCGTCAGCGCGTCCGACGCTGAAGGATCAAGCTCCAGCGCCCGCTTATACTCGGTCTCTGCGTCCGAGAACTTGTTGTGCTTCTCCAGAAGCAGGCCCGCCGCCAGGTGCGGTTCCGGGTCTTTAGGCTGCAACGCCGCGGCCTGCCGATAGGCCGCCAGAGCGTCTTCCGGTTTTTGTACTTCCAGCACATGCGCCAGCGAAAGCCACGCCCGTTCGCGCCCTTCCGCAGGATGACTTGTAGGCGTAAGCCTCGTGGCGGCTCGCAAGAATTCCTCCGCATCGGGCTGCCCCGCTTTCGCCAACTGAATCCCCAAGTTCAGGTTCGCCTCGAAACTATCCGCCTTCGCGGCCACCGATTTTTTGTAGGCGGCAATCGATTCGTCAGTCTTGCCCAGGCCGTTCTCTGCAAATCCCAAATCAAACCACGCCACATAATTCGTTGGATCGTTGGCCACGACCTTCTGCAGCAGTGGCTCGGCGGCGGCAAAATCGCGTTTCTGAATCAGATCTTCCGCCTGCGTTAACTCGGGCGGGGCCGCACCGGCCTCTGCAACCCGGGTGTGCCGTACCGTCTCGCTCGAATTTGCTCCGGTCTTGCGATGCGTCGTCTTGCTGGAAGAGGAGGTTCCAGGCGGTAGCTGATCAGCCGGTGATTGTGCTGATTGCGGCTCCTGAGGAGATTGTGGGTGCCCCATTTCTCGCGCGCTCTCCGCGCGAGAAGTGGGGATTCTTGCCGCTACAAGCGCGGCAACCACCGCCGCCAACACCGCAACTCTACGAGCGCCCATTCGTTCGCGACGTCCCAGTGCCATTCAGAACCCGGGCCAGATATTTGCCGGTGTAAGAACCGGCCAGTTTGGCGATCGCCTCCGGCGGCCCCGCGCCCACAATCTTCCCGCCGCGGTTGCCGCCTTCCGGGCCCAGATCGATCACCCAGTCCGCCGTCTTGATGACTTCCAGATTGTGCTCAATCACAACGATCGATCCCCCCGCTTCCATAAGACGGCGAAACGCGGCCAGGAGTTTGCTGACATCGTCAAAATGCAGCCCCGTCGTCGGCTCATCGAAAATGTAGAGTAACCTCTGCCTTCGCCCTTCTCCGCCGCTGCGACCGACCCGCCCCGCCTCCCGCGTTGCGGGCTGCAGATGCGCCGCCAGCTTCATCCGTTGCGCTTCACCACCGGACAGCGTCGTCGCCGACTGTCCCAGCCGCAAATAGCCTAGCCCAACTTCCTCCAGCGACCGCAGTTTCTCGGTCACCTTGTGCGCCTCAGCGAAAAACTTCAGTGCCTCCTTCACCGTGAGGTTCAACACTTCGTGAATGTTTTTCCCCCGGTACCGCACCTCGAGCACCTGCGGCTTATATCGGGTACCCTTACACTCCTCACAAATCAATTCGACGTCGGCCAGGAATTGCATCTCGACGGTGACGGTGCCGTCCCCTTCGCAGGTTTCGCAGCGCCCTCCGGGAATGTTGAACGAAAAATGTCCTGCGCTGAACCCGCGCTTCTTCGCCTCTGGGAGCGAAGCAAACAGCTCGCGGATCGCATCAAAAGCCTTGATGTAAGTCACCGGGTTCGACCGCGGAGTGCGCCCGATCGGAGACTGATCCACCAGCACCACTTCGTCGATGAACTCGTCGCCGGTCAAGCTTTCCCAGCTAGCCGCCGGCCCGCTAGCGCCATTACTCGATTGCTGCTTGGCCTGCGCCAGCGCCCGGTAGAGCACTTGATGCAGCAGTGTCGACTTGCCCGACCCGGAAACACCAGTAATCGCGACGATCATTCCCAGCGGAATGCTGATGTCCACGCCCTTAAGATTGTTGGCGCGAACCCCGCGAATCGTGATCTGTTGCGCTCCGGGTTTGCGCCGCATAGCCGGCGCCTGAATGCGCAAGTCTTCGGAGAGATAGCGCCCGGTCAAGGACGTGGAATTGTGCAGGATCTCGTCATATGTCCCTGCAGCAATCAACTTGCCGCCGTTTTCCCCCGCCCCGGGCCCCAGATCAAGAATCCGATCCGCCGCCCGCATGATGTCGGGATCGTGTTCTACGACAAGAATTGTGTTCCCCAAATTCCGCAGGTCATGAAGAATCTTGATCAGCCGGTGTGTGTCGCGAGAGTGCAGCCCGATCGAGGGCTCATCCAGTACATAAAGCGTGCCCACCAACCGCGACCCCAGCGAAGTCGCCAGCTGAATCCGCTGCGCCTCCCCGCCCGACAGGGTCGACGAAAGCCGGTCCAGCGTCAAATACTCCAGCCCGACGTCATTCAGAAAGCGTAGCCGCTCGCGAATTTCCTGCAGCAGCTTGTCGGCAATCTCGGCTTCCTGCGGAGTCAATTCGAGCTCGGAAAAAAATCCAAATGCCTCCTCCACGGTAAGCGCGCATATCTCGCAGATGTTGCGTGCCTTGATCTTGACCTGCCGCGCTTCCAGCCGCAGCCGCGATCCGTTACATGCCGAGCACAACGAATACCCACGATAACGGCTAAGAAACACCCGCACATGCAGCTTGTATTTCTTGCGCTCCAGATGATTGAAAAACCCGCGCACCCCAAGGAACTTTCCCTCGCCGTTGAGCACAAGGTTCTTATGCTCTTCCTCAAGCTCAATCCACGGCACATCGAGCGGAATCTCCGCCTGCTTGGCATACCGCTTCAGATCCGTAAACAGCGGACGATACTTCGGCTTGGTCCAGGGCTCGATCGCCCCCTCACCGAGAGTCTTCATCTTGTCGGGGATCACCAGGTCGCGGTCGAAGTCGATAGTGTTCCCAAACCCCTGGCACCGCGGGCAAGCCCCGTAAGGACTGTTAAACGAAAAAAGCCGCGGCTCCGGTTCCTCATACCGCAGATTGCAATTCTTGCACTCAAACCGCTGCGCAAACCGCAGTGTGGGACGGACACTCCTGTCCGTCGCAGTTGGTGTTGCAGTTGGTGTCGCAGTTGGGGTTGCAGTTGATGTCGCAGTTGGGGTTGCAGTTGGGGTTGCAGTTGGGGTTGCTGTTGCCGTTGCACTTGCAGTTGCCGTTGCACTTGCTGTTGCCGTTGCACTTGCTGTTGCCGTTGCCTCTCCCTCGCCCCCCGGAATCTCAAAAATAACCTCGCCCGCCTCCCGATAAGCAGTCTCAATAGCATCGACGACCCTAGACCGAGCTTCCGCCGACACCGTCAACCGATCCACCAAAACAAAAACCGGCTGCTCAAAATCAATATCCAGCAGCGATTCCGGACTCGAAAATTCGAAAACCTGCCCCACCTGATACAGCCGGTTAAATCCCCCCTTGCGCAGGTCAAACAGCCGGGTCTTCAAAACCTCGGTCAACTGCGCCCCGGGTGCCCCACGCTTCTCGCGTTCTTTACGAGAGGGTGGGGCTTTCCCCGTTCTCGAGCCACGCTCAGCCTTGACCACCGATTCTTGCCCGGAAGTGCCCGGCCGCTGCAAAGGGAAGAACACCTGCAGCCGCGTCTCCGGATCAAGCGCCAGAATCGCGTCCGCCACTTCGTCGACTGTATCCTTCTTCACTTCGCGCCCGCAGTTTGCGCAGTAAGTCCGGCCCACCCGCGCGAAAAGCAGCCGCAGATAGTCGTAAATCTCGGTCGCGGTAGCCACGGTCGACCGCGGATTGCGCGTCGTGTTTTTTTGCCGGATAGCAACTGCCGGTGCGATTCCATCGATGGTGTCCGCGTCCGGCTTTTCGATCCGCTCCAAGAATTGCCGCGCATACGCCGACAGGGACTCCACATAGCGTCGCTGTCCTTCTGCGTAAATGGTGTCAAAGGCGAGCGAAGATTTCCCGGAGCCAGACACTCCGGTCACCACCGTCAACGTATTGTGTGGAACCTCAAAGTCAATGTTCTTGAGGTTATGAACGCGGGCGCCGCGCACAACAATGCTTTCCGTGGGCTTAGGGTTATCAGACATCAGGGTGAAGGCCGGAACAGCCCCGTCGCCAGGCTGAGTACGAGCGCCCAGCAAGCTCCGCGAGGCCGACCGAATCTTTGTATTATAAGGGAACTTGTAGGACGAGAGCGCGGAGGGCGAGGGGAGCCCTCCGCGCGCAACGACAGCAGCGCATCGGCAGGAGAACGGAAAAGGCTACGACGAGACCGCCTCGATGTTCTCCACGTGAATGAGATTGATCTCCAGATCGAGTTTGCCGGTGACTTTTACCTGCTTGCCTTCGAACTGCTTCGCTTTCGCCTGGTCGTCAAGCTGATAGCTTATCTTCGCTACGCTATCCTTGAGAACCAGTTTACCTTTCTCCTTCACGATCGTACCGTTGAAAGCTGCGGCCTCCTGAGTCTGCATGTTACTCTGCTCTGCCGCAGCAGTCGGCTGCTGAGAGTCGCGTGCCGGCTGCTGCGGCTTGGCCTGAGCGTTGAAAGCAATCACGCCGGCTGCAAATACGATCACCGCCGCGATACGAAACAGAAAATTCTTCATCCTGAACCTCCGCGAAACAGAATTGGCCTTTCTTGCGTTCCTCCCATGCAACCTCCCTGCCAATCGACCCAGCCCGTTTTCTTCCTTGCAGATACGTGGCGCAAGCGCATGGCGAAGGACGTTTCAGCGCCCGGGCGCCCCGTAAATTTCGCCAGCGTGTGGAAGTTCTTTGCCAGGAAGCGCTGATCGGCTCGGGCGAAAAAATTACATGGCGACGTAACCGCTCGCCTCAAAGTCGTTGAAGAATCGTGGCATACATCATTCGTAACAAAGGAAGTTTCCATTTGGCAGCGATTATGCAGGGTGTCTGTAAACAGTCGGGGGTTCTGGGCCCAGAAAAACCTGCCTGCGTTCTGTCGTCGAGTGGCGTGCGGCATTCCCGCGGCCTGCGACGACAAGAGGGAAGGAGTGTGGGAACAATGGAGAGTCTTGCTGCAGCCTACGCGGTGTACTCTGATTCGACAGGGGTCGGCGAAGTCGTCCGAACGCTGGACGACGCTGGTTTCTCGAGGGAAAACATTTGCTTGATGCTCGCCCCCACCCATCCCATTGCTGCAATCGTCCGCGACGCCAACATCTTCACCGCCGAGCGGGAGGCCGCCGCAACGACTGCGGGAATAATCGGATGGCTCGCTGACTTTGGTGCGGTTGTAATTCCGTCGATCGGCTTCTTCATCCGCGCTCAGGCGTTTCTTCGCGTCCTGCTGGCTGCACGCGACGCACCAGCTTTGTGCGGAAACTCCAGAACTCTCGCCGGGTTGGGCTTCCCAGCTACCGACGCAGAGCGAATCGAATCGCAGTTACAGCTGGCGGGATTTCTGATATGCGTAGCCTCGGAGGATTCCGAGCGAGTGAACTTTGCACTCCAGTTGTTTCGTCTCACGGGCGCGGACGAGAGCGCCACTCTCGAGAGGGAAGCGGGCGCTGGAGCCGTGGCATGATTTTGGAGCGGAGCAAAAAGGAAGTAGCGTTACTGAGCGTTCACTCGGACGTATCGCCGTTTTCGCGATCCCGCAGCTTGCTATACCGAAACGCGCACCCCACACCGATAGTCATGGCCCCCAACGGCGGCACCAGCAGAATCAGAATCGCCCGGCTCAGCGCCCGCTGCCCATCCTTAGGCGCCCCCTTCGCGCTCTCGTAACACATCTGGCAGCCCTGCGCGAAAGCCGGCGCAGTCGAAAGCCCCAGCGTAATCGCGAGCAGCAAAATCGCGGACCGCACTCGGGAATGCGCTTTTCTTTGCGTCCTTCGCGAAACCTTAGCGCCCTTTGCGGTTAAAAGCTTCATTTCACTCCCAACTGCAAAATCCGGTCCGCATCCGGAAAGAAAAAGAAATACATAATCACGAAGCAAGCCGTCACCGAGATCACCAGCAGCCACCGCATTAGCGCCCGCTCGAACTTCAGGTGCATGAAGTAGCCAATAATCAGGGCCGACTTGATCACCGACAAAACCAGCAAAATCTCCAGCATGCGCAGCGGTTGAAACACCTGCTTGTAAGCCAGCACGACCTCAACGGCCGTCAGAACCAGCAGCGCTCCCCACACCCAGAAATACTGCCCCTTGCTGTCGTCATGCGTTGCGGCATCGTGCATCTAAGACTCCCTGATCGAATGATGATTTGGGTGCCCCATCCTAGCGTCGCGTCCTTTGCGACGTTAGGATGGGATTTTGATTTTCCAGTATTGCCCCAGTCTCTCTAGCTAATTCTGGTCGACATCAAATACACCAGCGGAAAGATGAACATCCACACCAGATCGACGAAGTGCCAGTACAGCCCCGACACTTCCACATCGTGCGCGTCATAAACCTTCGGCTTCAGAAACAAAATCACGGCCGCCAGGATCAACCCCAACCCCAGCGCGTGAATGCCATAGTGAAAAACATTGTCCGACGGAATCAAAAAGTACGCCACCGCGTAAATCACCGCCAGAATCGCCAGGAACAGCTTGCGCAGCGCGACCACACCCAGATAAATCACACCGATAGTCACGTGCAGCATGTGCATCGCCGTCAACCCGAAGAACGTCGCCGGAAACTGCGGCACCGCCTGCGACACCGCGGTAAACTCGCCCGTCGCCCCCGCCGCCTTGGGGAATCCCGGCAGCGTCAGCCCTTCGCCGATCAATTTGCTCCACTCCATCCCGTGCAGCACGATGAACGCCGTCCCGAACGCCATCGTCGCCAGCAGCCAGTTCCGCATCCAAGCCTTGTCGCCGCGCTGCGCCGCGAACACGCCTAGCACCATGGTCAGCGAACTCGAAAGCAGGCACGCGGTCATGATTGTCGCGTTGGCGATACTCTCTTTGCCGAACGGCGTTGGCCACGCCTGCATCGAAATGCGGTTGTAGCTGAAGGCAAACAGCAGCGCCCCGAACGTCAGCGAGTCCGAAGCCAGAAACAGCCACATCCCCACTTTCTTCGAATAGGCTCCAAACAGCGGCGCCTCGTACTCTCCGGCCACTCCGTGTTGGACCGCATCATGTTGAAGCGTGGCGTCAGCCATTCCTCAGGTTCCCCTTTCCCATCGTCTTTTCATCCTGAGGCGAGCTTTTTTTGCTCACCGCAGGACTTAGGCGAGCCGCGCGAAGGGTCGCGTTCTTTGCGACGCAACAATCGCGCGCTTGGCTCGCTTCCTTATTCGCCTGCCACTGATCGTCGCAGCTACCGCGCGAACCCCAACAGCGCAAAAATATAAATCCACAGCACACCCATGAAGTGCCAATACCATGCTGTAACGTCAACCACGATGCGCCGCGCCTCCACCGGCCGCCGCAGCAGGGAAGTGCTCGCTGCCCACAACAGGGCAATCAGTCCGCCAGCCAGGTGCACCGCGTGTGTGATCGTCAGCAAAAACGCAAACGAACTGCTGGGATTCGTATTCATGTAGAAGCCGCGATTATGCAGCTCTCCCCATGCCATCCACTGCCCCGCCAGGAACCCGAAGCCGAGCAGTACGGTCAAGCCCAGCCACGGAAACGAGTTCTCCTTCCCCAGCGACACTCCCGGAATCTCCATCACCGGAGCCAGCGCTGCCTGCCGAGCCGCCACCCGTCGCGCAAATTCCATGGTCAAGCTACTGATCAGCAGTACCGCCGTGTTAATCGCCAGCAGCACCCAAGGCAAATGCACTTCACCCCAGTCGCGGACATAACTTCTGGACGCATCATCAAACGTCGGCAGTCCCTGCCGCACCACATAAGCGCTGGTCAGCGAGATAAACACCATGCAAACCGTGACAATCGCGCAGATCAGCCCCAGCCGAGCCCGCCGCAGCCGCGCTCCATAGTCCGGAACGCCGCCACCGCCGCGCCCGTCATCGCCTCCGCCCGCGGGCGGTACCGGCGGTTTGCGCCCGTCCCCAACATGATCAATCGGAGTTGGTGTGTAAGTCGCCATAACTACTTAGCTGCTTAAATGCAAACTGGGTGCTGGGTGCCCCATGTCTCGCTGATTTTGCGAGACATGGGAGACCTCTCGGGAACAAGGAAGTACCTTAGTGCGCCGTCCCTACCGCCGGATCCGTCTGCATCACAAAATCCTTCGCCGCCCCCGGCACTCCATATTCGTAAGGCCCGTTATGCACCACCGGCGTCACCCCGCCAAAATTATCGTGCGGCGGCGGAGTCGTGGTCGTCCATTCCAAAGTCGTGGCCTCCCACGGATTGTCGCTAGCCCTCGGTCCCTTGAACATGCTCCAGAACAGGTTGATGACGAAGACGAACTGGGCCGCGATCGTAACAATCGCCGCGTAAGTCATAAACGTCTGCAGCGGAATAAGCTTGGCCTGATACGCCACTTCGGTGAACTGCGAATACCGTCGCGTCTGTCCCGCCATGCCCAGATAATGCATCGGCATGAAGATGGCATACGTCCCCGCCAAAGTGATGAAGAAGTGAACGCGTCCCCAAGTCTCATTCATCATCCGCCCAAACATTTTCGGGAACCAGTAATACGTTGCCGCAAAAATCCCAAAGATCGCCGCCACTCCCATGATCAGGTGAAAGTGCCCGACCACGAAGTAAGTGTCATGCAGCTGAATATCGAGCACCGGCTGCGCCAAAAACGGCCCGCTCAGCCCGCCCGACACAAACAGTGACACGAACCCGATGGCGTAAAGCATTGGCGTCTGAAACCGAATGTGTCCCTTCCACATCGTCCCCAGCCAGTTAAACGTCTTGATCGCCGACGGCACCCCAATGCACATCGTCAGAATCGAAAACGCAAACGCCGAGTACGGGCTCATCCCGCTCATGAACATGTGATGGCCCCACACCATGAAACCAAAGAACCCGATCGACAGCATGGCGTAGACCATCGCCTTATAGCCAAAAATCGGCTTGCGCGAGAACGTCGAAAGAATCTGTGACGCCACGCCCATCCCCGGCAGAATCGCGATGTACACCTCGGGATGCCCAAAGAACCAGAACAGATGCTGCCACAGCAGCGGCGATCCGCCCTTGTGCGCCATCACCTGCCCGTTCACCACCACGAGCGGCACGTAAAAGCTGGTTCCCAGATTACGATCCAGCAGCAGCAAGATTCCCGCTGACAGCAGCACGCCGAACGCCAGCAACCCCAGAATCGCAGTGATGAACCACGACCACACCGTCAGCGGCAGGCGCATCATCGTCATGCCCTTGGCCCGTAGGTCGAGCGTCGTAGTAATAAAGTTCAAAGCCCCCATTAGCGACGCAATACAAAAGATCGCGATGCTAGTGATCCAGAGGTCAGCACCCAGCCCTTCCCCCGGCCCCGACGATTGCAGCGCGCTCAGCGGCGGATATCCCGTCCACCCGTGCAGCGGCGCCCCGCCCGATACAAAGAACGCGGCAATGATGACCACGAACCCGACAAACGTAGTCCAGAACGAAAGCATGTTCAGCACCGGAAACGCCATGTCCGGCGCACCGATCTGGATGGGCAGAATGTAGTTTCCAAACCCGCCTTGTGGCGCCGTGGTCAATACGAAAAACACCATGATGGTGCCGTGCATGGTCAGCAGGCTGAGGTACTGCTCCGGCTTGATCTCGCCCACCAGCGGCAGCGCCACCGTCGGCCAGATCATGTGGATGCGCATCAGCAGCGACAGGAACATCCCCACAAACACTGCCGTGAGCGCCAGGAAGAAATACTGGATGCCGATGACTTTGTGATCGAGGCTGAAGATATATTTCCGAACAAAGCCCTGAGGAGCGTGCGAGTGAACCGGTGCAGGGGTCGCCATTTTACTGTTTCTCCGCCTCCCGTGCCGCCAGCCACTTATCAAAATCCTCCTGGCTGACGACGTGTACCATACCGTGCATCTTGTAGTGCCCCAGACCGCAGAGTTCGGCGCAGGCGATTTCGTATTCGCCGATCACCGTGGGTTTCACATGCATGTGAATGTTGAGTCCGGGCACCGCGTCCTGCTTGAAGCGCAGCGCCGGCACAAAGAAACTGTGAATCACATCCACCGCCCGCAGGCTCAGGTCGACCTCGCGGTTCACAGGCAAATACATGGTTCCGGTGACGACGTCATCCTTGGAGGCCGCGTCAGAAGTATTGAGCCCCACCGCCGCTTCGCCGCCCGCCGAAGGATCCATCAGCTTCGGGCTGGTCGCCCCATACTTCCCATCCGGCCCCGGATAGCGGAAGTACCACGCAAATTGCATTCCGGTAACTTCCACCTGCACCGCACCTGTCTCGGCAGGCGCAAATCGCTGGCTCGCCCAAACCCGGCTCCCCATCAGGTTAAGACCGATGAACAGAACCGCGGTCAGCAATGTCCACACCACTTCGAGCCGAGTGTTGCCGTGTGAGTAAGACACCGGCGGCGACGACGCCTGCTCGCGATATCTCCACACGATATAGCCGAGTCCAAGCTGGGCCGCGAGGAAGACAATTCCCATCAGGACGTAGGTGAGCGCGAATTGCCCGTCAATCCACTGAGCGGCCGCAGCCGCACCCGCAGGCAGCCACCAGGTTTTGGCGACGAAGAAATAAGTGCTGACCAGAGTGATCAGCCAGATTAAAACCAGTAACGCGAGGCCCATTCCCCAGCCCTCCAGACCACCCGGGACGACACGAAAACGATTTCCCCACGGCTGTTGCCGCGTTCCCACAACGCAAGCACCAGTCGGCGGCGAGTGTAACACAGCCCAGCGCAAACAAAGCAAGGGGTGCTTGAGGAAAATTGTACGCAGCGATCAACCGAACCTGTGTGGGGACGGCCGCCTTCGGCCGTCCAGCGAGCGGAGCGAGCGCATGCAAGCCGCCTGATCGTCAACCCACGCAAATCGTGGCTCTACTTTTCCGACCACTCCGGCACCCGGCCCGGAGTCCAAGGCGCCCCCGCCGCCTCCATATCCTTTTCGAGCGTATTCAGATCAACCTCGACCAGCGTACGAAGCTTCGCCAGTTGCTCCGCAAACTCCGCCGCCGCAACGTTGTACCCATCCACATGCGTCTGCGTAGGTTTCGCCAAAGAGAACCGTTCTCCCTCCATAATCCCATTCAGCCGGTCGTTGATCGACGTCGGTACGTTTTCATTCCTCTTCGCCATCTCGACATCGCCGCGCAGAGCCCGCAGAATCTCGCGGTCCCGCTGCTCGATTCCATCCGCAATAGTTCCCAGTTGCTTCTCGACCGCCGGTGTCTCTCGCAACGCCTCGCGAATCGTCTTCAACCGCGACTCCACCTCCTGCGCCGTCCGCTGCGCTCCCGAGACAGCCCGATACAGGCGCGCCGTCTTGCGCAGAAATTCTTCCTGCGCCGCCCGGTCCGCCCCGCTCATTGACGCCGACCCCTCAGTGACCACCTTGAACGTCTGCGGCCCTCCGAGTTCGGTGACGACTCCGCCAACCTTTTCAAACGCCCGCACCGAATAGCTCCCGCCAAGTACGAGGGGACCCTGGTCCGCCGCATCCGGGAAAAAATCGTCGACCTCGTCCGTGTGCTCCTTCACCTGTGACGCCGGATATCGCAAATCCCACGCCACCCGCTGGAACCCCGCGTCCGTGCTGCCCTCCACCCGCCGGATCGCCGCCCCACTCTCGTCATACACGACGAAGTAAAATTCCGGCTTGGCCTCCTGCGCCTCAGCGCGCAACTCGTCGTTCGTCGGATAGGGAACAGTTTGTGTGGGGCGGATACTCTTGTCCGCCGCTTTTGCCGCCTCTTTCTCCGCGTCCTGCCGCTTTTCTTTCTTGGTCTTAATCTTCTCCTTCAAGAAAGCCGTAAACACCGCCCCATACGGCGGATTCTCCGCCGCATAGTATCCATCCCCCTGAAATCCTTTTCTCGGTCCACCCAACGGATGCCGCTCCACATACAGCAGCGCGTCTTTCACTGGAAAGGTAGCCGCAGCCTGCTCCACCGACTCCGCCTTGATCTGCCGCAGGGGCGTGATGTCATCCAGTACATAGAACCCGCGCCCAAACGTCGCAATCACCAGATCGCCTTCGCGCGCCTGTATCACCATGTCGCGCACCGCAATCGTCGGCAGCCCGCCTTTCAACTGCACCCAATGCTGTCCGCCGTTGATGGAGAAGAACGCCCCAAACTCCGTCCCCGCAAACAGCAGGTTCGGATTCACCGTATCTTCCGCAAACGCCAGCACCGGCCCGTTCTGCGGCAGATCGCCCGCAATCGAAGTCCACGTCTTTCCAGAGTCCGTAGATTTCAACAGGTACGGCTTGAAGTCCCCGTTCTTATGATTCTCAAGCGCCGCATAGACCGTGCTCGCATCGTGATTCGACCCCGCCAGCCGGCTCACGTAACTCATCTCCGGCACGCCGGGAAATTTCTCGTACTTGGTCCAATTCGCGCCGCCGTCGCCGGTCACCTGAATCAGTCCATCGTCGGTGCCCACATAAATCAGCCCTTCCTTCTTCGGCGACTCCGCCAGCGCCACAATATTTCCGTAGAACGAGGTCGAGGCATTCTTCGCCACCGCATCCGGTCCCCACACCTTGCCCATCACCGGCAGCTTGTTGCGATCGATCTGCCGCGTCAAATCGCCCGAGATCTCCTTCCACGTATCCCCGCGATCCTCGCTGCGAAACAATCTATTCGCCGCAAAATAAAGCCGCGCATGCGAATGCGGGCTGATGATGATCGGCGAATCCCAGTTCCACCGCAGCGGAGCCTCGTCTTTCCCTTGCTGCGGTTGCAACAGCAGTTCCTGCCCGGTCGCCTTGTCGTATCGCACCAGCACCCCATACTGCGACTCCGAATAAACCGTGTTCGCATCGACCGGATCCACCTGCGACCGGAACCCGTCTCCCCCCGTCGTCACATACCAGTCCGAATTCGCAATCCCCTGCAAATCGCGTGTGCGCGCCGGCCCGCACCACGAAAAGTTGTCCTGCGTCCCGCCGCACACGTGGTAAAACGGAGTCGCGTTGTCCACCGCTACGTCATAAAACTGCACCGTGGGCAGATTCGACTTGAACTCCCAAGTCTTAGTGTTATCCCAAGTCTCATACATCCCGCCATCGGAGCCCATCAGCCAGTGCTTGGTATCGTCGGGATCAATCCAGATGGCGTGGTTGTCGATGTGATGGTTGACCTCGTTCACTTTGTGCAGCGTCTTGCCGCCATCTAGCGACTCTTGCAGGAAAACGTTCATCACAAAAATGCGATCCACATTCTTCGGATCAGGCACCACCCGCGCGTAGTACATAGCCCCCTGATCGAATTCGTTGCGCCGCTCCCAAGTCGCACCCTTGTCCGTCGACCGGAAGATCCCGCCTTTCTTGTCCGCCGCTTCAATCGTCGCGTACACCACGCTCGGATCAGCCGGCGAAACCGCCAGCCCAATCCGACCCATGTCCACCGACGGCAGCCCCGACTTCAACTTATTCCAGGTCGCCCCCGCGTCGGTCGACTTATAAATCGCACTCTCCGGCCCGCCATCGATCAAAGTAAATACGTGCCGCCGTCGCTGGTAAGCCGACGCATACAAAATGTCCGGATTCGACGGATCGATCGTCACATCCGCCACGCCGGTGTTCTCGCTGATGGTCAACACCGCCTTCCAGTTTTTCCCGCCATCGGTCGACTTGTACAACCCGCGATCACCGCCCGCACTCCACAACGGCCCCTCCGCCGCCACATAAACGACTTTCGAATCCCGCGGATCCACCACCACGCGCCCAATGTGCTCCGACTTTTTCAACCCCAGGTTCGACCAGTTCTTTCCACCGTCGTCGGACCGGTAAACACCGTCGCCATAGCTCACGCTGCGCTGCGAGTTGCTCTCGCCCGAGCCCACCCACACGACCGACGCATCGTTCGGATCCAGCGTCACCCACCCAATCGAATACGATCCTTCGCCATCGAACACCGGAGTCCAGGTGGTTCCGTCGTTGACGGTCTTCCACACTCCCCCCGACGCCACTCCCGCGTAATACTCACACTTATTCTTAGGATTCACCGCAATCGACATCACCCGCCCTGAGGCCACGGCCGGCCCAATCAGCCGAAACTTCAGCCCCGAGAACGTGTCGGCCGTCATCCCGCCCTTCTTTTCCTCCTTCGGCTCTTCCTTTTTCTCTTCCTTCTTTGCTTCCTTCTTTCCCTGCGTTGCTCCGGTCTTCTTGTCGGTGTTTTTATCACGCGTCGCTTGAGCTAGCGTGAGCGGCGCAAAGGCGGCCAAAGTGAGAGCGAAGATGGCGAGTGTTTTCACAGAAGGCTCCAATTCCAAAACGAAGTTTCGTCCGTCATCCTGAGCGCAGCCGGTTTTCAGGCGGAGCGAAGGATCTCCCTGCAACGAACCGCAGGAGAGCACCCAAAACCGATATGTATACAGGAATCCCGCCCAAGAAAGAAACGCTTGTCAGACTTCCAGATTTTCTTTGCGTCCTCTAGCGGCCCTTACTTAGCGCCCTTTGCGGTCAAAAGCCTTTTTCTCAGCCCTCACGATAGAATCCCCCCATGCCCCGCAAGATCCACGGCCACGAAACCGCCGACCACAAGCCCCGAAAAAACTACTGCTTCGCCTGCGGCC
>Ga0075030_100002709_pt1 | contig 16112 bp, 17 predicted proteins | sample LitLauG_LLR_2012_FD_71393 | JGI IMG/M metagenome (GOLD analysis project Ga0075030, IMG submission 71393) | Freshwater sediment microbial communities from Pennsylvania, USA - Little Laurel Run_MetaG_LLR_2012 | ecosystem: Environmental > Aquatic > Freshwater > Creek > Sediment | place: USA... | reverse complement strand
GGCCGTAGGCCTGCACGAACCGGCAGCCGAACGACTCCACCGACCGGGACAGCACATCCACCGAGATGGGCGATGCGCCGTAGGACACGGTCTTGAGCGACGACAGGTCGACTCGGACCTCGGTCGTGGCCGCCAGCAGGCCGGCGAGGACGGCCGGCACCACGAAGGTGTTCGTCACCCGTGCTGCCTCGATGACGTGCAACACGTCCGTCGGTACCACCTCGCGCAGCAGGACGGTGTGGCAACCGGCCCGCACGCCGATCAGCGCGTATCCGCACCCCCCGATGTGGAACAGGGGCATAGGGACGAGGTTCACGCTGGCGTCGTCGAGATCGAGGGCGACACCGCCCGGTTCGACCAGCGCCAGCAGATTGGCCCCGGTGAGCATCACGCCCTTCGGCAGCCCGGTGGTGCCTGACGTGTAGAGCTGCAGGACCACATCGTCGGGACCGACCGGAGTGGTGGGATCGGTGTCCGGTTGATCGGCGACCCAGTCCTCGTAGGGCAGGTGGCGGGGATGGTGGCCGAGCACCCGGATCATGGGTGGGGCAGCCAGTGCGGGGCTCATCCCGTCGACCAGGTCGGCGTAGGCGTCGCCGGCGATGAGCAGCCGGGCGCCGCTGTCATCGACGACGGCAGCGATCTCGCTCGGGGACAGACGCCAGCTGATCGGCACGAGGCAGGCGCCCAGCTTGGCTGCACCGAAAAGGGCCTCGAAGAAGGCGGGGGTGTTCTTGTCGAGGAAGGCCACCCGGTCGCCGGCGCCGATACCGTCGGCAGCCAGGGCGTTGGCCACGCGGTTGGACCGGTTGTCGAGCTGGCCGAAGGTGAGCGTGCGGCCCGACAGGGTGACCGCAGGCCTTCCCGGTCGCCCGGAGCCGTGGACGCGGACGATGTCCGCCACGGAGCGCACGCGGCTCATCGGCGACCGGCACGCGCTTCACCGCGACCGGACCGCCGACCATCCTGAACTGCGCCATCTGACGCTCGCCGATGGGCGCGCACGTTCCTCCCCCTCGGTCCTGCGTCGGCGTACAACGCCGCCGGCCGATCCGTCAGTTCCCCGATCCGTGACCCTAGAACCAGGCGCTATTCTTGTCAACCAGCCGGTCGAAGAAAATAGGAGGGGATGGGGCCCGTGATCACCGTGCAGGAACCGGCGGCGTGGATCGACGGACGTCTCGACGGACAGATCCGCGATGTCCGCCAGCCGCAGCCGGCCGACGGACGGCCGAGCGGGGCGGTGCTGCGGATGGGACGCGACGACGACGGTCCCCTGCTGGCCATGTCCATCGAGGCCCGGATGTTCCCCCGCAAGGCCCCTGTCCACCTCCACAAGAGCGACACCTTCCGCATGGCCCTCGGTGCGCCCATCGTGGTCGGCCGCACCACCTACGACCACGGGGAGTTCCGCCTCCAGGCGGCCGACACCTTCTACGGGCCGGAGCGGTGGACCGACGAAGTCGGGACCAACCAGCTGCTGCTGATCGCCGACCGCCGCGGTGCCAAGCCGTACCTCCCGACGGCGCACGAGCAGGCGCTCGCCGACGCGGCACTCGGCGATCACGGGAGTGTGCGGGGGGTCACCATGCTGGCCCGCGACGCCGTCGTCGATCACGCCATCGGCACCACCCTCGGCCGCCCCCTGCGGGCCGGACATCTCGATGCGGGCTTCTCGGACACCAGCAACTGGGCACCCCTGTCCGACGGCACCCGGATCACGGTCATGGCCCTCGGCGATCGGGACCATGGTCCCGTCGTCGTCGGCTGGGACCGTCCCGCCGCGGCGCGCCAGTGGCCGGCCTTCTGCGTTGACACTGACCTGGTCCGACTGGTGGTTTCGGGATCGGTGGAGATCGGGGGGGCGGCGATCGTTCGCCTCGGCTTCTGTCTCCAGCAGGGCGGCACGGTCCAGCCGGCCTCCCGGCCGGGGCCGGGAGGCGTGCGGGAACTGTGGATCCTGGCCGACCGTCGGGGCTGGCCGCCTTCCTACCCCGGCGGCCCGGACGACAGCCAGGGCGTGGTGCTCGCCGAGGTCGAAACCGAGGTGGGGGTGGCACTCGCTACCGTGGCTCGGTGAACGTCGGTGTGGTGGGAGCGGGCGTGATGGGCGCCGGGATCGCTCAGGTGCTGGCCGTGAGCGGCCATGACGTGGTGTGCGTCGATCGGGATGCCGGCGTCCTCACGAGGGCGGCCGAGCAGCTGGTCGAGGGTCGCTTCGGCCTGCGCAGCGCCGCGGCCCGCGGCAAGGTGGACCTGGCCGAGCTTGAACCCATCGCGGCCCGGGTCACGTGGTCGGCCGACATCGAGGCGCTCCGGACCGCCGCGCTGATCATCGAGGCGGTACCCGAGGATCTGGCCCTGAAGATCAGCGTATTCCGCAGCCTGGACCGGATCGTCGATCCGGTTGGCATCCTGGCCACCAACTCGAGCGGGCTCCCGGTAGCGGCCCTGGCCGCCGCCACCGATCGCGCCCCGCTCGTGCTGGGGTGGCATTGGGCGTCGCCCGCCCAGGTGATGCGCTTTGCCGAGATCGTCGTCACGCCAGTGACGGACGAAGCCACGACGACAACCGTGGTCGAACTGGCCCGAAGTCTGGGCAAGCACCCGGTTGTCGTGAAGGACCACCCGTTGGCCTGGGGCTATGTGGCCAACAGGGTCTACTTCGCGGCGGCCGCCGAGGCGCGCAAGGTCGTCAACGAGGGGATCTGCACCCCCTCCGAGGTCGACCAGCTCATGACCGACTGTTTCCGGTGGCCGGTGGGACCATTCGGCATGGCCGCCGGCGCCACCGAAGGCTGGACGAGCTGAGGGAGGCGCCGGGCGTCCGCCCGGCCTGCGTCAGGCTTCCTCCGGAAACAGCTGGTCGGTGTAGCCGAGGTAGGTGAGGCCGAGGAACAGCTGGCTTTCGGCCATGGCCAGAGCCCGGGCCACCGCCGGGCTGACGGCTCGGTCCTGCTCGGCCCGGACGCTGCGCAGCAGCTCTTCGAGCCGGGTGCGTTGACCGGTGACCTCGTGGCCGAGCGGCCCCTCGCCCGGCGTCACCCGGCCGCCGGTGTATCGGTCGCCCATCGGAGGGCGGGCCGCTCGGCGTCCGTCCGGTGGTCGAACACCCGTCGGGACTTGAGCTCGTAGCGGGGCAGGAGGGCGGGCGTGAGGACATCAACCTCGAGATTGACGCCGAGGTGGGTGCGGAGATGGCGGCGCAGATACTCGGCGTGCGCCGGCAGGTCGGCGTCGTGTCGTTCGGCCTCCACCTTGACCAGCATGCGGTCCATGCCGTCCACCCGCGTGATGTGCAGCTCGTAGTGGCTGGACAGCCCGCCCACCTCGCCGAGCAGGTTCTCCACGGCGGTCGGGTAGACGTTGACGCCCCGGATGGTGACCATGAAGTCCGACCGGCCGAGCACCACCCCCGGTAGGTGCTTCCAGGTCCACCCGCAGCCATGGTCGGGGTGGGGATCGATCCGGACGATGTCGTGGGTGCGGTACTTGATGAACGGCTGGGCGAAATGGGTGTAGCTGGTGATGATGTGCTCGCCCGGCTCCGAGGGGTCCTCGACGGGGGCGCCCGAGCCGAGGCCGACGGCGTAGGAGTGGCAGACGTCCTCGATGACGTGGATCCCGCCGGCCCACTCGGCGCACGACTGGCCGATGAAGAGCGCCTCGCCGATGCCGTAGGCGTCGTAGATGTGCCCGACCCCCCACGCCTCGGCCAGGCGCCGTCGCGTCACCGGCACGGAGAAACCGGCCTCCCCCCCGCCGGCCAGCACCTTGACCCCGGCCGTGCGGATATCGACTCCCTCCCGAGCGGCCACCTCGGCGAGGTGGAGCAGGTAGGTGGGCGTGCCGGTCACGATGGTGGGGCGCTGCGCCATGATCTGGGCGACCCGCTCCGCCGCGCTGGCCCCGCCGCCGGACACGATGGTGAGACCGAGGTCCCGGGCGCCCCAGTAGAAGCTCCACAGGCCGATCCACATGCCGAAGTCGAAACAGAAGTACATCGAGTCACCCGGTCGGACCCCGATGTCCCACAGGCCGTAGCAGTACTGCGAGCCGGCCTTGTGCATCTCGTACTGGGTGAACACCTCGTTGAGGAACCGCCCGGTGGTGCCCGTTGTATGGAAGTGCTGCTGCCACAGATCGCGTCCGAGGGCGGCACCACCGTAACCGTCGGGCCGGTCGGCCTGGTCCTCGACGTAGTCGGGCTTGTCGGTGAACGGGAGGACCGTGAAGTAGTCGTCCCAGGTGCGGATGTCAGCCGGTGTGACCCCGGCGGCGCCGTAGATGCGCCGGTGGAGGGGTGAGTGTTGGTAGGCCCAACCCACCATGTGGCGGATGCGCTCGAGATGGAGGGCGTCAAGCACCTCACGGGAGGCCGTCTGCGTCGGCTGGTTCCAGTAGCGCTCGCCGGTCTGCGGTGTGATCATCGGGCCTCCATCGACTGCTGTGACGGCTGCCGTGCCCCCGGCGGTGAACCCCACCGCCCTGCATAGCTCGAGGGACCGGCTCAGAATACCGAATAGCCACCGTCGATCACGATGGCGTCCCCGGTGTGGAACGTCGACGCTGACGAGGCCAGATAGACGGCGATGGCCCCGAAGTCCGACGGTATGCCCCAGCGACGCACGGGCATGCGGGGCATCACGTTGGCCACGAACCGCTCGTCGGCGAAGGCCGAGTCGACGGTCATGCCCGTCTCGGTCCAGCCTGGTAGCACGGCGTTGGCCCGGATGCGGTACCGGGCCAGCTCGACCGCGCACCCTTTGACGACGGCCAGCAGTGCTTCCTTGGAAGCGGCGTACCCGTAGTTGCGTGGAGCTCCGAATTTGGCGGCCACGCTGGCGGTGGCCACCAGGCTGCCGCCGTTGCCGGCGGCGATCATCTGGCGGGCGGCTTCCCGGATAGTGACGAAAGCGCCGTCGAGATTGATGCGGGTGATCTGGTGGAAGCGCTCAAGGGTGGTGTCGACCAGGTTGTGGGTGATGGCACCGATCCCCGCGTTGGCGAAGCAGGAGTCGAGGCGTCCGCGGTCGTTGGCCACCCGGGCCATGGCCGACGCGACAGCGTCCTCGTCGGTGACGTCGCAGGTGACGGCGTAGGCCCGGCCGGGACCACCGGCCAGCCGTTCCACCGCGGTGGCGTTGCGCTCGGGGTTGGTGCCCCAGATGCTCACCGTGGCACCGGCCGCCACCAGACCAGCGGCGAAACCCAGGCCGATCCCGCTGTTGCCGCCCGTGACCACGGCGACATGGCCGGTCAGGTCGAACCACGCCATTCCGGGCGGACCGGTGGGCACCAGGCTGGGGTCCATCAGCCCGTTGGCCCGCGACCCGCGGCGACGCCGCCAGCGGGCCTGATGGCGCGGACCGTCATCGGTCGACCAGCAGACGGCGGTCGAGTTCGTCGCCGAGATCCTTGAACAGTCGTTCGAGCAGGGCCCGCTCGGCCCCGGCCGTCACGGTCCGGGCCGCCCGCCACATGAGGGCGGCCATCTTGACGGAGGCCAGCACCTCCCAGAAACGCAACCGGACCGCGTCGACGGGCACGCCGGTGGCGGCCCCGTACGCGGCCGACCATTCCTCGAGGGTGGCCAGCCCGCCCACCCGGTCGGTGCCGACCCGCCAGCACACCAGTTGGGCCCAGGCGACGTCCTCGAGAGGGTCGCCGAAGTGGGCCAGCTCCCAGTCGAGGACCGCCTGCAGACCATCGGGCTCCGACCCGCCCCGGCCATGGAGGATGTTGCCCGTGCGGTAGTCGCCGTGCACCAGGGTGACCCGGGGTGGGGCCGGGGGCAGGTGGGCACCCAACCAGACGACGGCCCGGTCGAGAGTCGGCGTCCGGGCCCCGTCGGTGGCCGCCAGTTCCGCCGCCCATCGGGCCAACGCCTGGGGCGCCACCTCGTCGGAGGTGGGCCGCCGTCCGAGAATGGCGTCACCCACCTCGGCCCGGTGGATAGCCGCCAGCATGGCGGCGAACTGACGGGTCAGCTGGTCGCGGTGCTCGACGTACCAGGGGTCGTGGTGCAGCGGGGCGATGGCCGCCGTGCCCGGTCGCCGCTCCATGACGAAGAACGGACGTCCGAGCGGCCCCTGCGCGGGCCCGCTGGCGATGGCGTCGGGGACGGGGAGACCGGCCGTGTGGAGGGTGTGGAGCAGGGCGGCCTCGCGGACCCGGTCGAGTCCTGCCTCGTGGGAGCTGACCACGCTTACGGCCGAGTCGGTACACAGGATCAGGGGGCGGCTCGGTGCCTCGGCGGCCCAGGCGTCGAACGACCACATCTCCCGGGAGTAGCCACCCTTGAGCCGCTCCACCGGCCCGACGGTGACCGGACCGAGCACCGGCCGGAGAATCGCCACCAGAGCGGCGGCGAGAGGGCTCGGGTCGGCGGCGTCGTAATTGTTCATGGGAGGGCCCGGACGGCGGCGGCCATGGCCGCCGCTTCCGCGGGAGAGGCACCGTGGATGAGGACCTCGTCAGCCCCGTGGGCCAGGTAGGTGGCGACCCGGCCGGCGCACCCGGCACTGGTGCCGACGGCGGCGCCGTCGTCGAACCAGTGGGTCGGCAGGGTGTCGGCCGCGGCGACGAGGCGATCGCGGGTCATGGCCGTGTCGGCGATACCTGTGCCGGACAGGCTGGGGTGGGCCCGAAGGGCGTCCAGGTCGGCGGGATTCCACCCGTTCCACGCGACCAGCTGCTCGCCGAGACCGCGGACCTGGAAGTAGCTGACGGCCCGGGCCCGGACGGCCAGATCGGTCCGCTCCGGGGTCAGGTCGGGAGCGGCGACCAGCGTCGAAATGACGCGCACCCGAGCGGGGTCGCGGCCCGCCTCTTCGGCGGCCGTGCGGACGATGGCCTGCGATCGGGCCACCGCGTCGGCGGTGAGAAACGGATGGAGGATCACACCGTCGAAGGCCCGCCCGGCCAGGGCCAGGCCTTTCGGGCCGATGGTGCCAAGGTAGACGGGGGGCGGCGGGTGGACCGGGACGTCGGTGAAGCGCAAACCCTTGAACGTTCCCGCCGGCCCGCTCTCCGAGATGCGCTCTCCCCGCCACAGTCGCCGCAGCACGGTAGCCAGATGTTCGAGGCCGGCCAGGGTCGGCGGTGGCGCGCCGAGCGATGGCGCCAGCGCACCCAGCCCGCGGCCCAGGCCGAGGCAGAAGCGGCCGTCGCTCATGCTCTGGAGGGTGGCGGCGAGGGCAGCGATGGTGAGCGGATGGCGCGTCGACTGGTGGATCACGGCCGTGCCGACCCGGACCCGCCGGGTGGCGCCGACCACGGCCCCGCACACCGCCCCCGCCTCCTTGAGATCGAGGCGCTCACTGATGTAGACGCCACCGAACCCGACCTCGTCGGCGTCGCCGGCCTCAGCGATGGCGTCGGCCGGCCGAGTGGTTCGGCCGGGGACGAGGTAGATGCTCAGAGCGTCGAGGGACCGCCCCGTCACCTGCCCGTCCACTGGGGCTTGCGCTTCTCCACGAACGCCGCCGCCCCCTCGCGGTGGTCGTCGGTCAGCTTCAGGACGCTCTGGCCCAGCCGCTCCAATCGTCGGCCTGTCTCGGCGTCGACATCGGCGCAGGAGTTGAGGATGAACTTGGCCATCCCGAGGGCCAGGGGGGCCATCGCCGACATCCGCTCGGCCAGCTCGAGGGCGCCGTCGACGGCGCCGCCGGCCGGGCACACCACGGTGGCCAGACCGAGGCCGAGGGCAGTCTGGGCGTCGAGGGCGCCGCCCAGCATGACCAGCTCCTTGGCCCGGCCGAGGCCGACGTGGCGGACCAGGCGCGAGCACCCGCCGCTGCCGGGGATCAGGCCGACCTTGGCCTCGGGCATCACGAACCGGCCCTTCTCCGAGACCACCCGGAAGTCGCAGGACAGTGCCAGCTCGAAGCCGCCCCCGGCCGCCACCCCGTCGACGGCGGCGATGACCGGCACCTCCATCGCTTCGACGGTGTCGAACACGTCGTGGATGCCGCGGGCGGCGGCGCGGAAGCCGCGCGTGCCGATGGCCGTCAAATCGGCCATGCCGGTCACGTCCTCCCCAGCCGAGAAGGCCCGTCCAGCGCCGGTGATGATCAGGCAGCGCAGCTGCGGGTTGGCGGCGGCCCGGTCGATGGCGTCGCGGAGCTCCGCCCGCATGGCGGCATTCCACGAATTGAGGTTGTCGGGGCGGTTGAGCGTCAGGATCTGTACCCCGTTGGGGCGGTCGTCGATCAGCAAATGGGCGTAGTCGGTCATTGGCCGTCTCTCTGAATCAGGGTCGCGGTCACGACGACCGTGTTGTCGCGGCGGCGGACCTCGACGCCATCGGCGGTGGGCTCGACCGTCAGCTCGTCGCCGGGCAGGACGGGCGCTCGCAGGCGAGCGTCGAAGGAGGCGAGGCCGTCGGCCCCGACCTGCTCGACGATGGTGTCGATCACGAGGGCCAGGGTGAGCGGGCCGTGGGCGATCACGGACGGCAGACCGGCGGCCACCGCGAACGCGTCGTCCAGGTGGATCGGGTTGAAGTCGCCCACGGCCCCGGCGTAGCGAGCGATCTGCACCCTCGTGACCGGCGCCGTGCGCCGCGGCGACAGGGCACTCACGCCGCCGCCCTCTCGATGAAGGTGGTGCGCTGGGTCTGGACAAGCTCGCCCGCAGCATCGTGGAACTCCGTCAGCAGCACCGCGAAGTGGTTGGTGCCTTTCTCGTAGACATCCTCCACGCTCAGGCGGGCCTGGATCGACTCCCCCGGTCGGAACGGACGGCTCCAGTCGTAGCGGTGCCCCGACAACAGGGCCCGGGACAGGTCCATCGACAGAGCGTCGACCAGACGTTGGTCACCGCCGATGGTGGCCCCGAACCAGAGCACGAGCGAGGCCGTGAGGGCCGCGTGGGGGGTGCCGATGGCCGCCGCGAGCTCGGTCAACTTGACCGGTTCGACGCGCAGCTCGGCCTGGTGGACGACCCGTCCCTTGGAGTGAAGATCCACGTCGTGGCTGCCTTCCCGTTGGCGGAGGGGGCGATGTCGACATCCGAACACGGCGCCGCCGGCCCCCCTGCCGTTGCGTCGAGTGATCCCCACGCCGCCGGGCTGTCGCCGACGAGCGTACGGGTTCACCGTACGGGGTGGGTCGGTGTTCTGTCAACCAGCCGGTCGAATTCGGCGGCGGCTCCTCTTGTCCCGCACCACCAGGGCGACGCAGGTGTCGGCGAACCGCTCGGCCGAGTCGCGCGCCGGATCGAACCACTTGTAGGACCAACTGGTCAACCCGATTATCGAGTGGGCGACCATGCGGGGATCGCCGTCGGGCAGGATGCCGGCGTCCATGGCATCGGTTACGGCCGTGATGAAATGGTGGACGTAGCGGCGTTCCTTGCGGGCGATCTCGGCGAGGTCCTCAGCCTCGAGGCCGGTGCGCTGATCGAAGTACACGGCGAAATGGTGGGGATCGGCCAACACCAGCAGGGCCTGGTGTCGGATGAGGGCCACCAGCCGGTCGTGGGCATCGGGGATGGCGGCCAGCCGCTCGACGTCGACCAGGGCCGTGGTGATAGCCCGGTCAAAGATGAGCCGCAGCAGATCGGTCTTGCGCTTCACGTAGTAGTACAGGCTGGCCTTGCGCAGCCCCAGGGCGGCCGCCACATCGTCGAGCGAGCCGGCGTCATAGCCCTGCTTGCGGAAGACCTCGGCCGCCACGGTGACGATGTCCTCGAGCCGCTCGCGATACTCGGCGCTGGGCTCGAGGTGACGCGGTCGCCCCCGCTTGCGGGGTGGGGTCTCGGGTGGGGTCGGCATCGGCGCTCCTGATCCCGTCAGCGGGGCACCCGGTCAGGATAGGCGGGCACCATGGGCGGTCGGCCGACCATGGGCGCCGCAGCAGGCGGGGTGACGAGCCGGGTGGCCATCTCAGCCCAGCTCGGCGGCGGCCGCCAGGACACCGTCGAGCAGTTCGGCGGCCTGGTCGAACGACGCCAGACGGTGGTTGAACCCGACCACCAGCACGTTCGCCCCGGCTGCGACGTAGGCGGCGGCGGGGGCGAAGCCGGCGGCGATGTCGAGCGAGCCGTCGGCCATGACGACGGGCGGCAGCCCGACCCGCACGATCAACGTGTGGGGATCCCGACCGGCGTTCTCGTACTCGGCCCGCAGCATGCCGACCCCCTCGGCGACCTGCTGCGGTGACACCGCGACAGGGGTCCAGCCGTCTCCTAGCCGGGCGATCCTCCGGGCGTTGGCCGGCGTGACTCTGACCCCGTAGAGCAGCGGGACGCGATCCTGGACGGGGCGGGGCAGGGCGACCAGGTCGTGTAGCCCGGCCTCGGCTGTCGTGAGAGAGAACGGCTGGTCACCCCACGCGGTCCGACACGTCTCGATGACCTCGTCGAAGCGGCGCTGGCGGTCTTCCCACCGCAACCCCACGCCCAGGTACTCCTCGGCCTGCCAGCCGGTGCCGAGGCCGAGCTCGACGCGACCCCCCGACAGCACGTCGAGGGTGGCGACCTCCTTGGCCAGCACGAGGCCGGGGCGGAGGGGGGCCAGGACAATCCCCGTCGACAGTCGCAGCCGTTCGGTGACCGACGCGACCGACGCCATGGTCATGAGCGGGTCCATCCAGGGCGTGGCCGGATCGTGAACCCACGGCCCGTAGGGGTAGCGGGTGGTGTCCGTGCCGATGATGAGGTGCTCGCCGAAGCAGATCGAGTGGATCCCGGCGCGGTCGGCCATGCGGGCGACCTCCAGGAAGCCGGCGACGTCCCCGCCCGGCGTGAGATGCGGCCGGGCAAAGAGGCAGAGGTCCAACTCAGACTCCCTTCCGGTGGCGCGCCGGCGGTCGCCGGCCCTGCCACATGATCGGTCGGCTCATCCTGCCGCGAGGAGCACGGACCGGTTGGTGCCGGCCATGCCGTTCGTAATCACGGCTCGGCGGGGGTCGCCGGGCACCTGGCGGTCGCCGGCGGTGCCCCGCAGCTGGGCCACGGCCTCGAGCACGTGACCGAAGCCCTGGGTGGCCCGCCCCTCGCTGAGGTTGCCACCGTGGGTGCACACGGGGATGCGGCCGAACAGGCGCAGCTGTCGGTCCGTCTCGGACCAGGCGTCGGCCAGGAGGGCGGGCCCACCGCCGTCCTCGGTGAACAGCGCCTCCAACCAGAGCATGGCCAGGACGGAGAACCCATCGTAGGGGTAGGCCAGGTCCATGTCGGTGGGCCGGTAGTCGGTGCGGGAGAACAGGGTGGTGGCCGCCCGCCGAGCGGCGATGGCGTCGGCCTCGGGCCACAGCAGGCCGTCGCTGCGGCAGGGCAGGCCGCTGGCGGACGCCTCGATCACCACAGGGCGGTGCGGGAGATCACGGGCCCGCTCGGCGGTGGTGACGATGACCGCCATGGCGCCATCCAGGGGGGCGTCCATGTCGAGCAGGCACATCGGGGCATCGATCATGGGGGCGCCGAGGTAGTCGTCCATGGTCATGGGGGTGCGGAACAGGGCGCGGGGGTTGCCGACCGCGTGGGTCCGGTTGTTGATGGCGATCCGGCCGAAGTCCTCGCGGGTGCTGCCGAAGCGGTCCATGTGCTGGCGCATGACCCGGGCGGCCCAGAGCATCGAGCCGGCGTGCTCGACCAGTCCATGGGTCAGGTCGGCGTCGAAGTCGTAGGCCGGCGGCTGGCGGAACGGGTCGTCGCGGCCGGCGACCGAGGTGGTGGCCCACCGGTACTTGCCGTGGTAGCAGATGGCGTACTCGCAGTTGCCGGCCACCACGGCCTGGGCGGCGGCGGTGAGGGCGACCACCGACGGGGGCGAGCTGCTGTCCCACCAGGTCACGTTGGGCAGCCCCAGGGCGTCGACCACGTAGGCCGGCCACAGCGTGGGCGAGTCGGTGCTATAGACCCCCACCACACCGTCGATGTCCTGCTTCGGCACACCGCTGTCGAGCACGGCCGCCTTGGCCGCCCGGGCGATCAGGGTGCCCGGGCCCACCCCGCTGTCGCGGGAGAACTCCGAGTACCCCAGGCCCACGATGGCGGCCTGGCGGACGGCCGTCATGAGGACGCTCCGATGGGGTGGAACTCGGGCACCGTGTGGCCGTGCTCGTCGCGCCACCCGAGCTCCAGGGCCATGCCGATGGTCAGCTCGTCGGGATCCACCCCCGTAACCTGGGCCAGGATCCGCGCGCCGGGAGCGGCGTCGAGGGCCACCACCCCCGTGACGACGGGCGGCGCTCCCGGCGGAGTGCGGGGCAGCGACCAGGACACCAGGCGCCCGGACCCGTCGACTGGCTCGGGGGTGACGTTCTCCGACCAGCAGTCGGGACACAACCGGCGGGGGAAATGGATCCAGGTGCCGCAGTCGCCGCACCGGTTGATGAGCAACCGGCGGGCCTGCCAGCCCTCCCAGTGGACGCGTGTGTCGTAGGTGACCGTCCCCATCGTGGCGGGCGCGCCCACTACAGGATCACACCGTCGATCTTGAGCTGCAGCAGCTCCTCCTCCGAGCGACCGAGGGCGGTGACGACCTCATCGGTGTGCTCACCGTGGGTCGGTGCCCGCGACATCGAGATGTCCTCGCCGTCGAAGCGCACCGGCACAGTGGTGATGGGAAGTTTGGCGCCGTTGTCGTACTCCATGAAACGGACGTAGTCGCTGACCAGGGCCTGTTCGTCGTGGATGGCGTCGCGGGGGAAGCCGACCCGGGCCCACTGGCCCTCCTGGCCGTTGAGCACCTCGGCGATGCGGTCCATGGTCATCGAGGCGAAGACCTGGTCGAGGGCGGCGACCAGCTCCGGGCTGTGCTGACGCCGGGCGGCGAACGAGGAGAACCGGTCGTCAGCCTCCAGATCCGGGGCGACCGCCTTGGCGAAGCCGTGCCAGTACTTGTCCGACTCGAGCATGCCGAGCACGAAAAAGCGTCCGTCGCCGCTCCGGTAGGGGTTGGCCAGGGGGTTCTCCGGCCGGGTGCGGTCGAGCTGCACGATGTTGTCCTGCCCGATGGCGTAGCTGCCGGCGATGGTGGCCCCCATGGCCCACAGCCCCGAACCCAGCAGGGACACGTCGACCACGCCACCCCGGCCCGTCTTCTCTCGGCGATACAGAGCGGCGGCAACACCGCCGGCCAGGTTCATGCCCGACTGCACGTCGCCGAAGGCCGGGCCCGGCAGCATGATCGGGAAGTCGTAGCCGGGCGGGATGGCGGCGGTGGCCACGCCGGGGCGGCTCCAGTAGGAGATCCCGTCGAAACCGCCCTTGTCGGCGTCGGGTCCGGTCGGGCCGTGGCCGGTGCCCCGGCCGTAGATGATCCGGGGGTTGCGGGCCAACACGGCGTCCACGTCGATGCCGAGACGGGCCCGGGCGGGTTGCATGAAGTTGGTGAGGAAGACATCGGCGTCGTCGATCAGCCGCATCAGCAGCTCGAGGCCCTCGGGTCGGTGGATGTCGATGCCGACGCTGCGCTTACCCCGGTTGAACACTTCCCACAGCGGGGTCACCCCCCCGTCGCCGGGCTTGACGCCGTAGGCGACCAGGCCCCGGACGGGGTCGCCGGTCTCGGGGTGCTCGATCTTGATGACCTGCGCCCCCCAGTCGGCCAGCGCGGCCCCGGCCGACGGGACGAAGGCATAGATGGCCAGCTCCACGACCTTGATACCGTCCAGCATCTGACTCATCGCAGTCTCCTCAGGTTGTCCGTCACAACTGTGCTTGTCCGAGGTAGCTCACTTCGAGCACCTCCTGGCGGCCGGCCAGATCGGCGGCCGTGCCCTCAACGACGAGCTCGCCGTGGCTGAGCACATAGCCACGATCGGCGATGCCGAGGGCCAGCCCGACGTGCTGCTCCACGAGCAGCACGCCGCAACCCGTGTCGTCGGAGATCCGGCGCAGGAGCGGCAGCAGCCGCTCGACGATCACCGGGGCGAGGCCCAGGCTCATCTCGTCCACCATGAGCAGCCGGGGGCCGGTTGTCAGGGCCCGGCCGAGGGCCAGCATCTGCTGCTCCCCCCCCGATAGCAGGCCGGCCTCACGGTCGAGAAGGGCGCCCAGCTCAGGAAAGTATTCGAGGATCCGGGCCAGGCCGGCGCCGCCGGGCCGCCGACCGAGGCGGAGGTGCTCCCGCACGGTCAGGTCGAAGAACAGGGCCCGGTCTTCAGGCACGTGGGCCAGGCCCCGCCGGGCCAGGTCCTGGGGCCGGGCCCCGTCGACCGAGCGGCCGAACACGCTGATGGTGCCCCGGATGACGGGCAGCAGGCCCGAGATCGTCAGCAGGGTCGTCGACTTGCCGGCGCCGTTCGGGCCGAGGAGGGCCACGATCTCGCCGGCGGCGACCGTGAGGTCGAGGTCGCGCACGGCGGCGACACCGTCGTAGCCGGCATGCAGCCCGGCGATGGTCAGCAGGTCGCTCACGAATCGGCCGATCGGAGGGCCTGCTTGGCCGCCGCCACCCCGGTGCTGGCCTGCTCGCCGAGGTAGGCGACGATGACCCGCTCGTTCCGGCGGATCTCGGCCGGGGTGCCCTCGGCGATGAGCCGACCGAACTCAATCACGTAGATGTAGTCACACACGTTGAGGACGAGCCCCATGTCGTGGTCGACCAGCAGGATCGTCATCCCATGCTCGACGATGCGCCGCAAGGTCCGGCCGAGCAGGGCACTCTCGGTTGAGTCGAGACCGGCGGCCGGCTCGTCCATACACACCATGCGGGGATCGCCGGCCAGTGCCCGGGCCACCCCTACCAGCTTCCGGTGGCCGTGTGGCAGCTCGCCGGGGAGGCGGTCGGCCAAGGGTCCGAGATCGAGCAGGTCGAGGGCCCAGTCCACGGTCGCCAACGCGACCGGCTGGCGATGTAGCAGCTGGGTCAGGGAGGACCGCCAGGGTCGGCGCTCGGCCGCCACCTCGGCGTTCTCCCGCACGGTCAGGTCCTCGAACAGCTGGAGCGATTGCCAGGTCCGCCCCAGGCCCTCGAGCGCCCGCTGGTGCGGTCGGAGGCCGCCGATGTCTCGGCCATTGAAGCTGATCGTGCCTCCAGCCGTGGGCGTGATGCCGGTGACGGCGTCGATGATCGTCGTCTTGCCGGCCCCGTTGGGCCCGATCAGGCCGACGAGGGCGCCCTCCTCGACGGCCACCGACACGTTGTCCACGGCCACGAGACCGCCGTAGGTGACGGTGAGGCCCGTGGTCTGCAGCAGAGGCATGCGTTCAGCTCCGGCCGGCGGCCAGGGCGGTGACCCAGCCGTGCAATCGTCGCCACAGCTGCTGGCGGGTGCTGGCGAAGTTGTGCATGTGCGCCATGCGGGGCACCACGAACACGGTGATGTCCGGCGAGGCCGGGTAGCCGGTCGGCTCGGTCCGGGGGCTGGGGACCACATCGCGCTGGCCGCACCCCACGAACACGGGGACGGAAATGGCGGCCGCCTCGGGGCCGACGCACCCCTCCGAGGTCATGGTGAAGCACACGTTGGGGGCGGTCACGCTGCCCCAGGCCGGGTTGCGTCCGGCCACCCGGGGAATGTCGGACAGGTCGGCGTCGACGAAGTGGTCGGGTACGTCGTCCCAGTGGAACACGCGAAACAGGCCGGGCCGGGCCGCGGCCACGTAGTCGGCCATGGTCACGGAGCCGACACCCCGTGCGGTGTCGTGCAGGCCGCTGTCGTCGCCGTCGACGGCGGGGATGACGGTGTGAAGGGCGCTGAAGCCCAGGATGGCCACGGCGTCGAACGTGGCGTGGCGGCCTTGCTGGACGATGAGCAGCCCGCCGCCCATGGACTGGCCCATGCCCACCAGGAGCGGTGCCTCCCCGACGGCGTCCAGGCGTCCGTCGACACTGCCATCCCGCAGGCGGTCGAGGACCCGGCCGACGGTGGCGTGGTTGGCGGCGGCCAGCGACTCGAAGGTCAGCGCGGCCGGGTCCGGCAGGCTGGAGCCGCCCACGCCCAAGTGGTCGCAGGCCACGAAGATCCAGCCCCGCCCGACGTGGTGGGCGGCCTGGCTATAGCCGGGGAAGGCGGGGTCGTCGATATCCCAGTAGCCCCGCGAGTACCCCCCGCCCGGGAACCCGAAGGCCACCACCGGGGGCGAGCACAACTCGGTCCCGGGAGGGGGCAGGTGGACGGTTACGGCCGTTTCCAGGGGGCCGGGCAGGTCGACGA
>Ga0075030_100002705_pt1 | contig 16117 bp, 7 predicted proteins | sample LitLauG_LLR_2012_FD_71393 | JGI IMG/M metagenome (GOLD analysis project Ga0075030, IMG submission 71393) | Freshwater sediment microbial communities from Pennsylvania, USA - Little Laurel Run_MetaG_LLR_2012 | ecosystem: Environmental > Aquatic > Freshwater > Creek > Sediment | place: USA... | reverse complement strand
GCCAACCAGGCCGGCGAGGACAACCGCAATGTGGCGCGCATGTCGTCGCTGCTTGCAGGTCTGCCGGTTTCGGTGCCGGGCACGACTGTCAATCGCCTCTGTGGCTCGGGTCTGGACGCGGTTTCCATCGCGGCCCGGCAGATCAAGTCGGGGGAGGCCGATCTCATCATTGCTGGTGGGGTCGAGTCCATGAGCCGTGCACCGTTCGTTATGCCCAAGGCAGAAAGCGCCTTCTCGCGGGCGAACGAGATCCACGACACGACCATCGGCTGGAGGTTCGTCAATCCGCGCATGAAGGAAATGTACGGCGTCGATTCCATGCCGGAGACCGGCGAGAACGTCGCCGAGGAGTTCCAGATCAACCGCGCCGATCAGGACGCCTTCGCCGCCCGCAGTCAGGCGCGTGCGTTGGCCGCCCAGGCCAATGGGCGTCTGGCGCAGGAAGTCGTGCCGGTCCGGATTCCGCAGAGGAAGGGTGACCCGGTGCTCGTCGTCCAGGACGAGCATCCACGCGCCGGAACCACAGTCGAGAGCCTTGCCAAGCTGCCGACGCCGTTCCGCAAGAATGGGACCGTAACGGCTGGCAACGCGTCAGGCGTCAACGACGGTGCCGCAGCTCTGCTCATCGCTTCGGAGGCGGCAGTGAGGCGGTACGGCCTGACTCCGATCGCGCGCATCACCTCGGGTGCGACCGCCGGCGTTGCGCCGCGCATCATGGGCTTCGGCCCGGCACCGGCGACGCAGAAGCTGATGGAGCGCACCGGTCTCAAGATCGGCGATTTCGATATCATCGAGCTGAACGAGGCATTCGCCAGCCAAGCCCTTGCCGTCATGCGTGCGCTGGGACTCCCCGACGACGCCCAGCACGTCAATCCGAATGGCGGTGCCATAGCACTTGGCCATCCGCTTGGATGCTCGGGGGCCCGCATCGCCGGCTCCGCCGCGCTCGAACTCAAGGCGCGCGGAGCCAAACGAGCGCTCGCTACCATGTGCATCGGCGTCGGCCAGGGCATCGCGCTGGCGATCGAGGCGGCTTGAACCCTCACTTGAGTTCTTTGAAGTACAAGGATCAGGAGGGCGAAATGGCGTTTGCAGCCGTTGATCACCGCGAGCCGCGCGCGGAAACTACTCCGCCTAGTGCCCGGGATCTTGCTGCCCGCGCGTTCGAGCGGCTGACCAGACGGCAGCGCGACGTGCTCGACCTGCTAAGCTACGGACTGTGCAATAAGACAATCGCGTTCCGCCTCGATTTATCTGAAGCGACGGTCAAGGCGTATGTCTCTGGGATCCTCGGGACTTTCGAGTGTACCAACCGGACCCAGGCGGCGCTAATCGGACTGTCCCTGAGGGAAGGTCTCGACATCAAGCTCGGGTAACCCCCTTATCTGAGGCGGCAATAAGGGGTCGCACACAACAAGTCTTTTGGGAGTCAATTGGCATGGACGACAAGCTACGCACCGCGGCGCTCGAGTATCACCGGCTTCCCACCCCGGGAAAAATCTCGGTCCAGCCAACCAAGGGCCTCACCAACCAGCTCGATCTGTCGCTCGCCTATTCCCCCGGCGTCGCCTACGCCTGCATGGCGATTCATGCCGATCCACTCGAGGCTGCGACGCTGACGTCGCGGTCGAATCTGGTCGGCGTCGTTACCAACGGCACCGCGGTGTTGGGCCTGGGCAATATCGGCCCGCTCGCGGGCAAGCCGGTCATGGAAGGCAAGGCTTGCCTGTTTAAGAAGTTCGCCGGTATCGACGTGTTCGACATCGAGGTCGCCGAGAACGACCCCGATCGCCTCGTCGAGGTGATCTGCGCGCTCGAGCCGACCTTCGGCGGCATCAACCTGGAGGACATCAAGGCGCCGGAATGCTTCATCGTCGAAAAGAAGTGCCGCGAGCGCATGAAGATCCCTGTGTTTCACGATGACCAGCACGGCACGGCGATCATCGTCGCGGCAGCGGTGCTCAACTCGCTGAAGCTTGTCGGCAAGGACATCGGTAAGGTCAAACTTGCGGGCTCCGGCGCGGGTGCCGCCGCGCTCGCCTGCATCAACCTGTTGGTCAGTCTCGGTCTGAAGCGCGAGAACATCTTTATCTCCGACATCAAAGGCGTGGTCTACGAAGGCCGCACCGAGCTGATGGACGAGTACAAGGCGATCTACGCCCAGCCGACGAGCGCGCGCACGCTGGCCGAGATCCTCGTCGGCGCCGACATTTTCTTAGGGCTATCCGCCGGCGGCATCCTGAAACCCGAGATGCTGAAATCCATGGCCGAAAAGCCGATCATCATGGCGCTGGCGAACCCCGAACCAGAAATCCGCCCGGAGCTTGCCCGTCAGGTGCGACCCGAGGCGATCATCTGCACCGGCCGCTCCGACTATCCTAACCAAGTCAACAACGTGCTGTGCTTCCCCTTCATCTTCCGCGGCGCGCTGGACGCCGGCGCCACCACCATCACCGAGGAGATGAAGCGCGCGGCGGTAACGGCCATCGCCGAGCTCGCCCAGGCTACGACGTCGGACGTCGTCGCCAACGCCTATGGTGCCGAGAAGCTGTCGTTCGGCCCCGAGTATCTGATCCCGAAACCGTTCGATCCGCGGTTGATCGAGCGCATCGCGCCAGCTGTTGCGAAGGCTGCTATGGAAAGCGGAGTTGCGACCCGGCCGATAGCCGACCTTGAGGCCTACAGGCTCTCGCTCGCCCGCTACGTCTACCGCTCCGGTCCCAGCATGAAGCCGGTCGTCGACGCGGCCAAACGCGAGAAGAAGCGGGTGATCTTCGCCGAAGGTGAAGACGAGCGCGTGCTGCGCGCCGCCCAGGAGATCGTCGATGAAGGCATCGCCCGGCCGATCCTGATCGGCCGTCAGCACGTGATCGCGCACCGCTTGACCGCGTTGAGCCTGCGCATGACGGAAGGCGCCGACTTCGAGCTTGTCCATGGTGTGAGCCACCACCAGCACCAGGACATCGAGCGTGCCTACTACGAGTTGATGCGCCGCCGCGGGGTCACCCTCGAAATGGCGCGCGAGGAGATGCGCACGCGTTCTACGCTGATCGCGGCCATGCACGTAAGGCGCGGTTACGCGGACGCAATGCTGTGCGGCACGCACGGCACCTATCAGGAGCATCTCCTGCACATCCGCAATGTGATAGGATCCGGCACCGGCCACACAACGCTCGCGGCCATGAACATGCTGATGCTGCCCGACCGACAGCTCTTCATCTGCGACACCGCTGTCAATCCGCATCCCAGCGTGAACGAGATCGTCGAGATGACGCTGCTCGCCGCAGCCGAAGTCCGGCGCTTCGGCATCGAACCTGCCGTCGCGCTGCTGTCGCACTCGAGTTTCGGCAGCTCGAACGAGTGGGAGGCGCAGGTGATGCGCCAGGCCCTCGAGCAGATCCGCGCCCTCGCCCCCGGCCTCGAGATCGAGGGCGAGATGCGCGGCGACGCGGCGCTCAGTCGCGACATCCTCGAGCAGCTCATGCCTGACGCGCACCTGAAGCGAGAGGCGAACCTGCTGATCATGCCGAGCCTGGACGCGGCCAACATCGCCTACAACCTGCTGAAGATGGCCGCGAGCCAGGGCATCACGGTCGGGCCGATGTTGCTCGGCACCGCAAAGCCTGCCCACATCCTCGAGCCCACTGCCTCCGTCCGCCGCATTGTCAACATGACAGCCCTCGCCGCGGTCGAAGCCGCGAGCAAAACGGCCGTTTAGCCAGGAAAAGTGTCCCATGTGGAAAGACCTGTCGATCTCAGCGATTGCGGCCGGGTTCATCGCCGTGCTCGTGTCGTACTCGGGACCGCTCGCGATTCTTTTTCAGGCTGGGGAAGCCGGGCATATCGCCCCTGACATGGTCTCGTCCTGGATCCTCGGAATCTCATTGGGCGCTGGCATCTCGGGTGTGCTGTTGAGCATTTACTTGCGTGCACCAATCGTGACCGCCTGGTCGGCGCCGGGGACCGCGCTGCTCGTCACGCTGCTGCCGTCGATGAGCATGAACGAGGTCGTTGGCGCCTACCTGATTGCGGCGGCGATCATCTTTGCCATCGGCATCACAGGCACCTTCGACCGGATCATCGCGCTCATTCCTCCGGAGATTGCCGCCGGAATGATGGCCGGAATCCTGTTTCCGTTTGGCATTGGCGCCTTTAAGTCGATCACCAGCCTGCCGGTTCTGGCGCTTGGGATGACGCTGGCCTTTCTCATCTTCCGCAGGCTTGCGCCCAGATACAGTGTCGTGCTCGTTCTGGTATCGGGTATCGCGCTCGCAGTGGGTCTAGGAACCACGCATCTACAAGATGTCCGTCCGGCGCTCGCCACGCCGCAGCTGGTGGTTCCGGCTTTCGGCTTCGCGGGCCTCATGAGCCTTGCCCTGCCGTTGGTTCTGGTCAGTCTCACCGGCCAGTTCATGCCCGGCATGGCAATCCTGCGCAGCGCCGGCTATCCCGCGACCGCTAAGCCGATCATCGCCGTCACCAGCATCGTGTCTCTTTTCATGGCCGTCCTCGGCGGGATTACGATCGTGATCGCCGCCATCACGGCAGCCATCTGCACCGGCCCCGCCGCCCATCCCGATCCGGCCAAGCGCTACATCGCTGGTGTGGCCAACGGCGTGTTCTATCTGATCGGCGGTCTGTTCAGCGGCACCATCGTGATGCTGTACTCGGCACTTCCCAAGGAGTTTGTCGCCGTCACGGCGGGTCTCGCCCTGATCGGCGCCATCACCGTGAACCTGATGGGCGCGGTGAAAGACGAGAAACATCGCGATGCCGCGATGATCACCTTTCTGGCGACGGCCTCAGGTCTGACATTCCTCGGGCTCGGCTCCGCCTTCTGGGGTGTCGTCATCGGCGTCATCGCGCATCTGATCGAGAACATCGGCCGTCCAGCCGCCAAACCTGCGAGCTAATACTCGTCGGCCTGTAGTGCTGGCACTAGCGGCGCACGAACACCTGGCGACGGCCAAATCTGGCCGGCACCAAGTAGTCGCTCGCAGCGAAAGCCGTATCATCAGGCCTCGAGGACTATTCGGATCATAAGCTCCGTGTCGACAGACTGCCGACCGATGTCGCCATAGCGCGACAAGAGTTGGGTACGAAAAAGCCGCCTTGAGGGGGGGGATTTGACCGAGGCTTGAAATGCCGGTGCTGACGGCGGACCGACCAGCCACAGAAGCAGAAAAGAGCTACCACTACAGTAACTTCTGTCTTGTGTGCCATCGTGTTGACGCGGCTTGATCCAGGCGAGTCAATCCTCGGATTAGAGTGGATGACGAACCGTGCTTCACCCGATGTCGGGTTCGGGATCACATTTTCCCTCCGACTGCCAGGACCTGTCGATTTTGGCCCGCAGTGAAAACTGGAACCAAAACGGCCTCGGGGGTGAAGCCGAAATTCAGCGCAGTCGTCAAAGCGACAACCGATCGCTGCGTCGCGCAACTACCCGCTCACTCCAACGGCACTCATTGCAACACAGGTGTTATACCAACCCGCATAAGTACCGACTTATGCGCGTTGGTATCCGAGCGTGGGGTTGCCTCGCCGCAGGCGATCTTTCAGATCGACGCGGCCACGCGCCAGCAAAAGAGAATATCAGCCCGCAACCCATCGAACGATGAGTCAAAACTTCTGCGCGCTGGTATTACTGCCGGATCGAGCTGAAGTTCCGCGTGCATTCGTACTGACGCCGAACATCCTAAAGGCGCGGGCACCACCTGAACCCACAAGACATCTCATCCGTAGTATGAGAATGTGCCCGCGAGATGCGGTCGGCTCGCTTCGATCCGCAGTCTGTATTTGCGCGGCTAAGGAGGGAGAGGATGGCAAACAAACCGGGCAAGGCGCCAGATAACAACTCAATCGAACACGCCAGCCAACCTGAACCTAGCCCACCGCCGCCTCCCCCGCCGGCCGCAGCCGTTCCGCCCGAAATCGTCGACGCGATCAAAACTGATTTCGGCCGGCTGGATGTGGTCACTCCTGGTCTTGGCGAACGCGCCGCGGCCTTCATCCTCAGCGGCACTCCGCAAGCTGTGCTTTTGGAACTCGCCAACCATCAACAGGCGGCATTCAATGCTCTTGTAGTGGGTCCCCATTACGCACTCGCGGGGGCCAAACCGCAGGAATCGTTTCTCCACGCGCGCCGGCTTGTGCTGGAGTCGGCGTTGAAGCTGCCGGTTCAGCTGTTGTACCGCTTAGGACATGTTGGTGAAGCCACCGATACACGAGCGGGTTACCGCCGTGCCGCCGTAGTGGACGAGGCCAGTTGGCTGCGTTGGCTGGTATTCGCCACCGAGCAGGTCGCAATTGAGCGCGTGTGGAACAAACCAAACGGGAAAGTCATCGAAAACTGGAGCATTTCGCGGCTCGATCAATGTCTGCAGGAGACCGGAAAACCGCGCGAGCTCGTGCTGCACATGCTCTATGGTCCCAAGGACTACTACTGGGATAACTTCGCCAAGCAGCAGACCGGCCTTGGCCCCTGGCTCGCCACCAGCCACACACTGGTTGCGGCCGCGGCTCACAAACTGGATGCGGCCGGACGCCTGAGGCTAGTCGAAGATTTGGGTCGCCTGGGCCTTGCGTCGGGTCAATACCGGCGTCTGGTCTTCGACATCGCGGCCGGATCAGCCAAGGTCGCGGCCACAGCCGCCCGCACGGCGTTGATTGGGGTACCGTTCGATGAACTTGCGCAAGAAGCGCGCCGCGCCTTTGCCAGCAAGGACGGCGCCGTCCGTCGCGCCGCCGCCGAGACCATCGCCCAGCTTGGTGGCATCAAGGCCCAACCCGTACTCCAAGCGCAATTCGAAGCCGAGCTGTCTAAACCGGTGAAAGACGCGCTGTCGGCCCTCATGACGCAGGTGAGCGCCTTGTCGGACGCGCCGCGTGAAGCGAGCGTGGCGGATGATGGCAGCACGCGGCTGCCCGCAATTGACGGCAGCGTCATCGTGCTGCCGCCGATGCCCCCGCCGCCCCCAGATCCAAAGCTTCCGCCAGATGCCATCGAGCCATTGCGGCGCGCGGCTAAGGCATTCAACCAAGGAGCCGAAAAGCACAACCAGGAGGGCGAGGCCAAACGCGAGGTGGCGCTGCGCGACAAACAGCGCTTTTACTTCCACAAGGTGCCGACGGTATCTGATCACGATGTTGACTGCGTGCTGTCCGTCGCCAACGGCACCGATATGTCGCGCTCGCCTTATCGTTCGCTGTTTCGCGAGCAGGCACTCAAGCAATGCGGGGTCGATGACGCGGACGTTCGCGCATTCATTGCCGATCCGCGCCTTTCGCTCTGGCATCTGCAGCGGCTAGCCATTCCAGGCATGAGCCAGTGGCGCACGTTGCTGATGGTGTTGGAGCATCCGAGCGACATGATCGAGCGTGCTCTGGCCGAGCGTATAAAACGCGAAGAAACCGATTTCCGCACTCTCGTTGCCATGCAATGCACCTACCGGCCGGAAATCAAGCCCGATGACCTCGTCCGCCGCATGACGCAGCGGTACTACGGCCCGAATGCCGAAGATGAATTGCACTCCTCCCTTGAGCATTACGTTCTCGAACACCTCGACGTCCTGGAAGAGGCACTCGGCGTCCGCCCTCCCACCGGCGAGACGAAGCTCGACGAAATGACCGCGCTTCGCTTGATTGGCCGGCTGTCGAAGGTTCCAGAGCGCCTGCTCCCACCCCTGCTCGACCGCGCGCTCTCGACCCGCAAGATCGTGCGCACCGAGGCGCGAAAGCTGCTGGCCAACGCCAAGGGCATCGATGAGGCCATCCTCGCCCGTCTCGTCGATCCCCAAAAGCAAGTGCGCGCCACCGCTGCCGATTGGCTCGCCGACCGTGAAACGCCCAACGCCGCCGACGCAATCAAGATGGCCCTCAAAAAGGAGAAGGCCGAGCTTGCACGTGCCGCCATGCTCAGCGCAATTGCCAAACTGGGCGAGGACATCAGCAGCTACTTCGACGAGAAGTCGTTGAAGGCCGAGGCCGAGGCAGGACTTGCCAAAGCAAGTCCCAAGGGTCTCGATTGGTTTCCATTCAAGGCTCTGCCGCGCATGCGCTGGCGGGGCGGCAAGGCCATTTCCGATGATGTCGTTCGGTGGTGGATCGTGCTTGCCGACAAGCTGAAGGATCCGCAGGGCAACGCCCTGTTCGACCTTTATCTGGACCGTGCCGAACCCGCCGACTCCGAGACCTTGGGCTCGTTCATCCTGAAAGCCTGGATCGAGCGCGACACGACTTCGCCCTCCGATGCGGACGCTAACGCCTATGCCGAACAGATGACCAATCAGCAGATGCAATGGGCGACGAACTGGCAAAAAAACGATCCAGCACACAAGCTTCCCGATCGCGCAGCACTGTTCCGCAGCTTCCGCAATGCCAAGCTCGCCGACCATCTTTACAGCGCGTCGGACAACAAGGGGGTGCTGGGGCTGGCCGTACGCGCGCCCGGCTCCGAGGCAGCCGCATTGGTCCGCGCGTACGCTAAGGAACACGGCAAGAAGGTCAACCAGACCAAGGCCTTGCTGGCCTGCCTTGCGCGCAATCCGTCGCCGGCCGCGCTCCAAGTCGTGCTGTCGGTGTCCAACCGTATCAAACAAAAGACCGTCCAGGCCTATGCGGGCGAGCTTGTCAGCGATGCCGCGGAGCGGCGTGGGTGGACGACCGACGAGTTGGCCGATCGCACCATTCCCTCCGCTGGCCTCGACGAAGACGGCGTGCTCGCGTTGGATTGCGGGGAGGGCCGCGAGTTCCGCGCCCTCTATATGGGTGAGGGTAAGCTCGACCTGGTGAATGCTGACGGCAAGTCGGTCAAAGCCATGCCGGCTCCCCGCCACGACGGCGAAAAGGAACAGGTCGCGACTGCTAAGAAACTGCTCGCCAACGCGCGCAAGGAAGTGAAGCAGACCGAGGCCGCGCAATACGAGCGGCTTTACGAGGCCATGTGCGTTGGCCGCGCGTGGCCGCTGGACTTGTGGACCACGTGTTTGAAGCAGCACCCGATCGCGGGCCGCCTGGTCCAACGCCTCGTCTGGCAGGGGCTCGATGACGCGGGCGCGGCCAAAGCGACCTTCCGCCTGTTGGACGACGGCAGCTTCACCGACACCAACGATGATACGGTACCCCCGGACCGCTTCACGCACGTGCGGCTCGCCCATCGCGCTCTGCTTGACGAGGCGGCAGCGAAGGCCTGGGTCAAGCACATGGCCGACTACGAGGTGACGCCGCTGTTTGCCCAGCTCAACCGCCCGCTGTTCAAGCTTGACGAGGCCGGCAAGAAACAGACTGCGATTTCCGAACGCAAAGGCTGGATGATCGAGAGCTTGAAACTGAAAAGCATCGCGACCAAGCTCGGCTACCAGACCGGTGAGGTGGGCGATGGCGGCAGCTATATGGATTACGTGAAGCGCTTCAACGGCGCGGGCGTGATCGTCAGCGTCGGGTTTACCGGGAGCTATATGGGGGCGGGGGCTGAGCGCATTGCGGCGGCATTGACCGATCTTCAGTTCTTCACGATTGGCTCGCGCGGTCGCACACTCGAGCTCGGCAAGGTTCCGCCTGTGCTGGTCAGTGAAGCCATTGCCGATCTCCACGTCATGGCCGATGCTGGCACAGGGTTCGACAAGGATTGGGAAAAGAAAGGGCTCTGGTGACCAGGGAAAAATCTACCGCAGAGCCCGGCAGGGGCACGCCGGCCGCGTCCTCCATGGCCGGCTCGGACGATGTGCAGCGCCTCCCCGCCGAGCAGCGCTTTGCTGGCGAATTGGCACGCCTCGCCGAAAGCGATGCAGCCGCCCGCCCGGCTGGCTGGCGGCTTTCGCCCAAGGTCGTGCGCAGCTTTATCCTCGGTGACGCCAAGCTCGGCGTTTCCCGCAAGTTCTATGGCGACGACGCCTTGGTCGACCGCGCGATCGTCACCCTGCTTTCTGCCCAAGCGCTGATGCTGGTCGGCGAGCCTGGCACCGCAAAATCAATGTTGTCGGAGCTTCTAGCCGCCGCCGTCTCTGGCGATACGAGCCTCGTGGTCCAGGGCTCGGCTGGCACCACCGACGACCACATCCGCTACAGTTGGAACTACGCACTGCTTTTGGCCAAAGGGCCATCGGAAGAAGCTCTGGTGCCAAGCCCAGTGCTGACGGCCATGCGTGTCGGCCGCATCGTGCGGGTTGAGGAACTGACCCGTTGTCCCCCTGAGATTCAAGACGCACTGATTTCGATCCTGTCCGAGAAGACCATCGCGCTACCCGAGCTCAGCGATGGCGATACCTTCCGCGCCGTGCGCGCCCGTTCCGGCTTTAATGTCATCGCAACCGCAAACTTGCGCGACCGCGGCGTCCACGAAATGTCGAGCGCGTTGAAGCGCCGCTTCAACTTCGAGACAGTGCATCCACTGACGGACGCCAATTTCGAACGGGAACTGATCTTGAAGCAACTTGCCGAACGCTTGCCGCCTGGCGCCGCTGGATCGGCAACACTCGACACCCCGGTGCTCGATGTGCTCGTCGCCGCGTTCCAGGAATTGCGCGCCGGTCGCACTAAGGACGGCATCGCGCTAACCAAGCCCGAAGCTGTGATGTCGACGGCTGAGGCTGTCAATGTCGCCCACGCCGCAGTGCTCCAGGCTCACTACCTGGGAGATGGCACCGCGAGCGGCGCCGATATCGCCGATCAGATCCAAGGCGTCATTCTGAAAGATAACCCAGACGATGGTAAAAAACTGAAGGCCTACGTCGATCACATCGCCAAGGACCGCGCCGAACACTGTCCGCAATGGCGGGCATTCTACACGGCGGCCCGTAAACTTCGGCTCGGCTGATGGCGCCGGCCGCCGACCAGCCCGGGCCTCCAGCGGCGCCCGCCATCGAGCACCATGGCGGGGCGATCGTGTTTGTGCCTATCCGCCACCACAGCCCGGTCTGCGCTCAAGCGCTGCTGGCGCTGCTTGCCGAAGTGGCGCCGCGGCAAGTGCTGATCGAGGCACCGATAGACTTCGAGTCAATGATCGGGGTTCTGGTCGACGACGCCACTCGTCCGCCGGTTGCCGTCGTCGCTCTCCCACAACAACGCCCGCGCACCAAGCAGACTGTGAACGCGGACGATGGCGACAACGAAACCGTCAATTCGCCTCCGCACCCGGTGAGTTACTTTCCATTTTGCGCCCACTCGCCCGAATACCTGGCCATCCGTTGGGCGAGCGCTCACGATGCCCGCCTTTCGTTTATCGATCTGCCGTCCCGTGCACGTGTCATGCGCTCCGATGCGGGGGACTTTTTGCCCCAGCTCCCGCTCACCGGCGAAGGAGCCATGACCCACAGCGGCTATGTTGCAGCCCTGTGCAGTCAATCCGGGTGCCGCGACCACAATGAACTTTGGGACCACTTGTTCGAACAGCGCCTCGGCACGGCCACGTGGCGCAACTTACTAACCGATGTCGCGGTCTACGGCGCCCACGTCCGCGCCACCATCCCCTCCCACGTGCTGGACGCTGATGGCACCATCGCACGTGAGCAGCATATGGCCCAGCGTCTAGCCGAAAGCCTCGCCCGGCCCGAGCGTCCCATCGTGATTGTCACCGGGGCCATGCATACACCCGCCCTGATCGAAGCGCTCGACACAGGTGCCGCGCCCAAACCCGCCAAGCGTCGAACGGCCTCGGCTGGGAAGGGAGCGCCCGGTCTGGAATCAGACCGGAGCGAGCCGGTTGAAACCCGCGCATTCCTCGTCCGCTATGGCTTGCGCGAACTCGACCGGCTGAACGGCTATGGCGCCGGAATGGCCTCGCCCGGGTGGTACCATCGCGTCTGGAGCGCCTCGGGCAACGCACCCTCGCCACGATCGCAAACTGCAAAGCCCAAAGTTGCCCGCCGCGTAGCCCGCAAGCTCGAATCATCAGCGCGTCCGGTCAACCCGTGGCAAGCGGCTGCCACGACGCTCCTCTTGGAATTACGCACCCGCATCGCGACCGAATTTCCGGGCCTGGCCCTTGCCTTGCCGGCGCTCGCCAACGCCCTCGAGCAGGCAGTCCGCTTGGCCGACCTCCGCGGCCACCCCGGCCCCTCCCGCCAGGATGTGATCGACGCAGCCACCTCCGCTTTTATCAAGGGAGAGGTAACCCCTGGTGCCGATCCGGTCCTCGCAGCCCTTGCCGCCATGATGACCGGCGACGAGCTGGGAGACGTCCCGCCTTCGGCCGGTTCGCCCCCGCTCGTCGAATCGGTACGGGCAACGGCGCGCCGCCTCGGCTTTGATCTGTCGGCCTCGGTCCGGCGCAAGCGCGAGCTTGATATCTACCGCCGCGAGCGCCACCTCGCAGCGAGCCGGTTTCTCCATGCCATGGCGTTCTTAGAAACAAGCTTTGGCAACCGCATATCGGGTCCCGATATATTGGGCGGCCACGACCGCGACATCCTGTTTGAGGCCTGGACCACGAGTTGGTCGCCGCAAGTCGAAGCGCGCCTCATCGAGCTGTCCGCCGAGGGCGATGAGATCGAAGTCGTGGCGGCCCGCCGGCTCCATGTCGAGGCGCTGAAACTTGCCGATGCTGGAAATGGACGCAATGCTCGGGTGGCGGTCCGCTTGTTGCTTACGGCCTGCCTGATCGGTGTGCAAAGCCGGGTTTCGACCATACTCCGTTTGATTGCCGCCAACATCGAAGCCGACCCAGATCTCGCATCGGTCACCGGGGCGGCATCGGAATTGTTCCTTCTCTGGCGTTCGCGCGCCGTACTCGGCCTAACCGGTTCAGCCGACCTTGAATCCTTGATAGCAGGCGCCTACCGCCGGGCGCTGTATTTGATGGAAGGCATCGCCGATACCAGCGAGGAACGATTGGGCGGCGTTGTGGGAGCACTCGCCACGCTGCGCGAGGTGGTGGCATCGGCAAGCGCCGAGGGCGGGCCTGGGGACGACACACCACGCATCGGCGATCCAATGGCACAAGTCGGCGCCCGCGATCGCCAACGAAAAATGCCGATCCTCGATCCCTCGCTGTTTGCCGATGAAGTCGTGCGCCTGCTCGAAAAGCCGATGCCGCCGGTCCTCGGCGGTGCGCTTTCGGCCCTCGCCTACCTCTCGGGTCACCGCGACGGCGGCGACCTCGTCTCGCGCATTCGCGGCGGCCTTGGCGGTGCCTGCGTCGACATTGCCGACCGGGTTGCCGCGCTCAACGGCATGCTTGCGGTCACGCGCGAACTGTTATGGCGTGTTCCCCACCTGCTGGACGCAATCGACGACACCATCACCTCCCTGGATGATGAGCGCTTCATCGCCGCACTTCCCCACCTGCGGTTGGGCTTTGCGGCCCTCGATCCGCGCGAGATCGACGAGGTCGCGACCCGTATCGGCGTACGCCGCGGTGGAGGGGCCAACCCGCTAGCAGCAGAAGTCTCCTATGATATCGGCGAGGCCGAGGTTGCAGCCAATCTCGCGCTCGCAACCGAACTTGAGCGCAACTTGTCGGACGATGGTTTAGCCTCCTGGCTGAGGCCGCCCTTGGATCAGTCCGCCACGCCGTCCGCGGTGATAGCGTCCGAGCCTTTGCAATGAGCTCAGCGCCCGAGGCCGCGAAGTCGCTTCGCCGTTGGCGCCTTATGCTCGGCCGCTATGCCGATGAAGGCCTCAACCGCCCTCGTCTTTCAACACTGGATGGCCGCTGCGATGCAGCCCTTGCCTATCTCTACGACCGCGAATCGTCTGGGCGCGGCCACCAGCGTGCCGGCACCTTGGACCCATCGCAAGTTACAGCGCTTGGCTGGCTAAGCGAGCTACGCGAGTTGTTTCCCGCAAGCGTGCGCGAGACCATCGAGAGCCACGCGCTTGAACGCTATGGCATGACCGGCCTGCTTGAGGACCCCGAGGTGTTGGCGGGCATCACGCCGTCGGCCCAGTTGCTCGGTGCCATGCTTCAACTGAAGGGTCGCGCCAATCCGCAAGTCGAGGCCCAGATCCGCGCCCTCGCCCGCCGCGTGGTAGAAGATATCATGCGTTGCCTGAAGCCTGCTGTGTCGAGCGCGCTTTCCGGCACGCGCAACCGTTTCGCGACCAGCCCGATGAAGAGCATGCGCAACTTCGATTGGCGCGGCACCATCCGCCACAACCTCAAGAATTGGGATGCCGAGCGCAAGGTGGTGGTGGCGGAACGCCTGCGCTTTCATGCTCGCGAGCGACGCAGATTCCCTTGGACAATCGTGCTGGTCGTCGATCAGTCGGGCTCCATGGCGCCGTCGCTGATCTATTCGGCCGTAATGGCGGCCATCATTGCCGGTCTGCCGTCGCTTCGATTGAAACTCGTGGTGTTCGATACCGGCATCGTCGACCTGTCGGACCGCGTCTCCGATCCCGTCGAAGTTCTACTTTCTGTGCAGCTCGGAGGCGGCACCGATATCGGCCGCGCGCTCGCCTATAGCGAAACGCTCATCGAACAGCCCTCCCGCACCGTGCTCGTGCTGGTGAGCGATTTCTGTGAGGGCGCCTCGCCTGCCCGCCTCATCGCTGCGGTCCGCCGCCTGGCGGAGGCGCGCGTAAAACTGCTCGGCCTTGCGGCCCTCGATGAGCGTGCCAAGCCCGATTACGACCGCGCCATGGCCGCCCGCCTCGCGGATGCTGGAATGCAAATTGCGGCCTTGACGCCCGAGCACTTCGCCGACTGGCTCGCCGGGGTCATCGTATGAGCGCCCTCATTGCCGCACTGGCCGTATTCGATGATGGTGCCTTGGAAACGCTTGCCAACAAAGGTCTCGTCCGCCGCGCGGCCAAGGATGTCGAAGCCGGCAAGGTCGACGTGGTGACGCTCGATGGCGTCGCGGCCATTGTTGCAGCCGATGGGGAAACCGTGACCCTCGACGCGCGCGGACCCGCCGCCGCCCATTGCAGCTGCCCCGCACCGGGCGTATGCCGCCATAAGCTCGCAGCCGTCATGGCGCTACGCACGCAAACGCCGGCCCCGCCTGCTCATGTACCGGTAGCCGATCCCCCGCCGGCACCCGCAGTGCCTTTGGAAACGTCATCGGCCTCACCTCCGGCGCCCGCCGTACTTGCCGAAATCCTTGCGATCGGTGGAACTGCCCTCGTTCGCTGGGCTGGCAAAGCCGCCATCCGAGCCGCAGGCGAAGTGCTCGAAGCGGCCGAAAGCCCCATTATCGCCGTCGAAGGCCAGGGCCTCGTCGTCCGCCTCGGCCATGGCGCGCCTGAGATCCGCATGATCCCAGGCCAGGGTCTCGACGGAATTATCTCCAAAGCTCCTTTGAGCAAAAAAAAGGTACTCCACGCCGCAGCCGTGCTCGCCGTTCGCAGAGCCAATGGCCTCATGGACGAGCTATCATCAAACCCTCCGCAGCCAACGGCATCAGTTGCCGCGAATTCTCCCGACGACAAATTCCATGCCGCCGTGCGCCACGCCCTGGAAGACGGCGTTGGGACCGCGCTCAACCAGGCGCCGCTCGCGCTCGAGGACCGGCTATTCGAGCTTTCGGTCTCCTCACGCGCCGATCGCCAGCCTCGCCTCGCAAGCGAGTTGCGCAACATCAGCGCCCTCCTGCGCGAGAAACGCGCCCGGACCTCCTCGATCCAGCCTGCTTCCCTACTCGTCCGGATGGCAACCGCGTATGCCTTGAACGATGCGCTAGCCGCCGCTGCCGATTCAGCGCTTGCGGCCGCACTCGCAGGCGAGGTCCGTCAGGAATATGAGGCGTGTGGCCCACTGACCCTCGATGGCTTGGGCCTGGAAATCTGGCGCACGCGTACCGGCGCACGTGGCGTCACCGGCAATTTCTACGCCCATGAGCGCGCCCGCATCGTCACGGTGTCGCTCGCCCGGGCGAGTGGCGCCGATCCCTCGTTCGATCCCGAAGCCGCGGCCGCAATCGAGCCGATCTGGGATCTCGCACCGCTCACCATTCTCACGCGCTCCCGTCTAACCCTCGCAGATGCCCGCCTTTCGCCAGAAGGCCGCCTGTCGCTCAGCGCCGATAGCAAGGCAGCGTTCGCCTCCCTCAAATCGACCCCTTCTGAAGTGCGCCAGTTTCCCGGCACGCATGTCGATTGGCTGGCGCTGCAAGACGGTCTGCGGGCTCGCTTCGCGCAGCGCTTGACGGCCGGATTCGAACCAAGCCCGATCCTG
>Ga0075030_100002704_pt1 | contig 16125 bp, 14 predicted proteins | sample LitLauG_LLR_2012_FD_71393 | JGI IMG/M metagenome (GOLD analysis project Ga0075030, IMG submission 71393) | Freshwater sediment microbial communities from Pennsylvania, USA - Little Laurel Run_MetaG_LLR_2012 | ecosystem: Environmental > Aquatic > Freshwater > Creek > Sediment | place: USA... | reverse complement strand
CATCGCGGTTTTCGCGGGTCGGTAAATTCTTGCCAGCATCGGCCCTCGCTAGCAGCGGCGCGCAGATATGAAAAGGGCGCCCGGCGGGGCGCCCTCGCAAAACTGGAGGCGCCTAAATCAGCGCTTCCTTGAGCGCCTTGCCCGGACGGAAGCGCGCCCGCTTGCCTGCCGGGACTGGCACCTGCTCGCCGGTCTGCGGGTTGCGCGCGGTGCGCGCGGCAGTCTCCGACACCACAAACACCCCAAACGCCGGCAGCCGCACTTCATCGCCACGCTTCAATGCGTGGGTGATCGCCTCAAACACTGCGTTGACGGCCTCTTCGGCCTTCATCTTGGAATCGCTCATGCGCTCGGCGACGTCGGCCACCAGCTCTGCTTTATTCATAGCATCAATCCCCAATTCGCGATCGAAACAAAAAGCGCCGATTTGCCAGCTTTTTCCGGCTGGTAGGACTCAACGAGGCGGGAACGCTAGGAGCATTCCCGCCTCGCAGGCAAGCGCATTACGTACGTTTTGCGACCACACTGAAGCTTGACGGGCGCCCGGTTTTAGTGTGGGCGCGCGCCTTCGCGGTCGTCGCCGCCGCTGGCGCGGCGGCCCTCGGCCAGTTCATCCTCTTCGCTCCACTCGACCGCCGTCAGCGGGCCGGTGAGCGCGTTGGCGAGCACTTCGTCCACTGTGGACACCGGAATGATCTGCAGCCCAACCTTTACGTTGTCGGGGATCTCGACGAGGTCCTTCTCGTTATCCTTGGGGATGAGCACGGTCTTGATGCCGCCGCGAAGCGCGGCCAGCAGCTTTTCCTTCAGCCCGCCGATCGGCAGCACCCGGCCGCGCAGCGTGATTTCGCCGGTCATGGCGATATCTTTGCGCACCGGCACGCCGGTCAGCACCGAGACAATGGCTGTAGCCATCGCCACGCCTGCTGAGGGACCATCTTTTGGGGTTGCTCCTTCCGGCACGTGCACGTGGATGTCGCGTTGACGGAAAATCGGCGGCTTTATCCCAAAGGCCAACGAGCGAGCGCGGACATAAGAGGAGGCTGCTGAGATCGACTCCTTCATCACCTCCTTCAGATTGCCGGTGACGGTCATCGCGCCTTTGCCCGGCATCTGCACCGCCTCAATGGTCAGCAATTCGCCGCCCACTTCGGTCCAGGCAAGGCCGGTCACCACGCCGACCTGATCTTCAAGCTCGCCTTCGCCATAACGATATTTCCAGACCCCGGCATAGTCAGGGAGGTTGTCTTTGGTGATGACAACCTTGGCGACCTTCTTCTGCTCGATTTCACGCACGGCTTTGCGGGCGAGATTGGAGAGTTCGCGCTCAAGCGAACGCACGCCCGCTTCGCGCGTATAGCGGCGCACCAGATCGGTGAGCGCCTCATCGGTGATCGAGAACTCGCCCGGCTTTAAGCCGTTCATCTCAACCTGCTTATCCAACAAATGCCGCTTGGCGATCTCGACTTTTTCATTCTCGGTGTAACCGGGGATGCGGATGATCTCCATGCGGTCGAGCAAGGGTTGGGGCATATTCAAGCTGTTGGCGGTGGTGATGAAGAGCACGTCCGACAGATCATAATCGACTTCGAGATAGTGGTCGTTGAAGGTCGAATTCTGTTCAGGATCCAACACTTCCAGCAGCGCCGCGGACGGATCGCCGCGATAATCGGCCCCGAGCTTGTCGATCTCATCGAGCAAGAAAAGCGGGTTCGACGACTTCGCCTTCTTCATCGATTGCACGACCCGTCCCGGCATTGAGCCAATATAGGTGCGGCGGTGACCGCGAATTTCAGCTTCATCGCGCACCCCGCCCAAAGACATGCGCACGAAGTCGCGGCCAGTCGCCTTGGCGATCGACTTGCCAAGCGAGGTTTTGCCGACCCCTGGGGGACCGACCAGGCAGAGGATCGGACCACGCACTTTGGAGGTGCGCGCTTGCACCGCCAGATATTCAAGAATGCGTTCCTTGACCTTCTCAAGCCCATAATGATCAGCGTTGAGGATCTCTTCGGCGGCCTCGATGTTTTTCTTGACCGGCTTCTTGAGGCCCCACGGCAGCGACAAGAGCCAATCGAGATAATTGCGCACAACGGTCGATTCCGCCGACATCGGCGACATTTGCCGCAGCTTCTTGAGCTCGGCTTCCGCCTTGGAGCGCACTTCCTTCGGCAGTTTCTTCTGCTTGATGCGCGCTTCGAGCTCGGCGATGTCTTCGCGCCCGTCTTCACCGTCGCCCAGCTCGCGCTGGATAGCCTTCATCTGTTCGTTCAGATAATACTCGCGCTGGGTCTTCTCCATCTGACGCTTGACGCGATTTTTAATTTTTCGCTCGACCTGCAACATGCCGACTTCGCCTTCGATGAGCGCCAAAATACGCTCCAGGCGTTGGGGAACGTCGGTCAATTCCAACAGCGATTGCTTGTCGGGAATTTTCACCGCCAGGTGGTTGGCGATCGAATCTGCCAAACGCGAAGGCTCCGAGATTTGGCTGACCGACTGGTGCACGTCGGGCGGCGTCTTGCGCGAAAGCTTGACGTAATTGTCCCATTGTTCGGCCGCAGCGCGCGCAATGGCGCGGGCTTCCGGCGCGTCGGCGTTGGTTTCTTCAAGCTCTTCGATCTCGGCTTCAAAGAATTCGCCATTTTCGATGAATTTAACGATGCGCGCCCGTTGGCCGCCTTCGACCAACACACGCACCGTGCCGTCGGGCAGCTTCAAGAGCTGCACGATGGTGGCCAAGGTGCCGACCCGATAGATGCGATCTGTCGAAGGTTCATCCTCCGAGGCATCCATCTGGGTGGCCAGCACCACTTGCTTGTCCTTGCGCATCACCTCGTCGAGGGCGCGCACCGACTTCTCGCGGCCAACAAACAGCGGCGCAGCGATCTTCGGAAACACGACAATGTCGCGAAGCGGCAGAACTGGGAGAACGCGGCTCTCGGCCATTCAACACTCCTCGGAGCAAAGCGCTTCGGAGAACCCGCCGCGATCGCCCCCTATTAACGAATGAAAATGTGGAAGCGTTTGGCTGCCGCTTCAAGCCCACCCAGCGCATCGACCTTTGGATGCGCGCAGTGGGAGTTCCCACCGCAAGGCAAGACGGCGACGATTCGTACTAACGCTTAGTTTGCGCTTCAGCCGCGGTTCAGCTTGCGGCTTCGCCATTGCGCCGTTCGCTGTGGATTTGCAGGGGCTTGGCGCGACCTTCCACAACGTCAGCGGAAACCACGACCTCTTCCACAGAACGCATGGAGGGCAATTCGAACATGGTGTCGAGCAGGATGCTTTCGAGGATGGAACGCAGACCGCGGGCGCCGGTTTTGCGCTGGATCGCCTTGCGGGCAATTGCGCTCAGCGCCTCGCTCGGGAAAGTGAGCCGAACGTTCTCCATCTCGAACATACGCTGATATTGCTTTACCAGCGCATTTTTCGGTTCCGTCAGGATCGTCACCAGCGCCGGCTCATCGAGATCCTCTAGCGTCGCCAACACCGGCAGACGGCCGACAAATTCTGGAATGAGCCCGAATTTCAGCAAATCGTCGGGCTCCACTTCGCGGAGAATTTCGCCGGCCCGGCGATCTTCTTCGTCGCGCACTTTGGCGCCAAAGCCAATGGAAGAGCCGCGACCGCGTTGCGAGATGATCTTATCGAGACCTGCAAAGGCGCCGCCGCAGATAAACAGGATGTTGGTTGTATCGACTTGCAAGAATTCCTGCTGGGGATGCTTGCGCCCGCCTTGGGGCGGCACCGAGGCGACCGTGCCTTCCATGATTTTCAAAAGCGCCTGTTGCACGCCTTCGCCGGAGACATCGCGAGTGATGGAGGGATTGTCGGACTTGCGCGAAATCTTATCGACTTCGTCGATATAGACGATGCCGCGCTGGGCGCGCTCGACATTATAGTCAGCCGCCTGCAACAGCTTCAAAATGATGTTCTCGACGTCTTCGCCGACATAGCCGGCCTCGGTCAGCGTGGTGGCGTCTGCCATCGTGAACGGCACATCGATGATGCGCGCCAGCGTCTGGGCCAAAAGCGTCTTGCCGCAGCCGGTCGGGCCAATCAGCAGGATATTCGATTTCGCGAGTTCGACGTCGGCGTTCTTGGCGGCGTGATTGAGACGTTTGTAGTGGTTGTGCACCGCCACTGAGAGCACCCGCTTGGCGTGCTCTTGGCCGACCACATAATCGTCCAGTACGCCCTTGATCTCTTTGGGGCTCGGCACCCCTTCCTTGGATTTGACCAACGAGGATTTGTGTTCCTCGCGGATGATGTCCATGCAAAGCTCGACGCATTCATCGCAGATGAACACGGTGGGGCCGGCGATAAGCTTACGCACCTCGTGCTGGCTCTTGCCGCAGAACGAGCAGTAGAGAGTGTTTTTAGACTCTCCGCCGGCTGTGCCTTTGCTCATGCGTCTTCCTTCACGGGGGCTATTGGCCGACGTTCAGAATGGGCAGCGATAAAGGCGGCCCCAAGGCCCCCCAAAAAGCTTGGCCCATAACCGATGGTTGACCGGCATCCCTTTCAAAAACGTTCACCACCCGACCGCCCGGCCCGGCAATTAGACCTTAGCAAGGATAGGGCCGCAAGCCGCCCAAACAGAGCTAAACTGCCAGACGGGGGCAGGTATTTGTTGTTTCGTCCCCGACCTGGAACGGCGAAATGGCCCGTCGGCGACTGGAGTTCAAGCCGCCAATGCGTCGCCTTAAGCCGCCGATAGGCCTTCTGCGAGCTCCCGGCGCTCATAGACCCGGTCGACAATACCCCAAGCGAGCGCCTCCTCGGCGGTCATGAAGTGGTCGCGATCGAGGGTTTTCTCAACCTTATCGAAGGGTTGACCGGTGTGTTTCACGTAAATCTGGTTCAGCCGCCGCTTGGTATGGAGGATATCCTCGGCATGCCGCTCGATGTCGGAGGCCGGCCCCCGGAAGCCCCCCGAGGGTTGATGGAGCATGACCCGCGCATTGGGTAGGCAGATCCGCAATCCCTTCTCGCCGGCCGCCAGCAAGAGCGAGCCCATGGAGGCGGCCAATCCCATGCAGACGGTCGAGATCGGGCTGCGGATATATTGCATGGTGTCATAGATCGCCAGACCGGCGGTCACGTACCCGCCGGGGCTATTGATATACATAGCAATTTCGCGCTTTGGGTTTTCTGATTCCAGAAACAACAGCTGCGCGGTGATGACCGCCGCCTGGGTGTCGTCGATCCCGCCGCTCACGAAAATGATCCGCTCCTTCAGCAGGCGCGAGAAGATATCGTAGCGGTCATAGCCGCGGCTGGTCTGTTCTTGGACCGTCGGAATGATGATGTTGCGCATTCTTTCGATCGGATCGTCTTGCATGGAATTCCTCATGTCGGCGTCGGCGCCGACTCAAACTGGCTTACGTCATATTTGACGCCTCGGCGCCACCCGCAAGCCCCGACCGCAAGCGGCGCGTCCTCCCAGCAGGGCGGCGCCCGCTGATCAATGACGCCGTCTCAAGATTTCTTTGACTTTTTCACCGGCGGCGGGGTGTCATCCTCGGCAAACAGCGCCTCTTTGCCCACGTCTTGGTTGGCGACATTGACCAATTCGAGCAGGTAACTGACGACCTTCTCCTCATAGAGCGGGGCCTTAACTTGGGCGATCATGTTGGGGTTGCGCCGGTACATGTCGAAAACCTGGGCTTCTTGACCCGGAAAATTCCGCGCTTGGGCGGTGATGGCGTTGCCGACTTCTTCGTCGCTCACCTCAAGTTTGTGGCGTCGTCCGATCTCGGCCAGCAGCAAGCCAAGTCGTACCCGCCGCTCGGCGATGGCGCGGTATTCGGTTTTGAGCTGGTCGTCGGTTTTGTCGGCGTCGCTGGGATCAAGACGCCCGCCTGCGCGGTCGGCTTCGAGCTGGCGCCAAATCTGGTCGAATTCTGCGTCGACCATGCGCGGGGGCAGTTCAAAATCATGCGCTTCATCGAGCTTATCGAAAAGCGCGCGTTTGGCTTTGGCGCGCGATTGCTGAGCATAATCATTTTCGATACGCAAACGCAGCGCGTCTTTGAGCGCGCCTAGGCTGTCAAAGCCCAATTCCGCAGCCCACGCATCATCAGGCTCGCCCTGTTTGGGAGCTTTGACGCTTTTCACCGCCACATCGAATTGCGCCGCCTTGCCGCGCAATTCGGTCGCGCCGTAATCGTCGGGGAAGCTCACATTGAGCGTGCGCTCATCGCCTGCCTTGGCGCCGATCAATTGCTCTTCGAAGCCTGGGATGAATTGCTTGGAGCCAATCACCACGGGCGCTTTTTCGGCCGTGCCGCCTTCAAACACTTCGCCGTCAATGCGGCCAACAAAGTCGATGGTGACCTGGTCGCCTTCGCTGGCGGCTCCGTCCTTGTCTTCAAAACCGCGATTGGCGCGCGCCAGCTCGGCCAACGCCGTTTCGACTTCGCTGTCGGCGACTTTTGCGGTGGGGCGGGTAATCGAAATCGTCTTCAGATCCACCGGTTCGAACTCCGGCATGATCTCGAGCGACACTTCAAACTTCAAGTCCGCTTGCCCCGCTGCGACCTGGGAAATGTCGCTCTTGACGTCGAGCTTGGGCTCAGAGGCCGGACGCGCATTTGCCTTTTCCAAGGATTGTTGGGTCGAGCTTTGCACCGCCTCGTTGATGATGTCTTGCATCATCGAGGGGCCGTAGAGCTTGCGAATATGGCTGGCGGGCACCTTGCCGGGGCGGAAGCCGTTGATGCGGACGCGCGGCTGCACCTCGGCGATCTTGGCGTTCAGCTTTTGCTGCAGTTCAGCGGCGGGCACGGTCACGTCATAGACCCGCAGAAGGCCTTCAGACTGACGCTCAGTTAATTGCATTTGCTTGGGCTTCCGACATGCGCGTGGCGCGGCAAGTCCTTTTGCCGGCCCGGTCTTTAAGAAAGCGGGGCTTATGGCACGGTCAAAACCGGGTGTCCACGCGCCCTCCAGGCGTATGGACAGGCTCTTCGGCCGGCCTTAACCGAGCTTTCTAAATGCGGACGTGGCGGAATTGGCAGACGCACTGGATTTAGGTTCCAGCGCCGCAAGGCGTGCGGGTTCGACCCCCGCCGTCCGCACCATTTCAATTCAGTTGCGCCACCCGGCCACCGCCTCGGCGGCGGCTTCATTCGAGGGGCGCGGCAATAGTCCCCCGCTCGATAAGATGGTCACCTGATATTCCGCGCCGTCGGCCATCGGCATGTAGACGCCCTCTCCGTATTGCGGAATGTCGACCAAAGGCACGTATTTGGTCAGCGATTGGGCCACCGGCAGGAAGTCAACGCCGGTGCGTCGATCAGGCAGCAGGCTATAAATGCTGCGCGGCCGGGTTTGTTCGTCCACGGTGTCGCTGTAGCGCCCCGAGAACCGATCCAGCCGGTATTGTGCGTCGAGGCCCAAAACATTGGCCCACGATTTCCACTTCAGCACCCGCGCCTCAAGGCGCCACTCATCGCCCTGAATCTGGAATTGATGGGTAATAGGGCTTGGATGGTCAGGGTTTGGCGCCTCGGTGACGGTCGCCTGAAAGAGCTGTGGCCCAAGCTTATGGAGCGCAACGGTGGCCACCTGGCGCTCGGCGGTCAGCCTCGAATAGGTCTGCAGGTTAAGCCCAAGCAGGCCCACGATCGCCGCGCCGGCTAGAAAAACCCCGCCGCCAAAAACCCCGCGCCCGCCTTTGAACGGCCTGCCGCGAAACATCCAGCCAAGCCCGCTCAGCGCAAACGCCAAGCCGATGACCCCGACAAAGCCAGGAATGATCCACCACCACCAAACCATTGCTGAGCCCTTCTGTGCGTCGATCCCCGGCCCTTGGTTAGCGCAAAAGCGGGGGCCGCGACAGGGCCGTTCACCCCAGCGGGCGCCGCTGCAAGGCCTTGGGCGCCAAACTGTTGAGAACAGTTGGCAAAAACTCCGAAATGTCGGCGGCCGCCAAGCCCGGGCCCAAGGCTTCGCCGGCGCGTCCATGCAGCCATGCCCCAGCCGCAGCGGCGGCAAAGCTTTCCATGCCCTGGGCGATCAAACCCGCGATCATGCCCGCCAGGCAGTCGCCAGACCCTGCGGTTGCAAGAAACGGCGTCCCTGAGGTGTTCACCACCGCTTGACCCTCGCTTGCAGCGATCACCGTGTCGGGGCCCTTCAGCAACACCACGCAGCCAGCGCGCTTGGCGGCGGCGCGCGCAGCCTCGATGCGCGTGGCGCTGGCCTTCAGCAATCCTGGAAACGCGCGTTCGAACTCGCCCACATGGGGCGTCAGCACATCGCCTGGGCGCACCACATCTTCGCCAAGCGGGGCCAGAAGCGTTATCGCATCGGCATCTAGCACCAGCCGGCAACGGCTTGAGGCTTTGAGCACAGCTTCAAGTTTTTCCCGCGCTGTCCCATCACATCCAAACGCCGGCCCGATCAGCAGCGCCTGGCCCTCCTCTGCAGCCTTCACCAGATCGCTCGCTGCGTTAGCCTCGCGCAGCATGATTGCCGTCAGCTGGGCGGCGTTTTCGGCCATGGCGTCGGAGGGACTGAGCACGGTGACCAAGCCTGCCCCGACCCGCAAGGCGTTCTGCGCGGCCAAGCGCGCCGCCCCGGTGTGGGCGTGGGCGCCGCTTGCAACATAAACATGGCCGCGTCGGTGCTTGTGGGCGTCGATCGCCGGCCACGGAAATTGGGAGAGCCAAAGCGCTGCCCCGTTCTCGCGCAAACTGATCTTCTGGGCAGCGACAATGTCCTCGCTTGCGCCAATGTCAGCCACCGCCACATCGCCGCAAAAACTACGTCCAGGCTCCAGGACGTGAGCGATCTTCTTGCGCACAAAAGTCACCGTAAGTCCCGCGCGCGCCCATACTTGGCCGATCGGCAAACCGCTGTCGCCGTTAAGGCCGCTCGGCACATCCACGGCCACGACATTGGCAGCGTCGCCCGCAAACATCGCGGCTTTGACCAATGCTTGGCCCTCAAGCGGACGGGTAAGGCCCGCCCCGAACATCGCATCGACATAGAGCTTGGGTTGGTAGCGGTGTTCACCGGGGAGCGAGGTCTCGCCGCTCCAACGCAACGCCGCTTGGCGGGCATCGCCCGTCAATTGCGCGATCGGGGTCAGCGTCTCCACCCATACCGGCCAACCTCTGTCCAAGAGCGCGCGCGCCGCCACCCAGCCATCGCCGCCATTATTTCCCGGCCCGCACACCACCACGGTCGGGCGAGGAGCGAAGCGATCGCAAATCGCGGCCGCCACCGCGCGACCGGCATTCTCCATCAGCGTCTGGGTGGGCGTACCCTGAGCTGCGGCTGCCGCATCAATGGCGCGCATCTGCGCAATGGTGATGATTTCGCGGCTCATGTGGCGCTGGCTTCACCCGCAAACGGCGCGCCGCTGATTAGCCGGATCCCGGCGGGCTCGACCACAAATTCGGAAATCGAGGCGAGCGCTGGGGTGCAGACCCCGATCGCGTCACGCCCGCACGCTGCGCCCGTCACCACGTTGATGGCCACGAAATGGGAGAACATGGCCACATCTTCGCTGATCTCGCCGATTGCTGCGAGCAGATCAGCGCGCCAGGCGCGCAGAGCCGGATCGGCATCACGCCAACCGAGGCCCGGGCGCATCAAAGCTTGCAGCCAAGCGCGGCGATCTTCGATCTGGGGCGGGGCAGCGATTTCCCCTATGCGCGGCTCGATGGCGATAGAGCCCCCGAGCAAGCGCGCCGTCGCCGCCGCGGTTTGACGCGCGCGTTGCAACGGCGAGCTGACGATGTTGAAGCGCCCGAGTAGGGCCAGGGCGCTTGCGGCAGCCTCGGCTTGGGCGCGACCTAAATCCGAAAGTCCTGGGTCGGCCTCGGCCCCACCCCAGGTTGCTTTTGGTTCGCCGTGCCGAACGAGAAATAACCGCGCCATGGCGACCTCATAACCGGCCCTTATATCGAGGCCCTGGGCGACCCCCGCCAGCCGGTTCGCTGGGCACGGGCGCCCGATTGGGAGGCGCCCTGCCGTGAATGCAGTCAAACCGAGCCGTCGCCGTTTGAACGAGTCGCGTGAGAGCGCCATGAAGGCCTTCGACACATTGGGGTCAAGGCAAGGGAAATAACGCGATGAAAAAAGTCGAGGCCATCATCAAGCCGTTCAAACTGGACGACGTGAAAGAAGCGCTGCAGCAACTCGGGTTGCAGGGCATGACGGTCGTTGAAGCCAAGGGCTTTGGCCGCCAAAAAGGCCATACCGAGCTCTATCGCGGCGCTGAATATGTTGTGGATTTCCTGCCGAAACTGAAGATCGAAGTGGTGGTCGGCGACGACCAGGTCGAAGCTGTCCTGGAAGCCATTCAGCGCGCGGCGAAAACCGGTAAGATCGGCGACGGCAAGATTTTCGTGCTCGATGTCCAGAACGTCGTGCGCATCCGCACTGGCGAAACTGGCCCGGCCGCGATTTGATCGCTTCGGTATGGGATGATTCTCTATTGATCCTGGGGCGCTGAAAGCGTCCGCAAAACTTGCGCAAAAACAGCCGCCAAATTCGGGGAGTAACAAACCAAATGACGACCGCCGATGACGTCTTGAAAATGATCAAGGACAAGGAAGTCCAGTACGTCGACCTGCGTTTCAACGACCTGCGCGGAAAGATGCAGCACGTCACTTTCGACGTCAGCATGGTCGACAAGGACATGTTCAGCGAAGGCACCATGTTCGACGGCTCTTCGATCGCCGGCTGGAAAGCGATCAATGAAAGCGACATGGTCATGCGCCCCGACCCCGAAGGCGCGCACATCGATCCGTTCTATCAGCAAACCACGCTGGCCTTGTTTTGCGACATTCTTGAACCCGGCACGCTGCAGCCCTATTCGCGCTGCCCCCGCGGCATCGCCAAAAAGGCCGAAGCTTACGTAAAATCCTCGGGCGCAGGCGATGTCGCCTATTTCGGCCCGGAAGCCGAGTTCTTCGTGTTCGACGACGTGCGTTGGTCCACCGATCCCAACAATACTGGCTATTCGTTCGATTCAAGCGAACTGCCGTTCAACACCGGGCGCGCGTATGAAGGCGGCAATATGGGCCATCGCCCCGGCCCCAAGGGCGGCTACTTTCCAGTGCCGCCGGTCGACAGCCTGCAAGATATGCGTGGCGAGATGCTGCAAGTGATGGGCGAGATCGGGCTACGGCCGGAAAAGCACCACCACGAAGTCGCCCCCGCTCAGCATGAACTCGGCCTCAAGTTCAATACCTTGACCAAAATGGCCGACAACATGAACTTGTACAAATACGTGATCCAGCAGGTCGCTGCCTCTTACGGCAAGAGCGCGACCTTCATGCCCAAGCCCTATTTCAAGGACAATGGCTCGGGCATGCACGTGCACCAATCGATCTGGAAGGGCGAAAAGAACACTTTCGCCGGCGATCGCTACGCCGATCTCTCGGAAGCTTGCCTTTTTTATATCGGCGGCGTCATCAAACACGCCAGGGCCATCAACGCCTTCGCCAACTCGACCACCAATTCCTATAAACGTCTGGTGCCGGGCTACGAGGCCCCCGTGCTGCTGGCTTATTCAGCCCGCAACCGCTCGGCCTCCTGCCGCATCCCCCATGGAACCGGCGCCAAAGCCAAGCGGGTTGAAGTTCGCTTCCCGGATCCGGCCGGAAACATGTATCTCACCTATACCGCGCTCTTGATGGCCGGTCTCGACGGCATCGCCAACAAGATCCATCCCGGCGATCCCCTCGACAAGAACCTCTATGACTTGCCGCCCGAAGAATTGAAGGACGTGCCGACCGTGTGCTCGTCGCTGGGCCAAGCGCTCAAATCGCTCGACGCCGATCGGAGCTTCCTTACCAAGGGCAACGTCATGAGCGACGATGTGATCGACGCCTATATTGCTCTTAAAGAAGAGGAGCTTGATCGCTTCAACACCCACCCCCACCCGGTGGAGTTTGACATGTATTACAAGGCCTAGAAGGCGGCTTTTTTCCTGTGTGAAGACTTTGACGGGCCGGAGAGCGATCTCCGGCCCTTTTGTTTTGGGCGCCCAACGCCTAGCTCAGATCCATGACCAGACATGCCCAGTGCCAATGCGGCGCGCTTAGCCTTGAGACTGAAGGCGAAGCAGAATCGATCGTCATCTGCGCTTGTGTCGAATGCCAGCGCCGCAGCGGCTCGCCCTTTGGCGAAGGCGCTTATTATTCGCGCGCCCAGCTGGCCATACGCGGCGAGGCGCGTGAATATGTGCGCCAAACCGATGCCGCCAACAGCTTCCACAGCTTCTTTTGCCCAAGCTGCGGCAGCTCGGTCTATTTCTTTAGTTCGCGCGACCCTAACCGGGTCGGGGTCGCGGTTGGCGCCTTTGCCGACCCAAATTTTCCCACCCCCCATCGCTCGGTGTTTGAAGAGCGCAAACATTCCTGGGTCGGTCTGCCCCCCGACATGCCCGGCTTCGTGCGCGGCCGCGACAGCGCGCCTTCGCGCTAAGCGGCAATGCAAAATGGATCGGCGATCTCTCACCGACCCATTTCGATTTCGCGGGCTAGGCGGCGCCTTAGAAGCCGATCACTCCAGCCAGCGACCAGGTGTCGGCGTCGGAATTGCTCAGTCGGGTGTATTCGCCGCGCAAGCCAAGCCCGTTGCCCGCCCGCCATTGCACGCCCGCGCCATAACCTAGGCCGTCAGTGTTTTGGTTGGTCGCGCCATGGCGGCCCTGAATATCCATTTGCTGGTAGCCGAGGCGGCCGAACACAGCGATATTGCTGGTCAATGGCGCTGTGGCGACGCCATAGACGCCCCAGGCGTGGCGGAGCTTGCCGAAGGTATCGTCGGAGACGCCGCCGCTCACTTCGCCTTCGGCGCCCACATACGGGTTGAACTGATAACCCAAGCGGCCGGTGACGCCGCCCAGACTTCCGCGATTGGTGTCAAAATGAGTGTAGCCTAGATCGGCGTACCAGTTTTGCGGGCTGGTTTGCGCAGACGCGGGCTGCGTCAATGCCGCGACACCCAGCGCTGCGCTGGCCGCGACGATGATTGCAATCTTGTTCATGATCGTTCGTGTCCTCATTCCTGAGCGGCCCCGGCATCAGTTGGTGCGAGAGCGAACGGCGCTAATTGGGCGAGGTTTCCCAAATCGCTGTGATTGCGCTGTTGGAACGAAGAAACTGTTGCGAGAAGGACGCTGATTTCCCCTCAGCCGCGATCAAGGCGCTTATATACGTGTGAAGTTCCGACACACATTACCGCCCGATCATTGCCGCACCGGCGCAAAGCGCCTTAAGGATCCGTCATGGCGCAAGCGCAGAAGAAATCTCCCACGCCCAAATCCGGCGACGGCGGCGACAAGAACCTCTGGGACACTGGGCTATTCGGCGAAAGCGAAGCGCCGCCGCCTGCCGCATCGGGCGGTTACACAGCCAAAGACATCGAAGTGCTGGAGGGCCTCGAGCCGGTGCGCAAGCGCCCGGGCATGTACATTGGCGGGATCGATGAACGGGCGCTGCATCATTTGTTCGCCGAGGTGTTGGACAATTCGATGGACGAGGCGGTGGCAGGCTTTGCCGATCGCATCGAAGTGGAGCTGGAGAGCGACGCCACCTTGCGCGTGACCGATAATGGCCGCGGCATGCCGGTGGATCCCCACCCAAAGTTTCCCAAGAAATCCGCGCTCGAAATCATCATGACGGTGCTGCATGCGGGCGGCAAATTTTCAGATAAGGTTTATCACACCTCCGGGGGCCTGCACGGCGTCGGGGTCAGCGTTGTCAACGCGCTATCCGACAAGGTGGAGGTCGAAGTCGCGCGCGACCGTAAACTCTATCGCCAAACCTTCTCGCGCGGGACCCCCACATCAAAGCTCATCGAAGCTGGTCCCGCCCACAATCGGCGCGGCACCACCGTGCGCTTCCATCCCGATGCGCAGATCTTTGGCGAAGGCGCAGCCTTCAAGCCGGCGCGACTTTTCCAGATGGCGCGCTCAAAGGCCTATCTGCAGCGCGGCGTGCAGATCCGCTGGAAGTGCGCGCCGCAATTGATCAAGGACGATACGCCCGCTGAGGCGGTGCTGCATTTTCCCAACGGACTTGCGGACTTTTTGGGCGAACTCACCAAATCCAAAAGGGCGGTGGTCAGCGAGCCGTTCTCCGGACGCAGTGAAAAAAGCGGCCCCCACGGCCGCGTCGAATGGGCAATCACCTGGGTCATCGACGGGTTTGGAGAGGCGGACGGTTTCCTACGCTCCTATTGCAACACCATCTACACCCCTGACGGGGGCTTCCACGAAGCCGGTTTCCGCGCCGCAATCGCCAAAGGTCTCAAGGCCTATGCTGAACTGAAAAACAACAAGAAGGCCTCGCTCATCACCCAAGACGATGTGATGAACACCGGCGCGGCCCTGGTGTCGGTGTTTATCCGCGACCCCCAATTTGAAGGGCAAACCAAAGGCCGCCTGGTGTCCACTGAAGCCGCAAAGATCGTCGAACAAGCGGTGCGCGATCCGTTTGATCATTGGCTAGCGGCCAACACCAACGAAGCCAACCGGCTGCTTGAATGGTCAATCCAGCAAGCCGAAGACCGGGTGCGCCGCAGAAAAGAGAAGGAAGTCTCCCGACAAAGCGCCACCCGCAAATTGCGCCTGCCCGGAAAGCTCGCGGATTGCTCGCGCGCCGGTGAAAATGACACCGAGATATTTTTGGTCGAAGGCGACAGCGCGGGCGGCTCCGCCAAACAAGCGCGCAATCGCGAGACCCAAGCCATCCTGCCGCTCAGGGGCAAGATCTTGAACGTCGCCTCCGCCGGCGCAGAAAAGATGAGCGGCAATCAAGAACTGGCCGATCTGGCGCTGGCGCTCGGGGTGCAGATGGGCGCCAAGTTCAAGATCGACGATCTCCGCTACGAGCGGGTGATTATCATGACCGACGCCGATGTCGACGGCGCCCACATCGCCTCGCTTCTCATCACTTTCTTCCACAAACAGATGCCAGGGCTGGTGCGCGCAGGCCGGCTTTATCTGGCGCTGCCCCCGCTCTATCGGCTGACGTCGGGCAAGGAGAGCGTCTACGCCCGCGACGACGCCCATAAGGAAGCGCTGATCCACGGCGAGTTCAAAAACCGCAAAATTGAAATCTCGCGCTTCAAGGGCTTGGGCGAAATGATGCCGTCCGACCTGAAGGACACTACCATGAACCCCGCGACGCGCACACTGGCGCGCGTGGTGCTGGACGACAGCGGCGCGCCCGCGTTTGAGATCCTGGTTGAGACGCTGATGGGCAAGAAGGCCGAGAAGCGCTTCGATTACATTCAAGAACACGCAAAGTTCGTGGAAGACGTGGACGTTTAGCTCGAGCTTCTGACATGACCGGCGGCGATCTCATCGCGCTTGTGCGCTCCTGCGATCAGCAGATCGCGACGCTGTTTGGGCAGATGATCTCCATCACTTTCGCGATGATCGCGGGCATTTACTATTTTCTGAACCGTGCGCGGTTGCCGCTCAAATTCTTCGCCTTTGCTTGCTACGGCGTCGGCATGCTGGCCTTTTTCGGCATGACGCTCCGGGAAGCCAACATCAAAGCGGTGGCGCTGGCCAGTATCGACGCGCTCGGCGAGCGCGATCCGGTGCTTGAGGGACTGCACGAACTTAGTCATTCCTGGCTCTTTCAAGACACCGCTTTTTTTCTCAACGCGGCCCATTGGGTGCTCTGGCTCAGCGTGATTTACCTTCTTTTTTTCTGGCGCAAGCCCGACCCGGCGCCCTGAACCAGCTCAGAATATTGACTTTTCGCGCAAACTCCCCCATGTGCGCGCTGTCCGTTGTGCGCGCCGGAGGGCGTGCTCGCCCTGGCTTAACGCCCGCTTCTCAATCCGGAGACGCTGGGCTGCAAGCGCCAACCGAAACGGCCCCCCGCGTTGCCCGTCACCAAACGGAGCGCTTGGGGTCCCAAGTGAGATGGAATGAATTCTGAAAATCCCGCGCTCGAAAGCGCAAACCAAACACCACAAAAAACCTTCGATGATCTAGGCCTATCGCCCGACACGCTTCGGGCGGTGAAGGATAGCGGCTACACCACGCCGACGCCGATCCAAGTAGCCGCCATTCCTGAAGTGCTGAAGGGGCGCGACGTCCTCGGCATCGCCCAGACCGGCACCGGCAAGACCGCC
>Ga0075030_100002702_pt1 | contig 16130 bp, 14 predicted proteins | sample LitLauG_LLR_2012_FD_71393 | JGI IMG/M metagenome (GOLD analysis project Ga0075030, IMG submission 71393) | Freshwater sediment microbial communities from Pennsylvania, USA - Little Laurel Run_MetaG_LLR_2012 | ecosystem: Environmental > Aquatic > Freshwater > Creek > Sediment | place: USA... | reverse complement strand
GATCAGGACAAGACGCTATTTGTTTTGGGCGCGCCGAAATCAGGGCCTGTTCCGGGAGTACGGCAGCCCTGTTTGGAGTGGAGCGACGGTCCCAACGCCGGACGGGTGCGGGCTGTTGGACCCGAAGGCCTTGTGATCGGACGCACCGCGCCCGCCGATGTCGTCCTGGCGGATACAGAGGTTTCGCGGGCGCACTGTCGAGTCGCGCCGCGCGGCGCGGACTTGTTGGTGACTGATCTTGGATCGACAAACGGCGTTTTCATCGATGGCGTTCGCATCGCGGAAACCGCGCTGATGAGCGTCGGTTCAATCCTGCAAATCGGCCGGCAGTCCTTCCGCCACGCGTGGCGCGATGCGACCGACATCCGTCAAGCGGACGAACACGCCCGCGACCTCGAAAAGGCGCGGGCCTATGTCCAGGCCTTATTGCCGCCGCCGGTCTCGGAGGGCCCGATACGCGCGGACTGGGTCTACGAGCCCAGCGCGAAACTGGGGGGCGACGCCTTCGGCTATGGACGGGTCTCGGAACACCGTTACGCCGCCTATCTCATTGACGTCTCCGGCCACGGCGCGGGCGCCGCCCTGCACGGCGTGGCGGTGATGAATGTGCTGCGGCAACGCGCCCTGCCCAATACCGACATGTCGGAGCCCGCCGAGGTCCTGGCCGCACTCAACGCCATGTTTCAAATGGATTCCCACGCGGGCCTGTATTTCACCATCTGGTACGGCGTGTACGATATCGGCCTGCGCAAGATGAAATTCGCCAGCGCCGGGCACCACCCGGGCTATCTCACGACCACCGATAGAACCGGCGCGGCCGCGCTGAGAACGCGCAACAGCGTCATCGGCGCCATGCCGGGCGTGAGCTACCGGGCGGAGATGGTCGATGTGCCGCCCGGCGCCAGGCTGTATCTGTTCAGCGACGGCGCCTTTGAGATCGTCACCGCCCATGGCGCCCAATGGGCTCTTACTGATTTCCTGCCCCTTCTCAACCAGCCGCCGCTCGAAGGGACCACCGAGTCGCGGCGGCTTTTCGAGCAGGTCCGGTCGATCTCCAGACCGGGCGGCCTTGACGATGACTTTTCAGCGCTCGTAGTAACATTCGATTAGGTCGATCCCGGCCGGGACCGACAGGGGACCCACCATGCAGTTGCGTTTTGACGAAATCGGCGAGGTCCTTCGGGTCTCCCTGCAGGGGCGGCTGGACTCCGCGGGGGTTGACGTCATCGAGACGCAATTCCAGGCCGGCGTCGTGGCCAAGGGCAAGAACACGGTGGTGGACCTGACCGAGGTCACCTTTCTCGCCTCGCTCGGCATCCGGATGATCATCGCCGCCACCCGGTCGCTGTCGTTCAAGGGCGCGAAGATCGCCCTTTTTGGCGCCATCCCGGCAGTGATGGACATCATCGACGCCGTCGCCCTGGACGATATTGTGCCGATCGCGGCGACACAGGCGGACGCCATCGCCCTCGTCACCGGATAATGGCGCCGGCCGGCCACGGTTCGGTCGGGACCGGTGTTCGATCGGCGGACGTCGTGGACGGCGTTCTTCGCCTGACGTTGAACAACACGCTGGACGCCATTGATGACGGTCGTCTTGAGATTCTGGCCTTCCTGACGCCGGCCGACTTGACCGATCGCATCATCAATCGTCTGGAAGTCGTGTTTGAGGAATTGGTCGCCAACGCCGTGCGGCATAGTTTTGGGCGCGGCGCGCCGCATACTCTGACGGTTGCCGTAAGCCTCGCGCCCGACCGCATCGCCATGGTGTTCGAGGACGATGGCGCGCCGTTTGATCCTCTGGCCGTCGCCGAACCCGAACCCTTCGGCTCGCCGGAAACCGTCAGGTTGGGCGGACTCGGCCTGCCTCTGATTCGCCGCCTGTCGAGCGAGGTGCGCTATGAGCGGCTTCGCGGCGTCGGGGGCGACAAGCGGTTCGAGCCCCGCAACCGGGTGTCGGTCGCCATCGCCCTCGAGGCGCCGCCGCAAGCGCGACCCGGCTTGACCGTATAGACATGATGACAGTCGCGCCCGCACTGGCGGCGCGCGTCCGGTTCTGCTACAGCCCGCCCCATGTCGGACATGGCGAACCAGCGGCGAATTAAGCGCCCGGCGTGACGCCGCCGGACCCTTGCCGGTCCAGCGCGCGCCGGGAACGACCCACCGTTTGCCGAGACAGTTCTGGAACCTTCGATGTCCGAAACCACCGACTCCCCCGCTCGCGACTATCGCGAAACCATCTTTCTCCCGCAGACCGTCTTCCCCATGCGGGGCGGGCTGCCGCAGCTCGAACCGCGCATTCTTGAGCAATGGGGCGACCTCTACGCGAAGGCGCGCGCGGCCCGGCAGTCCGCCGGCGCTCCGCTCTACGTCCTGCATGACGGCCCGCCCTATGCCAACGGCGCCATCCACATCGGCCATTCGCTCGACAAGATCCTGAAGGACTTCGTCGTCCGCTCGCGCCTCGCCCTGGGCTTCGACGTCGACTACGTGCCGGGCTGGGATTGCCACGGCCTGCCGATCGAGTGGAAGATCGAGGAGGAGTTCCGCGCCAAGGGCCGCCGCAAGGACGAGGTCAGCAAGGCCGAGTTCCGCGCCCGCTGCCGCGAATACGCCGCCGGCTGGATCACTGAACAGTCCCGGGAATTCCAACGCCTGGGCGTCGTCGGGGACTGGGCCCGACGATACGCCACCATGGACTATTCGTCCGAAGCGGCCATCGTCGCCGAGTTCCACAAGTTCATCGCCTCGGGCCAGGTCTATCGCGGTTCCAAACCGGTGATGTGGAGCCCGGTCGAGCGCACCGCCCTGGCCGACGCCGAGGTCGAGTACCACGACCACGTCAGCCCGACGGTCTGGGTGAAGTTTCCGGTCGCCAAGGGTCCCGCGTCCGCGCGCGACGCCCATCTGGTCATCTGGACCACCACCCCGTGGACCATTCCCGCCAACCGGGCCGTCAGCTTCAACCCGAAAATCGACTACGCCGTCTTCGAGGTCGAAGCGCTGGAGAGCGATCTGCCGTTCGAGCCCTGGGCCAAGCCCGGCGATCGGCTGATTGTCGCCGAAGCCCTGGTCGAGTCCGTCTTCGCCGCCGCCAGGATCGCGAGGTGGAAAAAGCTTGAGCACGTCGACCCCGCCGTGCTCACCTTGGCCCACCCTCTGGCGACACTCGATCAGGGCTACGGCTTTTCCGTCCCCATGCTCGCCGGCGACCACGTTACCGACGACGCGGGTACGGGCTTCGTGCACACCGCGCCGGGCCACGGCGCCGACGACTACATGGTGTGGATCGCTAACGGCCATCGCGACATCCCCGAAACCGTCGACGAGGACGGCGCCTATTTCCCGCACGTGCCGCTGTTCGGCGGACTCAAGGTGCTGGAGACCGAGGGTAAGAAATCGGGCAAGTTCGGCCCGGCCAACAGTGCTGTGGTGGAAAGTCTGATCGAAGCCGGCACGCTGCTGGCGCGCGGTCGGCTGGAGCACAGCTATCCGCATTCCTGGCGCTCCAAGGCGCCGGTGATCTTTCGCAATACGCCGCAGTGGTTCATCCACCTGGACCAGCCGATCGCGACCCCGGCGCACGGTGGCAAGACCCTGCGCGAGACGGCCCTTGCCGCCATCGACGCCACGGCCTTTTATCCGGAAATCGGCCGAAACCGCATCCGCTCCATGGTCGAGACCCGGCCGGACTGGCTGGTCAGCCGCCAGCGGGCCTGGGGCTCGCCCCTGGCCATGTTCGTCGACAAGGCGACGGGCTCTCCGCTCGTCGACGCGGCCGTCAACGCCCGCATCGTCGATCTGATCGCCAGAGAGGGCGCCGATGCCTGGTTCACCAGACCCGCCGAGGACTTCCTTGGCGCCCTTGACCCAGCGCACTACGAAAAGGTCGAGGACATCCTCGACGTCTGGTTCGACTCCGGCTCGACGCACGCCTTCACCCTCGAAGGCCGAGCCGATTCCCACTGGCCGGCCGATCTGTATTCCGAAGGTTCCGACCAGCATCGCGGCTGGTTCCAGTCCTCCCTGCTGGAGGCCTGCGGCACCCGCGGCCGCGCGCCGTACAAGGCGATCATGACCCACGGCTTCACCCTCGACGAGAAGGGGGAGAAGATGGCCAAATCGGCCGGCAACAGCGTCGAGCCGCAGGCCATCATCCGCCAGAGCGGCGCCGAGATTCTGCGCCTGTGGACGGCGCTGGTGGACTATGCCGAGGACCAGCGCATCGGTCCGACCATCCTGCAGACCACCGCCGACGCCTACCGCAAGCTGCGCAACACCGTGCGCTATCTGCTGGGGGCCCTGGACGGCTTCGCCGACGACGAACGCCTGGAGCTCGGCCTGATGCCGCCGCTGGAACGGTTTATCCTGCACCGGCTATGGGAACTCGATCGTAGCGTTCGCGAGGGTTACGGACGCTACGCCTTTGCCGATGTCGTGCGACCGATCGCCGATTTTTGTTCGAACGACCTGTCGGCGCTGTTCTTCGACATCCGGCGCGACGCCCTCTATTGCGACCGGCCCGACTCCATCCGACGCCGGGCGTGCCGCACGGTGATGGATCTGGCGTTCGAGCGTCTGACCATCTGGCTTGCGCCCTTGCTTCCCTTCACCATGGAGGAAGCCTGGAACGCGCGCTTTCCCGACGGGAGCTGCAACAGCCTGCGCATCATGCCTCCGACGCCGGAGGCCTGGCGTAACGCCGCCGAAGCCTCGCGCTGGGACAAGGTCGAGCGCGTCACGCGCGTTGTGACCGGCGCTCTTGAGGTGGAGCGGCGCGAAAAGCGGATCGGCGCAGCTCTTGAGGCCGCGCCGGCCGTGTACATCGCCGACGCGGGGCTCATCGCCGCCTTCGAAGGTCTCGACGTCGCCGAGGTCTTCCGCACCAGTCAGGCGAGCATCGTCCCCGGGACCGGCCCGGCGGGCGCCTTCCGCCTGGATGGGGCCGCGGACATCGCCGTGGAGGCGAAGCGCGCCGAAGGCCGCAAGTGCGCCCGCTCCTGGCGCGTCCTGCCGGAAGTCGGTTCCGACCCGCGCTATCCGGCGCTTTCGCTTCGGGACGCCGACGCCGTCGCCTGGTGGGACACGCAGCGCCGATGATCGCCATCCCCCGCCGCGCCTGGGCGGCCTATGCCCTGGCCCTCGTCGTGATCGTGCTCGACCAGTGGATCAAGTCCTGGATCCTGGCCGACCTTCTCCACGCGCCTGGATTGTCCCTGCCGGTCTGGGGGCCGCTACGCTTCACCCTGGTCGCCAACAATGGCGTCAGTTTCGGCTTCTTCCAAAGCCAGGCGTCCTGGACGCGCTGGGCCCTGGCGGGATTTTCCCTTGTGGTCACCGCGGCTCTCGCCGTGTGGGCGGCGCGCGCGGACAAAGCGTTTACCGCCCTCACGCTGGGCCTGATCATGGGCGGCGCGGTCGGAAATCTCATCGACCGGATCACGCATGGCGCGGTCGTCGATTTCGTGGACGTGCGAGCCTTGCACTTTCCATGGATCTTCAACCTCGCCGACAGCGCCATTTCCGTGGGCGTCGCCTTGCTCCTGGTGGAAAGCCTGTTCACGCCCGGGGTGGCCGAACGCCGCAAAGCGTGAGTTGCCGCCCGGGTTGCATATGGGCTATTCACGCCCTCGCCGGTTGCAAAAGCCGGCGACCGAGGAAGTTACGTCGATGAGAGTCAAACGCGCCGTCGCGGTTTTCACGCTTTGCGCCGCCGCCGGGCTGGCCGGCTGCCAATCGGCCGGTAAGGCCCTGGGGCTGGGCAAGGTGTCGCCCGACGAGTTCCGGGTGGTGTCCAAGCCGCCACTGATTCTGCCGCCGGACTATGCCTTGCGTCCGCCAGCGCCGGGCGAGCCGCGCCCGCAGGAACTGCAGCCGGAAAGCGCCGCCCGCCAGGCGCTGCTGGGCGATCGCGCCGCCCAGGATCGCGACGACGGCGAGAAACTCCTGGCCTCCAAGGCCGGCGCCGACCGTGCCGACCCCCTGATCCGCTATGTCGTCGATGATGAATTCGGCGCTCTCGCACACAAGGAAAAGAGCTTCGCCGACTGGGTGATGTTCTGGCGTAAGGGCAAGCCGGCCACGGAGCCTGGCGTCACCGCCGACGCCGGCGCTCTTACGCCGGCGCCGCTAGACCCAGCCACCGAGGAAAAGCGCATTGCAAACCTGACGGGCAATCAGCCGATCATCATCTCGCGCAAGTCAGAGGCTAAGCTGAAACTGCCCGGGCTCTAGCCGATCGCGCCATTGGTCTTGAAACAAGCGACCGCCCTCCCGTGATCCGGCTCCACGTCATGTCTGATCTGGCCGCGGGCGGAACAGTCGGTCTGGGGGCAGATCAGGCGCACTACCTTCTGAACGTCATGCGGCTGAGCGTAGGCGACGTCCTTCGGGTGTTCAACGGTCGTGACGGCGAATGGGCGGCGCGCGTGACATCGGCCGCCAAGCGCGGCTGCACGCTGACCGTTGAAACGCGTGAACGGGAGCAGCACGCCGGTCCCGACCTCGAACTCCTGATCGCCCAGGTCAAGCGCGCGCGCCTGGAAACCATCATTGAAAAGGCCGCGGAGATGGGCGTGAGGCGCGTGCGCCTGATACGCACAGAACGCACCAACGCCGACCGCGCCAATGTCGACCGTCTCGGCGCCATCGCCACGGAGGCCGCGGAACAGACCGGCCGATTGGACGTGCCGGAAATTCTCGGACCCGAACCCCTGGAGCGCGTCCTGGCGGACTGGAGCGCCGCCCGGCGCCTCATGTTCTGTGACGAGGCGGGCGACTCCGCCCCTGCCGTGCGCGCTTTGGCGGCCGAGACCAGCGGCGCCTGGGCGATCCTGATCGGCCCGGAAGGCGGATTTTCCCCTCTTGAGCGCGCGAAGATCCGGTCTCTGCCCGGCGCGGTTCCGGTCTCCCTGGGCCCAAGAATTCTGCGCGCGGACACGGCGGCGATCGCCGCCCTGTCGCTGTGGCAGGCCTCGCTGGGCGATTGGAAAATCTAGCATGGGGTCCAGGTTTTAGGGGCTTGAGCTTCTGGCTCCGGCGCCCCAAGTGAACCAGGATAACAGACGGGTCTACAATAAGGGTGCGGGATGGCTGAGACGGCGTGTGACGACCATCCCCTTACGATTGACGAACTGACCGCCTGGTTCGCCGCCGGCGCCAAACCGGCGGCCGATTTCCGGGTGGGCGCCGAACACGAAAAATTCGTCTTTCAGCGCGGCAGCCATGCACCGGTTCCCTATGACGGCCCGGCCGGCATCCACGCTCTCATGCGAGGCCTCATGCGCTTTGGCTGGGAACCGACCCTTGAGCATCGGGCCGACGGCGGCGAGACCCTGATCGGCCTTTCCCGCGGCATGGCCAACGTCAGCCTGGAACCCGGCGGCCAGTTCGAACTCTCCGGCGCGCCCCTGGCGACCATGCACGACATTTGCGAGGAGACCGGCCAGCATCTGGAAGAGGTGAAGACCGTGGCCGCCGATCTGGGGCTCGGTTTCCTGGGCCTCGGTTTCACCCCCTTGTGGCGGCGGGACGAGGTTCCGGTCATGCCCAAGGGGCGATACGCCATCATGCGCCGGTACATGCCCAAGGTGGGCGGTCTGGGTCTGGACATGATGTTCCGCACCTGCACGGTGCAGGCCAACCTCGATTTCGCGAGCGAAGCTGACATGGTCGCCAAGTTCCGCGTCAGCCTGGCCCTGCAGCCCATCGCCACCGCCATCTTCGCCAATTCACCGTTCACCGAGGGAAAGCCCAACGGCTTTCTGACCGCCCGCGCCAATGTGTGGACCGACACCGACCGCGACCGCACCGGCATGCTGAACTTCGTGTTCGAGGACGGCTTCGGCTATGAGACCTACGCCCGTTACGCCCTTGATGTGCCGATGTACTTCGTCAAGCGCGAAGGCCTCTACGTCGACGTCGCCGGACGATCTTTCCGTGACTTCGTGGACGGGCGCCTGCCGGAACTACCCGGCGAGCGCCCCACCATTAAGGACTGGGTCGATCACACCAGCACCATCTTCCCCGAAGTGCGGCTCAAGCAATACCTGGAGATGCGTGGCGCCGACGCCGGCTCCTGGTCGCGCCTGTGCGCCCTGCCCGCCCTTTGGGCCGGCCTGCTCTACGACCCCGCGTCCCAGGCCGCCGCCTGGGACCTGTGCAAGCATTGGACGGTCGAGGACCGAGCGGGCCTGATCCGCGACGTGCCGCGTCAGGCTCTGAGCGCCGTCGTCGCCGGCCGCACCGTGCGCGACGTGGCCCGCGACATGCTCGCCATCGCCCACCAGGGCCTGAAAACGCGCAATCGCCTCTCCGGCGGCATGGTCGACGAGACCAACTACCTCTCCGAGATCGAAGACATAGCCGAAACCGGCGTCACCGCCGCCGAACGCCTGCTGGAACTCTACCATGGCCCCTGGGCGGGCGATGCGAGCAAGGCGTTTGAGGAATTCGCGTACTGAGCGCGATTCGCCCTCTCGTACCGCTGGCTTCCAGCCGGCATCGCGCGAAGCGCGAGCAGCCCGGCGACATCGCTTCGATCCGCCGCCACCCCGCTAAACCCGCCGCCGGCCCGACTGACAGCCGTCACATCCTGTCCGCCCGCAAGCAAGGTGCGCACCAAGGGGGCGCCGATGGAGCCGGCGGCGCCAAGGACGAGGGTTGTCATGCGGGCAGCGTTACGCGGGCGGCATCGGGCTTCAAGGCGGACCATCGCTTTGCTCGCGGCGGCCTTCTCGTGCGATAATTTCAGCTGAGCTGCACCTTCACGACCGCGATGGACGGCAGGTGGTCAAGCGAAGGGATGAACATGCCCCGCCTGCGCGCGGTTTCGACGGCCGACCTCCCGGCTCTCTACGCCATCTCGCTCGCCACCGGCGCGGCGGGCGGCGACGCCACGGACCAGTACGTCGATGGCCGGATGCTCGGACACATCTATTCCGCGCCCTACGCCTTGCTCAGCCCCGAGACCGCCTTCGTAGCCGAGGACGATCTGGGCGTCGGCGGCTATGTGGTGGGCGCCCTGGATACCCACGCCTTCGAAGCACGGCTCGAACGCGAATGGTGGCCGCGCCTGCGCGCGACCTACGACTATCCGTCGGGCACGCCGCCCGCCATGCGAACGCCCGATCAGCGGCGCGCCTTCATGATCCATCATCCGCACCGCATGTCAGGCGCCATGGTCGAGGCCTTTCCCGCGCATGTGCACATGAACCTGCTGTCCCGGATGCAAAGGCGCGGAATTGGCCGGCGGTTGCTGGGGCTCTGGCTCGACACGGCGCGGGACCTCGGCTCCACGGGCGTGCACTGCGGGGTGAACGCGGCCAATCACGGGGGTCTGGCGTTCTGGCAGGCAGCGGGATTCGCGCCATACGACTCTGCGAGCGAGATATCTGGCGGAACAAAGTGGTTCGTCCGGAGGCTCGCCTTAAAATCCTGACGTTGGATGTAGGCATGGCGTCCACGCGGAACTGGCGCGCATCCTCGAATTAGCGTTCCGAAAGTCCCATTTGATCGGCCACGGCAGCCAGGCGCTTGTCACGGGTCCAAAGCCACGCTCCAGACGTCAGACGGACCGACGCCAGGAGATGGGCGTCGATGTAGCCGATACCCAGCCCGAATAGCGCGTTTCGGTCGATGAAGTGCAGGGCTTCACTATCGCTCGCCACCACGGCTGGCGGGAGCCGCCGTAGCGCGCCGATGATTTCCTCTCGCCTTGCCAGGTTTCCCAAGGCGATTTCGCCAATCACATGCGGGTGCCCGAGAATCTCGCCGGCCTGCAGCCGATCCGCGAGACCCGCGTCGCCAGATCGCAAATGGTCGATCCAGATCGACGTATCGGCCAGAATCACGCGGCGGCCGGGCGGCGTCGGGGAGTCGGCGCCAGATCAGGCTCACTCCCGCCCAAGCGAGCGAGCCGCCGGGCGCTTTCCCGTTGGATCAGCGCCCTCAACGCCTCTCGAATCAGGGCCGTTTTCTCGGTCAGACCGGTGCAGGCGCGCGCTTCGGCAAGCAGTTCATCATCGAGGGCAAGCGTCGTTCGCATGGCTATTGGTCCTTGGTATAGGCACGGATATAGGCATCAAAAGGTGTCAAAGCAAGTGCGTCATCGTGTGGAAGGCACCAGCGACGCGGTGTAGCCCAGGACGCGGACGCTTGTCCCCCCGCTTGCCCCGGCGCGCGGGCCGTGATTGTCTCGCGCCCGAATCTTGAGGTCGGCGCCTTCAAGCCAGGCCGGTTCGGGGATCGTCGCGCCGCATGAACAGTATCGTGGTCATCGTCGGGGTGATCGTCACCCTCGTCACAGGCATACCCGTGCTCATGCAGCTCCTGCGCGAGCACCCGCGCGGCCTCTTCATCCTGTTCTTCGCGGAGATGTGGGAACGGTTTTCCTACTACGGCATGCGCGGCCTGCTGGTGTTCTACCTGACCCAGCACTTCCTGTTCGAGGACAAGACGGCGGCGGGGCAATATGGTTCGTACGCCACCCTGGTCTATCTCCTGCCACTGGTGGGCGGGGTGCTGGCCGACCGCTATCTCGGCGCGCGCAAGGCGGTGGCCTTCGGCGCCCTGCTGCTGGTGGCCGGACATCTGACCATGGCCATCGAGGGACCGGCTACGCAGCAGACCCTGGTCTATCATGGCGCGCGCTACGACATTTCCGTCACCGGGCGGGGCGACGAGCGCGTCGCCAAGCTGCAGGTCGCCGGTCACGGCTATGACTTCGGCGAGACCGCCGCCGGAAGCTTTGAAATCAAGGGCCTGCCCGCGAGCGCACCCCTGCCGGCCACCCTGGCCAAGGGATCGTTCAGCCTCAACACCCACGACCGCAATCCGTTCTTCGTCAATACCCTCTATCTGGCCCTGTCCCTGATCATCATGGGCGTGGGATTCCTTAAGGCCAACATCTCCTCCATCGTCGGCCAGCTGTACCAACAGGGCGATCCGCGCCGCGATCCGGGCTTCACCCTGTTCTACTACGGGGTCAATCTGGGAGCGTTCTGGGCGGCGATCCTGTGCGGCTATCTGGGCCAGCATCTGGGCTGGAGGTACGGCTTCGGCCTGGCGGGCGTCGGCATGCTGGCCGGGTATCTGACCTTCATGTTCGGCAAGCCCCTGCTGCAGGGCAAGGGCGAGCCGCCTGATCCGGCGCGGCTCGCCAAGCCCCTGGTCGGGCCGCTCAATCTGGAGTGGCTGATCTATCTGGGCGGGGTCGCCGGCCTGGCCTTGGTCTGGCTGCTTATCCAGCACAACCAGGTTGTGGGCCTTGCGCTCCTGAGCGGCGCCCTGCTCGCCCTGGCGTACGTGGTCTACTTCATGGCGACGAAATGCACGCGGGTCGAGCGGGATCGGCTCCTGCTCGCCTTCGTGCTGATCATGGGCTCCATGGCCTTCTTCGCCCTGTTCGAACAGGCGGCGACCTCGCTCAACCTGTTCGCCGAACGCAACACGGATCTGGTGCTCACCCATGCGCCGATCGTGTTCGACGTTCTGGGCCGGCAAGTCTTTCTAGGCACGCACGACATGCTCCTGGCGTCGCCCTCGGCCCATGGCGCCCTGTGGATCGACACCGGCTTCAACGCCGCCCAGACTCAGTCCTTCAACGCCGGCTTCATCCTGATCTTCGCTCCGGTGTTCGCCGCCGTGTGGAGCGCGCTTGGCCGGCGCGGACGCGACCCCAATCCCGTCACCAAGTTCGGCCTGGGTCTGGCGCAGGTAGGCCTGGGCTTCCTGGTGATCGTCTGGAGCCAGGGCATGGCGGACGCTCACTTCCGCCTGCCTCTGCTGGTGCTGGGCTTCACCTACCTCCTGCACACCACCGGCGAGCTGTGCCTGAGCCCCGTCGGCATTTCCGAAATGACCAAGCTCGCCCCGCCGGTGCTGATCTCCACCCTGATGGCGCTGTGGTTCGTCGGCATTTCCGGCGGCCAGTTCGTGGGCGCTCAGATCGCCAAGCTGGCGGGAACCGACACCGCCGGCGGGCAGGTGCTCGATCCGGCCGGCGCCCTGCACACCTCCCTGAGGGTCTTCAGCATGATCGGCTGGAGCGGGGTGGGCATAGGCGTCGCCTTCCTCGTCCTGGCGCCCTTCATCAAGAAATGGGCCCACGGCGTGAACGACGCCGCCAACCATCCCGCCCCGACGCAATGAAGGTAACGGTCACGACGCCCCGCTTCCTGACCGGTCTCGCCGGCGTCGACGGCTGCCGCTGCGACGTCGCCGGTTTCGCGCCGCTCGATTTCCTGGAAACCGCCCGCGCCAAGCTGGACAAGATCAAACCGGTGTTCAACCTGTCCGGTGAAGCGCTGAAAGTGTATTTTGGGAGCGCCATGACCTATGGAGGCCATCAGGACTTCGATGGCGGAGCGGCGGCGACCGTGGACAGGGACACCGTGCTGGAGATGGCGCCGTGGAGCTACAGAGAGTTTGTGGCGACTGACCGGACTAGTTGAACGTCTTGCGGATCCGCAGATAGAGGCCCCGGCCGTTGTGCAGGCTGCGCGTGTCGGTCGATGACGGGGGGTCGAGCGAACCGGGCTGAGGCGACTGGAACACCCTTTGACCGGCAAATATTTCGCGTGCGTGTTCTATGCCGCGGCCCGTCAGGTTCTCAAGTTCAAATCGCACGGATAGGTCGGCCCGCGGCTTATAGTCGATGAACATAGACACATAGATCTTCTTCTTGTCGGTATCGATTTCGTTGTAGCGATAATACGTCTCCCGCCACTGGTCGTAGACATCAACGCCCCAGGTTGTCTTCAAACGCGCCAGGCCTTGAGAGAAGTGGATTTCGGCGTCCGCGGGGTGCAGGCCGGAAATCTCGCGCCGTTGCCCGGTGGTCGGGTCGGTGACGCTCGACCAACGCCACGTCGCCGCGCCCGTGATCAGGCCGCGCGGGATCAGCAGCTTGTCGGTGGGCAGAGTGAAGGAAACCGCCACTTCGCTCTTGCGGCCGCTGCCGATATTGCCCGGAGCGTCATACGTCCCCGAGGCGGCGAAGATCGGCTCCCGGTCGATCACGTCGGTCAAGGCGTAATGACGAAGCGTGACCGTGATATCGGCGGAGGTCCAAAGTTTGTGTTCGAACGCGCTCTCAAACACCCAATCCTGCTGTGGCGTCAGGTCGGGGTTCCCGGCGTGAATTTGACCGTTGATGAGAGCCGCCTGGCCGGCGGCGAAATCGTCGAAGTTGAGCTGACCCACCTCGCGTTCGACCCGCATACGGATCTGGTTGGTCCCGTTCGGCGACCAAGTGAATACAACGCGGGGTTTCGGATAGACGAATGTCCGGCGGCTGACCACGTCGCCTGACGCGGCGATCTTGGATGCTTCCACCCGCAGGCCCGCCTCCAGCGTCAGGGTCTTGGCGGCCTGCCAGGTTCCCGACACGAAGCCTTCTCCGCGGGTTTCGCTGACGCGTACGTCGGCGGCGGGCACGGTCACCGGCGTGGAATTGACGATGTAGTCCGTATCGTCTTTCAGCCAGTTGTAGTCGCCTTCAACGCCAACCCTGAATGACAGTGATCGCGCGGCGTCGATCTTCAGCGTCGTTCTAACGATGCTCTCGTCCGTGCGTTTGAATAGCTCGAATTGCTGGATGTCGCCCGGGGCGCTGTAGTCATCCGTCTGACGATATTGCCCCAGTTGTTGCAGGACGATGGTTTCGAGACTGGCCCTGCCCCCAAGCGGTCGATCATAGCGTAAGCCGATCTCGGCGGTCCTCTGACTTTGATGGTAGAGATCGGCGATGGAACCTGATCCGCCGCCTGGCGGCGTGTCGTCCTGCAACAGGCGGAATGGATAGCTCGACAGAGACAGATTGAGCCTCGCCTTCCCGCCCCAGACGGGTGTTTCGATCGCCCCGGTGAACTTGTACGCCGCCGTGTCGCCCGCGTTGTGCTCGTTGTAAACTTGACTGACTGCTCCCGACGCGTCGCGCAGCACGCGCGCGCCGTTTCCCGCGAGGTCGTCGATTCCCCGATCGAGCAGAAGTGAGCCTTCGACATGAGTATCGCCGAACGACTTCGAAGCTTCGATACGCAGCCCACGTCCCAGGCGCCCGTCGTACCAGCGTGTGCCCGAGGCCGCGATGGCAAGCTTCAGCCCGCGATCCTTGCGCAAAATGAGGTTGGCCAGCACCGTCTTGCCCTGCATGTCCACGCCGGGCGCGCCGCCGCGGATCATTTCGATGCGCAGAACCGATGCGGCCGGAATGCGCCGCAGTATCTCGTCAAGTGAGTCGTCCTTCGCCGTGGGCCGGACCCCGTCGACTAGCACATTGCCGGCCGCGCCGCCGAAGCCGCGCACGCTCGCGCCGAGTTCGAGCGTGAAGCCAGGCAAGCTTGCGATCATGTCGAACGCCGTGTTGGGCTGGTAGGTGGCGAAGTAGGCAGCCGGATAGGACGACACATCCCGCGGGCTCGCCGCAGCAATGGACGGGGGCGCGGCGGCCAGGAGTCCTGCGACGACGATCCCGATACTCAAATTCTAAACCAGACCCCGAGACCGGCGATCCAGCCCAATTCGCCGCTGTCCGCCAGAATTAATCTTCTCGCCATATTTGTATCATGTGCGCAGGCTCCGCGCCACCCCACTCACGCAGCGTCATTTCAGCCCACACGGGGTTTCGAAACCGAAACCAGGGGTGGGCCGGCCCAGAGCCTTTCCGTCTCGGATGGCAACATCTGAATCGGAAACGCTTCGATTCATATACTTTAGAGTGTGACTCGGACCAAAATCGGTTCTCACTTTTGGCAGTCACGCCCTAGGGCGGACAATCGTCAAGCAAACGTCCAGAGGGCTACACACCCGTTCCACCCACCGTGAGGCCGGTGATCTTCAGCGATGGCTGTCCCACGCCGACGGGTACGCCTTGTCCGGCCTTGCCGCATACGCCGATGCCCGGATCGAAGGCGAAGTCGTCCCCGATCATAGTCACTCGCGTGAGGGCGGACGGCCCGTCGCCGATCAGGGTTGCTCCCTTCACCGGGGCGGCGATCTTGCCGTTTTCGATCAGATAGGCTTCCGTGCACTGGAAGACGAACTTTCCGTTGGTGATATCCACCTGACCGCCGCCGAAGTTCGCGCAATAAAGTCCCCTCGCGGTCGAGGCGATCATGTCTTCGCGCTTTTCGGTCCCGTTGAGCATGCCGGTGTTCGTCATGCGTGGCATCGGGATGTGCGCGAAGGACTGCCGCCGGCCATTGCCCGTCGGCGCCAGCCCCATGAGTCTCGCGCTCTGTCGGTCATGCATATAGCCGACCAGGATTCCATCCTCGATCAGGATTGTTCGACTGGTCGGGGTTCCTTCGTCGTCGACGGACAGAGATCCGCGGCGTCCCTCGATCGCCCCGTCGTCAAACACCGTCACGCCCGGCGCGGCGACGCGCTCGCCGATCCGGCCCGAAAAGGCCGACGATCCCTTCCGGTTGAAATCTCCTTCGAGGCCATGCCCCACCGCCTCGTGCAGCAGGACGCCGTTCCAGCCGGGCCCCAGAACCACATCCATTTCCCCGGCGGGACAATCAATCGCTTCGAGGTTGACCAAGGCCTGACGCAGAGCCTCCTCGACCTCCTCGCGCCACCTCTCGGCGGTGATCCAGGCTTCGAAGCCCGCGCGACCGCCGGCGCCGGTCGAGCCGCTCTCGCGGCGACCGTTCTTTTCCACCGTGATCTGGACATTGAGGCGTACTAGTGGTCGCACATCCCGAATGAAGGCGCCGTCGGCGCGCAGAATCTCCACCACCCGGCGTTCGCCCGCCAGGGTCGCCATGACCTGCGCCACGCGCGGGTCGCGGGCGCGGGCGTAGGCGTCGATCTCCTGAAGCAGCGCGACTTTGTCGCCGAAACCCGGCGACGCCAGAGGATCGTCTTCTCCATAGAGCTTCACATTGGTGGCCCGCGGGGCTTCCGCCGCCACGCCCGCGTATCCACGCTTTGCCAGCGCCGCCGCGCTCGCGGCCCTGGCGATCGCTCCCTCGGATATCTCGCTGGCGTGCGCATAGCCGGCCGTTTCCCCGGCAACCACGCGAAGTCCGAAGCCCTCGGTGGCGTCATAGCTGGCAGATTTGAGGCGTCCGTCGTCGAATACGAAGGCTTCGCTCTCCGATCGCTCGGCAAAGATCTCGCCG
>Ga0075030_100002701_pt1 | contig 16132 bp, 8 predicted proteins | sample LitLauG_LLR_2012_FD_71393 | JGI IMG/M metagenome (GOLD analysis project Ga0075030, IMG submission 71393) | Freshwater sediment microbial communities from Pennsylvania, USA - Little Laurel Run_MetaG_LLR_2012 | ecosystem: Environmental > Aquatic > Freshwater > Creek > Sediment | place: USA... | reverse complement strand
ATGTTGAAGCATGCGATGTTTGAAAATTCCTTTGGAATCACGCCGCAGGGTCCGAGTATCGTCGCCATCGAAGGATTCAGTTCCTCGTCACCGAGGACTTGATGAATTCCACTGGAGATCACCGCCATTTTAACAGGTGCGGTGATATTGGTGTCACCAATTGCCTGCGCGATCTGCATCAGGCTGAAAAAGCCGGCGTCCTGTGCGATTTCGCTCGATGAAGGTTCGGCGGCGCTGTCGAGACACCCGAGGTGGAGAATATGAATGCCGGTCCACTGCGCGTCTTTGATTCCCCGGAAAAGTTCAAGGTAATCTTCGCGGCGGCGCGGATCGATTTCAATCGAACCATCGGCTCGGTGCTTGTAGCTCCCGCCAAAACGGACGAATTTTATGGTATGGCCACGTTGAGTCTGAAGTTCGCAGAATCCATGATCACTCCCGTGGCGGTCCGAAAAAATGAGCCAAAGCACACCAGTATGTTGAGCGCTGGCGGTGTTGCCAGCGACGGGAGCGGTCCGTTCCCACGATGGCACATGGAACCAGCGATCCATTTCGAGCGGCGCGAATTCCGGGACGACGGTTTGCGATTCGCTTGGAGCCGAGCCATTGCTGGGACCGAGCCAGTAAATCTTTCGCTCAAACGGATACGTTGGGAGCGGAATTCTGCGTCGCTGGGCCCCGGTGTGCAGGGCCTCCCAGCGGACTTCCAAACCGGCGAGCCAGAGCCGCCCGGTGGCCGCGAGGAACATTTCCGTGTCCGGCTGATTTTCATAATGATGTCGCAGACTGGAAATTGCGAGCACGTTAGCGCCCGCCGGTTTTGCCGGATGTTGCTGGGCGAGAACGCTGAGGGTCCGCCCCGGTCCGGCCTCGAGCAGGATCGGGTCTGCCGTCTGCCAGAGCGTTTGCAGCGCATCGTGAAAGCGCGCGGTGTGATTCGCATGGCGTGCCCAGTACTCCGGATCAGTGGCGTCGCCGTCGGTGATCCAACGCCCGGTGATATTCGAAATGAAAGGAATGGCCGGCTTGTTGAGCCGCACTTTGCGCATCTCATCGGCAAAGGCGGGCACGATGGAATCGATCAGACGCGAGTGGAACGCGTGCGTGTTTTGCACAGGCCGGTGCATTACGCCGCGGATCGTGAGCACTCTTGCAAGTTCTTCAATCATCGTTGTCGGGCCAGCGACGACGCTCAGATTTGGGCCGTTGATCAGCGCAAGCGACAGGCCATCCGGGAGCAGCGGTTGGAGTTCGGATTCCGGCAATGTCACTGCGAGCATTTTTGCGGGCGGAAGTTGGGCTACGAGCCGAGTGCGTCGAACGATCAGCCGCAGCGCATCTTCGAGTGAAAACACGCCTGCAAGGCAGGCCGCCACGTACTCGCCCATGCTGTGTCCGACGATGGCCTGCGGGACGATGCCGAAATCGATCCATTGCCGTGCGAGCGCGTATTCAACGCTGAAAAGCGCGGGCTGCAATTGGGTGATTTCGTTGAGTCGCTGTGTGTCCTCATCCTCGGGTGGCTGCGTGTTGCCCGCGAGCATTTTTTTCAAGTCAATGCCCGCGGTTGCGGACAATTTCTGCAAGCCGTGAGTTTTGGGATAAAGGATGTCGCGGATGTCGAGACCGAGGTGCGGTCGCAGAATTTGCGCGCAGCGATCCACTTCGCGGCGGAAGACGGGAAAGTTTGCATAAAGCCCGCGCCCCATGCCGACATAGTGATCGCCGACACCGGGCAGCAACAGCACGACCGGGCGCCTTGTTCCTTCGTCCGCACGGGCGATGGAAAGACGCGCGGGTTCCGCAGCGAGCGCCGCGACGGCTGCTGCGCGATCCGCCGCGACGACGAAACGCCTGTGCGGCATCGCGCGGCGACCGTTCTGCAAAGTAAATGCCGCGTCGTCCAGATTGGCGGACGTGTCACTTTCAAAAAAATCGCGCAATCTTTCCGCGGATGCGGCAAGCGCAGTTTCGGTCCGGGCAGAGAGGACAAACAGGTTCGGTCTGTGCGATTCGACTGCGGGTGCGACGGGTGGCGCTTCTTCGAGGACGACGTGGGCATTCGTTCCGCCCATGCCGGTGGACATGATGCCCGCGCGACGCGGGCCGTTTGCGGTCGGCCACGGAGTGAGCCACGTGTTCACGAAGAACGGCGTCGCTGCGAAATCAATTTCCGGATTAGGCTGCGAAAAATGGAGGCTCGCCGGAATCTTTTGGTGCTGCAGCGCGAGAATGGTCTTGATCAATCCGGCCATGCCCGCCGCGGCGTCGAGATGCCCTACGTTTGTTTTTACTGAGCCGATTGCGCAGAAGCCCGAGCGTTGTGTCGAAGCACGGAAGGCTTTGGTCAGCGCCCGCACTTCGATGGGATCGCCAACTGGCGTGCCGGAACCGTGAGTCTCGATGTAGCTGATGCTTTCCGCGTCCACACCGGCATTCGCCAGCGCTTCAATCACCGCATCGGCCTGGCTGTTGACGCTCGGAGCCGTGTAACCGGCCTTTTCCGCGCCGTCGTTGTTGATGGCCGAGCCTTTGATGATCGCGCGAATCGTGTCGCCATTGGCGACGGCATCGCGAAGCCGCTTCATCACCACCACGCCGCCACCGCTGCCGAAGACCGTGCCGTTTGCATTTGCATCGAATGCCCTCACATGCCCATCGGGCGAGGACACACCGCCTGGATCGGAAAAATATCCCGCACGATGGGGGACGCGGACCGAAACGGCGCCTGCGAGCACGATGTCGCTTTCTTCGCTGAGCAGGCTTTGCCGCGCGAGATGCACGGCGACGAGTGAGGTGGAGCATGCAGTTTGGACGCTGATGCTCGGGCCCTTGAGATCGAACTTGTACGAGATGCGTGTGCTGAGAAAATCCTTGTCGTTGAAAATGAGTGTAGGGATGTAGTCCTCGGCCAAATTACGGTTCAGCCCGGCGTGCATGAAATAGGTGTTCATCGCAGCTCCAGCGAAGACTCCAACTCGTGCATGAGAACGCGTCGTGTCGCAGCCGGCATCCTCCAGCGCCTCTTGCGCGAGTTCCAGCAGGATGCGGTGCTGCGGGTCCATCGTCCGCGTTTCATTCGGTGTGAATCCGAAAAACGCCGCGTCAAATGCGCCGGGTTCGTCGAGGGTTGGGGCGGCTTTGACGTAGTTCGGCGCTGCGAGATGCGAATGCGGCACGCCGGATTTCAGGATGTCCTCATCGGAAAGCTGCGTGATGGATTCGACGCCAGCCGCGAGGTTGCGCCAGAATTCCTCCGCGTTTCGCGCGCCGGGGAAGCGGCAGGCGAGTCCGACAATGGCGATGTCCAGGCTGTCTTCCATCACTGTATTCCTCTGCTGGAATTCTTTGGCGCGTTTATTTTTTTCACAAGTTCGGGTTCTGGCAGCGCATTGTGGTTCGCCTTGCCGGTCGCAGTCAGCGGGATTTCCGTGATGCGTTCAAAATGGCTCGGAACCATGTAGTCCGGCAGTCGCCGTTTGAGGTGGGCTTTCAGACCGGTAAAATCGAGTGTCGTCCGCTCGACGAGATACGCGATGATGAGGACGACGCTCTCCGAATATCGCTTCACATTGACGACGCAATCGGCCACGCCGGGAAATTCGCGGATCGTGTTTTCGATTTCGCCAAGCTCAATCCGCAGTCCGCGAATTTTCACCTGATGATCTTCGCGCCCAAGATACTCGACATTTCCGTCTGGCAGCCAGCGCGCGATGTCGCCGGTGCGATAAATGCGTTCGCCCGGATGCAATGGGTTGTCGGTGAATTTCTCGGCGGTCATTGCGGGATTGTTGAGATAGCCGCGCGCGAGCCCGACGCCTGCGATGCACAATTCACCGGGTTCGCCGATCGGTGCGGCACGCCCGTCCTTGATGACGTGGAGCCGCGTATTGTAAATCGGCCGTCCAATCGGAATCCGGTCGAATTCATTTTGCGTCGGGCAATCGAACCATGTGACATCCACGGTCGTTTCGGTTGGTCCGTAAAGGTTCGTCAATTTCGCTCCGGATTTGCTGCCGAGCAGATCATTGAATTTTCGCACGTGCGCGGGCATCAGCGCCTCGCCGCTCGCGAAAACGCGGCGAAGCGATGCAGTGCCTGTGAGTGTCGCATCGTCGCGCCCATCGAGATATTCGAGGAAGACATTCAGCATCGAAGGCACGAAATGCAGAACGGTCACGTGTTGGCGCCGAATCGTCTCGATCAGCACCAGTGGGATTTTCTCCCCGCCGGGGCTGAGGAAGCAAAGTTTCGCACCGGTCATCGCCCACCAAAGAAGCTCCCATACGGACACGTCGAAATAGTACGGCGTCTTTTGAAGCAACATATCGTCCGGGCCGATGGGATAGGCGGACTGCATCCAGTGGAGGCGGTTAACCACCGAGCGGTGCTCGACCATCACGCCCTTCGGTCGTCCCGTGGAGCCGGACGTGTAAATGACATACGCGAGATTCTCGGTTTCGGCTGTCTCGTGGGGATTTGCCTCCGATCCCGCATAGGTCTCCGGGCTTTCGAGGTTGATCATTTTTCCGTCGAACGAAACGAGCGGCGCAGTTTTATGCTGCACGAGGAGAACGCGGACGCCCGCGTCCTGCAGCATGTAACGGGTGCGGTCCTGTGGATTGTCCGGTGCGATGGGGAGGTAGGCTCCGCCCGCCTTGAGAATGCCGAGCATGCCGATTATCATGGAAAAGGATCGCTCAACGATCATGCCGACAATGCTGCCGGGTCCGATACCGGACGCGCGGAGAAGATGGGCGACTTGATTCGCTTTCGCGTTGAGCTGCGCATAGGTTAACGACAGTGTGCCGAAAGTCTTGTCGTGCTCGCAGATGACCGCGGTGAGCGATCCATTCCGGGCGACTTGCACTTCGAACAGTCCGTGAAGCGTGAGGTGATCGGGAAATGCGTGGTCGGTCTCATTGAACCGGGCGATCCGATCCTGATCGGTTTCTTCCACTGAAATATTCTGTGTCTCTTGCATGGGCGTGCGAGGAGGGACGGATTCAGTTTGCCTGTTTCGGCGCCGCTTGCACGAAAGTGCGGCCAAGCAGTTCCTCGTGGATTTGCGTGGTGCCTTCGAGGATTTCGAGCAGTTTCGCGTCGCGATAATAGCGGGCAACGGGTGCATCCTCGTGGCAGCCCGCCGCACCCCAGATTTGCACCGCGTCATCTGCGGCGCGAACTGCGGCCCGCGAGCAAAAATATTTTGCCATCAGCGTCTTCGTGAAAGCCTCGGGAAGACGCTCCTCGGTCGCGCGGCACGCGGCGAGACAGAGCAGCGCTGCGGCGTGCAAGTCGGTGCCCATGCGCGCGAGCATTGAGTGGATCATCCCGAGGTCACCGACAGTGCCGGTCCGGAGTTTGCGTGCAGTGGCACGCGCAGTGGATTCTTCAAGGCATCCGCGCAGCAATCCCAGTGCGGAGCACGCGGTGCTGATGCGTCCGTATTGCAGGCCAACAGGGACGATGTAGTTCAGCGCCACGCCGGGTTTCCCGAGGACGTCGTCGTCGGGAATTGCGACGTCTGTGAATGTGATGCGCGCAATGCCGGCGGTGCGATAGCCAAGCATCCCGCTGATCGGTTTAACTTGCACACCCAAGGATTCGCGCGGAACGAGACAGGCGAGAGGCTGCGAGCCTGTGTAGCCGATGACGAGAAAAAGGTCCGCAGTCTGCCCGTATGAAATCCAGGTCTTCGTTCCGTTCAGCCGGTACGCGCCCGCACCGGCTTCCGTGAATCGCGTCTGGAGCGAATGGAGATCGCTGCCGCTGTCGGGTTCGGTCAGCGCGAAGGCCCCGATGATTTCTCCGCGTGCGAGCCGTGGCAGCCAGCGGGATTTTTGTTCCTTGCTGCCCCATTTGAGCAGCGACATGGAAACCATCGCCTGCACGGTGAGCAGATCAGTCAGTGCGACGCTTGCGCGTCCAAAGGCTTCGTTGAGCAGGCCGAATGTGACTGTGTCCCAGTCTTTGCCGTCGAATTCAAGCGGAAGCGTGCTGCCTAGATAGCCAGCGTTTGCGATGAGCCTCACGGTGGCCTCGGGAATTTTTTCCGTGCGATCCCACTCCGCGGCAAACGGCGCAACGTGGCGCGCGACGAATTCGCGGAACTCGCGCTGGCGTGACTGCTGGGCCTCAGTGAGAAAGCTGTGCATCGCGTTGCGTCAGGCTGCGGCGGGCTGTGTCTTTTTGCGGAGGACAAAGCCCGCGGAGGCCTCGATGGATTTGAAATTTGCGATGTCGAGATCCTCTGTGCCCACCTCGATGCCGAATGTCCTTTCGATGAAGGTCATCAACTGCACTGCGAAGAGCGAATTCACGATGCCGCTTTCGAAAAGGTTGTCGTCGTCCATGAGGTCTGGGACGTGAATGGAGGCGAGAATGAATGTGCGGATTTTTTCGCGGATCGCTTTTTTGTCGGTGGAGTTCATATTTGAAGTCTAGGCTTCCGGGTAGGTGTGAAAGCCGCGTCCGGTTTTCCGTCCGAGGTGGCCGGCTTCCACGAGCTTTCGCAGCAGCGGGCAGCAGCGGTACTTGGGATCGTGGAAGCTCTCGTAGAGCACGTCCAGCGAGTTGGCCACGGTATCGAGCCCGATGAGATCAGCGGTTTCGAGAGGCCCCATTTTGTGCCCGAAACACTGTTTGAAAATCTGATCGATATTCTCCGCCGTGGAGACCTGATCCTGTAGCACGAAGGCGGCCTCGTTTATAAAGACATGCGAGATGCGGTTCGAGACAAAACCCGGCAAATCCCCGACGATGATCGCCTGCTTGTGCAAGTGTTCGAGGAGCACCTGCAACTGTGCGACGGTGGCGTCGGACGTGTGGAATCCGCGGATAACTTCTACGGTGGGCTTGAGGTGGACAGGGTTCATCAAGTGCATGCCGATGACCTGCGCGGCGCGCCGAGTAACGGCGGCGATGCGCGTGATCGACAGGCACGAGGTGTTGGCTCCAAAGCAGACGCCGGGCGGTATGGACGCATCGAGTTGCTCATAGATCGGGCGTTTGATCTCCCAGCGCTCGGGAACATTCTCGATGATCATTTCGCAGGCGGTAAGATTCCTGAGGTCGCGGGAAAAAGTAATCCGCCGCAGCGCGTCCTCGCGCGTGACGCGCGGCAGCGTCTTCGAGAACATCGGGGCGAAACGGATGTTTTTGAGGATTTCGGTTTCCGCCTTGCTCAGTGCAGCATCCGAGATGTCCACGACGACTGCATTCAGCCCGTGCAGGACTAGGTCGGTGACCACGCCGATCCCGATGGTTCCTGCGCCGATGACTCCTATGGTTGAGAATCTCATGTCATCCGCCCCTCCGCTTCATAAGGTTGTTCCGTCTCTGCCGTCCGCGCGATTCAGCACTTGCGGAAGCCGCGTGTGAATTTTCTCCGGCACCCGCAGCGCCGTCGAGTTTTGCGGCAAGCAGCTTGATGGTCGGACACTCGAAAAAAGTGATGATTGAAACGTTTTCTTTCAGTTCCCTGCGGATCATCGCGATGACCACCATGGCCTTGAGCGAGGTGCCACCAGCATCGAAAAAATTCTCGTTGCTTCCGATGTGAGATCGGCCAAGCACCTTTTTCCAGATTGTCGTGAGCGAACGCTCAATTGCGCTCGCATCTTCCATCATTTCCGGGCCAGCCTGATCCGTCGTCGCCTGCGCTTGCAGGCGGGAGGATTCCATCGCGGCAACGAGGTTTTGGATGGTGGTGTATTCGTCGCCGAGTCGTTGCATCGCCTCGGAAATATTTGCGCGGGAAAACCTGCCGCAAATGGCCGTGCTGCTTTTCATTTCTGCGGATTCCCTGTCACATGTCCGCGTCGTTCGTTCCTCCGGATCGTAGCGCAATGCCGCCAGTGCCGCCGCGGGCAGTTCGAGCACAAAGTCGGAATTCTCCGGCGCAGACCCGAGCCGTGAGATGAATTCCCTTGCCGGCTCATTCCGATCTGTGCGGCGGTAAGGCAGTTCAATGAGTGATTTTCCGTTCCGTTGCGCGCGGTCCGCAAGTTCCGCGACCATGCGGTGCTCGATGCCTTTTCCGAGTGCACGGCAACTCAGCAGCAGCGTGTCCACGGTGCAGCGATCCGCAGTGGTCGTGTATAGGATGACGCCGACGAGACCATAGTCGCCGAAGCGATCTCTGACCGAAGTCACGAGGCACTTCGCGCCGGATTTCAGCAAATCTCGGATTTCGGCTTCGGAGCGGCGAATCGAGGTGAGGTTAAATTGGTTTGTCCGCAGCGACAGGTGTGAGACGCGCGCGAGTTGATCGTCCGTTGCCTCGGTCGTGTCGGTGTGCAATTGCAGGCCGTCGAGAAAGTCGCGCAGCGTGAGTGCGGTGCTGCGCAGTTCCTCGCGTTCCGAGTTGGCCCGGTACCATTGGCTCCGCTCGCGATCTTCGCGGGTTCCGGTTGCGCGATCGAGTATCCATAGGCTGTCAAGGAAGGCTGGAATCCTTTCGCTCTGCTGCGGAAGTTGCAGGACGATCACTTCGGGGCAACCGGCGCGCACTGCGGCACACTCGATCGGATTGTCATCGAGGAACACAAAACTGTCGAGGCCCAGATTGAATTGCGCGGCAAGTGCGCGAAGGTTGTCAGGCTTTGGCTCCCAATTGATCCGCCAGCCGGCGAGATGTTCGCAGCGGAGCAGCATGTCGGCATGTTGATCGAAGACGGCGAGCACATCGGCCTCGCGATTCTTGCTGCACAGCGCTAGCAGGACGCCTGCATGCATCTGCGCGATCATGAATTCCTGCATGCGGCGGAAGCCGGGTGTTATGTTGATGCCAGTGGGGCCGTCTTCGCCGCAGAACCCCTGCCAGAGCGTGTTGTCGCAATCGAGCACGATGACTTTCAGCGGTGGAGTGCCGATGTTGAAAACGGCCCGGAACAGCGCGGTGCCAATCGCGGCGTAGCCTTCCAGTGTGAACGGCATGTGCCCGAGTCGGTGGCTGTGCGGATCGTGGAATTCTCGCACTGGATAACGCGAGAGAATCTCAAGCGAACCAATAGAGCGGATCTGCGGATGGCGGGCAGCGCTCGCGAGCACTTGTTGTTCGGCTCCGTTGAGTGCGGCATCGGCAGCGCATGGTGAGCGCGGAGCAATGGCAAGGACTAATGGGGTGTGGGTGGATGCGGCGAATGTGTCGAGTGCAGTGCAAAATTCACTGACCTTTCGTTGCAATCCATTTGCGGTATCATGGGCCGCGGGCGTTGTAGATACGCGGCGTGTGGCGTATATGTTAAAAAGGCCGGAATGTTCGAGCAGCTTTTCCTCGACTACGGTGCAGTGGAAGCCGCGGTGAGTCAGTTGTTCCCCGATGGACTGCACGGCTGAGCGGGTGCGGTCGTGGACTTCGATCACGATTTGTTCGATCAGCGGCCAGTGGGCTTTCTCGATGCCGCGGAGAATCCCGAGTTCGCTTTTTTCCGCGTCAATTTTCAGCAGGTGAATCCGAGCGATGCCGTTCTCACGGATGATGTCGGAGACAGACACAAGCGGGCATTCGATGGCCTCACTGTGCAGGCGGTCGGCGGTCAGATCTTCTATGTCTGCGCCGTGTGCGACGTCGGGGAGTTCGTGCTGCAAGACATTGCGGACGACGGCCTGGACGGCGGCGCGATCCTCGTGCTCGTCCGGGTGAAAGCCGGAGAACACCGATGAGTGTTTGTAAAAAGTGAACCGTGCGTTGCCTTTCGTTTCGGCGACGCCGCAGTTGAACGTGCGCACACGGGCGGGATCGCCGTAGGCCGCGCAGTTTGCCTGCAAAAGATCAAACACACGCGGCGACGGCTCGAATGCGTAGATCGCCGGATTCTTGCAGCGGCTCATCACGAAGAGCGAAAACAGCCCGATGTTGGCGCCGATATCCACGACGGTGTTGCCGTCTTCGAGGCGGATGCCGTGGCGGAGGTAGGATTCGTCGCCGAAGATTTCCTGCCAGACGTAGTCGGTCTCGTAGCGGTTGAGGTGGACGATCTCGATTCCGTCTGGAAGTGTGTGGCGCGCCCTGTTGCCGAAGCATGCGGCAGCGCGTGACGGATCGATGAAAAGAGGCGCGCGGGGATCCGAGTGCAACCAATCTTCCAGGCCGAGGACGATCAGGTTGATGCCGCCGCGATTGCCGCCGAAGACGGACGCCGGATCGAGCAACTGCTGGAACACCTGGTTGTACGGCGCAAAATCAATCCGCACCTCGCGTCCGAAATGCGCACCCCAAAATCGCAACGAATCTTCAAGCGGCTCGGCAGTGAATGTCGAGGCAAGGCAGAGTCGGGTTTCTTCCCTCGAATCGGATTCGGCGAGCACTGGCCGCTCGACGAAGGCAAACGTCACGCCGGAAAAATCACAAAGGCACGTTCCGTCATCGGTGAAAATCTGCACGGAGCCGACGAACCCCGCATCGTTGGTCTCCGCGGAATCCGTGCGCGATGCCAGGGCCCACGTTGGTCGCGAATCACCCGGCGCACACACGGTAAGGTGCTCGATGGACTTGAGGATGAATGTGCGACCGCTATTGAGTGTGAATGCGGACAGGAGTTGCGATGCTGCGTCGAGGAGCGGCGGGGATGGATAACTGTCGTTTTCCATCCCCGCCGCTGAATGCGCGAGGCGTCCCGCGATCTGAGTTTCGGATCCCCAGATGCCCACGAGTATTTGAAAATGCGGGCCGTATTGGTTTCCGTTTTCACGCAGTTGGCCATAAAAATCCTCAGCACTTCCGAGCGGGACCGAATGCGCGAAGAATTCGTCGGCGCTGAATCGGGATGCAGCATTGGCGGTGGCAGGTGTCACTGGATCGAGATCCACCTGAAGCCGGGCGTATGGCTGTGCGGTGGGAGAATTGCGGACAAAATCGCCCGTTGCCTCGAACCATTCATAGGTGACGCGAGCGTTCTCGCGTTTTCCGATCCGCACGGTAAGCGTGATACAGTGGTCGGACAGGAGCACAGGCTTCTCAAATTCGATGTGCCGCAAACTCGCGGCTTCGTGCTGAAAAAGATCCCGGTGAATTTTCCTGACGAGCGCGATGTGAAAGGCTCCCGGCAGCACCGCCATGTCGTGAAAGCCATGTTCGGCGAGACAGGGGAGGGAGTGCAGTCCGACGTGGAACTCGGCGAACCACGGTGCCGCATTGGAGATCGGCTCCGCGACCGGCAGCCATTGCACAGTCTTGTGATCGGCCTGCACGCTCATGGCTTGTGATTCGAGATGCTGTCTGCGTTCGGCACGGTCCGGGTCATTTGCTTGAGACTAGCCACCCGTGTGCCAGACGGTTGCGAAGTTTTCCCGCCGGGAGCCGCGGGCGCGGCTTCCGGCTTTCCGAATCACCATTTGGGCTGGATGGTTTCAGAAGCATCGAATTCATTTGCCTCGGCTGAAGTCGGGCGTGAATCCTGCGATGCACCGACCGACATGGAGCCTGAGAGCGAACGTATGATTTCTGCAAAACTAACTGGTGTCCTGCAATCAGCAATGCCGATGCCATGCGGTTGAAAGGCTACACCGTCGGCGGTTTCGACCGTGGCGCACCGCGCTGGAAGGAGGCATTGTGGGTGCTTGTGAAGTGCATCTTCTTCCTGAATCCATTTCCGTGGCCGTCAGTTCTGCGGGTCGCGCTTCTGCGGATGTTTGGCGCCCGTATCGGGCGCAGAGTGGTGATTCGTGCGAATGTGAATGTCAGCTATCCGTGGAGGCTCACGCTCGGCGACGAGGTGTGGCTCGGAGAGGACGTGATGATTCTGAGCCTCGCGCCGGTGGTGATCGAATCGAGTGTGTGTGTGTCGCAGCGGGCATTTCTCTGCACGGGCTCACATGATTTTCGCTCGGAAAAATTCACTCTGGTGACAAAGCCGATCACCGTACGCGACGGCTCATGGATCGCGGCGCAGGCGTTCGTTGCGCCAGGCGTGGAAATCGGCGGGGACAGCATGGTCTGTGCGGGAAGCGTGGTGACGGACAATGTGCCCCCGCGATCCATCGTGCGCGGGAATCCTGCGCAGGTCGTGAAGCAGCTTGCGTGATGCGGATACTTTTCCTGAATCAGTATTTCCCTCCCGACCCGGCGCCGACGGGCATCCTGTTCCGCGAAGTCGCGGACGAGTTTTTGCAACTCGGGCACGATGTGGATTTTGTGAACGCCGGGCAGGATTATCGGGGAGCGCAGAACGGCGGAGGCCGGATGAAGCGGGAACTCAGCGCACTCTGGCGGATGTTGCGCGAGGGCCGTGCGCGTCCGCGTGCGGACGTCGTTGTGTCGGGCAGTTCTCCGCCATGCCTCGGCGTCGTGGCGGATCGCGTCGCGCGCAAACACCGCGCGGCACACATTCACTGGGCGATGGACATGTATCCGGAGCTTGCGGTCGAACTTGGTGAAATCGGTCGCACCTCGTTCGTCGCGCGAGTCACTGGCTGGGCGATGCGCGGTGTTTACCGTCGTGCAAAGGCGGTCGTGGCGCTCGATCACGACATGGCGGCGCGGTTTCGCGCGCAGCGGCTTGATCCAGTTTGCATCCGCCCGTGGGTCTTGAGGCAGACGCGCGCCGTTGCAATGCATGAGCCGGAAGCCCCGTGGACGTGGATTTATTCCGGCAACCTCGGGCGCGCGCACGAATGGGAAACGCTGCTCGCGGCACAGGCGCTGCTGGAGCGGCGCGGCACTAATGTGCGGCTGCTTTTCCAAGGCGGTGGCCCGTCGTGGAAGGCGGCGCAGGCGCAGGCCTCGGCGCTTGGGTTGCGGCGTTGCGATTGGCAGGGCTACGTCGAGGCGGAAGAATTGCCCGCCTCGCTCCTGCGCAGCGAAGTGCTCGTTGCGACACAGCTTCCCGCCGTGCGCGGCCTGCTGTGGCCGAGCAAGCTCGCGCTCATGCTCACGATACTGCGCCCGCTCCTTTTCGTCGGTCCGCCGGATGGCGCGATTGCTGCGGAACTGCGCGCTCTCCCGCACGCGGGCGTGTTTGCGCCGGGCGATGCGGAGGGTGTCGCGCGATGGATTGCCGGCCAGCGTGCAAGCCGTGCGGTGATTCCGCCGGGTTCAGTCTCCAGCGCGGAGGAGCAGCGTGGCACGGCGCTTGCGGCGTGGTGTGGGCTGCTCCAGCGAATTGGGGGAGGGCGTTGATATTTTTTATTCGCCGTGCGCGCTTCCTGCGTATGCTTGCGCCTAACAACAGCGAAGCACGGCATGATGAGCGCCGCACCTCGCAAAAATCATGGCAAATCTGATGCGAATGATTCAGTCGAACAACGGGCGGGCCTGCATGGTGCGGGCGTTTCGCCAATGCCGCCGGTCTGCCGCGTAGCATCCGCCTGACGGATTCCGTATGACGAAGGTTTTTTTCTTCCTGGCTTTCGGATTTCTCATTTCGGTGATTCTCACGCCGTGGATGATCCGCATGGCGCACGGCGGTGTCGGGCTGGATGTGCCGGACGAGGGACGCAAACGGCAGGAGACGCCGATTCCGCGCATCGGCGGCATTCCGCTGATGTTCAGCCTCGTGCTCGGCTCAATGGTGATTCTCTGGATGCAGCCGCTGCGATCCTTCGAGTGGTTTCCGATTTTGATCGGTCTGTCGCTGATGTTCGGACTCGGCCTGTGGGACGACATCAAGCCGCTCGGTGCCAAGAAAAAGCTCGTGGGACAGATTGCGATTGCGAGCATTGTCACCTCGCTTGGCCTGGGCATCGAAAAATTCTCGCTGCCAAACTACGGCACGATTGAACTGGGCGGCTGGAGCGCGCTGGTGACAATCATCTGGCTGATCGCGATTCCAAACGTCGTGAACCTGATTGACGGATTTGACGGACTGGCCGGCGGGCTGGGCCTGTTCATGTCGGTGACTCTGGGGTTGGTCGGTTACGTTTCGGAGCACCTCGGCCTCGCATGGTTTGCCTTCACTCTCGCCGGTGCGCTCATGGGTTTTCTGATTTTCAATTTCCCGCCGGCGCGCATCTACCTTGGTGACGGCGGTGCTTACCTCATTGGCTTCACCATCGCGGCACTGTCGGTTTCCAGCTCGCACAAAGGCTCTGTCGCCGCGGCGCTTCTCGTGACGGTAGTCGGGCTGGGTCTGCCGATTTTGGACACCACGTTCGCCCTTGCGCGGCGGGCGTTGCGCGGATTCCCGCTGTTTCATGCGGATGGTGAGCACGTCCACCACCGGCTGGAGCGGATGGGCATTTCCAAAAGGCGAATTCTTTTCGGCCTCTACGGCATTTGCGTGATCCTGTCGCTGATTGGGCTGACGATTTTCTGGAACAAGGGCGGCACGCTGCCCATCGCCATCGGGCTGGGCATGTTTTTTCTCATGGTGCTCGGGGTCGTGCGGCACTTCCTGCGGGTGCGGAGCTGGCAGGATGCGCACCAGCAGATGAAGCGTGTGCTCAGCCGCCGGCAGGCGGTGCAATACACGCTGTTGCAGGCCAAGCTGCTCACGCTCGAAGTGGACCGCTGCGGCTCGGTGCAGGAATTCCTGCGCATCCTGGATCAGACCATGCGGCGCGTCGGCTTCGTCGAGAGAAATGAAACGGAGAACCAGATCGTCATTCAGCTCCGGCAGAATGGCGCAAAGCCGCTGGTGCTCCACGCATCGCTGGACGAAGGCACCGTTCCGGAGTGGCAGCGCATCGCCGAATGTTTCCGGCCCGCCTACACAAAGGCGCTCGCCAAGTGGGGAAGCGAGATGAGGAGATAGCGGAATGCTTCCGAGCCCCCCGAACAGCCGCCGTGCAAAGCCGCCGGTCCGCAGCTTGCGCGTGACTGCCGCGCTGGTCGCGTTTGGGCTGATGGTGGTGCTGGGGCCACTGGCATTTGGCGCGGTCGATCGCGTCGTGCAGACGGCGTTCGTATTCGTGATGGCCGCCGGGATTTTCCTCCAGCCGCCCGCGCTGCTGCCGCTGGGAAGGCGTGGCAATGCGCTGGCCATCGCGCTCATCGGAATCCTCGTCTTGAAGGAATTCCTGCCCTGGCAGTGGTTCGGCCGGTCGCTCTGGCGTACCGAGGCGCAGGCGGTGTCCGGCTTGGAAATCGCCGGCACGCACCACCCCGAGCCGGCACTGGCGCTCGATGCACTGCTCACCGCGCTTCTTGCCCTCGTGTGGCTGCAATGGGTGCGCACGATGGCCGCGCGGCGGGAGATGCGCGTGCCGATGGCGTGGATTCTTTTCGGCGCGGGCATCGCGCTTGCGGCAGTCTGTTTCCTGATGTCCCCGAAAGGCCAGCAGTCAGGCTTCATCTACGGGCTGCGCTACACTCCCGGCTGGACGGGGTGGGGACCCTTCCCAAACCGCAACCACACTGCGTCGCTGCTGGCGATGTCGGCGATGATGGGCCTCGGCTGCACGGTGTGGTCCGGCGCGCGCGGCCGCAACCGCCTGGCGGTGCTCGCGACGGTTGCGGTGCTTGTCATCCTCGTCGCGCTGCTGGTGGGCAAATCGCGCGGCGGCCTCGTCGCGCTGGCCGCGGGCCTCGCGGTGTTCGGGGGGATGATGCTCTGGCGGCACCGGAACAAGAGGACGCTTGCGGTCGTGATTGGCGGCGTGGCGCTGATGGCTGTGATCACGGTGATTTTCGGCGGCCAGGTGATGGAGAGATTCGCCTCTGACGATGGAAAGCACGTCGCGAATCAACTGCGGAAGGACATCTGGGGCAACGCCATCACCATGTGGCGCGACGCCCCGCTGTTCGGGCATGGCATCGAGACCTTCGCCGGACTGTTCCCATTTTACCAGCGCCTCACGCTCGACGACAATGTGATCCTCCATCCCGAGAGCAGTTGGCTCGAATGGCTTTGCGAACTCGGGATCATCCCCGTGGTGCTCCTCGCGGGTCTCGCGGGCAGGCTCATGGCCTCCCGGCTGGATGCGCTCTTCAGGCGGCGCGGCACCTTCTATCTGTCCGCCGGGGCGCTCGCAGGCGTGGCGGTGATCACGGTGCATTCGGTGATGGATGTGCCCGGCCACCGCTGGGCCACGGCGGGGTATGCGCTCGCCTTGTTCGCGCTCGCGTGCCCGATTTCGAGGGAGGTGCAGCTCACGGGCGCGGGCCCGGTGCGGACGGCCCTCGTGCCGCTGGCGATCGGCGTGTACTGGACGCTGCCGTTTTTCGGCTTCGCGTCCGCGTGGCAGCCGG
>Ga0075030_100002698_pt1 | contig 16138 bp, 14 predicted proteins | sample LitLauG_LLR_2012_FD_71393 | JGI IMG/M metagenome (GOLD analysis project Ga0075030, IMG submission 71393) | Freshwater sediment microbial communities from Pennsylvania, USA - Little Laurel Run_MetaG_LLR_2012 | ecosystem: Environmental > Aquatic > Freshwater > Creek > Sediment | place: USA... | reverse complement strand
GCATTCCGGCCACCGAGGGACACACTCGCGACACGGTTGTGTTTGCATCGGAGACCTGCGCCTTCGACCTGATCGGCGCCGAGTACGTGCGTGACGTCAAGCCGGGCGAATTGGTCGTAGTCGAACCTGATGGAATCACGTCGCGCTTTTACACCACCACCGCGGTGCAGGCGAGCTGCATTTTCGAGCACGTTTATTTCTCTCGCCCCGACAGCAAGGTGTTCGGCCGGGCGGTGCAGACCAGCCGGGAAAACCTGGGACGCCAGTTGGCCCAAGAGTCTCCGGTAGATGCCGACATCGTCGTGCCCGTGCCCGATTCCGGGGTAACGGCGGCCGTAGGATACGCCGCCGAGAGCGGCCTCCCGTTCCGCTTCGCCCTGATTCGCAACCACTACGTCGGCCGCACCTTTATCGAGCCTCGCCAGAGCGTGCGCGACTTCGGGGTCAAGCTGAAGCTGAATCCGGTCCGTTCGCTGCTCGAAGACAAGCGTGTGGTGCTGGTTGACGATTCCATTGTGCGAGGCACGACCAGCCGCAAGATTGTCCGCATGATTCGCAGCGCCGGCGCCCGCGAAGTTCACTTGCGCATCTCTTGCCCGCCTACGATTTCGCCCTGTTATTACGGGGTGGATACTCCGTCGAAGAAACAGCTCATCGCGGCCAACAAGTCCGTCCACGAGATCCGGGACTACATCGGCGCCGACTCGCTGGCGTATCTTTCACTCGAGGGCTTGAAGAAGGCCTGCGGCGACGGCCTCAAGACGTCATACTGCACCGCTTGTTATACCGGAAACTATCCGACCGACATCATTGACGTCGAGGAGATCCAGGCGGCCTCTCCGCGCTGACCGTTTTATTCTTAAATAAAAGCAGCCTGGGAGAGCCAAGCAAGCTCTCCCAAGCTTTATGGGATCCCGGTTTCCGGCCACCTCTCCCAGGTGGTCGCTCGACCGTAGATCTGCATACTTGCTCCATCGCGAGTGTCGGACCAAGCAGCCTGTACCACACCGTCCGGTCCGGCGGACAATCTGGGTGTAGTCTCCGAAGAAACCGCAGCCTGGGAACCCGGTGCAAGGGTTGAATGATGTGTCGCTGACTGCTGCCGGGGTCGGGAAGGTCTTTCCGCCGTCCGTTGATTTCGCCACCCAACACTTCACCTTGGTGAGGAAGGGATCGTCGCGGTCATCGTAGAAACCCACATAAACCGACCCGTCCGCCTTGGTCGTGGCGGGCGCGAACGCAACCGTCAGGTTCGCGTTCGCGCCCGCGCGACGCGAGGTATGCCTTGCAAATCTGGGATGATACGAAGGTCACGCCAGCCCTCGAAAAGGGCGCGCACTCCAGCTGCAATCGTTCCGCTGATCTCGACTACTACCCAGCCTCCAGGCCGAAGTGCTTCCCGCGCCTGGGGAATCAACCGGGTAACGATCTCGAGCCCCGTAGGCCCGGCGAAGACGGCGCTTCTCGGCTCGAACTGCCTAACTTCAAGCTGCACCTGGTCCTGCTCGGACTCGCCAACATACGGAGGATTGGAGACGACGAAGTCGAAATCCGTGCCCACTCCGTCGAGCAGGTTCCCTTCATGAAAGCGGACCCGACGGTCGAGTCCAAGCCGGACCGCATTGGCCTCGGCGACTTCCACCGCGGCTGGAGAAATGTCGCTGGCATGGATTTGTGCGTCCGGCAACTCTTTGGCCAACGCCAGAGCGATGCAACCGGACCCAGTCCCCACATCTGCAATGCGAGTCGGGCGGCCGAATCCGCCGGCTGTTCCCGCTGAAATCAGCTCCAAGACGGTCTCGACCACGTGTTCCGTCTCCGGTCGCGGGATCAGAACTGCCGGGGTAACGATAAGGTCCAAACCCCAGAATTCCTGATGTCCCGTGATGTATTGGGCGGGGACGCCGCGGGCCCGCTCGGCCAGCGCACTCTCATAGCGCATCTGCTCATCGGGAGTCAGCTCCCGCTCAGGATGGGCATAAAGAAAGGCCCGGTCGCAGTCGAGCGTGAACCTCAGCAACAGTTCCGCATTCATTCGCGGCGAGGGAATGTGCTCAGCCGTGAGTCGGCTCACGGCCGTGGCTAGGGCGGCTTTCAATTGCACCCGTCCATTTCACCACGGAGACAGGAAACGTCCGAGGGAAAACCAAAGCGGGAGAGCCTGGCGGGAACTGCCGTCAAGACGAAAGGGCGTAGGCGAGATAGATCATCTGCCCGATGTGGTGTTGCATGTGCGCGGCGCACTGCACCACCATGGCAAGGCGGTTCGTCGCATTCGTGCCCACAGCGGAGTAGGAGGCAGACCAATCCTCGGGATGCTGCGCCCGGATGGTTGCCAGCACCAGCGTGACTGCATCATCGAGGCGCTCGAGGGCTTCTTCTTTCGCCGGGGGATTGGTCTCGGAAAACTCCCGCGGGCGCTCGCGGACATAGCCCGTCTGCGCGATCTGCGCTCCGATGTAGTAGTTCAGATTGCCGGTCAGGTGCAGGACAAGATGACCAAAACTGTTTCCGAAGGGAAGCGGTTTCCCCCAAAATTGTTGGTTGCTGAGGGGTGCGGCCAATTCCCGGACGCGGGCGGCGTTCGCCGTAAATCGATCGCAAAGCACATCGCCGAGGGCCGCTGCCAATTCCGCCATAAAGTTGCTGATTACACTACGCTCGCGGCTTCCTGTTTCATCTTTTCCGCCTGATAGTGCGACACCAGCGCCTCAATCAGCGGCTGGATCTTGCCGTCCATCACCGAATCCAGCTGATGGATGGTGAAACCGATGCGATGATCGGTCAGCCGGTTCTGGGGGAAGTTGTAAGTGCGAATCTTGTCGCTCCGGTCGCCCGACTTCACCATCGCCTTGCGTTCCTTGGCCAGCGCTTCCTGCTGCTTGTCCATTTCAATCTCATAGAGGCGCGCCCGCAGCACGCGCATGCCTTTTTCGCGGTTCTTGATCTGTGATTTCTCGTCCTGGCAGCTGACCACGGTGTTGGTCGGAATGTGCGTGATGCGCACCGCCGAGTAGGTCGTGTTTACCGACTGACCGCCTGGCCCCGACGAACAGAAAGTATCGATGCGCAGATCCTTGGCCTCGATCTTAATGTCCACATCCTCGGCTTCGGGCAGCACCGCAACCGTAACTGCCGAGGTATGCACCCGCCCCTGCTGCTCGGTGGCGGGCACGCGCTGCACGCGATGCACGCCGCTCTCATAACGGAGTTGCGAGTACACCCGGTTGCCTTCAATGATGGCGATCACTTCCTTCAGCCCACCCACCGAAGATTCCGAAGTCGAGAGCACTTCCACCTTCCAGCGCTGCATCTCGGCATATCGCGTATACATTCGAAAAATTTCAGCGGCAAACAGCGTGGCCTCGTCCCCGCCGGTGCCGGCGCGGATTTCGAGGATCACGTTTTTCTCGTCGTTGGGATCTTTAGGCAGGAGCAGGACTTTCAGTTCCTCTTCCACCCCCCCGACGCGCCCCTCCAGCTGGTTCAGTTCATCCTGCGCGTAGGCCCGCATGTCTGGATCTTTTTCGTCCACCAGAACCGCTTTGCTCTCGGCGATGCCCCGGGTCAGGTCCTTGTATTCCCGATACTTCTCGACGATGGGTGCGATCTCGGCATGCGCTTTGGCAGTCTTCTGGTATTTCGCCGAGTCGTTCACGATCTCCGGCGAGGCCAGAGCGTTGGTGAGCTCGTCATAGCGGGCTTCGATTTGGTCCAAACGTTCAAACATGTCAGTTTTCCGTGGAGACGCATCAGGCAACGTCTCGGTTCGGCCGCGGCCCGTGGTCGTGGACGGGCCAGACGTAACCCATTACGTCTCTGCCATTGTAGTGATGTGGGGATGGGGAGAGGAAGTATTCGCGGCGGGGCCGCTAGGCAATCACCAGTTCCCCGCCATGTTCTTTTTCGAGCGACATGGCGTGGTCAAGCGCAACGATGGCGCATTCGGCTTGTGCGTCCGAAGGCGGCTGGGTGGTAATGCGCTGCAGCCAGAGGCCCGGCGCAGTCATCAGCGCGAACAGCGATCCGCGGTGCTTGGCGGCGAAGCGGATGATCTCGTAGGAGACGCCTGCAATCACCGGCAACAGCACCAGTCGCGACGCGAACCTTGCCCAGAACGTGGTGAACGGCACCAGCATGTAAAAGCCGATCGAGATCAGCATTACCGTCATCAAGAAGCTGGTGCCGCAGCGCGGATGGTAGGTCGAATATTTCTGCACCGCCGCGGTTGTCAGCGGGTCGCCATTTTCGAAGGCGAACACGGTTTTGTGCTCCGCGCCGTGATATTCGTACACGCGGCGAATGTCCTTCCACAAAGACACGCCCCAGATGAACAGCAGAAACAGGCCCAGGCGGATGACGCCGTCGACCAGGTTGAAAGCAATCCGGCCGCCAAGCGCCGGGTCAATTTTCTTGAGTTCCGTTGCCGCCAGCAGCGGAATGTACTTGTACATGAAGATGAAGAAGGCCAGCGAGACCACGATATTGACCGCCGCCAGCCAATTGCTGAGCGTGGCTGCTTGCTCGCGATTCCCGGAGGGCAGCTGCGGAGGCAGGCGTGGCGGTCCCGCTGGCGCCAGCTGCGGCACCGTCCGGGTGGCTTCTTCGCTCTCCATGACATCTTCGATGGCCACGTTGGCCGAGAATCGCAGCGCGCGATACCCCAGATTCATTGCGTAGCCGAGGGTCATCACCCCACGCACGATCGGCCAAGCCATCCATTTGTGCTTCTCCGACGGCCGGGCCAGAGGTTCGCTCATAGTCACGACTTCGCCGGAAGGCTTGCGGCAGGCGATCGCCCAGGCGTGTGGGGAGCGCATCATGACGCCCTCGAGCACGGCCTGCCCGCCGACCAGAGTCTCCTCGCCACTCTCCAGCGCGGGCAGAAGCTGCACGGCGGCCAGAAATTTCGCGTAATTTCGCAGCAAACGCACCACGGTTAGATGATCCTTCCGGTGGAAATGCACCAAGCATCAGGGTACCACAGGTCTCCAAGGTCAAGAACCATCAGGAGACAATCGGCCCTTCGAAGCGGTATGTTTATCAAGCAGTTAGGACGCTTCCCCAGCGGCTGGGTCTGCCCGCGTGTGCTGTGAAAGGGCGTGGCTTCGAGGCGCGCCGCAGGCCATAAGGGGCGCCTCCAGGTCCTGGGGGCGGAGCCGGGGCGCATCCGCTAATCCGAGCGTCCGCACCGGGCGATCAGGGGAGAACGTGCAGCGTTTAGCCAGAGCATGCGAAGAAATCGTGGCAACCACCAAGAAGCTGCAGAAAACCGCCATCGTCGCCAACTACCTGACCTCGCGTACCGCAGACGAAGCAGCGGTCTCGGCCGTGTTCCTGTCCGGACGCGCGTTCCCGGCATGGCAGGAAGCCACTCTGCAGATCGGCGGCCGGTCGCTTTGGCAGATCGTGGCCGACCTGTCCGGCAGATTTGAAGCCGAGTTGACCGCCGCATACCGTCGCCACGGCGACCTGGGCGCGGTCGCGGGAGATCTTCTTCCCGCGGGCGCCGGTCAGGGCGTCGGCGTACTCGAAGTGGAAAGTGCGTTCCGCCAGATCGCTTCCGCCCGCGGGTCCGCGACCAAAAGCGGGTTCGTCCGCGACCTTCTCCGGCGCGCCACTCCCCTTGAAGCCAAGTACATCATTAAGATCATGACCGGCGACCTGCGCATTGGCCTGAAGGAGAGCCTGGTGGAGGAAGCCATCGCCACGGCTTATGGCAGCACGCTCGGACAAGTGCAGCGTGCGAACATGCTTCTAGGTGACATCGGCCAGACCGTGCGCATAGCCGTCGAGGGCAAGCTGGCCGACGCAACCATGCGGCTGTTCCACCCACTGGGATTCATGCTGGCCAGCCCGATCGATTCGAGCGAAGAAGCATTGAGCTATTTTCCCGAAGCCGCCGTCGAAGACAAGTACGACGGCATTCGCGCGCAAGCCCATGTTTCCGGTGGGGAAGTGAAATTTTTTTCGCGCACCCGGGACGAGATCACCGAGTCGTTTCCGGAACTCCCCGATGCGATGGCCGGCCTCGAGCAGGACGCCATCCTCGATGGCGAAATCGTGGCATGGGACGGCGCCGCCGGGCGAGCCCGACCGTTCACCTTCCTGCAACAGCGTCTGGGGCGGAAGAAAGTCAGCGACAAACTGTTGCGTGAAATACCCGTCGCCTTTCTGGTGTTCGACGTGTTGTATGCCGGCGGTGACTTGGTGATCGACCGTCCGCTTGGGGAACGGGGGCGCATTCTGGACGGTTTGCTGGCGGCACCGCGAAAACCGGTCAACCCCAGGGGACAAAGAGGGTCACAGGGATCGCTTACCTTCGAGACGGATCCCCCGACGACAACGGGCGTCATCATTCGTGCTCCGGTGTTTCGCGCGGGATCGCCCGATGAATTGGAAGAGCTCTTCGCAGCTGCGCAGGCGAGGGCCAACGAGGGCCTGATGATCAAAGACCTCAACTCGCCCTACACCCCCGGCAGGCGCGGCAAGTCCTGGCTCAAGATGAAGCGCGAGTTGGCGACGCTCGACGTGGTTGTTACCGCGGTCGAGTTTGGACACGGCAAACGCATCGGCGTGCTCAGTGATTACACATTCGCGCTGTGGGACGGCGACCGGTTGGTCAACATCGGCAAAGCCTATTCCGGTCTAACCGATGCTGAGATCGCCGAGATGACGAAGTGGTTCCTCGGCCACACGGTCGAAGATCAGGGATTTCGCCTGCTAGTCGAGCCGAAGATCGTGCTGGAAGTGGCTTTCAACAACATGATGAAGTCCGATCGCCACGAAAGCGGCTATGCCCTACGCTTTCCCAGAATCGTCAGGCTCCGGAAGGACAAGTCGCCCGAGGAGGCAGACACCATCGAAACCGCACACCATATCTACGAAAGACAAACCACGGAGAAGTGAGGCTCGCGAGCTATCGGCTGGCTGGCGGCACAATGCCGTTCATCCGCAGGTACACCACCAACTGGCCGTAGTGATCGGAGAGGTGCCATACCACCGCTGTCAAAGCAGAGAGCCGGTTTGGCCCCCAATACGGCCCAGGAGTCGCCTGCAAAAGGTTCTCCGAGTTGGTGGCCGCGATGGCCTTGTCTAACATGGTGAACGAATCTCGAAGATAGACAAGAACCTCAGCTTTCGATTGGGCAGGGTTCGGACCTCCCCGGTCGCATCGAGCGGGCGGCGTTTCGCCAGCCAACTTCTTTGCCCAGGCCTGGTTGGCGCACGCGACATGTTTCACCTGCTCACCAAAGCTGCGAACATCTTTGAATTCACCCTGGGTCGGCTTAAAGTTCCACTTGTCTTCGGGCATGGCCTCGGCCAAGGCGACGAAATCTCGCGCTATGTCCTTCCAGATGAAGTTGACCGAGTCGGGAACGGTCTTGAGTTTCGGCTCATCCTGCGCATGTGCGGCCACCGAACTCATTGCCAGAAAGCCAACCACCAGCGCGCGCCAAAGGCGGCTCATAGGTCCTCCCGTTAGCGTTGGTGACTGTGATGGTGCTCTTCGCTCTCCCCCACCGGAATCACGCACCCGTGTGCTACTTCGCACACGACATGCTCGAACTGTATGGTGGTGTGATCAATGCGGAAGTCGCGCAGAAGGCACTCCTTCACGTCCCGCAGAATGCGTTCGCTGACCGACGGCGGAATGTCGGCAATGGAGATGTGGCAAGACAAGGCATGGGATTCTGACCCGATGCTCCACACGTGCAGGTCGTGCACGTCGTTCACCCCCTCAATCGCGCGGATGGCCGACTCGATCTTTTCCAGTTTCATCCCGCGGGGCGTGCCCTCGAGCAGAATGTTCAGCGTCTCGCGCACGATGCCGAACCCGGACCAAAGGATCAACACGCCAATCCCCACCGACAGCGCTGAATCGATCCAATAGTTGCCGGTCGCCAGAATCGCCCAGCCTCCGGCAATGACGGCCGCGGTTGAAAGCGTGTCGCCGACTTCGTGCAGCAGCGCGCTGCGGAGGTTGACGTCGCCACCCGAGCGGTAGAGCAGCAGCGCGATGGCTCCGTTCATCACCACTCCGGCCGCCGCCACCCACATCATCAGGCTCGCCTGTACGTGTTCGGGATGTTGCAGGCGCCGGAAGGCCTCGTAAAAGATGAAAAATGAGACCGCGACCAGCGAACTGGCGTTCACCAGGGCCGCCAGCACCCCCGCGCGTTGGTACCCGTAGGTTTTGGTAGAACTGGCCGGGCGCGACTGGAAATACACTGCCACCAGTGACAGCAACAGCGCCAGAAAGTCGGAGAGATTGTGCCCTGCCTCCGAAAGCAAGGCCAACGAATGCGCGCGCAGGCCGGCCACGACCAGCAGTACGATGTAGGCGAGAGTCACCGCGAGCGAAATCTTGAGAACTCGCGTCGGGCTACCGGCGCCATGGACGTGCGCATGCATGGTTCAAGTCTACGGGCAGCCGTGGCGGGCTTCAAGCGCCGCCCGGCCCAAAAATCAACCAGTCTTCGGGCCGCCCGGCAACTCGCCGGAACGCACCTGCTCCGGCGTCCACCCCAACTCACGGAGTCTTCGGATGCTGAGCGAGTCCTGCCGCTTCGCCAGTCGCACGCCTTGCTGGTCGCGTACCAGATCGCAGTGGTAGTAGTCCGGCACCGTGAGGGCAAGCGCCCGGAACAACAAAATCTGCCGCGCGGTTGACTTCAACAAATCCGCCCCGCGCACCACTTCGGTAATCCGCATGGCGGCATCATCCACCACCACCGCCAGTTGATACGCGGGCACATCGTCGCGCCGCCAAACGATGAAGTCGCCGAAATCATGCCCTGCGACCATCTGCTGCGGTCCCAGATGTAAATCCTCAAAGCGAATGCTTTCTCCATCGGGCACGCGAAACCGCCAATTCATACCCGCGGGCGACGCAGGTGTGGAGACCGCCTGGGTGGTCCCGCCAAAGCCTGCCCTGAGCTTGTCGAAGGGGCGAAGCCGGTCGGCCCCGGAGACAGCCGGTCGGCACTTTCCCGGGTACACCGGTTCGTCATCTCCTTCATTGGGTGCGCCGGCCGCCTGCGTTACATCCTTCCGCGAGCATGCACACGGATAAATCGCCCCGGCATCGCGCAGCTTCTTCCACGCCTCCAGATAGAGCTGCCGCCGCTCGTTCTGCGCATACGGTCCGAACCGGCCGCCGCAATCGGAACCTTCCCCCCACTCAATTCCCAGCCAGCGCAAATCCTCAAGCATCGCCTCGGTAAACTCGGCCCGGCAGCGCTGCTGGTCTAAATCTTCGTTGCGAAGGATCAGCTGTCCACCGCGTTCCACCGCTCTCTGCGCCGCAATCCAGAACGTACGCGCGTGCCCGAGGTGCAGCAAGCCAGTGGGAGAAGGTGCTAAGCGACCGCGATAAAGCGACGCAGAACCGGCAGGGGAGTTCGCTTTCATGGAGCGCTATGCAAGGGCCTGCCGGAGTGGATGCGCGATCGCACCCCGGCACGGCTTGGTCGGGGGGCCAGTTCGTTGAGCTCGTTGACGAACTGATCAAGAGCCTCGTGCGAAAAGAGGCCAAGCAGGACTACAAATCCCTTCTTCTCGATGTTGGCGTGCCAGTCCATGACTTCATTGTCCGACACGAGGGGCGGGGACCGCCGCAACTTTCTCTGGGGTGATCTGCAGCATGGACCGCCCGCTCACATGCACGAAACTCAATTCCCGCGCCGCCAGCAGCGCATTCATAGCGTCCTTCACTTTCGACCGCGCGATGAAGTTTCCAAAAAAGGCTTCCAGTTCTGCCTGCTCCACCGCGATTACGCCATCCAGATACTTCGACATTAGTGCCGTGAGCGCCTCGGGCACGGACAACCCCACCCCTTCCTTGACCGCTTCCGGCGCCCAGCGATTGAGCAAATCCCACACCGAACCCTCGCTCGCCTTATAGTCGACCCGCGTAATGCGCAGCTTCGACCACAACTCGCCCAGAGCGCCGTCGAGCGCTGGAAGCGACACGCTCCCCCCCAGAGTTTCCTGCATCTTCTGCTTTGAAATCGGCCCGTCACGGTGGATCAACTCGAACGCATCGCAGGCCAGCGCCGAGTAAGGAGAGCGCGACCCGGCTTTCGGCGCCAGCTTGGGATTGCGCTCACCCACCAGCGCATAAAAATATGGAAACACCGACGCGGCCACCAGGAACCCGTTGTTTTCTCCGAACAAATTTGCCTCGAAGGCGGACCGCTCCCGCAACATGCGTACCATCAGTTCCGTGGCTTCGGCTGCACGCGGGTCAGCAAACGCATGTTGCCATCCCGGCAGCCGGTCGTCGGATCCCACAAACGCTCCAATGAAAGTCGGAACCAGCAGCGCGGGCCGCTGCGGATACATCAGGCAGAATCCCACATCCTCCAGAAACGCGCGCGCCTGCTCGATTGTCCGGATGGCCTTGCCATCCAGGCGCCATCTCTCGCGACGCAGCTGTTGCAGTTCCGGATCAGTCATAAATGAGCCCCGAGCACTTGGCAGTTAGCGGTCCCCATGGGATCGAAGAAAATCTCACCTGCCAACTCCTAGATCCTCTTAAACGCCTTCTGAATGTCCTTCACAGAATACCGCAGCACCACCGGTCTGCCGTGCGGGCAAGACATGGGATGATCGGTTTTCGCCAACGCTGCCAGCAGCCATTCCATTTTGTTCTGCTCGAGCGGCATGTTCACCTTGATGGCGGCGTGACACGCGATCGATGCGGCGATGCGGGTGCGAATCTTTTCCAGATTCAGCGACTGCTCTTCGCGCGAGAACTGATCGAGCAGTTCGTGCAGCATATGTTCGACCGCCGGGGCATCGACTCCCGCCGGGGCAACTTTCACGGCCAGGCTGCGCGCACCAAACGGCTCGGCCTCGAACCCATTGTGCTGGAGTTCGTCGGAAATCTCGGCGAACACGGCTTGCTGTGCCGGAGACAGCTCCAGCACGATCGGCATCAGGAGACGCTGGCTCTCGACGTTTTGAGCGCCTCGCTGCTTGAGCACGCGCTCGAACAAAACGCGTTCGTGCGCTACGTGCTGATCGATAATCCAAAGCCCGTCTTCGTTGACCGCCAGGATGAACGAATTCCGAATCTGGCCCAGAGGGCGCAACGTACCCAATGACGACAGCGTCGGTTCTTCTTCGCGCACCTCCAGCGCAGGGGCACAGTTGTCGCCGGGAATGATCTCCCGGCTGCCCGCGATGGGAAGCGACTCCAGGCCCCGGCCCACAGGAACCGCCGCATTCGCTTCCACCGCGATCCCGCCCTCAAACTGAAACCGGGCCGAAGCCGGGGGGGGTACGGGGGCCTGCAAAGTTAATCTTCCGTCTCCGGAAAAGCCGTGGTGTGCGCCAGCCGCAAGTTCCATTGCGGGACTTGGGAAGGCGGCTGATGGCCCCGCAGTTGCACCCGACGTCGGTGCCCACTCCGCAGGCGTGAGTGCCTGGCTGGCGGTGGCGTGAGCGTGAATCTCGGCTACAAACTGCGGCACGGGACGCGCCTTCATCAGCGCCGCCCGCACCGAATCGCGCACGAAATCGTGCATCACCGATGCCTGGCGGAAACGCACCTCGGTCTTCGAAGGATGGACATTGACGTCCACTTCCGCCGCCGGCAACTCCAGAAAAAGCAATACCACCGGATGCACCGTCGGCGGAATGATGTTGCGGTAAGCCTCGGTCAGCGCGTGCTGCACCAGTCGGTCGCGAATCAGGCGGCCATTCACAAACACGAAAATCGAATTGCGGTTCAGCTTCTGAATTTCGGGCTTGGAGACGAAGCCGTGAATCCGGATCTCTCCCGGCCCCCCACCACGTTCGCCATCTTCGTCTTCGTTTTTCCGCCGCCACGGAGGAGGCTGCGGCAGTCCCACGTGCTCGAACGCTTGCCGCGCTGCCAGCGGAATCAGCTGATCCAGGGTCTCTTTGCCAAATACCTGATACACGCGCTCGCTATAGCCGGCGGCCGGGGGCGCGACCAGCATCGCATTGGTGGCCGAGTGCAACTCAAAATGCTTCTCGGGATGGGCGAGAGCGTATTGCGTCACCAGGGACGCGATGTGCGACAGTTCCGTCGACTCAGCTTTGAGAAATTTCTTCCGCGCCGGAGTGTTGAAAAAAAGATCGCGCACGGTGATCGACGTACCCAGAGGCAACCCCGCTTCCTCAATCCGCGCAATTTTTCCGCCGTTGATCTCGACCACGGTACCGGCGGGTTCTTCGCTGGCCCGCGTCTCCAGCCTCAGGCGCGACACCGACGCGATCGAGGGCAACGCTTCCCCGCGAAATCCCAGAGTGGCTATGCTCAGCAGGTCTTCGGCATTCTTGATCTTCGACGTCGCGTGCCGCTCGAAGGCCAGCATGGCGTCGTCGCGCACCATGCCGCTGCCGTTGTCGGTGATCTGGATCAGCTTCTTCCCGCCCGCCTGCACGCTGATCTTGATCCGTGTTGCCCCGGCGTCCAGCGAGTTTTCCAGCATTTCCTTCACCACCGAAGCAGGGCGCTCCACCACTTCGCCGGCGGCGATCTGGTTAGCGACGGTCTCGGAAAGAACGTGGATGCGGCCCATGGGGCAGTGGACAGTGATCAGTGGCTAGTGGTCAGTTTCGCAGATAGGTTGGGAAAAACAAAGGAGGGCGGTTATCTGTTGAGCGCAGACGGGTCTCGAGGAAACGACAGGCGGGGACAGCGTCGGTAATCACAGACCAGCGCTGGCGCGAATGCCAGACTCCGCAAAATCCGAGGGTGATCATCATAAAGCCAGAATCTTTTGGCGGTTCATTGGGGCACGACTGAAGCGGCTGCGGAAAAGCGCAATCTGTGGGCGAACAGCAACCCCAGGGGCGGAACAGTGTGCTTAAGAACTCGTGCCGCCCTTACCGGGCTCGATCGGATCTCCCGTTTCGAGACAGGGCTTACGTCCCGGGCTAACAGGTCTCGCCCTTTGCTGACCTTCGAGCCCGTTTGATCCACCCGACTCCAGGCAAGGTGGTGCTCACGCCAACTCTGGAGCCCATTTGATGCATGGGCCACTGACGCGGCCCTGGAATGGCCGCTCTTCCAGGGTGATGTTTAGCTCAGGTGGTGCTCACCTCGCCGGTGTTCACGCCACCTTGACAGCCTATTTCGCGTCGGTTACTTGCTCCCGCGCTTGGTTGTAGGTTCCGAAGTTCTTCGCGACAGCCTTCACCGTGGGGTAGAACTGCACGAACGTGTGCTCCACTGCGGCGTGGGCGTCGTGGCAGGCGAAGCAGCCGTTGCCCTTGGGCATGGCCTCGGCGCTAGCGCCCTCAGCGTTGAAGGCGTAGTACGCCCACTTGTCCGGATTATGCGCAGAATCCTTGACCTCGACCGCCAGGCCCATCAGGTCGGTCTGATAATGGCCTTTCTGGTTGATCGAGCTTCGGCTGGCGGCATCACGTTCGTCGATCACGAACATGCTCTGCTCCGGCCATTTCCCCGATTTCACAAACTCGTCATACGCCCAGCGCTGCACGAACACGTTGGTGAACATTTCGTGGCTGTCGGGACCCGGGCTGTAGTTCATGCCGTATCCCGCTGAGAGAAACATCCATTCGCGATAGTCCGCAGGACGTAGCAGCTGCCCCTTCGCGTCGTATTGCGGCCTGAGCCCTTTTTCCTCTGGCGCCGCGCCCATCAGCGCTAGTAGCACCACCACCGCTGCGACCGAATACAAAACGCTTTTCATCGCTGGCCTCCCCGTAAGTTCGGAAATAGATTAAGCGCTGTGCGCGTGTCCGTCTTGAACAAATTAAACCTGTGCGGGTGACAATTTTCCGGGAGGGCAGTCAGATTATCTGTGCCGGAAGCCAGCGATCCTGGAAGGGTACTGCGGGGAGGCGAGTTCTACTCTCCTGTCCAGTCCCGCCTGTTCACCGAGGAAGTGCTGATCTCCGAGCTCTGCCAGCCGGGTTCGAGAAGCGTGCCGCGCCACGAGCACGAACTCCCCTACGTTACCGTTGTACTGCAAGGCGACTATCTGGAAGGCGACCGGGGCAGGATCGACGAACTGCGGCCGTTTACCGCGGTTTTCAATCCCGCTGGCATCGCTCACTCCACCATCATCGGCCCCGGCGGGGCGTCTTTGTTCACCATCGAATTTCGCCGGGAGGCTCTAGCGAAACTCGGCGTGTGCCTGCCCCAGCACACCACGTTTGACCGGGGCGCTGGGACCATGCTCTGGTCCGGACTCCGCCTGTACTCCGCTTTCAAGACGAACCCGGCGGATCCTCTGATCGTGGAACCCTTTGCGCTCGAACTTATGGGCGTTATCACCGGTTGCGAGCGGCCAATAGAGAACTCTCCGCGGTGGTTCGGCCGGGTCAAGGAGCGCCTGCACGAACAGTTCCGCGATACGCTGCGCATGAGCGATCTGGCGCGGGAAGCCGGCGTTCATCCCGTGCATCTGGCCCGGGTCTTTCGCCAGAAGGAGAAGAGCACTCCGGGCGAGTATCAGCAGCGCCTTAAGGTGCAAGCCGCCTGCCGCTTATTGCGCGATCCGGAGTGGCCGTTGGCGGCGGTTGCCGCCGAGTGCGGGTTCGCTGACCAGAGCCATTTTACCCGCGTGTTCGGCCGAATCGCGGGAACGACTCCGCTCCGATTCCGCCGCGCCATCGCTCCCTGGGCAGAGCCTGGTCGAGGTAAGTGGTCCTGAATTCCTGCGGTGTCAATCAACTTGTCGGCCGCGAAGGATGCGATTGTCGAGCCATGCTCGACCGGACCGCCGGGAGTCGGCCGTCCCCCCATAGAGCCGTCGTTTCTGGACTCTCCTCCGCCCTTCCGCTAAAATCTCCGGTTGCTTCCGGCCGCCCCCCAGGCCAGCGCTGCGAATCCACCGAGGGACCATGACCCTGATCCAGTTCACCCGCAATCACAACGATCATTCCACCGACAAGGGATTCCAATTCGAGTTCCTGTGCGACCGCTGCGGCAACGGCTTCATGTCCGAATTCCAGCCCTCGGCTACCGGCATGGCTGCCAGCGCGCTGCGGGCGGCCGGCGGGCTCTTTGGCGGCATTCTCGGGCAGGCCGGATCTTCTGCCTATGAGATCGAACGCGCCATCCAGGGGCCGGCCCATGACAAGGCCTTTCGCGCTGCTGTCGAGGAAGCCAAACCGAATTTCCGGCAGTGTCCCAAGTGCACTCACTGGGTTTGCCTGAGTTCCTGCTGGAACGCAAAGCGCTCGCTCTGTTACCAGTGCGCGCCCGACATGGAAGTGGAACTGGCAGCGGAGCAGACCCAGGCAGCCGTCGACCAGATGAAGGAAAAAGTCCGCACCCAGGATCTGACCAAGGATCTCGACCTGACCAGCGAGGCTGCGGCACTCTGCCCGGGCTGCGGAGCGCGCACCCAGGGAGCCAAGTTTTGCCCGGAGTGCGGCAAGCCGCTGCGCCCTAAGAACGAGTGCTCGCGTTGCGGCACGCAGGTCGAAGCCGGAACGAAATTCTGTCCGGAGTGCGGGAACAAGCTGGTCTAACCGGCAATGTCCGACACTCAGGAGAAGTTTCAATATCTCGCGGCCGACGGCGCCCTGGTGCAGGCGGGCGGTTGCCGGGTTCACTTCGATGCGCAAACGCTTACGCTCACGCCGGCAAACGGCGCAGCCCTGGCCTTCGATCTTGGGGACCTCGATGTGGTTACGGCGGCCGATTACGAAATCCGGCTCTCGCTTTACACCGGCCGAAAGATTGTTCTCCGGCAGCTGGGCAGGTCGTATGAAACCTTGGTCCACGACTTAACCGAGGCCTACCGCAATCGTACGGTGCAGTGCCTGCTGCTGGAGGACATGGAAGAAGTTGCGCGCTTCTCCGGCAGCGTTGAATTGTCCGGAACAGCCACGGCCTCCGGGCCCGCCGAAATTCGCCTCTACCAGACCAATCTCGCTGTGCTGCCTGGGGCAGCGCCCAGCTTTCAGTGGCGGCTGGCCGACGTCGACGAGGTGAATCTCGATGCCGCCTCGTACGAAGTGACGCTCCAGTCCGGCAACGACCGCCTCAAGGTTTCCCGACTCGCCAAGCGGACCGAGGAATTTGCCGACAGGTTGGACGATGCCATGAACGGTCTTACTACCAAGACGGCGCAAGCCTTGCACGTGCGGCTGCCCTTTCTCGACCCCGACCAGCTTCGGT
>Ga0075030_100002696_pt1 | contig 16140 bp, 12 predicted proteins | sample LitLauG_LLR_2012_FD_71393 | JGI IMG/M metagenome (GOLD analysis project Ga0075030, IMG submission 71393) | Freshwater sediment microbial communities from Pennsylvania, USA - Little Laurel Run_MetaG_LLR_2012 | ecosystem: Environmental > Aquatic > Freshwater > Creek > Sediment | place: USA... | reverse complement strand
CGGAGAAGGCTGGACGCCGCTGTTGCGCGCGCAGCGATTGGGGGCTCGGCTCGGCGCTGAAAACGTGTGGGTAAAAGACGAGGGTCTCAATCCCACCGGCTCTTTCAAGGCACGCGGTTTGTCTTGCGCGATCTCTATGTGCCGCGAGTTGGGAATTCAGAAAGTGGCCATTCCATCAGCCGGGAATGCGGCGGGCGCGCTGGCGGCTTACGCCGCCGCCGCCGGAATCGAAGCCCACATTTTCATGCCGTGCGACGTTCCCGAGGCCAACTTCTTGGAATCGAAAGCTTACGGAGCCCACGTCACGCTGGTGGACGGCCTCATCAGCGACTGCGGACGCCTGGTGGCGGAACGGGCCGCCGCAGAAGGCTGGTACGACGTGAGCACGTTAAAGGAGCCTTACCGCATCGAAGGCAAGAAGACCATGGGCTTCGAAGTGGCCGAGCAGATGGATTGGGAACTGCCGGATGCCATCTTTTACCCCACCGGGGGCGGTGTGGGGATGATCGGGATGTGGAAAGCGTTCCAGGAGATGGAGCGGCTGGGTTGGATCGGGAGCCGGCGTCCCAAAATGATTGCCGTGCAGGCGGAGGGCTGCCAGCCGGTGGTGCGCGCTTTCGAACACAACGAGCCCCGCAGCCGGTTCTGGGAAGACGCCCACACCGTGGCCAGCGGCTTGCGCGTGCCTAAGCCGCTGGGCGATTTCCTGGTGCTCGAAGCGGTGCGCAAAAGCGGCGGCACGGCGGTAGCGGTCAGCGATGCGGAGATGCTGGATTCCGCCAGGCAACTCGCCTCCCAAGAGGGCATTTTCGCCGCACCGGAAGGAGCCGCCTGCGTAGCGGCGCTGGAAAAACTGCTGGCCTCGGGTTTTCTCAAGCCGACCGACCGCATCGTGCTCTACAACACCGGCACCGGATTGAAATATGGGGAGGCGTACGCCACACGTTTTCCACGAACCGCGGCCGGCGAGCAGGATAAACTCGGGGGACTGATCACACCACGATGAAAGAATGGGCCTTGCAGGCGCTCGACGCGGTGAGCCGGCGCGGGGTAACTTACGCCGACGTGCGCGCCATCGAGATTCGCGATCGCGAGATCTCCACCAAGAACGGCAAGTCGGGGCATGTGTCGAGTTCGGAATCGGTGGGGCTCGGAATTCGGGTGTTGGCCCATGGCTGCTGGGGATTTGCGGCCACCGACGAACTGACGAGAGAAGGCATCGACACGGCCGCCGCCCTGGCCCTGGAAATTGCCCGCGCCGGCACTGCCGCTCACAAGAATGACGTGTCGCTGGCGCCGGAGGAGAAATACGAGACCACCTGGGTAGCGCCGTTTCGAATCGATCCCTTCAGCATCCCCATCGACCGGCAGCTTGCCGCTCTCCTGGCCGTGGATGCGGAACTGCGCCGCCAAAAGGAAGTAAGCCTGGCCGAAGCATCCATGCACTTCGAGCGCCGGCGGCAGGTGTTCGCCTCCACGCTGGGCAGCCTGATCGACCAGACGCGCTGCGTCTCGGGAGCCGGCTTCTCCGCCCTCAGCTACAAGAATGGCGAGATTCAGCGGCGCTCTTACCCTAACTCGTTCGGCGGGCAATATCAGATCAAGGGCTACGAGTTGGTGGAAGAGTTGAAATTGCTGGAGAACGCGCCGCGGGTGGCGGAAGAAGCGGTGGCGCTGCACTCCGCGGACCAGTGTCCCGAGGGTGAATTCGACCTGATTCTGGACAGCTCGCAACTGGGTCTCCAGATCCATGAATCGATCGGCCATCCCGTCGAGTTGGACCGCGTGCTGGGAACCGAAGCCAACTATGCGGGCATGAGCTTTCTCACGCTCAATCAGTTGGGCCGGCTGCGTTACGGGTCGGACCTTGTCAACGTGGTGTGCGATGCGCGCCTGGAACATGGGCCGGGGCTCGGCACCTTCGCGTTCGATGACGAAGGAGTGCCGGCGCAAGCCTCCGACATCATCCGTCACGGCCAGTTTGTCGGGTTCATGACCTCACGCGAAACCGCCGCCCAGGTGGGCCAGTCGCGCTCGAACGGCTGCATGCGCGCCGACGGCTGGGGGCGCCTGCCCCTCATCCGCATGACCAACGTGAGCCTCGAACCAGGCAGCCAGTCGCTCGAGGAAGTGTTTGACGCCGGGCCCAGCGGGAGCCCCGCCATCTACATGGAGACCAACCGGAGCTGGTCGATCGACGACAAGCGCTTCCACTTTCAGTTCGGCTGCGAAATCGGCTGGGAGATGCGCCACGGCAAGCGCGTGCGCATGTTAAAAAACCCAAGCTACAGCGGTATCTCAACGGAATTCTGGAATTCATGCGCGGCCATCGCCGGACGTGACCATTGGACGCTGTGGGGCGTGCCGAACTGCGGCAAGGGGCAGCCGGAACAGGTGATGGGGACGGGGCACGGCGCCAGCCCGGCGCGGTTCCGGAAGATCCGCATCGGGAGCGCGTATGCCGCGTGAGGCGCTCACCCAGGCCCGCTGCGAGTCTCTCTTCAACCAGGTGGCCGATGCCGCGCGCGCCCTGGGAGTGCCCGAAGTCGAAGCCATCGTCGCCGGCGGCGATCATGCATTGACGCGGTTCGCCAATAACACGATCCACCAGAATGTGGCGGAGCGTGATGTGAATCTCTCGGTGCGGCCGGTGATGGATGGCCGCACGGCGCGGGCCTCCACCAACCGCCTGGACCGGCAGGGCATTCGGGATGTGGTGGAGGCGGCTGTTGCCCTTACGCGCCTGACGGAGCCCGATGCCGAGCTTCTGCCGCTGGCGTCGGCCGCAACCATTCCGGAGGTCCGGCGCTGGTACGAAGCCACGGCCCGCGCCACCCCGCAGGAAAGGGCACTGGCGGTGGGGGAAGCCATCGCCGCGGTGGAAGAAAAGGGTCAGACCGCGGCCGGCATCTACTCCACCGGCGGATCCATCTTTGCGCTGATGAACACCGCCGGCGTCACCTGTTGGTACGCGGAGAGCATGGCGCGTTTCTCGATTACCGCCATGGCCGCCGACAGTTCGGGCTGGGCCAAGCAGAGCGCCTGCTACCATGGCGACCTGCAGCCGCTGGAACTGGCGGTGCGCGCGGCGCGGAAGGCCGAGCGCTCGCGGGCGCCGCGCGTATTGCCAGCGGGCCGCTACACCGTCGTGCTGGAGCCCGCCGCCGTGCTGGACCTGGTGGGACAGATGTTCGGCGATTTCAGCGCCACCGCGCTCCGCGATGGCCGAAGTTTCCTGAATGACCGTATCGGCAAGAAGATCTTCGGCGAAAACATTACCATCCAGGACGATGGCTGCCACCCGTCGCAGGCCGGAGCGCCTTTCGATGGCGAAGGGGTTCCGCGGCGCCGGCTCACCCTGGTGGAGCGCGGCGTGGTCAAGGACATCGCTTATTGCCGGCAGGCCGCCGCCGTGGCCGGCCTCGAGCCCACCGGCCACGGGTTCCCGCTGCCCAATGAATACGGCGAAGCGCCCGCGAATATCGTGATCGCGGGCGGCGATTCCTCCTTGGAGGAAATGCTGAAGTCCACCGAGCGTGGCATCCTGGTGACGCGGCTCTGGTACATCCGCGAGGTGGACCCCTACGAAAAGATCTTCACCGGTATGACGCGCGACGGCACCTTTCTTATAGAGCACGGCGAAGTCGCCGGTGGAGTGCGCAATTTCCGCTTCAATCAGAGCCTGCTCGAGATGCTTTCCAATGTGGAGGCGCTCTCGCGTGCCGTGCGCGTCTCGGGCGAAGAGAGCATGGACATGGTGGTGCCGGCGATGATGGTGCGGAATTTCAATTTTACGGAAGTGACGCGGTTCTGAGAGACGCGGGCTCCCCCCAGGGTTTTACAATCTTTGAAAATCCGATCGGTCTTCGAGAGGTATACTTCCTATACGCATCCGCGGCAGAGCTGGCCTTAAAGAAGAGGGAAAGGCTGGCCGCAGCCAGCCGCGGAGCAGCCTCCGGTTGCCGGGAGCGCAGGGACGACCGCGCTCCCCCTTCTTGCCGTAGTCCCCTCGCCAGGCGTGCTTTAATTAACTGCCGGCGAGTCCACAATTCGACTCCGGCCTACACCACTCGATCCATTTCCAGAAACTCGCGAATGTGCGGGTGATCGGATTTTTCCAGGTCCGCTGCCGGGCCGAAAAAAATTATACTGCCTTCGTATAAGAAGACGACGCGGTCGGCGACCTTGTACATCAGATCGAGATCATGGGTCACCACGACGGAAGTCAGGTTCAATTGCTTTTTCAATCGCAGCATCAGATCGCCGAGATGGCCGGACATGATAGGATCCACCATGGTGGTGGGCTCGTCGTAGAGGACACATTGGGGCTGAGCCGCCAAGGCGCGCGCAATGGCCACGGCGCGCTTGTAGCCGGTGGAAAGGTCGGCGGGATAGGCGTCCCGGGCTTCGGCGATATCCACCATCTCCAGCAGTCCGTTCACCACGTCGTTCTTGTTCTCGGCATCGTAGTCTTCGCGCAGTTCCAGCGAAAACAGCACGTTTTCCGCCACGGTGAGGGAGTCAAACAGGGCTCCGGACTGGAACACCATGGTTACCTTTTTGCGGATGCGGCGCATCTCGGGTTCGGGAAAGTCGGTGATGTCTTCGTGCGCCACGATCACCCGCCCGCTGTCCGGCTTCAGGAAACCCATGATATGAGAGAGAGTTACGGACTTACCCACGCCGCTGCGGCCGATGATGGCCACGGTTTCTCCGGCGTTCACATGGAAATTCGAATCGACCAAAACCGGATGATCGAACGTCTTATAGACGTGCCGGAATTCGATGTAATGCGGAAAGGATTCATTCTGTGGCATAGCCGGCCCAGTCTTCGGGGGTGTTGACGTTTTGAAATGGCGCCAGTTCCGGTATAGCGAGCCTGACCGTGCGTACGGCCGCCAGGGCCGCAGTCACCTTGCGCTCGCCGGTTTGGAAGGCTTTCTCGATGGCCGCCAGGGAATTCCGGTGATAGACGGCGCACAGCGGTTCGGGGCGTCCGGACGGCCCGACCGGGAGGAGCGCCTCGGCATCCACAGCTTCGGCCGCCTGCAGAATTCGGGTCAGCAAATCCGCGGAAACCGCCGGCATGTCGCATGCAACCACCAGATTCCAGTCTGCCTGGCTGTGGTGGAGACTCGTGAGGATGCCGCCGAGCGGCCCTTCTCCGGGGTAGCGGTCGGGAATCACCGGATATCCAAGATCCCGGTAGGATCGTGCGTCGCCCACCAGCACCGCATTACCGGCAGCCGAAGCCACCTGGCCCGCCACAAACTGCGCCAGCGGTTCGCCGCGAAACGGCAGCATGGCCTTGTCCCGGCCCATCCGGGAACTACGGCCCCCTACCAGCACGTATCCCGTCCGGCGCACAGAGAAATGATACCATTGAGGTTTAGCAGGTCCTCCGCGTCCCCGGGGCAGAAAACAAGCCTTGCTTCTTACGAGGCGATTCCTATAATAGGGGATGTAACATTTTGATGCGGTTTTGTTTTAGACTGGTATGGCTAGCGGTGATGTTGGCTTGGGAATTGTGCGCGGGTAGTCCATCCGATCTAGCGCCCCGCCGCATCACCGCGGTCGTCCGCATGGACCGTCACTCGGGAAAGCTCGTTAGAACGATGGTGGCTTCGGTTCCTGCCTCCAGCCGTAGCGCGCTGGAGCTGAACGGGCCGGACGCCGCCATTGCGGCCGCCGTGGGCCGGATTGCGGCCGAGCAGACGCTTCCGGCGGAGCTGATCCACTCCGTGATCAAGGTGGAGAGCAACTACAACCCCTTCGCCATTTCTCCGAAAGGCGCCTTGGGATTGATGCAATTAATTCCCGCTACGGCGCGCCGCTTCGGCGTGGTGGAGGTTTTTGATCCGGTGGATAACATCCGGGGCGGGGCGCGGTATTTAAAATATTTGTTGGACCTGTATCACGGCGACTACCCGCTGACGCTTGCGGCATACAACGCTGGAGAGGAAGCCGTGGCGCGCTACGGCGGTGTGCCGCCCTTCCCGGAAACGCAGAATTACGTGGTGCAGGTACGCAGGCAGATCGAGATGACGGCCAAGGCGGCTGTGGCGGACGCGAAACCCACGATAACCGAAGGCGCTCCCGCGCCGGTTGAGCCTGCCGGTCCGCGACACCTTCAGGAAATCGTGGAACCGGACGGTAGTGTGCGATACGTCTCACGTTGAGGGACGGTTTATGAAGCGGATACCTGCGATTGCCGTTTTGCTGTTTTCGGAGATGATGGCGGCGGATACGGCGCATGGCCCGCTGCACTCGGTCACGGCGGTCCGGCACTGGTCCTCGGGAGAAGTGACTCGAGTGGCCATCGAGGTCACGGGCGAGTTCCAATATCGTACCGACCGGCTGCACAATCCCGAGCGGGTCTACTTTGATATCCTGAACGCCCAGCCGAAGTTCGAATCGCGGCGGCTGTTCGGAGAGGATGTGAATGACCAGCTCCTGCGGCGCGTCCGCGTAGCGGAGACCACGCCGGGTGTCACGCGCATCGTACTCGAGCTGGGCGAGGGAGTCGAAGCCACGCCATCTTTGCTTCTCAACCCGCATCGGCTGATGATCGAATTAAAGGGTGCCGGCGCCCCGGCGCCGCCGGTGATGACGGCAGTGCGACCTGCCGTGCCAAAAGTTCCCATCGTGAAAGCCGAAGCACCGCGCCTGGAGCCTCCCGCGGCGCCGCCGAAGCCCCTTCCCACCGCTGCGGCGGAACCGGCCGTCACCGCCGAGCCTTCCAAGACTCAAGTTTCTCAGGACATCGCGCCGGCGGCCCCTGGCGATGCTACCGTGGTTGCCAAAGTGGAAACGCCCCGGCCGGTGGAGCCGCTTCCTCCGCCAGCGCCTTCGGCCGCCGAGTCGGCGAAGTCCGCCCGGCATACCAGTACCGGCGAGAATTCGCTGATCCGCGCCCTGGGCCTGAAGATTAATCGCGTGGTGATCGATCCCGGCCATGGCGGCCACGATCAGGGCACTATCGGCCCCAAGGGCTTACTTGAAAAAGATCTCGTGCTGGATGTTTCCCAGCGTCTGGGGAAGTTGATTGAAGACGGTTTGGGCGCCGAGGTGGTTTATACCCGCAGCGACGACACTTTTATTCCGCTCGAAGGGCGAACGGAGCTCGCCAACGAGAGGAAGGCCGACCTCTTTTTGTCGATCCATGCCAACTCTTCCCCGGTGCCGCGTGTGGCCGGCATCGAGACTTACTATTTGAATTTCACCGATTCCCGAGATGCCCTCGACTTGGCTTCGCGTGAGAATGCCACTTCCCAGAAGTCGGTTTTCGAACTCAAGGACCTCATCCAAAAAATTACTCTGCACGATAAGGCCGAAGAGTCGCGCGAATTTGCCGGGCGGATCCAGACTGCGCTCTATGCTCTCTCCGCCCGCAACCTGCCTGGCGAAAAGAACCGTGGCGTGCGCAAGGCGCCCTTTGTAGTGCTGATCGGCGCGAACATGCCCTCCGTGCTGGCCGAAATTGGTTTCCTCAGCAATCCCCGGGAGGAGGCTCTGCTGAAGAAGCCGGAATACCGCCAGAAGCTGGCGGAGGCGCTCTACCGCGGCCTTTCCCGCTACGCCGATAGCCTCAGCCATTTTCAGATGGCCTTGAACTGACCGTCCCCGATGCGGGTAGTTGCTTTCCGCCATGTTCCCTTCGAAGATCTCGGCCTGATTTATTCGTCGCTGGAGGAGTGCGGCATTTCCGTGGAGTGCGCCGACTTGTATCGCCAAGCCTCCCCTCTCCCCGATATTTCCAGCGCCGCGGGCCTGATTTTCATGGGAGGGCCCATGTCGGCCAACGACGATCTGCCGTATCTGGAACGCGAATTGCGATGTATCCGTCAGGCCGTCGAGAGACGCCAACCGGTTCTCGGCGTGTGCCTGGGCGCCCAATTACTCGCCAGAGCGCTGGGCGCCACGGTCTATCGCAATCCCGTGAAGGAGATTGGCTGGTTTGACATTGAGCTGACCGATACCGGCCTTGCGGACCCGCTGTTTGCGGGCCTGGATCGCTCGCAGACTGTCTTCCAGTGGCATGGCGAGACCTTCGATTTGCCGGCTTCCGCCGCATGGCTCGCCTCTTCCGAGGCATGTCTTCATCAGGCCTTCCGCGTGGGGGCGAATGTCTATGGATTGCAGTTTCATCTCGAGGTAACCCCCCAAATGATTGCCGATTGGTGTAAGCAAGACGCCAATTGCGGTGATGTGCAGGGCCTCCCCGCGCCTCTCGATCCCTACCGCCATACGGAGCACCTGGCACACCTGTCGCGCCTGGTCTTTGGCCGCTGGTGCGCATTGCTAACGTAGTCCCTTACACCGAACCGCGACCGTAAGGCAGAGAGAAACGGGCAAACTGTCATCGAGTCTCTGGCGCAGGCGCCGCTCGCCAATCAATCCTGCGTCATTTGATCGCGAGGGTCTGGCGAACGGGCGCCGTGGGACCGCCCTCGCGGGGCCTTCGAATGCGAATGGAGGCGCTGCCGTCGGCGCCGGGCGTCACGGAAATCCGGAACTGCTGCGTGGCTGCATCGTAGGCCAGCGGACCCACCGCGCCGGTGACCGCTCTCGCCACGGGGCGGAACGGAGAATAGCCCGCGATCACCCGCGAATCCTCTCCGTTGGCGAAGACTACCGTCAGGGAGACCCTGCCGTTGTCCGTCAAGGAACTGATACGCTTCTTGCCAAGAGGAACGAACTGCCCCAAATCGCCAATGACCGCCATACCGGAAGGACCAATGGGCGCGGCGATCAGGTAGAGGAGACTCTGGGAAATGGGCGCCGTGAGGGCATCCGAAGGGTTCACGACCTGCCCGGTGCCCCCAAAATAGTCGTATAGGTAGGCCGGCCCATTCAGTCCGAGTTCCGCCGGGCTGAACTTCGCCTGCAAGTTCGATCCCTGGGCGTAAGCAAAAAGATAGTGCGCGCGGAGGTCGCCGAAATCCGTATACGCGGCGGCGATTTGAGGCGCATCGAGCGCATGGGCAGCGTTGTGATAGCTGCTATCGATCGGCGCCAGCGGCACATCCGGTTTCACGATGACTCCGTCGCGGCGCACGGCGCGTAACAGGTTGGCGCCGTTGGCGGCTCCGATCGGATCGCCCACCCCGACAGGTCCGGCCGAGAGCGTCGCCAGCAAGAGATTGTCGCTCTCGGTGCTCAGGAAAACATCGGTGAACGGCCAGATTCCCATGGCGCTCGCCAGCCGCGACGTGTATAGAAAATTGCTCCAGCGGGCGCGGACAAATCGATCTTCGCTGGTGCGGATGGTCGTCAGATTGTTGTAGCGGGAGCTCTGCAGGAAGTGACGTGGCGAAGGCATGCAGTATTGCATGGTGAGGCCGCGTTGCGCCATGGCTGTGGCCATATCCGTCAAGAACGCGTTGGCGTCGGTCAGGTTGAAATTCGGTTGGGCCTTATCGTCCAACCAGTCCTGTTCGTAGGTGGCCACACCCGCACTGGAGAGATAGGCGGCGACCGCGTTCCAGTAACGCGGGTCCACCACCACGTTTCCCGACATGGTGTACAACTGCCGGTAAGGGCTGTTGGGATCGATCCAGCGAGCGTGCGTAATCAGGGAGACGCCCAGGCTTTGCTGGAACCCGGAGAGACTGTCGGGGAACAGCGAGGAGGAAGCCGTGTATTGATAGATGCCACCCCCGCCATCATTCCAGATGCCGGTCGTGCCCTTGGGATAGAACCAACTGTCGAGTTGAATATAGCCCAGGCCGATCCCCAGCCGATCGAAATCGGACTTGATGCCCGTCAGTGTCTGTTCGTACGTAAGCGAGGGCGCGGTGCGGTAATAATAGCTGGCGCCGTTGTCGGTCCAGTATCCGACGCGGTTCAGGCTGGTATCGGCGTCATTGGCGGGCCGGACTTTTCCCCCCAGAGCCGTCAGAGTCTGACCCCAGCTATCGAAAGCACGGTTGATTCCCCGTTCGATCACCAGCAATGTTTGGTGTTGAAAGCCCACTGGCAGCACGGCAATCTGCGGCGCGATTCCGCCGGCCAGTTCCCCGTTCGCTCCCCAGGCGGTGTAGGCCACCATGAAATTGGCGGCCGGAGAGAGGATGAACGTGTTGGCCGAGGAATCAAAAAAGATCCAGGGGCTTTCGTTGGAGTAAGCGTTGAAGGCCGGGGGCGCAAAGATACCCGAATAGGTTAGGTGGTCCAGATTGCTCGGGTACTGGCTCCAGTTCGGAAAGGAAAAGGTATTGGGGCCGGAGGAGGAAGGATAGCTGACCGTGAACAGGACGGCTTGATGATTTCCGTAGCTGCGGATGGCCGCATGGCGCGTGGCGTCCGATACGAAATCGAAGGAGATCTCGGAAAAGCTGCCCACGGCGTCCGCACCCGAGGCTACGGCCAGATTCACTAGCGGGGCTCCGATGTTCCCCGAGAAAAGCCACTGCAGGTCAGGGACAAAAACTTCGTAGATCCCGGTGGAATCTACCGTGACGGTCAGTCCGCCGGCGCCTCCGATAGAAGTGGATGCCGCCGCACCACCGGCGAATAGAAGGCAGCTAAAGACTTCCAACAGGACAGACTTGGTCCGAGACACTCTGAAAACCCCCGGTTTCCCGTACGAAACTGAACAATACTATAACAGGTAGTTTCCTGAGGCAAGTCGTTTTGTCGTGGGGGAGTACAGAAAAAATCCACCGGGGATGGGCTGTCGACCGGCAACCGAAGCGGTTTTGGACGTACCGGCGCTCTTCAACCTGGCTGATCTGTTGGGACTTAGAGCAAGCCGTAAACGGCTACGACGCCGGCAAAGGTCGGGACGTAAACCTTTCCATTGGCCACGGTGGGGATGGCGAATTTGGAAAAGGTGCCCAGGCGGTCCGGGCCACCGGTCATTTCGCTGTTCCACAGTTCGTGAGTGAGGTCGGAAGCATCAAACGCGCGCAACGCCCCATCGACTGCCGAATCGAACTGATAACCGGTCGTTTCCCAGAGGATGCCAGTGCCGTCGGTCCCGCCATTCGCGGAAATCGCCAGTCCTGCGAAAGACGTATGCGACCACTCCGTGCTGACCGAGACCGGAGTCGGCTCCAGGGTTCCGTCACTGATCCGATAGGCCTTGAGGATACTCTCCTCCTCCTGCAGGTACACGTACGCACCATCCGTGCGGCTCCAGATCGCAAAGTCGTAAATGCCACTATCCTGGACCGCTTGAATCGTCTGGACGTTGCTGGAGGTCAGGGGCGCCAGATGCCCCATATAATTGCCATCCAGCAAATACAGTTGGCCGGATTTGTCACCCCCGACCATCAAACGGGTACCGGGAATGAAGGCCGGGCCGGCCGACAAGTCTTCGTCCCCATCCGACAGTGTCTCCCAGATCAAGGGGGTGTACCAGTCCACCAGCAGCGGCGTCGCCCCGGAAAACTTGAGAAAACTCTCGCCGAAATCCGATACACCGTCGTAATCGCCGTTACCGGTAATCATGTAGACATTACCACTGTCATCGACCGCAGGTGCGCGGCCCGATTGCCAGATGGAGCCCCCGAAGCCGTTAGGGGTAGTGGCAAAGACGCCTAGTTGCCTTCCCAGATCCGATGCGTCGAACGTCATCAGCCAGCCATGCCAGGACCCCTGGTCGCCATGCGATCCAAAGCAGACGTAGACCGCATCGTTCGCCAGCACCAGGCCGGGCCGCTGGATTTGCCAGGCCGGGTCGAAGGCAAGCACACCATCTTCCCAACTGCCGTCGCCCGTCCCGGCGGCTTCCGCGCTAATGAAGACCGGTCCATTGAGTCTCTCCGCGCCGTTCGTCAGATCGAGGGCATGCAGTTGAAACATCGGCGACCCATAAACCAGATTCATGGACACCACGAAAAGCACCCCGCGCTGCAGATCGATGACTCCGGTGCTAAGAATTCCAATTTCCGGCTGGATATCCGAGTAGTCGTCAAACAGCGAGGTGGGAACCGACGGCCCCAGGTTTGCGCTCCAGTAGAGAACGGGTGCCTGGACGCGATCGGCATCATAGGCATACACGCTGTTGTGCTGGGTGAAGACAAAGAGCACATTTTGCACGCCCTGTCCCGGCAGGTTCAACCCCGAGACGTAGAGCGGCTGCGCGTAGACTTGGCCATCAACCGGAAGAGTGCCAATTTTTCCGAATGAGCCGGTCGCAACGTTAGCCGGCGTGAGTTGGGTCTCCTGCAAGTTGGCGTTGGTCCGATCGTTTCCGTAGTTTGCGCTCAGCACATTGATTTGAGCGTGCCCCGTGCCCAGGGAAATGGCGGCCGGCAACAGTATGGCTGCCAGGCGGAGAAGTAATATGACACTAATTCGGCGGGAGTCGATTGTGCGGCTCAACATCTTCGAGACCTTTATCTCTATCTAAGATTTTGTTTTCTGCACAAGCCGCAAAAGGTTAGCACAGCAGAGATAACCTTTCGCGGAGAATTCCTCTACGTGGCCTCGCCTCTGACGGGAAGGCTTTGCGGCCCTTAAGCAACCCAACACTCTGTTTGGTGCGCGGGCCGCGAAAAGCGTTTCAGGGAATAGGTATTCTTGGACACCGTACCGCTGCGCCTCCCGTGGGGCAGCCAACAAGAAGCGCGCCTTACAATGAGAATATCACCTCATGCCCAAAGCTTTTGCGCGTTACGCCGCGATTGTATTGGCTTTCAATCTCGGGGTCGTGCTGTGGGGCGCCTACGTGCGGGCCACGGGCTCGGGCGCGGGCTGCGGCAATCACTGGCCTCTTTGCAACGGCGCCGTGGTGCCCCCAGCGCCGGCTCTCGTTACCGTGATCGAATTCACGCATCGCGCCACCAGCGGCATGGACCTGGTAATGGTTGCGGTGCTGGTCGTATGGGCGTTCCGGTGCTTTCCCCGCCTACACCCGGCACGTCTGGGGGCGGCGCTCTCGGGTGTGTTCCTGGTGACAGAGGCGTTGATCGGAGCGGCCCTGGTCAAACTGGAGCACGTGGCTCATAACGCATCCGCAGGGCGCGCGTATTCGCTTTCCGCCCACCTGATCAATACCCTCACCCTGCTGGCTTGTCTGACACTGACGGTGTGGTGGGGAAGGGGAGGCGCTCGCCTCCGTCTACGCGGCTGGGCGGTGGGGCCGGCAGTTGGGGGAGCCGGACTTCTCGTCGCGACCAGCCTCATGGGCGTCATCACCGCGCTGGGTGATACGCTGTTCCCGGCACCTTCGCTCGGGGCCGGTTTCGCCCAGGACTTCGACCCGGCAGCCAGCATCTTTATCCGCTTGCGCCTGTTCCATCCGTTGTTCGCCCTCGTAACCGGGGTGTGGCTGGTTCTCTATGCCGCCGCGACGGCCACACGTTTCCCACAGACTAAAGGGCCGGTCCGCAGCCTTGGAGCGCTCGTAGGCACGCAAATTACGGCAGGTGCACTAAACCTTCTGCTGTTGGCCCCGGTGTGGCTGCAGATGGTACATCTGCTGCTCGCCGATCTGCTATGGATCGCATTCGTGCTCCTGAGCGCCTATAACCTACAGGATTCCGTGGTTACGACGAGCCACGCTCGAGACGCAGCGTGCAGCGGCGGCCATCCTGCGGCATTGGAAATTACACAAACTGGCCCGCCGCGTGGCCCGACGCCCAAGCCCACTGAAAATTGAAGCCCCCCAAATGACCGGTGACATCCAGCACCTCGCCCACAAAATACAGACCTGGGACTCTTTTTGCTTCAAAAGTCTTCGACGACAACTCCGCGGTATCCACGCCACCGGCAGTCACTTCGGCCTTTTCGTAACCCTCGGTGCTTGCGGGGACGATTCGCCAGGCGTGGAGGCTGTCCGAGAGCAACTGGATCTCGCGGTCGCTCAACAGGAGCGCGGGCTTCGACTCGGAGGACCAAAGGCCCGCCAGCCGCTTGGGCAGACTGGCGCCCAGGACGTTGCGAACCTCCGACCGGTCGCTTCGGGCCCGCCGTTCGGCGAGAGACCGTATGAGGTCTGTTTCGGGCAGCAGGTCGATTTCGATTTCCTGACCGAGCTTCCAATAGCTGGAGACCTGCAGGATGGCCGGTCCGCTGAGCCCGCGATGGGTGAACAGCATCTTCTCGCGGAAGCACGCTGGGCCGGCGCGCGCCGTCACCTCCAGGGAGACGCCGGCGAGTTCGGTGAACTGGGCTTGGTCCCCGGGCTGGAAAAGCAGGGGTACCAGCGCCGGGCGGCAGGGGAGGACGCGCAAACCGAATTGCCGGGCCACCTGGTAGCCGAAGGGAGTCGCCCCGATCTTGGGGATCGACAAGCCGCCGGTGGCCACTACGAGGGATTCCGCCGTAAACGATCCGTGGGCCGTCTCCACCACGAAACGCGAATTGCGCCCTACCGCACGGACACCGCAGGCCGTCTGGATCAGCACTCCGGCGGCCTGGCATTCGGCCTCCAAAAGCGAGACGATGTCCCGCGCCGACCGGTCGCAGAATAATTGGCCGAGAGCCTTCTCGTGGTAGGGAATTTGGTGCTTGCGGACGAGCGCCAGGAAGTCCTGGGGGCGGTACCGCGCCAGCGCGGATTTGGCGAAATGGGGGTTCGCGGAAAGGAAATTCTCGGGGCGAGTGTGCATGTTGGTGAAGTTGCACCGGCCGCCGCCGGAGATCAGGATCTTGCGGCCGGTCTGCGCGTTGTTCTCGAGGACCACCACGCGGCGGCCGCGTTTCCCGGCTTCGATGGCGCACAACAGTCCCGCCGCGCCGCCGCCGATTACTACCACGTCCGAAGAGAAGCCAGGCACTCGCCCTATTTTTGCAGAGGCTGGGCCCGCACCCAATCCAGCACCGCTCCCCTGACGGTCGCGGCTCAAAATCGGCGTCGCGGCAAAAATCCTTCGCCCAAATCCGCCGGGTGGTATTCTGACGGAATAAGCGGGGTTGCCAATGAGCCGGAAGATTCTCCTGCTGACGGGCGATGGCGGCGATAGCTACGAAGTTTTGTACGCCTACCAGCGTTTTCTGGAGGCCCGCTGGGAACCGGTGCTGGCAGCGCCTTCGCGCCGGACTCTGCACCTGATGATCCACGACCGGGAGCCGGGATGGGCCACTTACGTAGAACGGCAAGGCCACTTGATGGACGCCGACGTGGCGATCACGGCGGTGGCAGCCAAAGAGTTCGCGGCCCTGATGATCCTGGGAGGGCGGGCGCCGGAGTATCTGCGCAACGACCCCAGCGTGCTCTCGCTGTGCCGCGAGTTTGCGAAGCAGGAAAAATGCATTTGCGCCGTCGGCCATGGACTTCAAGTGCTGACTGCCGCTGGGTTAATCGGCGGCCGCACTGTCACCGGTCACGAGCACATTCAAATTGAAGTAGAGCGCAGCGGGGGGACTTACCTCTCCAAACCCGCCGTGCGGGATGGCAAACTGATCACCGCGCAGACTTGGAGATGCCACCCCGAGTTCTACCGCGAGGTGTTCGCCTGCCTCGGCGAGATCAGCCGCGCCGCGTGATCGTAAACTATTTAAAGGTGGACAGCAGCGTGGCCGGAGTCATGGCGGGCGCCGTGGCGAAATAGTTCTTTTCACCGAGACGCCGGTAGACGTCGCCGGCAATGCCGGCAGCTACCGGGCCGGCCACCGGGCGTCCACCCGTCAATAGCACCACCACCACCAGCTTGCGATTCCCCACGTCATTGAAGGAACCGAACCATCCAAGATGCGCGTGATTCTCGCTGCAGGTGCCAGTCTTGCCCGCGAGCGGCTCATCCTGGCGGGCTCGATGGGCCGTACCGAATTCCACGGCAGCGCGCAGGCCCGGTTTGATTCCCGCGATCAGCTTGTCAATGTCAAGCTTGCGCTTAACCCGCGGCACGAAATCCGCAGCCTCCTGCGGAGTGCGCGGATACTGTAGGTAATATAAGGTTCCACCGTTGGCCACGGCACTTAGCAGTGCGGCAAACTGCAGGGGCGTCTGCGAGATTTCTTCGCCAAAGCTGGTGAGCATGCCCACGCCGCCATTGGCGGGAGGAGAGGAGGGGAAACGGCCTGGCTGTTCACCCCGGATATCGAGGCCGGCCTTCTCGCCATATCCGAACTGATGCGCGTAGTAGTTGACCTTTTCGAACCCCATCTTCTGCCCCAGCGTGGCGAAAAAGTAATTATTGGAATGCGCCAGCGCGTAAGTGAGATCCATACGCGCGCCACCCAGTTTGA
>Ga0075030_100002693_pt1 | contig 16141 bp, 12 predicted proteins | sample LitLauG_LLR_2012_FD_71393 | JGI IMG/M metagenome (GOLD analysis project Ga0075030, IMG submission 71393) | Freshwater sediment microbial communities from Pennsylvania, USA - Little Laurel Run_MetaG_LLR_2012 | ecosystem: Environmental > Aquatic > Freshwater > Creek > Sediment | place: USA... | reverse complement strand
GCCGAACGCCTAGCCGAGGAGCTTGAGGATGCTCTGCGGCGTGGAGTTGGCCTGGGCCAGCATCGAGACGCCGGCCTGCACCAGGATCTGGGACTTGGTGAAGTTCACCATCTCCGCAGCCATGTCGGTGTCGGTGATGCCTGCCACCGAAGCCGACAGGTTCTGCTGCATGACGCTGGAGCTGTTGGCCAGGTGCTGGAACTCGTTCTGGTACGAACCCAGCGTGCCGGCCATGGTCGCCACCGTGGTGATCGCCGCATCGGCCAGGTCGATCGCCGTACCCGGCGCCGACGACACGTTGATGCCGCTGACCCCGAGGGAGTCCGTCGACAGCACCGTGAGGCTGAAGCTGACCTGGTTGGTCGAGGCGTAGCCGACCTGGAAGGTGAACGAGACGGTCGTCCCGCTCGCCCCCGTGCCGGTCCACAGCAGCTTGTTGGTCCCGAACACCGTCGACTGGGCGATGCTGTCGATGGTGGCCAGCGACTGGGTCACCTCCGACTGCGCCGCGTTCTGGGCGTTGCTGTCGGTCGCCGAGGTGTTGGCGGCCTGCACGGCCAGGCTGCGGATGCGCTGCAGGATGTTGGACACCTCGGTCAGGGCGCCTTCAGCGGTCTGCACCACGCTGATGGCGTTCTGGGTGTTGGCCTGCGAGGTCTGGAACCCGCCCAGCTGCGCCTTGAGGTGCTGGGAGATCACCAGACCCGACGCGTCGTCGGCTGCGGTGTTGATCTTGTAGCCCGACGAAAGCTTCGCCAGGCTGCCCTGCATGTTCATCTCATTGGCGCTGAGGTTGCTGTACGCGTTCATCGCCATGACGTTGGTGTTGATGTCAATGCCCATCAGTTCCTCCTTGGATTCGTCGAGCCTTCGTCCAATGAGGGCTCCGTGACAGGCCCGGTCTCCCGGGGCATTTGGAACGATCGTCTCGCAGCTGGCCGAGATGAGGACGTGCTACAGCCGGAGGGTACGAATCGGGATTTTTCCCATTTACTTCTCATATACTCCAGGTCGCCGCCGCCCCGCGGCGGCGACCTCGAGATGGCCACCGGCCACCCACGCGGTGCACGCGCACTTCCCGCGCCGAGGTCCGGTGACGCCGAACAGGCGCCACCGGACCGCACGACTCAGGAGCTGGTCGCCATCCCGACGATGGGCAGCAACGGCACGTGGGGCAACGGACTGAACGTCGATGCGTCGCCGAAGCTGACCACGCTGCCGTTGGCCTGGGCCATCCGGTACCCGAGGCCGGTCTTGGTGGCGGCGATCGCCACGACCGGCGAGCTGAGCGGGAGCCCGCCGAGGGAGCCGTAGAAGTGGGCATCGCCGTAGTTGAAGATGCCGCCGTCGCTGGCCACGAAGATGTAGCCGTGGCCGGCGGGGGTGGCGGTCATCCCGAGGATCGGCTTGTCCAGGTGCTGGCCGCCCTTGGAACCGTAGAACGGAGCGTCGCCATAGGCGAAGATCCCACCGTCGGACGCCACCATCCAGTAGCCCCGGCCGTCACCGGTGGAGGAGATGCCGACCACGGGCTGGTCCAGGTGCTGACCACCCTTGGAACCGTAGAATGCCGCGTCGCCATAGGCGAAGATCCCACCGTCGGACGCCACCAGCCAATAGCCGCCGCCGTCCGGCGTCGCGGCCATGCCGACCACCGGCTGGTCCAGGTGCTGACCACCCTTGGAGCCGTAGAAGGCCGCGTCGCCATAGGCGAAGATCCCACCGTCGGACGCCACCAGCCAGTAGCCCCGGCCGTCACCGGTGGGTGCCATGCCCACGATCGGTTTGTCGAGGTGCTGACCACCCTTGGAGCCGTAGAAGCCGGCGCTGCCAAGGGCGAAGATCCCACCGTCGGACGCCACCATCCAGGCCCCCGGCGGCTGTGGCTGGCCGGAGCCGGCGGCGCTGTTGGGGACGACCACGTTGGACGGCGCCGAGGCCGGGCTCGTGCCCACCCCGTTGGTCGCGGTCACCGTGAAGGTGTAGGGGGCGTTGTTGGTGAGCCCATGGATGATGACCGAGGTGGGCGGCGGGTTGCCGCTGACGGTCGTCGGCGGTGGCACGGCACCCGCGTTGGTGTACGCCGTGACCGTGTAGGACGTGATCGCGCTCCCGCCGCTCGAACCCGGCGTCCACTGCACCCCCGCCGCCCCGTTGCCGGGCGTGCCGACCACGCCGGCGGGCGCCGCCGGGGCCCCGATCGGGACGACGGCGTTCGACGGAACGGAGGCCGGCCCCGTGCCGACGGCGTTGGTGGCGGTGACGGTGAAGGTGTAGGAGGTGCCGTTGGTCAGCCCGGTCACCGTCGCCGTCGTGACCGGCGGGTTGCCGGTGATGACGGTCGGTGACAGGGTCGTCGCGCCGGCATGCGGGGTGACCGCGTACGACGTGATCCCGCTTCCCCCGTTGCCCGGTGCCGTCCAGGTCACCTGCGCCGACGCGTTGGCGGCGACGGCCCCGACCGAGGTCGGCGCCCCGGGCGCCGAGAGGCTGCCGCTCGGGCTGAACAGGACGTCGACCCAGTAGTTGGTGCCGCCCAACTTGCCTGTCGTGGCCTGGTCGGGGAACGCCGGCGCCGACCCGTAGGCATACACGCCGTTGCCGTTGCTCGCCGTGGCCAGGACCGGGTGCAACGGCGCCGCGTGGTCCACGCCCGCTCCGTCGGGTGCCGGCGCCGATGGCGCCGGGTAGAACCAGTTCTCCGAGAGGGAGTAGTGGCCGACCGACGTGAAGTACGACACGACGTAGGTCGTGCCGGCCGAGATCGTCACGGGCGACGAGAAGGTCATCTGCTGCCAGCCCGACGCCGACTCGCCGGAGAACGTGCCCTGGGCGAGCAGCGCGCCCGACGACGACCACAGGCTGCCCGTGTGGGTGCCGGTGTTGGCGGCCGCCTTGTAGAAGCGCACCCCGGTCACCGGGCCCGACGCGTCGGAGGTGAACTTCATGCCCACGTTGACCGAGCTGGCGTCACCGGAGTCGACGTTGGCCGACGGCGGCGGGTTCGTCCCGAAGATCGAGCAGGGGCAGGAGACCGTGACGTTGGTGCCCGCGGAGGGCGACTCGAGGTTGGCGCTGTCGTCCACCGCCCGCGAGCGGATGGTGGCGTCGGGGTGGCCGTGGACGGTCCAGGTGTAGGACCAGTTGGTCGTGCCCGTCGCCGGGTGCCAGGTGCCCCCACCGTCCGTGGACACCTCTACGCCGGCGACGACGCCGCCCCCGCTGTCGCTGGCGGTGCCCGTGATCGTCACCTGGCTGCCATCGGCCAGATTGGCCGCCGGCGCCGGCGAGGTGATCGTCGACGTCGGCGGGCTGTGGTCCGCGGACGGCGACGCCGCCATGAGCCCGCTGATCAGCGTCGCGGGCTGGACGTTGCCCATGTCGGCGAAGAGGTTGACCATCATCTGCTGCATGGTGGGGTCCGACGGCGACCCGTTCGGGGTCTCGACGCCCCACACGAACTGCACGCTGCCGGCGCCGAACACGAGCGCGCCGCTGGCCGCCTTGTACAGGGTGAGGTGGTGGGTCGCGGTGCCGTTCGGGTTGGTGTTGCTCCCGTAGTCGGTGAACACCTCGGCGCTGCCCGTCGTCGACGACAGGTCGAACTCGCCGGCGGGCCGGTAGCCGTTGTCGGCGTCCTCGTCCCACTCGTAGCCGAGGGTGCCGAACCCCGCCCCGAGGGTGATGGACCCGCTGGTGAGGCTGGCGACCGGGGTGTTGCGGTAGATGCGCAGGTGGGCGTCGGAGGCCGGCACGGTGATGTCGTGGGTGCCGGAGTTGACGATGAACAACTGGCCCGTCAGCGCGTTTTGGGGGCGGCCGCCGTCGGCGGGCGGGCTGAAGCGCGGATCCTGCCAGGTGCCCGTCCAGGTGGGCGGGTCCTGCGGGTCCGTCGGGGCGTCCAAGTGCGTCTCCTTGTAGGTGACGAGGGTGCGCTCGGCGGTCCCGTCCGCTGGGCTGGACTCCAACCGGGTCTTCCAGAACATCTCGTTGCCGGAGAGGAACGCCAGGTTGACCCCTGCGTCGCGGGCGGCCTGGACGTTGGCCCGCTGGTTGGCGGTCCAGTACTCGTCGTGACCGGTGTCGACGTAGATCTTGTGGTTTCGCAGCAGCGTGCCGAGGCTGTCCACGTCGGTGCCAGCCATGTAGCTCACGTCGTAGCCGTTGGACTCCATGAACTCGATCATGTTGAACTCGGCGTAGAAGGGCGAGCTGCGCCCCGAGTCGTCGAAGCCGTTGAGGGGCCGGTTGTAGGAGACCTTGTAGGCGGCCTTGTAGGCCTGCGGGTTGCCGGGTGGGCAGGCCACCGTGCAGCTGTAGAGGCTGTTGCCCCCGTAGGTGTTGTACGCCTCCCAGGTCTCGTCCGAGGTCTGGAACACGATGTCGGAGTGGCTGGCGTCGTTGCGGACCACGAACACGATCGCGCTCGAGCCGCCGGTGTCGTTGCGCACCAGGTGCGCCTCGTACACCCCCGAGGTGGCGGTGGCCGGGACGTCCCAGTGGGCCGACGCGGCCCAGTTGCCGCAGTCGATCAAGCCCGTCGTGTTTGAGTTGTCCACGAGGCAGCCGGGCTGCACCTGCGGCGCGGCGTGGTCGAGTGCGAGGTCGGACACGACCTTCGTGGCCCCTTCCCCGCCATACCAGCCCAGGCGGAGGATGTCGATGTGGTACGCCGTCAGGGTCGACGCCGTGTCGATCTTGAAAGTCACCGTCTGACCTGCGTTGACCGAGATCTGGGTGGCGAAGCCCTGCAGCGTCGTATCCCCGTTGCCCGACACCAGCCAGTCGCTGGTCGGATCACCTGGCTTGGTGTTTTCACACGCGATGACGCTGGTGACCGGCGGACCGCAGGGGTTGCCGGCCGCGACCGCCGGGGGTGCAGCCGCCACGGCGACCTGCAGCATCGCCCCGATCAGCAGTCCGGAGACACCCAACGCCGTCCACCGCGAGAAACACCGTCTCATGATCCGCCCTCCGTGCATGCCCCGTACGTGTTCGAGCCTGCCACCTTGTGCGTCCGGCAGGTGAACCAATGAGGGATTCGAGGTAACTCGGGCACAATTTCGTGCGCCGCGTGGGCGCCGCCGCACCTTGCGCAGGGCCATCACCCACTTTGCGTAGCGTTGTGGCGTTGTCTGGTGTCGGCCGGGTCACCGGGGCGCGACGTCCTGTGATCTCGTGGGATCCGGCGGGCACCGAGCGCATGCGGATGCTGCTCACGCCGGTGAGTCGGCTCCCGACCGCGGGCGGAGCGGGGACAGGCGAGGGACAGGTCACCAGAGCCGCGGCCGCGCGACGTGGCACCATCTCCCCATGCCCGACCGCCGGACCTTGCACCTGCACGAGCTCGTCGGGGAGGTGCTCGACGCCATGGGGCGCTACGACGCCGACGCGCTCCACCCCCTGGTCGCCCCCGACGTGGTGTGGTGGGCACCCCCCTCCGCCGCAGCCCGAGGCGTGCCCCGACCGCTCACCGGCCGTGACGCCGTGGTGCCGTTCCTCACCGGCGGCCTCGGGTACTTCCGCGCCGGCACCATCACCTGGGACGTGCACCAACTCGTCGCCGAGGGCGATGTCGCCGCGGTCGCCTTCACCCGCCGCAGCCTCACCGCCGCGGGCACGCCCTACGAAAACGAGTACTGCCTGGTCCTGCGCTTCGACGGGGACCAGATCGCCGAGGCCTGGGAGCACGCCGACACCGCCCACGCCTTCGCCCAGATCGACCGCCCCGAGGACACGTGCACCCCGAGGACGCCTGAGGATCGGGGCGGTAGCGTCGGCACGTGACTGCGATCCCCCTCAAGCGCTTCGCCCACTGCAACGTCAACTGCTCCTCCCTGACCCGCTCCCGAGCGTTCTACACCGACGTGGTCGGCCTGCGCGCCTTCAGCCACACCAACCCGCCGCTCCAGCGCGGCGGCGGGTTCCCGATGCCGCCGGGCGAGGATGCCGAGCTCCAGTGGGACGCCTGGATCCTCCACGACCACCGAGGGCCGGCAGCGTCGCCCGCCGTCGACCTCCTCGAGTGGAAGACGCCCACCCCGACCGGCGTCCCGTACCCGTCGGCCAACCACCTGGGCTTCTACCGGCTGTGCTACCTGGTCCCTTCGGTCGCCGAGATGCACCAGCGGTTCCTCGACGCGGGCGCCATCGTGCTGTCGCCTCCGGCGACGGCGTGGCTGGACGAGGCGCGGACCCAGCCGGTCGAGGTGTTCTGCGGCCTGGATCCCGACGGGACCTGCCTGGAGTTCGTTCAGAACGACGTCGTGCCCTCCACCCAATCCGTCCACGTCAACGTCAACTGCTCGGACCTGGCCCACTCGCGCGACTGGTACATCGCCAACCTCGGCTTCGAGGTCAACGGGACGTCCGCACCCGGCCCGCAGCCCGGTGGCGCCTTCGGCTACCCGGGCGACTGCGAGTGGGAGGCCGCGTTCCTCACCCTGCCCGGGCAGCGGGGCACCTTCACCATCGACCTGTTGCAGTGGCGCAGGCCCACTCCCGTCGGGCGCCCCTACACCACGGCCAACCACCTCGGCATCTACCGCATGGCCTTCATGGTCGACGACATCCACGCCTGCTACGAGACCCTCGTCGCCAACGGTGTGGCGTGCAGCAGCCCGCCCGTCGGGCTCGACATGGGGCCGGACATACCCGTCGACAGGCTGTGGGCGCTCTTCTTCACCGATCCCGACGGCACCTGCCTGGAGCTGATCGAGGAGCCGACGCGCCAGGCGACGCCCGCCGGCGCGCCGTGACCGAGCCCCGGGCCAGCCGGCCCCACATGGCCGGCTACGGCTTCCGCGTCGCGGTCCTCGATGACTACCAGCGGGTGGCGACAACCGTCGCCGACTGGTCGGTCCTCGGATCCGACGTCGAGATCGTCGTGTTCCATGACCACGCAACCGACGAGGAGCAGGTCGTCCGCCGCCTCACAGGCTTCGACGCGGCGGTCGCCATGCGCGAACGGACCCCTTTCCCCCGCTCGGTGCTCGCCCGCCTGCCCGACCTGCGGCTGCTGGTCACCACCGGGATGGCCAACGCCGTCATCGATCTCGACGCCGCCCGCGAGCTCGGCGTCACGGTGTGCGGCACGGGCGGCTGGGCCGGCGCCATGGCGACGATCGAGCTGGCCTGGGGACTGATCCTGGCCGTGGCCCGCAACATCCCCGCCGAGGACGCCGGCATCCGCCACGGCGCCTGGCAGGTCGGCATCGGCACCGAGCTCGGTGGCAAGACCCTCGGCATCGTCGGCCTCGGCAACCTCGGCCCTCTCATGGTGCCCGTGGCCCGGGCGCTCGGGATGGAGGTCGTGGGGTGGAGCCGCAACCTCACCGACGAGCGGTGCGCGGACGTGGGCGTGCGCCGCCTGGAGCGCGAAGAGTTCTTCGCCACCGCGGACGTGGTCACCGTGCACCTCAAGCTCGGCGATCGCTCGATCGGCTACGTCGGGCGCGACGAGCTGCGGCGCATGAAGCCCACGGCGCTGCTGGTCAACACCTCACGAGGTCCCGTCGTGGACGAAGCGGCGCTCATCGAGGCCCTCCGACAGCGCTGGATCGCAGGCGCCGCCCTCGACGTGTTCGACCGTGAGCCGCTCCCGGCGGACCACCCCCTGCGCCACCTGCCCCGTACCGTGCTCAGCCCGCACATGGGCTACGTGAGCACCGAGTCCTACCGGACGCACTACGGAGATGCCGTCGAGGATGTCGCGACGTTTCTGGCCGGCTCACCGGTGCGCGTCCTGAACGCCTGAAGGATGGCACCGGAGGGGGAAATGCAGCGGGGTGGTCCGAAGCCCACGGGCGGGGCCCACCTGCGCGTGAACCGCCCCCACTGGGACAGCCGCGTGCCGTTCCATGCCGCGTCGAGCGAGTATGGCCTCGACCGCTTCGTCGGCGACCCGCACCACCTCTCGGACGTGGTCCGCTTCGATCTGCCGCGCCTCGGCGACATCCGCGGCCTGCGCACCGTCCACCTCCAGTGCCACATCGGCACCGACACCGTCTCCCTCTCTCGCCTCGGCACGGTCGGGACGACGGGGCTCGACTTCTCGCGCCCCGCGCTGGAGGTCGCTCGCCACCGGGCCGGGCTCCTCGGGGCCGACATCACCTACGTCGAGTCCGATGTCTACGACGCGGTCGAAGCGCTCGGCACGGGGCACTTCGACCTCGTCTACACCGGGATCGGTGCCCTCTGCTGGCTGCCCGACATCGAGCGCTGGGCCGGCGTCGCCGCTGCGCTGCTGGCGCCGGGCGGGCGGCTCTTCATCCGCGAGGGCCACCCGATGCTGTGGGCCATGGACGAGCCGCGAGCTGACGGGCTGGTCGCCGCCGAGTACCCGTACTTCGAGACCCCCGGCGGGACGCCGTTCGTGACGACCAAGACCTACGTCGAGCACGAGGGGGAGCTGGCCTCGCCCGAGGAGATCACGTGGAACCACAGCCTGGGCGAGATCATCACCGCGCTCATGGCCCGCGGGATGACGCTCACCGCCTTCGAGGAGCACGACACCGTGCCCTGGGCCGCGCTCGGCGAGCAGATGGAGCGCCTCGGCGACGGCGAGTACCGGCTGCGGGACCGCCCGGAGCGGCTGGCGGCCAGCTACACCCTCCAGGCCGTCAAGTCCTGACCGCCGGTCAGTGCCTCGCCGGGCCGCTCCCGGCCATCGGGCTGCCCGGGGGCGGCAGCGGATGGCGGAAGAGCGCGGCTGCATTGACATGGGTCACCTTGGCTGACTCCTCCTCGCTGAAACCGGCCAGGAGCTCGACCAGCGTGGCCTGGCTGTCGGGCCAGGTGCCGTCGCCGTGGGGGTAGTCGGTCTCCACGCAGATGTGATCGATCCCGATGGCGTCCCTGGTGACGATGGTGGAGCGGTCGTCGATCGTGCAGAACCAGAAGTTGCGCCGCAGCACGTCGCTCGGCCGCTCGGTGAACGTGCGGCCGTAGGTGACGCGGTCGACCATCCCGTCGAGGCGGTCGACCAGCATCGCCACCCACCCGATGCCGCCTTCGGAGAGCGCGATGCGCAGATCGGGGTGACGGAACGGGTAACCCGACCAGAGCCAGTCGGCGCACGACGACAGCGCCGAGACCGGAAACAGCGTCGAGCCGAGCTGCAGGACCGGCGCGCCGGGCGGCAGCGTCGACTCGGGGAACCCCGACGACCCGACATGCAGGCAGATCACCGTCTCCGTCTCGACGCACGCCTCGATCACCGGGTCCCACCACCCGGTGTGCAGCGACGGCAGGCCCAGGTTGTGGGGCTGCTCGGGCAGGGACACGGCGCGGAACCCTCGTGCCGCGTTGCGTCTGATCTCCGCCGCCGCCAGATCGGCATCGGCCAGAAACGTGATGCCCATCGGGATGGAGCGCTCCGGGTGCGGCGCCCACCACTCGTCGGAGCACCAGTCGTTCCAGGCCCGCACCACCGCCAGGCCGAGAGCCGGATCGGAGCATTGCGAGTACACCGAGCCACAGAACCCGGTGATCTGGGAAGGGAAGTTGACCGACGCCCACACCCCGTTGATGTCCATGTCCTTGACCCGGGCCTCGATGTCGTAGCACCCGGGCCGGACCTGGTCGAAGCGCGTGGGCTCGAGGGTCCACTCCTCCTTGGGGCGGCCGACGACGGCGCCGAGGCAGGGCAGCTCGTAGCGGCCACCGTCGAAGACCCACACCTCACGGCCGTCGTCCTCCTCGACCACGGCCGGCGCCCGCTCCGCGAGGCGGCCGGGCAGCCGCCCCTCGAAGAGGTGCGCCGGCTCGACCAGGTGATCGTCCACCGAGATGACCGTGTAGCGGACCGGGCGCGGCTCGGGGTCGACGAGGTGCGCATCACGGTGGTCGAGGTCCGTCATGGAGATCCCCCTGTCCTCGCAGCCCCCATCATGGCGCGCCCGGACGGGGCGCTGTTGGTGGCCCGAGGGTCAACGGGCGCCGGCGACGATGTCGAGGAGCCGGTCGAGCTCGTCGACGGTGTTGTAGTAGTGGGGAGACGCCCGCACCACCGACTCCTGGCCCGCGGCGTCCATGTCGAGGCGGGCCCACGGCGCTGCGCTGATCCCGACGTTCATGCCCGCGGCCGTCGCCGCCTGCTTGATGCGTTCCGGGGGGACGCCTGCCTTCTCGAAGGAGACGATCCCGCAGCGGGGTCCGCCGACGTCGGTGAGCTGGACCCCGTCGATGCCCGACAGCCCGGTGCACAGGTGCTGCGCGTGCGCCGCGACCGCATCGGCAACGGCGTCGACGCCGAGCGCGAGCACATGGTCGAGCGCCACACCGAGCCCGAGCTGCGCCGCATACGGGACCTCGAACTCCTCGAAGCGGCGGGCCCCGGGCGCCAGCTCGTAGCGGGTGGCGTCGACCCAGTGCGCCGAGGTGCCGTCGATCCCCGGCGGCCGTGACCGCTCCGCCACCGCCGCCTCCACGTACAGCAGGCCCGTCCCGCGAGGCCCCCGCAGCCACTTGCGCCCGGTCGCGGTGAGGACGGCACAGCCGAGGCGCGACACGTCGAGCGGGATCTGGCCGAGCGACTGGCAGGCATCGAGGAACCACGCCACACCGGCGCGCCGGCACGCGTCTCCCACCTCCTCCACCGGGTTGACGAGGCCGCGGTGGGTGCCGACGTGGGTGGCCGACACGAGGGCGACGTCACCGCGGGCGAGCTCGTCGTCGAGCGCACCGAGGTCGAGGGCTCCGTCGTCGCGACTGGCCACGACGTCGACGCGGCACCCCACGAGGGCGGCGATCTGCAGGAGGCCGAGGTAGTGGCTGTTGTAGGTGATCCGGTCGACGAGCACCCGCTGGTGCCGGGCGATGCCACCGCCGAGGAGGAAGCCCCACAGCGCCTTGGTCCACGACTGGGTGTCGGAGCCGGTGATCGCCACCTCGTGGCGCCCGGCGCCGAGGAGGGTCGCCGCCGAGGCACGCACCGCATCCAGGCGGGACTCGACGGCCGCGGCCGCCTCGTAGCCGCCGATGCTGGCCTCGAGGCGGAGGTGCTCGACGGTCGCCGCGATCGTCGCCGCAGTGGGCAGGGAGGAGCCGGCGTTGTCGAGGTGGGCGACGACCGTGCATCCGGGGGTCGCGGCCCGTTCCGCGTCGACGTCGATGGGTGCCACCGCACCAGTGTGGCGCCCGCACCCCGCACGCTTCGAACGCCGGTCGGATCGGGTGTCATGTCACCAAGGGTTCACGACCGGTTCAGCAACACCACACGGCGAGGACACCTGCGGTCCCGACAATGGCGGGCGGGGCCGGCATCGGGCCGAGCACCGAGGAGGTCACATGCCCAAGCGCACCATCCGCCTCATGGCCACCGCCGGCGCGGTGAGCCTCGCGGCCGCGGGCTTCGCCGCCGCGTCGCAGGCGTCCGCCCGTGAGGGCGCCGCCGCCGATCACGTCCTGCTGCTGTCGGTGGACGGGCTCCACCAGGGCGATCTGGCCTGGTACGTGCACCAGAACCCCAAGTCGGCCCTGGCCACGCTGGTCACGAACGGCACCGACTACACCAAGGCCCAGACGCCGTTCCCCTCCGACTCCTTTCCCGGCATGGTCGCCCAGGTGACCGGCGGCAACCCGTCGAGCACCGGCGTGTACTACGACGACACCTGGAACGCCGACCTGCTCCCGGCCGGCACGACACCGGTGACCTGCACTGCGGCCAAGCCCGGCGTCGAAGTCACCTACTTCGAGCAACTCGACAAGAACCAGCACTCGATCGACGCGGGCCAGGGGCTCACCGGCCTCCCTGGCAGCATCCTCGGCATGACCTCCAACCCCAACCAGGTCATCGACCCGACCCAGCTCCCGGTCGACCCGGCCAGCTGCCAGCCCGTGTACCCGCACTCCTACCTCAAGGTCAACACCATCTTCGAGGTGGCCCGCACCGCCGGCCTGCGCACCGCCTGGTCGGACAAGCACCCCGCGTACGAGATCCTCAACGGTCCGTCGGGCACCGGGATCCAGGACCTGTTCACCCCCGAGATCAACAGTGACGCGCCGACCCTCGGCTCCAGCATCGACTGGACCAAGGTCAACAGCCTCACCCAGCAATACGACAGCTACAAGGTCAAAGCCGTCCTCAACGAGATCGACGGCTACGACCACAGCGGCAAGACCCAGCTCGGCGTGCCGGCCATCTTCGGCATGAACTTCCAGACGGTGTCCACCGCTGAGAAGCTGCCGACCTCCGACGGGATGGTCGGCGGCTACCTCGCCGACGGCGCCACGCCCGGGCCCCTGTTGTCCAGGTCCCTCGACTACATCAACACCCAGGTCGGCGCCATGGTCGGCGAGATCAAGGCGCAGCACCTCGACAAGCGCACCGTGATCATCCTGTCGGCCAAGCACGGCCAATCGCCCCAGACCCCCTCGGCGCTGACCCGCATCCCCGACGGGCCGATCATCGACGCCCTCAACGCGGCGTGGAACAGCGCCGGGCACACCGGGACGCTCGTCGCGTTCGCCGTCGACGACGACGGCGTCCTCATGTGGCTCAACGACCGGTCCCCGACCGCGACCGAGTTCGCCAAGCAGTTCCTGCTCGGCTACTCCGGCACCGGCAACGACATCAACGGCAAACCCAAGCCCTACACCCACGCTGGCCTGACCCAGGTCTACGCGGGTGAGGCGGCCGCCGACTTCATGGGCGTGCAGCCCGGCGACGGCCGGGTGCCGGACGTGATCGGCATCGCCCAGTACGGCACCGTCTACACCGGCGGCAAGGGCAAGATCGCCGAGCACGGCGGCGACAACCCGCAGGACCGCAACGTGCCGATCGTCGTCTCGGGCGCCCCGGCCGGGCGGCATGGCCTGGTCGACGACCGCGTCGAGACCACGCAGATCGCGCCAACGATCCTGCGGCTGCTCGGGCTCAACCCGGGCTACCTGCAGGCGGTGCAGATCGAGCACACCCCGGTGCTGCCCGGGTCCTGATCCGTCGAGCACCACCGGCGGCCGCGACCGCTTTGAACGGCCCCGCCCCACGCGGCGGGGCCGTTCAGCGTCCTGCGACTCGCGACCGCCGCGGCAACGGCCGGCCGGTCGGGCAGCGGAGGTCGGCGGGCGCGGCGCAGTCGCGCCCGTTCACGCGGTCGTCGGGCGCCCTCCGGGCGCCGCAGGTCCCCTCCGGCCAAGGTCACCCGAGGGACCGCCGCGGCTCCTACGCTTGTTCGTGCTCCATCTGCTCGAGGCATCGGCGGATCTCCGAGGCCCGGAAGCGGCGGTGCCCGCCGAGGGTTCGGATGGCGGTGATCTTGCCGGCCCGCGCCCAACGGGTGACCGTCTTCGGGTTCACCCGGAAGAGGGCGGCGACCTCGGCGGGGGTGAGAAGAGCATCTGCTTGCGGCTGGTCGGCCATGTCGCGAATTCCCCTTAAGTTGTCCGATTCGTGCATAACGTACGGCACGGGCCGTGTTGGGGGACATGGCCCGTTCGGGTCATATTGCTGTTCTCTCGGTGACTAGTCAAGAGGCCACCCTCCGTGACGGCAAGGTTGAGCCCTTAGGGTAAATGGCGCACCGGGGTCGATCGGGGGACCGACCGCGAGCCGACGGTCCACACCACCAGCCGGCGGCGGGGCCTCCCGAACATGCCCCCCACCCCCGCGGCGCCAGCGGGCGCGTCAGGGGCGCCACTCCAGCGAGCCGTCGCCGGCGACCACCTCGCCGACCACCCGGGCCGCGTGGCCGAACGGTCCGAGGCACTCGATCGTGCTCGCGACATCGTCGTGCGCCACCGCGATCACCATCCCGAGCCCGAGGTTGAAGACCCGAGCCATCTCGTCGTCGGCGATCGCGCCCGCGTGCTGGATCTCGGCGAAGATCCGCGGCGTCTCCCACGATCGCCGGGAGAGCACGGCGTGGCACCCGGCCGGCAGGACCCGGGGGATGTTGCCCGGCAGGCCGCCGCCGGTGATGTGGGCCACCGCGTGCACATCGACCACTCCGAGGAGCGCCACCAGCGCCGGCGCGTAGATCACCGACGGCCGCAGCAGCTCGTCGACCAGGAGCGGGCCGCCGACCCAGGCCGGCTCGGACAAGCGGCGCCCTGCCACCTCCAGCAGCGCCCGGCGGGCCAGGGAGTACCCGTTGCTGCGCAGGCCCGTCGAGGGCAGCCCGACGAGGATGTCGCCGGGGCGGGCCCGGTCACCGGCGAGCAGGCGGTCGCGCTCGACCACCCCGACGGCGAAGCCGACGATGTCGACATCGCCGGGCGCCAGGCTCCCGGGGTGCTCCGCCAGCTCTCCGCCGATCAGGGCGCAGCCGGCCTGGCGGCACCCCTCGGCGATGCCCTTCATGAGCTCGACCACCATGCCCTCGTCGAGTCGGCCGAGCGCCTGGTAGTCGAGGAAGAAGAGTGGCTCGGCACCCTGGCAGACCAGGTCGTCCACGCACATGGCCACGAGATCGATGCCGACGGTGTCGAACCGCCCGGCGGCGCGGGCGACAGCGAGCTTGGTCCCGACACCGTCGGTGGACGCGACCAGGACCGGGTGGCGCAGCCCGGCCGGCAACGCGAACGCGCCGCCGAAGCCGCCGATGTCACCGACGACCTCGGGACGGTAGGTGGAGCGGACCAGTCCCTTGATGGCCGAAACGGCCCGGTCGCCGGCGTCGATGTCGACGCCGGCTTCGGCATAGGTCAGCCCTTCGGGCTCAGCCACGCGCCGGATCGAGGGCGCCCGCCGCGGTGGTGAGGGCGACGGGGACCGCCACCGGGTAGTGGCCGCTCACGCACGCGGTGCAGAACCCGGCCCCGGGGACGCCGATCGCCTCTTCGAGCGAGCGCAGCTCGAGGTAGGCCAGGGTGTCCGCACCGATGTAGTCGCAGATCTCCCCGACCTCGAGGTTGGCGGCGATCAGCTCCGAGCGGGTGCCGGTGTCGAGGCCGTAGAAGCACGGCCAGCGGTACGGGGGAGAGCAGATCCGGAGGTGGATCTCCACGGCGCCGGCGTCGCGCAGCATGCGGACCACGGCGCGGGTGGTCGTGCCGCGCACGATCGAGTCGTCCACCACGACGAGGCGCTTGCCCTCGATGCTGGAGCGCAAGGGGTTGAGCTTGCGCCGCACCCCCTGGTCGCGCTGGTGCTGGTCCGGGGCGATGAAGGTCCGCCCGATGTAGCGGTTCTTGACGAGCCCTTGCCCGTAGGGGATGCCGGATCGCCGGGCGTAGCCCTCCGCTGCGGGGATCGCCGAGTCGGGGACACCCATGACCATGTCAGCCGCGACCGGGGCCTGCACGGCCAGCAGCTCCCCCATGCGCTCCCGGGCCCCGTGCAGCTCCTGGCCGTACAGGCGGCTGTCGGGTCGGGCGAGGTACACGAACTCGAAGATGCACAGCGTGGGCCGCACCCGGTCCTCGGCGAAGGGGCGCAGCGACTGCTGACCGTCCGCGCTGATGACGAGCATCTCGCCCGGGTCGAGCTCGCGCACGAAGTGCGCACCCACGATGTCGAGCGCGGTCGTCTCCGACGCCAGCACCCAGCCGCTCTCGAGACGCCCGAGGCACAGCGGACGGAAACCGTTGGGGTCGCGCACCCCGATGAGCCGGTCGTTGTCGGCGATGACGAGGGAAAAGGCACCCTGGAGGGTGGGCAGCACCGGGAGCAGGGCGTCGACGACGGTGTGGCCCGGGCGGGTCTCGAGATCCCGGGCGACGAGCTCCGCGATCAGGTCGCTGTCGCTGGTCACGACCCCCGGGAGCATCCCCGCATCGGCCGCGAGCCGCTCGGTGTTGGTCAGGTTGCCGTTGTGGCCGAGGGCGATGGGGTGCCCGGCGACCGAGCGGTACACCGGCTGCGCGTTGTGCCAGGTGCTGGAGCCGGTCGTGGAGTACCGGGTGTGGCCGACGGCCAGGTGCCCCCGCAACCCGGCCAGCTTGTACTCGTTGAACACGTTGGTGACCAGGCCCATGTCCTTGACGACGACCATGTCGGTGCCGTCGGTCACCGCCATGCCCGCCGACTCCTGCCCGCGGTGCTGCAGCGCGTGGAGGCCGTCGTAGGTGAGGTCGGCCACCCGGCGCCCGGGCCACACCGTCGTCGACGCCCTGCTCCCGGTGCTGCCCACCCTCCAGGGTGCCTTTTCCCTCGTCATCGCCGACAACGACCGGCTCATCGGGGTGCGCGACCCCAACG
>Ga0075030_100002692_pt1 | contig 16144 bp, 9 predicted proteins | sample LitLauG_LLR_2012_FD_71393 | JGI IMG/M metagenome (GOLD analysis project Ga0075030, IMG submission 71393) | Freshwater sediment microbial communities from Pennsylvania, USA - Little Laurel Run_MetaG_LLR_2012 | ecosystem: Environmental > Aquatic > Freshwater > Creek > Sediment | place: USA... | reverse complement strand
GATCGGCGGTGTCGCAGATGAGAATATCGTTTCCAGCTCCTGACGTCGGCTTTGGAACGGAACACTCCGCAGATCCCGATCACCCGCGCAGAGCAGGTCAAAGAACACGATGGATGCCGGTGTTTCTTGAGACAGAAGCTTCACCCGTGACGCAGCCGGATGAATGCGGAGCTGCAGCGCCTCGAAGTCGAGCCCATCCTTCGCTGCGATGACGATTTCTCCATCGAGGACGCAGCGAGCGGGCAACTGTGCCCGTAACGGGCCGATCAACTCCGGAAAGTAGCGGTTCAGCGATTTTTCATCCCGGCTCTGAATCAGGATATCGTCTCCGTCGCGGAAGACCAACGCGCGGAACCCATCCCATTTCGGTTCGAAGATCCAATCTCCGCTCTTCGGCAATTCGTCAATTCTCTTGGAGAGCATCGGCAGTATCGGCGGATTCACGGCAAGCTGCATGCTCTTCATGCTATATCGTACAACTTGGGGTGTGTGGGGACAGCCCCCGGTTGTCACGGGAGCGTACTCTCCTGCCGGGACCGCGGAGCTTCGCTTCGCCGGACCGCTGAGGGTGGCTCCCCGCCTAAGCGCTAACTTAGGAGTTACTTCCGGTTTGCCCGTGATCCAGGCACAACCGCCGCATCCTTTCGGTGGACCATGTTGCATGGGCAACATGTAATATGTTGTAATAGCAACATGGGGGTTATTATGAATGGCACCCTGGAAGCGATCTTCCACAGGAGAGCAGTTAAAGTCTTTGAGCCAGTCGAAATCTCCGAAGAGATGCGCGAGCAAATCCTCAATGCGGCACGCCATGCTCCCTCCAGCTTCAACACGCAGCCGTACCGGTTCTATTGGGTAGAAACTGCGAAAGAAAAAACGGCAGTGGCGAGACTTTGCCTCGGACAGAAGCCTGCCGAAACCGCGTCGGCGCTGCTCGTGGCCGTCGCAGACATTGGATCATTGACTGCAACATCGCAAGGACAATTGGAATGGATGCGCAGCAGGAGCGAGTTCAGCGAAGCAAAGATTCGCGCCTACGAGCGGACGGCAAAGATCGGCCGGATCCTTTTCATGCCTGGGCCGTTCGGTATCTTCGCTGCGATCAAATGGGGGATGTTCTGGCTGCTGAATTTGTGGAAAGTGATGGGAATGCCGCCCTTGTCACGCCAAGACTTGTTCAAATGGGCCACGAAGAGTACATCGCTAGCTTGCGAGAATCTGATGATCGCTGCCGAAGCCCTGGGAATCAACACCTGTCCCATGGAAGGCTTTGATGGTCGCAGGCTCTCCAAATATCTCGGATTGTCCGCCCGGTATCATGAGATTGTCATGGTGATTGCGATCGGAAAGAGATTGCATTCCTCCGTCGAACCGCCCCAGTGGCGAAGACCTCTCGAAGCGACGGTAACAATCCTATGAACATCGCTCCAAGGAAAGAGGTTCCTGAAGACATCCTGAAAGATTCAATACTTGCCCGTATCGCAGCGGCTTATTTTTCGGTAGGAAAGAGGCTTGAACGAAAGACTCGGTGTTCCGCGACCCGCGGTTTTATCCTGTCAACGTTGCGAGGCGGCGCTACGCTCAATCAGAATCAGATCGCCACCCTTCTAGGTTTCGACCGAACCGTTGTACACCGAGCCATCAAGTCAATGGTTCAGGAAGGACTTGTGTCGGAACGAAAGGCGAAATCGGGCAGAGCAATTCACGTCCGGTTGACGCCAAAAGGAAACAAGTATAGGGAACGGTTGATCAAGGCCCGGATGGACGCCGATGAGAGTGTCCGGCATCAACTAACTTCGGATGAGCCCGCCACACTTCTTCGGCTCTTGAAGTTGATCGCCGAATTGGAGTTCTAGACTAGGGTGCCTTCGTCCATTCTTGAACGGATGGTCGGAACTCGGAAGATGCTGCCCAGAGGCCGGGTCGGGAGGCAACTTCCAGCCCGTTCTACTTGAGTTAGTGCTTACGCGATCTTCCCCGACACAGCCAGGACAAACAAAACGCCCAGCCAATCGGCTGGGCGCGTCTATCTAAAACGGAACTTAAATTTCAGCTGCGTTGCCCGCGGCCCTTCAGATCGCTGGCAATCACTCCGTCCTTGATGTGGATGACGCGATGCGCATACTCGGCGATGTCTCCCTCGTGGGTGACCAAGATGATCGTGTTTCCTTCGGCATGCAGGCGGTCAAACAGCGCCATGATTTCAATACCGGTCTGCGAATCGAGATTGCCCGTAGGTTCGTCGGCGAGGATGATCGAAGGCTTGTTGACCAGAGCGCGCGCGATCGCGACGCGCTGCCTTTGACCACCGGAGAGTTCGTTTGGTTTGTGGGTCATGCGGGCTTCCATGCCTACCGCCGACAGGGCTCCCTTGGCCCGCTCCAGCCGTTGCTCAGTTGGAATGCCGGCATAAATCAGAGGCAGTTCCACATTGTGCAAAGCCGTCGCCCGGGCCAGCAGGTTAAATGTCTGGAAAACGAATCCGATTTCCTTGTTGCGAATGCGCGCCAGTTCATCGTCGTCGAGTTCGCTGACCAGTTGGCCGTTCAGCCAGTACTTGCCCTGCGACGGCGTATCGAGGCAGCCGATCAGATTCATCAGCGTCGATTTGCCTGACCCCGACGGTCCCATGATGGCGACGTACTCATTGCGCTGGATGCGCAGATTCACGCCGCGCAGGGCGTGTACCTGCTGCTCGGAGCCCATATCGTAGGTCTTCCAGAGATCCTCCGCCGCAATCATGCACGATTCCGGGGGTGCCTGTGCCTCTGGTGTAGGCATACTGATGACTTCTGCGGTTGCCATATTTTTCTCCTGGTCCGGTGCCACTGACCTCTCCGATCTTTAGGGTTCAGTACGTTTCTAACAGGCTCCGTTTCCGAGACGCTCTTTTCTGAGACCTTGCCGGCTTTCCCTTTGGACGTGCCAAACCAGCTAAGGTTATGACGATTCCTCTTCCTTCTTGGGTACCGTATTGTCGATCTTGACGCTGCTTCCCGGCCGCAGCGTGCGCAAAACCTTGTAACTCCCGGTAATGACCTCGTCCCCCTCTTTCAAACCTTCCAGGACCTCGATATCGGTCGTACCGGTTATGCCGGTGGTCACGGGGACAAACAGGGCTTTCTTGTTCCGGACGACGAAGACCCCCTGCATGTCGTCGTCTTTCTTTGCCTTGGATGCGACTTCCTTGGCTGGTGCCGCCGCATGAACCGAGCCCGGCGGATTATTCTGCTGGTCGATCTGCTCCTTACTACGTAGCGTCAACGACTGGATAGGAACCGCCAGTGCGTTGCTACGGGTCGCGGTCGTGATCTTGGCGGTCGTGGAAAGCCCTGGCCGCAGGTCCGACGGCGGATCAGTCAACGTCACCACCACTTTGAAATCCTTGGCTTCTTCGCTGGCCGTAGTTTGCTGAGAAGTCGAAACGCCGCTGGAGCGCACGATCGCGTTATCACCGATTTCCGATACCTTCCCGTGAAAGATCCTCTTCGGAATGGCATCGATCGTGATCTCGGCCGGTTGTCCCAGGTGCACATTCACGATGTCCGTCTCGTCGACTTTGACTTCTGCGGTAATGACCGACATGTCCGCGATCGTCATCAGGGTGCTGCCCATCGCGTTCTGGATTCCGATGACCACCGATTCGCCTTCGCGAACCGGCAGGTTCGTGACCACGCCGTCGTAGGGCGCGTTGTAGCTGGTCTTCTGCAGCACGTCGGTCACGCGCCTCAAATTGGCGCCGGCCTGGGTTATATGCCGGTCCGCCGAGTCGTGCTGTGCCTGGGCTTGGGCGACACGCGCCTGGGCCTGAACTAAGCCCGCATCGGCCGTGGCCCATGCATTCTTGCGGCTGTCGAAATCAGACTTGGAGATGAGTCCATCCTTGTATAGGCTCTGTGCTCGGTCCCAATCCAGTTTGTTGCGGTCGTAGTCCGCCTGCGCGCGCTGCATATCGGCCTGCGACGTTTTCAAGGCCGCGTCGGCTGCGATGGCGTCGGTTTGCGCCGCCTGCAGAGCAGCTTCATTGGCGTTCACGTCTGCCGAGGACTGCACGTTCTCCAGTTGCACCAGCAATTGACCCTTCTTTACCTGATCCCCCTCCTTCACGTACAGGTGGGTGATCTTGCCGAATGCGTTGGCGCCGATGTTGACGTAAGTCTTGGGCTTGATTTCGCCCGAAGCACTTACAATGGTTGCCAGATCCTGCCGCTGCACTTTCCCGGTCTGCACCGTCACCACATTCTTACGGCTCTGGTAGACGGTAAAGCCGACAATACCAGCGAGGAAGACGACGAGGCCCACTCCGATAAGTAGTTTTTTCCAGAGCTTCATTGGTTACCGTCACGGTCCGGGGAATTTATCTCCACGAAGGAAGGCCAAACCCTGCCACAGGCTCAACTTATGCAAAAAGCCTGAGTACGGTACGGCCCAGGGTGACGGACACACACTCTCTGTTACGATCCTGTCGCCAAGAAAGTTCCCGCCAGAAAAACAGGACTAACCAAAAAACAGGAGTAACCAGAAGTGGCCGAGACCCGTTGCGGTGGAGAGATACTGCTACTGCCCCCGGAACCTGCCATTATAGCCCTATTGACACCGCTTGGCATTGCTGCTTTTGCGTCCGGCATCAGGCAACTCAAGGCCGCACCCGCCGCTTCTAACGAAGACGGTGGCGGTACGTTTTAATTGGTTCTCGGGGCACGACTTAACCTTGCTTTCCCACAAGTAAAGGGCCTAGAATACGTAGACGACGGTTGTCTGGCAGGAGTCCCTCTCATGTTCCGGGTAGCATGGAATCAATCCTCTCTGCGAGTTTTGCTGGTATCGGCGGCGCTGGTTACCTCGGGTGCCTTGGCCCAGAATAACGACAGCCAGGAGCAGAAACCTGCCGACAAGCCGGCCGTCGACAAATCAGCCAAAGATACGGCTGGCACAACCCAGGCGCAGCCGACCGACGAAGCTCAAGATCCCCTCAAGCGCCCTCCCAATGCCAAGCAAAAGAAGAAGAATGAGCGCGCCCTCAAAGTGGAGTTGAGCAAGCCCTACAAAAAGTGGCTCGAAGAGGACGTGGTCTACATCATCACCGACGAAGAGCGCGCCGCCTTCAAGCAGCTCTCCAACGACGAAGAGCGCGACAACTTCATCGAGGCCTTCTGGCAGCGCCGCGATCCCACCCCCGATACTGAAGAAAACGAATACAAAGAAGAGCACTACCAGCGCATTGCTTACGCCAACGAGCATTTCGCAGCCGGTGTGCCCGGTTGGAAAACGGATCGTGGCCGGATTTACATCGTGTACGGCAAGCCGGACGAGATCGACTCTCATCCTTCCGGCGGAACCTACGAGCGCCCGATGGAAGAAGGCGGGGGAGAGACCTCAACCTTCCCGTTCGAAGACTGGCGCTACCGCTACATCGATAACATCGGACAGGAAGTCATCATCGAATTCGTCGACACCTGCATGTGCGGCGAGTACCACATGACCCTAGACCGCTCCGAGAAAGACGCTCTGCTGATGACCCCGAACGCCGGCCTTACTCAATGGGAGCAGATGGGCATGTCGAACAAGTCGCAGCGCTTCAACGGAAGCGGCCTCGAGCGGCTGGGACTCGGCCCGGACAGCGCAAACTTGCAGACCAAGGAATTTGATCGTCTGGAACAGTTCGCCAAGCTGCAGCAAGCTCCGCAAGTCAAATTCAAAGACCTCGAAGAGATCGTCAACTCGAAGGTCATTCTGAATCCCATGCCCTTCGATGTGCACGTGGACTTCGTGAAAGTCACCAGCGACACCGCGCTGGTGCCGATCACGATTCAGATGAAGAATCGCGACATCACCTTCGTGAACAAGGACGGTGTGCAGCGCGGAACGGCCAATATTTTCGCCCGCCTGTCCACCCTGACCGGCAAAATCGTTCAGACGTTCGAAGACACGGTGCAGGTGGACGTCCCTGCCGAACTCCTGCCCCGCACAGCGGAAAACGCTTCCGTCTACTACAAGGCCCTGCCGCTGCGTCCGGGACGCTATAAATTGAACATCGCCGTGAAGGACGTCAACGGCGACCGCAAGGGCGCATGGAGCCGTAGCATCGTAGTTCCCGATTACTCCGACGACAAGCTCTCGACCTCAACTCTCATCGTCGCTGATCAGATGGAACCGGTTCCGACCAAAGCGATCGGCACCGGCAATTTCGTCATCGGCACCATGAAGGTGCGGCCCCGCGTACCTCCCGCCGACGGCAAGCCGGCATTGTTCAAGAGAGACAAAGATCAGAAGCTGAATTTCTGGATGCAGGTTTACAATTTGGGCTTGGACGAGAAGACCCACAAGCCTTCCGCCACGTTCGAGTACGACATCGTCAACGTGGCTACAAACAAACAGGTGGTCCAGAAAACCGAGTCCACCGATACCATGGGCAACGTGGGTGAACAGGTGACGCTGCAGAAATCAATCGTGCCCGCCAACCTGCAACCCGGCGTCTACAAGATTGAGATCAAGGTGAACGACAATATCTCGAAGCAGACAATTGGTCCGTCTGCAGTGTTTGCGGTAGAGTAACTCCCTGCGATTCCCCCCAGGGGGTGGGGTGGTGTGAGACTGCGCCAGTTCGGAACTTTGGTGATCGTATTGGGCCTTTGCCTGCCGGCTTCGGCGGTCGAGCGGTCCGGTGCCATCTCTGGCTACGTGCGGAATGCCTCGGGCGACCCGCAGATGGGTGCGGTGGTGCAGATCCTCGGCGTCGCCAATCGTACTCTCACCGTATTCAGTGACGCCGCCGGATTCTACACCGCGAACGGCTTGCTGCCCGGCCTGTACACCCTCAAAGTCACGGCGCCTTCTTTCCTGCCCGCCCTGCGCGAAAAGATTGGTGTCCGCCCCGGCATCAGCCTCAACGTCAACGTCACCTTGAGCACTTTGCTGGACGTCATGCAGCTCGGTCCTGTCCGTCCGCTTCCGGATGAAGATGACTGGAAGTGGACCCTGCGCTCGGTCGCGAATCGTCCCATCCTGCGCGTTTTTGACGATCCCACTTTCCCGGCTGAACAGCAGAACCACGAATTGCGCGGTACATTGTCGTTCCTCGCGGGCTCCCAAGCTGGCGGTTACGGCACTGGCTCGGACATGAGCACCGGCTTCACGCTCGAGCGCTCAATTTTTTCCAGCGGGCGTTTAGCCTTCAGCGGCGATGTGGGCTACGGACAGAGCCTGCCCGCGGCCGTTCTGCACGCCGGTTATTCGCGCCAACTCGCGAATGGCTCAGAGCCTTCAGTCGGTTTGACGGTGCACCGGTTTGCTCCTTCCGATCCCAACTTGCATAATGCGGCCTTGCAGGCGTTAGCGCTGACGGCCAGCGACAACCTCACCCTCGGCGACATTCTGGAACTCAAATTTGGCAGCGAGCTGCAGACTATTCAGTTCCTCGGGCACGTCAGCGCCTTTCGCCCCTACGGCTCGGCCGACCTCCATCTTTCTCCAAACACAGTTTTGGAATACGACTACGCCACGTCCCGGCCCGATCCGCGCAACGAGAAGGGTTTCGATTCCTCGCCGGCGGACTTGAGCGAGTCAAATCCGCGGGTCAGCCTTCTGGGCTACGCTCCCAAAGTCGAGCGGGCGCATCATCAGGAACTCAGCGTGTCGCAGCGGTTGGGAAGCACCAACCTCCAGGTCGCCGTTTTTTCCGATCGCGTAAGCGACCCGGTTTTGACCGGTACGGGCGAAGTTACGGCGGCCGGCGGATTTCTGCTCCCCGACGTCACCTCGGGTACCTTCAGCTACGCTGGCAAGAAGCTCGATACCAGCGGTATGCGGCTCGTGCTGCAGCACAAGTTTTCGACGGACCTTACAGCCACGTTGGACTACGCGTTCGGCGGCGTTCTCGATCTCGCTCGCCCTGACGTCCCTCTATACTCCGCGCAGCAGTTCATCGGCACACAGCGCCGTCATGCGGTCTCCGGCAAACTGAGCGGCACGGTCCCGCGCACTCACACCCGCTGGATCACGTCGTATCGCTGGGTGAATGGCCCGGCTATCACCCCAGTTGACATGTTCAACTCCTCACCCGGACAAAGCGATCCCTTCCTGAATGTCTTCGTCCGCCAGCCGATCCCCAGCTTGGGATTCTTGCCCGGGCACATGGAAGCCATTGTCGATTTACGCAACCTGCTGGCACAGGGATATGTTCCCGTCCTCGGCCAGGACGGTCAGACCGTCTACTTTGTGCAGTCTGCGCGCTCCGTTCGCGGCGGCGTTTCCTTTACCTTCTGAGCATTCAGCATTTAGCACTCAGCATTCAGCCCGCCTAAGCTGATCCTCATCGCAGGAATTGAGCTGTGCGGGACGTCTTCCCGGATGAGTGCTGAATGCTGATTGCTGCCTCTCCCATCCACAAAATCTATCGCTCCCATACATAACTCCTTAGTTGACTGTAGGGAACAGCTTTCGTTAATGTTTCCGTCTAACAGTTTGCTTGCGGGCTGGTGCATCTCGTTAATGCACAAGGAATTGTGAGCCTTCCCAGAAACAGGCCGAAGGATAGTCTGGCCTCCTGCAAGCAACGGCTACTCGCCGAACCATGATCAGTATCAAGGAGACCCAATGAGAGCGCGCACCATGCTGACGTTTGTCCTTCTGGCCGCCGTGAGCCTGTCGGCACAGACCTTCCGCGGTACCATTCTGGGGACCGTCAGCGACGCCTCCGGCGCCGTCATCGCCGGAGCCAAGGTCGCCGTGAAAAACACCGGCACGGGACTGGAGCGCGCGACCGAAACCAGCGCCGACGGCAGTTACTCCGTACCCGAGTTGCCCATCGGTTTGTACACCGTAACCATCACCCATGCCGGCTTCCAGACCTTCATCGCCACTGGCGTGACCGTCGACGTAGCCACCGAACGGCGCGTCGACGCCACCATGAGACCGGGCGAAGTCGCAACCAGGGTCGAAGTCTCCGGTGATCTTTTGCCCCAGGTTCAGACGACTTCCGCCGAACTTGGCGGCACACTGACCTCAGACACGATTGAGAGCCTTCCCGTCAACGGTCGCGACTATCAGAAGTTGATCTACCTCAACCCGGGCGTAGCCGGATCTCCCGATCAGATCTCTGATTCTCCGGGATCCTACGGAACGTTTTCCATGAATGGCTCCCGCGGTCGGGCGAACAACTTTCTGCTCGATGGCACCGATATGAATGACGGATATCGCAATGATCCGGCCATCAACGAAGCCGGAGTGTTCGGCGATCCTGCTACCATCCTCCCGCTCGACGCGGTTGCTGAGTTGCGCGTTCTTTCCAACTACGAGGCCGAATACGGGCGCAACAGCGGCGCGGTCATCAACATCGTCACCAAGAGCGGCACCAACGATTGGCATGGTTCTTTGCTGGAGTACTTTCGCAGCGGCAAGATGGGAGCGCGCAACTACTTCAACCTTGCCCCCGATCCTAAGAGCCCATTCAACAACAACCAATTCGGCGGGGCCCTGGGTGGCGCCATCATTAAGGACAAGACGTTCTTTTATGCGGACTACGAAGGACAGCGCGAGAACGGTTCGCAGGCGGGAACTACCTGTGTGCCCGATCCGTCGGTTATAGCCGCGACCGAGGCCAGCATCGTCGGTGCGGGGGGGACGGTGAATCCGGTTGCCACCGCATTGCTGGCCCGCAAGCCTTGGCCCACGCCCAATATCTCAAGTGTGTCCACAGATACGACCGGTTGTAGTGCGAATAATCTCTCCACCTCAACAGCCTTCTTCAATCGGGTGGACAGCTTCATCGGCAAAATCGACGAGAACTTTAATCCCAACAACATGCTTACCGGGCGCTATTACTTCGGGGATAGCAGCCAGAGTTTCCCCTTCGCGCAATTGGCTGGTGGTCTTCTACCCGGCTTCAATACCGTAACTCCGACGCGCGTGCAACTGATCGCGCTCTCCTATGTGAAAGTGATCAATTCTAACCAGGTGAACGAAGCCCGGCTGGGCTGGAATCGATTCGCGGAAGGATTTTTCCCGCAAGATCAGAGTTTCAATCCGAATTCGATTGGATTGGATACGGGCGTGACCGCATATGACGCCGGTCTCCCTGCGATCAGCGTCGGAGGTTTCTCCCAGATCGGCGCCACCACTTCCATCCCCCGCAACCGCGTGGATTCGAACTGGCACTTCGTCGACAACTATTCGTGGAAGTCGGGAAAGCATGATGTGAAATTTGGCTACGAATTCCGGCGTACCACGATCATGCAGGTCATCGATCACAATTTCCGCGGCACCCTGAGTTTCCCTGACTTGACAAGCTTCCTGCAGGGTCTTCCCGATGGCGGTAAGCAGGTGCAGGGGAATTCGAAAAGACACACTTTCCAGAACAGCCACGGCTTCTTTATCCAGGATAGTTATCGTGCAACCTCTCGGCTGACATTCAACTATGGCTTGCGCTGGGATTATTTTGGGGTCACGGGCGAGAAAGCGGGGTTGTTCTACACGTTTGATCCTGTCAGCGACAACAACGTTCCCACCCACCAACTCTACGGCAAAGATCTCAATAACTTCGCGCCCCGCGCGGCCTTTGCCTATGATCTGACCGGTAAGGGAACAACCGTGATTCGCGGCGGATGGGGATTGTTCTATGACGCATTTTCCCAGGATATGTTCCTGGGCCACCTGCCGTGGAACTGCGTCTTCTGTCCGGGCCCGGCCTATCCCGGGTTGGGGTCGCAAGCTCTAGCCACCGGCAGCGTGGCCACCGATCCGAACACAGGGCTGGCATTGGTACCGCTGACCGCGGGAAGTCCGGTTTATTCGGGATACGGCCCCGAAGGAGACTTCTTCGCCGTCGACCCGAAAATGCGAACGCCTTACATCCAAAACTTCAATCTGAACCTTCAACAGCAACTCGGAACCAAGACTGTGCTCCAGGTTGGATATGTAGGAGCGAAGGGCACGAAGCTGTTTCAGTTCAAGGACATCAATCAGCCCACTCAGGCGCAGATCACAGCTGCGGATCTGGCCTGCGTTCCGGACCAAGCCAACGGTTCCTACTGTCCTTCGGGTTACGGCGTTCCACGTACCTTCGCCCCCAATTTCTTCTACCTCAACCAGGAACAGTCTTCCGCCAATTCCATCTACAATGCATTGCAGGTTAGCCTGCGAACTAGTGGTTGGCACGGTTTGACTTCGCAGGCCAACCTCGTGTGGTCGCACTCTATCGATACTGCGAGCGATCTCGAAGACTTCGAGCCCAACCAGGCGCAGCCTCAGAACAGCACCAATCCGGCCGGAGACCGCGGAAACTCCAGCTTCGATATTCGCCGCCGTTTCACTTGGAACTTCACCTACCAGTTCCCCAAGATGGGGGGCGCTTTACCGAAGCTCACGAACGGTTGGGGCTTCGATGGTGTAGTCAACTTGCAGGATGGACAGCCCTGGCACTTGAACTACGAGTTTCAGGGGGATTATTCCGGCGCGGGCGAGGGCTACGATCGCCCCGATGTGACTGGCCCCATGGTGTATTCCAAGAACCCGGCACAGTATCTCAACCTCTCATCGTTCGCCGCACCCTGTACTTGGGGCAATCCACAAGGCAACGACGGATCGGCAGACCAGACCAACTGCGTCCCCGGCACACGGCACTTTGGAAATTTGGGCCGCAACTCTTTGAAAGGCCCCAGCTTCAAGGAATTCAACTTCTCCGTTTTTAAAGACACGAGGCTAGGGGAACACGTGACCATGCAACTTCGGGCCGAGTTCTTTAACCTGCTCAATCATCCCAACTTCTCGAATCCTCTTTTGCCGAATTTCATTGGCAACATCGGCTCGCCCGACGCCGCCACCGGCCGCCACAGCGGTTACTACGCCCTAACGGCGACCGGCGACGTAGGCATCGGCAATCCGTTCCTGGGCGGAGGCGGCCCGCGCGGCGTGCAGTTCGCTGCCAAGATCACCTTCTAACCCGAGGGCACGGCTGTTCTGTGTAGGGCGGACGCCCTCGTCCGCCCGGCGGGACGGCACGATCCCCCGCGCCCCTTGGGGACAGCCGCCCTCGGCTGTCCGGCGGAGCGCAGCTCCGCTGCTTCTTCAGCGTCGACGCCGCATTGTCCTTCGGCCCACCAAAGCAGATGAAACTGGGGTGCCCCATTTCTCGCCGCTTTTGCGAGAAGTGGGAATTTCGCATCTCTCGCAACTCGGGACTTTTTCAGCGCAGACACCCAGGGAATTGTTCTTATCTCACCCCCGGAATTCACAGGGCATTGTGACATCCAACCTTGCCTTCCACACCCGAGCTGATGGATCATCGCCATGCGCAAGCGGGCCACAACCCTGGCGCCCATAACGATCTTGTTTGTTTTCGAGATTTTGCCTCCAAACTGCTGAGGCGCAAGATATTGCGGGCAGTTTCCCGCTAACCCGATGATTCCAATGGATCAGGGGGAGGGGGGTGGGTTAACAAATCAGTAATAACCGATCCAAAATAGAATCCGTGCGCTCCTACCGCGATTTCTTTCTCGCCAATACAAGCCCCAAACGGCCATGTCCTAAATCACGCCCACATTCCCACTCGTCCCAGGTCTTCCGTCACCTGCTCCCCCGATTACGCCTTTGTTACCCTCGTCTAGTATCGCCCTCCCCACGAAGCTCTATTCCGGAGACTTTCTTCATGGCTCGCCGCACCTCGATGATGAAGACTCTTGCCGCTCTCACTCTCGGCCTCAGCCTGTCTGCTCCACTTTATGCGCACCACCTCAAGAAAGCCGAGTCGGCCACACTGCCGGTGACGACCTCGTCGGCCAAAGCGCGCGAGCTGTATGAAAAGGGAATGGCCGACTACGAGAACCTCTACTTGGAGCGCTGCAACGACGACTGGCGCGCGGCCGTCAAAGAAGACCCCAACTTGGCTGTCGCATGGGCCTGGATCGCTTTCAACAGCGGTAATCCGGAAGAAGTCAGCGCAGCTCGCGCCAAGGCCAGGGAACTCGCGCCCAAACTCACTCCCGGCGAACAGTTGATGATTGCCTGGATCGCCAAGGTGCAGGAGGGCGACTTCCTCGGTGGCATAACGGCCATGAACGACATGCTCGAGCTGTATCCCAAGGACAAGCATCTGCTCTATCTCGCCGCCAACTGGCTCATGGGAGAAAACGGCAGCGATCAGGCGCAGCACTTCCTTCAAAAGGCGCTTGCTGTCGACAAGAACTTTCCTGCCGCGCTCAACGATCTCGCCTATGTAGAAGCCCGCAACCGCCAGTTTGCGAAGGCATTCGCCGACATGGACCGTTATGTTGCCCTGCTGCCCAAAGAGCCCAACCCGCAAGATTCCTACGGAGAACTGCTCCGCATGGCGGGGAATTTCGAAGCCTCGCTCACCCACTTTCGCGCCGCGCTCAAGATTGATCCCGCCTTCGTAAGCTCGCAACTCGGTCTCGGCGACACCTACGCTCTGATGGGCAATCAGGGGCAGGCCCGCATCGAATACGACAAAGCCATCCGCTTCGCCCCCAGCAAAGCCGACAGCCTCACCTACAGCATGCAGAAGGCGATGACCTTCGTCCGCGACGGCAACTACGCCGAGGCCGACAAGGAATATCAGGAAATCGCCGAGACCGCGCACGCCAAGGAGCAGGACTTGCAGGAGGCTCAGGCCCAGCGCCACATGGCCGAGTATCAGACCGACGACAAGGTCGCCCTGAAGTATCTCAAACTGGCAGAGGAATCCCTCAGCCATCGCGCCACGATTTCAACCTCCGACCGCGATGAAGAGCTGTCGCGCATCCTCCGTAACCGCGCCGTGCGGGCTGCCCGCTCCGGCAACCAGCCGCTGGCAGATCAAGCTCTGCATCAGCTTGAGGCCATGGCCAACGGCAGCCGCAATCGCGTGATCCAAAGTTCGTATCACGGTGCGGCAGGCGCATTGCTGATGGACCAGAAGAAATACGAAGAGGGCATCGCGCACCTCGAGGAGGATCAGGACAATCCGTTCACCATGGAACTCCTGGTGCAGGCCTACTATCAGACGATGCGGACCGAGAAGCTGCACGAAATAGAGGCAAGGCTGCGCGGCACCAACGTGCCAACCATGGAGCAGGCTCTGATCGTTCCTGCCATTCGCGCGAAGAGACCGAATATTTAGAGTCTCGGCGACTTGTCATCGAAATCTCGCGGATCGCCTCCCGAATCTTGACGCCTGGTGTACAGTTATTGGACATCTCTGAGCCGATGGACGCCGACACCGAGCGCCGCGCTGGAACAAGAATCGCGACTCGCGTTCCCACCCGCGTGCGCACAGCCAAGGGGACCGACCATACGGGTCAGACCCGCGATGTCAGCGCCAACGGCGTCTTTCTTTACACTAAGACTCGCATGGAGAAGGGTGCCGACGTCGAGTTGGTGCTGATCCTACCCCCCGAACTCACCTCGGGCGAAAAGTGCTGGGTGTGCTGCCAGGCGACCATCGTCCGGGTCGAGGAAGAGGGCTCCGAGTTTGGGGTGGCAGCCCAGATCCAACGAATGGACATCTTGCCCGAAATTACGGTCTAGTCGCAGCCAGGTTGCGTCAGTAGACGGGTGTGGGCCAGAACCAGTTCAGGAATCCTTCCGGGCCGGTTGTCCCAAAAACTTCACTCCTGAGATCCGACCAGTCCGTACTCCGGCCCTTCTGAGTGCGGAATCCGTGAAAAAAAGCTTCCCATGGCATCGCTGTGGATGCAATAATGGCGGCCCTAGAATTGCATTCATAGTTTTCAGGTTCCGGGTGGGCCCTATATGCTGATCGAGAAACTCGCGGCCGGCGTGATACAAGTGCAGACGCCGATTGGACCGCGATGCATTATGCCTTCTTTCCTGCAGCGCATATATCTGCTCTGGATGTTCCGCCACTTTCCAATTCTTCCGCACGCCGTGCTTTCGCGCTGGCAGCAACGCCTGATCGACCGAATGTGCAGCGAGCAGAAGTTCGCCTCCATCGCCTACTTCGACGGTATGAATGAAGCACCCGTAATAGGTACGATCGAGCACCGTCCTCCAGTTGTGGCGAGTCCGCCGGCCCACAGGCCTGCAGCCAACGAAGGATCGCGTACGCTCCCTGCGCAGGTACGGCAGCGCCCATAAATCCCCGCAACTTTTGCGGTGACGATAATCCATGTCTTCGAAACAGGGCTAACGTTTGAAGCGCACGCCCAGACGATCCGCCGATCTCAATCTCGTAGTTCAAGTATGGTCTGTACAGCAAGAAGACGAGCCTCTTTGCGACAACCCGAATTCAAGGGGCGAAACGCTCCGATTTCAACAGCCACTATCGAGTGAATGCTATAATTTTGGCTGCCCCCCAGCCAAATCCCCACCGTGGGCGCGTAGCTCAATTGGCAGAGCAACTGACTCTTAATCAGTAGGTTGAAGGTTCGATTCCTTCCGCGCTCACCATCTTTGATTGCAAGCACAGGACTTAAGCAGCACTCTCACTCCCCTCATCCGGCTTCGAATTGCTTGGTAGCAAATCCTTTGGTAGCAAATCGCTGCCCAGCAAACTCTTGCTCACTACCCGAAGACCCGCACGGATGTCCTCGGCGCTCGCTTTGTCGTATACGTTCATCGCCAGATCAACTTTGCTGTGATGGAGCGTGTCCTTGATAACGACTGGGTGGACGCCAGCACGACGCAAGGTCCGTGACAGCGTGTGGCGGAAATCATGCCAGCCGCCGACTTGCACTCCGACCGCCGCTGCTGCCGGTTTGAGGTAACGCCTACGACCGTTGTTATGGTCGATAGGCGTTCCTGCACGATTCTGAAAAATCCACTTCTTCCCCTCGCCCAGCTTACGCATGCGTTGAATCAGTTCGGCGTACTCGACTGGATCGAGCGGCGTGTGGATTTGCTCGTCCTCTTTCAATTCCACCACTCGGTGTTTGTAAACGATGCGTCGAAAGTGCAGTACGCAGTCGTCATCGAGATCATGAGGCTGCAATGGTGCAGCCTCCTCGCTCCGGCGTCCGAGGCAGGCAAGAAGCAGTGCGAAGGTATCAAATGGCGGTTTCAATCTGCCGATGATACCAATGCTCTGTTCGGGCGTTAGCTCCGTTCTCACCACCTTGCGTCCGTGAGCTTCGGCGAGTGCGATTTTGTCCAGCCATCCGTACGGACGCACGATGTACTGGTTCTGCACCGC
>Ga0075030_100002690_pt1 | contig 16148 bp, 11 predicted proteins | sample LitLauG_LLR_2012_FD_71393 | JGI IMG/M metagenome (GOLD analysis project Ga0075030, IMG submission 71393) | Freshwater sediment microbial communities from Pennsylvania, USA - Little Laurel Run_MetaG_LLR_2012 | ecosystem: Environmental > Aquatic > Freshwater > Creek > Sediment | place: USA... | reverse complement strand
CCATTACGCCCTGACCGTCAAGACGGCCGCCACGCGACGCTTACTAAGGTTCGTATGCAATGCCATACCGTCGGCTCAATGCATCGAGGCGCATGCCTGCGTCGTCTGCGTCAAGCGAATCGGTCGTGAGTTTTGCTATAAGTTGATCGGGAGCGTCCGATTCCGATACTTTTTCAAATTTCCTCCCGGAATCGTCTTCCGCCCATTGCGTCAGTACTGACAATGCATCCGTGTTTGCACGATTCTTTGAAAAGAAAGATCCGATCCCTTGCGCACGTCGAAAAATATACGTTCCAACAATTTCGCTCATTCGATTCCCCAAATGATCGAAAGGGACTTAAAGCGCTACACCTAGCCTCGACTTGGGAAGCCGAGGTAAGGGGGCGGAGCCCGTAATTCGATCTAGCGATCTTTGTGTGTCGAGTATCTCAATTTGAATATCGGCAAGCTCCTTATTAAACACTGCTTTTGATATTTGACCTTTTTTTAGCTTGGCCTGAAGTTCGCGAATATTCTTTTGGTGGAGCTCCAATTCTCTTTCGCACAATCGCGCTATTTGCAAAGACGACTTGCGAAGTGCAATGAAATCTCTTTCATCCAACTGGAGGAGATCTCTGGTGTACATCCCCCAAGGAGACCGGGCTGCCACTGACGCCGTCACCGCGTCAAAGCGAAGATGGTCCGCCATCACATGGTCACACGGATTGATCACATAGGGGCCGACCTTTTCATCGATCGGCCATGCATCCTTCTTTCGGCTGTTGCAATTTCCGCAGCAATAGTAAAGATTTCTGTAGTCGCATTTCAAATGCGCGAATTGAGAGATCGACTGCGGGCGATAGTGGTCGACGCCGAAATTCATGTTTCGACTCCAACTATCCGGTTCGCGGCAATATACGCAAACGCGCTGGAACTCCTGTTGGAGCCAACGCTTATAGCTTCGGTAATTTTTGAACAGGCGGGGTGTAAGGGTGCGACTGTGACGCGCCCTCGGATATTGGAACACGGCTAGACGGATAAACCCAGTCGATTTGCTCGTTCGATTCTCTTGACTTGTAGTTCACGCATCGAAGTCGCAACTTCTTCCAGGGTTTGAACCTTCTCCGCGGTTACGCGGGGCATTTCCGCTAGCATTCGCGCGTTCAAAACTTCCAGTCGCGCAATCAACTCGCGAGATGCATCGTCGCTTGCATATTTTCTGGCCAATAAGGCAATTCGTTCGTTCGCAATTTCGTCTGCTCTCTTAGATGCTGCTCCCTGATCGGAATTGCCCCTCGACTTTGCCGATTCTTGCGTAGCGCCAGTAAGGAGGTCTAACGCCGGAGTGCGTTGCGCCCAAGCCCCATGCTCTTGGAAGAGCGTGGTTTGCAACGAGGGGTTGTGTCGTTGGGCTAGCGGTGTGAGTTTCGACCGCTTTCCAGGGTCGGACGGGGCGCCGGGGCGGATCGCCTCCTCCCAAACAACGAGTGGCTTTGAAGCGGGTGTTGGCAGGTTTAAGGCGTCAAACATATTGTCGACCTCAAAGTCAATTTTTCGGCTCTTGAAGGCGCTCTTTTGCTTTTGGTCCCATCGCCCAACTAAAAAGCGAAAACGCTTGACGATGCGCCGCATCTATCGCCGGCATTGCTTCCTTCACTGGAACGTCAACCCGATACGCATCAATGTCAATGATGTATTCGGGTGTATTTGTGGGGTTGCCGTCGTCATCCGCCTTTAGGCGTATGCCGTGCTGAAGCAGACACCCGCCGTCTTCGGCGCTCATCGCAAGGCGACCCGCGAAGTCACTTACGCCCTTAAATCCTTGGCCATCAAACGTTGAAATGAGTGACTGCCTAATCCAATCTGTCAATGGCTCCGCGGTTTGAAGCACGTTTATGTATCGCAGGCCAATTCTCGTGAAGAATTCGGTATCGATAACCGGCTGTGACGCTGCAATCACTTCAGTCAATCGATCTCTGTATTCCGCGTAACTTTTATAGCGAGTGGTCTCCAGGGATACGGAGCTCTGCTTGAGTGATACGGTCCAGCCCCCGTTACTGGTTTTGAACAAATGTGCATGGCCTGCGAAAGAACTTTCGCCTGCACCTAGCGTGACCTCATTAACAGTTTCAGAGATCGGGTACTTCTTGCGCAGGGAATTTACGAACTTCTCCGGCGGCTTTGCTCCGCCAATCCACATCAGGGTCGGAAATCGAAACTCGCATACTGCTTGCCGAATAAAGTTCCGGGGATATCCGCCGGCCACTTCTGGAATTAAAGGGACGAGCTCGTCTGCTTTTGCAGCTGGCATTCTTGACCTTCGGCAATTAAAAAGTTCCTACGATTACCAACCAGCTTGTCAAGCGCCAATTTTGCCTGAATCTCATGGCTGTTTCGAGACAGTCTAGTTTTTGCAAATCTGCTGAAGATTGCAAGATTAAATTTAATATACCTTATTGATTTTAAAGACTTTAATTTGAGCCCTTTCCTGTGATCGAGCAATTCATAGCTCGTCCCCATGGCCATTGCTTGGGAAGAGAGGCGAGTCCGCAGTGCACGCCGGTGTCCCCCGATTCAGACGACAGGCCGCTTTGTTTGGCAAAGCACAGGTTCCAAGTTTGACTGGCCGTAAATAAATCAACCGTCTGAGGCGCCATCTTGCTTACCCCCAATCTCGGGTTCAAGCCTGGGACGAACAGGAATTCGAGCGCAACCACAGAAATGCGACAACGCGTTAAGCAAGAATCGACCTGTTCCGCTAGAAAATTAGTGGTGCATCATTTGCGGAAAATTCGGTTGAGTAGACGGCGGAGGCTTCGCAGATCAATCGCGTCGGCTCCAATTGGTCCGGATTGGTGCCGAAGGAACCGTGAGGTTCGTCGAATCCGGACGTAAGCCAGACTGACCTGCTGCCTAACGCTGTACCCTTTGGAACAATCGGGAACTTGACACCATATCCGGTCCATTTGGCCAGGATATGGGGCGCAGCCCACATCGGCCTTCGTGAAGACGATCTTCACTGGCCAAGGACGGAGCCGAACCACCACCGTCGTCGGTAGCGAAACCGTCCGAATGGAAGTTCGCGTTCAGGTGGCCTCAATTTGACAAACCTATTCGCCAACGACCAACAAATTTTCTGATTGACGTAAATAAATGTCGATCAGTACAAAGACCGTCCGGTGCGCGCGTTACACCCTGCGCAATCGAAATTACGTCGCTCCGGGTTTGACCGCAAGGATATTCACGACGGGATCGCCTCCCGGGTATCTCTACTGCACAACGGACGATGGGCAATCCTCGCGGTGAAGATCGCCGCAGATGGCTAAACGAGCGGCGACATGTGCATGCGCGAATTCTTGGGCAACTGCGCGGCAAGAAATTGCATTTGATCAGCCAAGATGCGACGATTCATGAGAATCAGCGATTCTTGGTAGGAGGGTGTGTAGGGTAGGTAGACCGGCAACATATGAGCCTCTTCCGGTGTTTTGGAGCCCTTCCTGGTGTTGCAACGGCGGCAGGCGGTTAAACAATTTGTCCAAACGTCCTTCCCGCCTCGCGAGATTGGGATGACGTGATCACGACTTAGCTGCCGATCCTTGAAAATCTGCTCGCAATAGGCGCAGATGTACCTGTCCCGAACGAAGAGGCCGGAATTCGTCAGGATCGGCGTGCAGCTTTGCCAAGCCAGCGGGTTGCGTCCATGTAGCGTTACGATGCTCGAAACGCGAACCGCTGAGCGCTTGCCGGTCCTGCGACAGTGGCCGCCACGAATTTCAAACTCCACGGAGCCAATTTGCCTGGCAATGCGACCAGTCACCACATGGACAACGGCATCCTGCCAGCGCATCCATCCCACGGGGAATCCGGTGCCGTCAACCGCCAAAACCAGCACGCGAGGCCTTCCCGAAGCATCGGGTTCGGTGACTAGTGACTCGCGGACGATGTCAACATCTTCGAAACCGACCAGTTCCTTTGGATGGCTCGAGCTAACCGCTCGCGCGGCGCCGCTCGATGTATTTCCATGCTGGTTCATTTCAGTCGACGTTCGCGTGGGCAACGTTCGCGGTTCTGCCCTTCCGCCCCAGAAAATGCGACGTGACGGTCGGCTGCGGGTCGAACATCTCGGTGCTCGCGAACTGATGTGCAGGCGATGCGACCGCAGAGGCATACTGCTACCTTCGGAATTCGTGCAGTCGCGGTGCACCCAAGGCTATAACTTGCGCCGCGAAGTGGCTTCTCGAAGAACGCCGTTGACGTAAAGAACCCAGCGTGGGTCCTACCTTTACGCCGGGACGATTCGGCAGGAATGAACCCCAGTTTGTCATCATAGTTTTGCCGACTGGCTTTAGAGGCAGGCAGCAAAACTATGACGGCCGGTGACGGGGAAAAGAACAGCAGCGGCATGTTCGCTTCCTCGGGGCGCCGGTTCCCCTTGCGGGTGTTGCACGAGCGGCAGGCGGTAACGACGTTGGTCCATTCATGGCGTCCGCCCCGTGATACCGGAACGATATGTTCCACCGTGAGGTCGGATTCGCTGCCGTGCATCCCGCAGTATGCGCAGACCTGGCGGTCGCGGGCGAACAGGCGGTATTTGCTCAGTCCCACGTGCCCGCGGCTGGGGTTGCGGTGGCGGCCGCGGATCATGACGATGGAACTGCTGACCACGCAGGACCGCTCGCCGGAGACTTCCTGGAGCCCGCCCGTCATGGCAAAGCGCGAATCGCCCAGGTCGTGTACGACCTTGCCGGAAGCGTAGTATCGGGCGGCGCGCGTCAGCGCTGCCCATCGCACCGGTTGTCCGTGGGAGTCGACGATCAGAATGCGGGGGGGTGTCTCTAGGCCGCGCATACGCGCATATTGCCACTTCGGAACGAACTTTGCATGACTGCCGTCTCGCCGCGCACGTCCTCCGCCGGGGCCCGGCGAGCCGCATTGACCGATACCGCCAAGGTCGCCGAGCCCGTCGAGCGCGAACTCAAGCTGCGCCTGCGAGCGCAGGACGTGGCGCTGCTGCGGGCGCGCCTGGATGCACGGGCGCAATCGCGCACCCAGGTCGTGGACAGCATCTATCTTGACACCCCGGACCGCCGCCTGGCGGCCGCCCGGGCGGCGCTGCGACTGCGCGCGCTGGGACAGGGCCGCCGCCGCTGGGTGCAGACGCTCAAGACCGAAGACCACGGCGCGGCCTTTTCCGCACGCGGAGAATGGGAAACCGCCGCTCCGGGCGGCCGCCTTGCCCCGCGCCTGCTGGCCGATTCCCCGCTGGAGCGGCTGCTCGCCCCCGGCGACCCTACCGGCGAGGGCGCGGCGCGGATGCGGCTGGCCCCGGTCTTTCGTACGCGGTTTACCCGCACGATCTGGGACATAGCCGAATCCGGCGCACGCGTCGAGGCGGCAATCGACGAGGGACAGATCGAGGCCGGCACCGCGCGCGAGACCATCCTCGAAGCCGAACTCGAACTCAAGGCCGGTCCGGCTCAGGTCATCTGGCAACTGGCGCTCGAACTGGCCTGCGGTCGGCAGGGCACGGCGCCCCGCACGCGCCTTGCCCTGGTCCCTTATGGCGACTCCAAGGCCGCTCGTGGCTACCGGCTGGCCGCTGGCGCTGCATCCATGCCACAGCGGGCCCGTGCGGTGCCTGACCTGGACGCGACGCAGGGGGCGAGGACGGCTGCGGGCTTGCTGATTGCCCATGAAATGATCGCACTGCTGGCCAATGTCGACGGCCTGCGCACCGGCACCGACACGGAATTCGTCCACCAGGCGCGGGTCTGCCTGCGCCGCATGCGCGCCAGTCTCGATGTACTCGGCGTGCATTTGCCCGCGCCGCTGGATCGGGCCCTGGGCAAATGGGGTGAGCGCTTTGGCGTCGTGCGCGATTGGGATGTGCTGTGCGAGCAGCTGTTGCCCCGGCTGATCGATGCGCTTGGCGCGGCAGATTCGGCACCCTGGGCACGCGTCGTTGCGGCCGCCGGGCGCCGCCGCGCTACGGCCACCGCCCGGCTGCGCCGGCAGCTCGACTCACCGGCATTTGCCGACCTGGCCCTGCGCCTGCTGCAATGGAGCATGGCGCCTGCGGCGGCTGCCGGCGGTGGCACGGACAAGCCGGCCGGCGCGCTGGCGCTCAAGACCGTGCGCAAGCGGCTGCGACGCCTTGCCGATGCCGGCCGGAATTTTGCGCGGCATTCACCGCAGCGCCAGCACCGCATCCGCCTGCAGGCCAAGACGGTGCGCTACGCGATTGACTGCCTGGCGCCGATGTTGCCCGGCCGGCTGCAGGGTGCGGTGCGGCGGGCGCTTGGACGGTTCCAGGAAGCCGCGGGGCGTGCGCAGGACGCGCGGGTGGCGCTGGCAGCCGTGCAGCGCCTGACGCGCTCGGCCGAGCTGCGCCGCGCCGCTGCCCACTGGGCCGCCGCGCAGCGCGCAAAATCGGCGGGCAAAGCCCGGCGCCTGGCCGCGCGCCTCAGCGCTTGAGCGCCAGCCGCGGCTCCGGCATCTGGGCCGGGCGCACGGCATTGCCCTGGCCAAATCCGGCGCCGATGCTGGTTGCCTGATCCACCTGCTCTGCGGTCTGCAGACCGGCCACGATCAGCCACTCTTCCTTGACCCCGGCCACCCGGGCCTCGAGCGCAAGGTTCTTCCACGCCTCGTCATGCTGCGAAGTCGGCACCAGCACCTTCGCGAATTCCGGTTCCACGAGGGCGAATGCGCCCATTTCCATGGCCATGCGCGGCTCGGTGACCCGCAGACCGACGGTGATCTGCTGCGCGCGCAGGTAGTCGACGAAGGCGCGGATCCGGTACTGCGATTTGACGAGCTCTATGGACCCGCGCAGCATTACCACCAGCCGGTGGGCCACCAGGGCATTGGCGCGCAGTTTCTTGTCGATGCGCTCGTCGTACTTTTGAATGGTGCCAAACGAGAGGGTCACCCCGACCTGTTCGGTTTCCTCGCGCGCCAGCATGCCCAGTCCCTGTTCCAGGCCGAGCAGTTGTATGCGTGACCACTGCACCGGCGAGGGCGTGAAACCATCGGCCCAAAGGTAGACCTCGTCGAACCAGCGCATCGGAGTTTGCAGCGATCGCGTGGGCCAGATGGTGGCGCAGACGTCGCCGTCAGGCGCCGTTTCGATCTCGCTGCAGATCGTTCTGGCCGGCCACCGGTATGCGGGTGTCATCGCGGCACCTTGCCTGGCGGCGCGTGGGGATCCGTCCGGAATTGCGGTCATGGTCGGCACATCTCTGGCATGGTAGCGACGATACCGGGTTCACCCCGGGCTGGCGTCCCATCAAATGCGGGATGGGTAACGCCCTTGTTCGACCAAGGCCCCCCACCCGGGCCCGCCGCCGGGATGATCCCCGTCAAAGGGAGCCGCGTTCCGCCGGCGCGGCGACGGCGTTTGGCCGGAGTGCGGTCATGTTAACCGTACAATCGCCGCATCGCTGCACCGCAAGATTGGGAATGAAAGCCTCCGCGCATAACCTTCGGTCGGCCCTGGTTCCGCGTTCCGTTGCACTGCTTGGCGCAACCGATCGTCCCGGGGCACTGGGCCGTGACGTGATGCGCAACCTGCTCGACGGGGGATTCCAGGGCGAAATCTTTGCGGTGAACCCCAGGCACGAATTGGTGGCTGGCCGGCGCTGCTACGCCAGGCTTGCCGGCCTGCCGTCGGTACCGGACCTCGTCGTCATCGTGACGCCCGCCGCTGCCGTTCCGCAGGTGGTGCAGGAGGCGGCAGCGTTGGGCGTTCCCGGCGTTCTGGTGCTCTCCGCGGGTTTTGCCGAGGCGGGGCCCGAGGGTGTCGCGCTGCAGCGGCATATGCTGGACCAGGCAGGCCAGACCGGCCTGCGCCTGATAGGCCCCAACTGTCTGGGGCTGATGCGCCCGTCCATCGGGCTCAACGCGACCTTTGCGCGCACCGCCGCCCGGCCGGGAAACATCGGCCTGGTGTCGCAGTCCGGTGCGGTTGCCGCGGCCCTGCTCGATTACGCGTGGTCGGCGGGCTTTGGCTTTTCTTCGGTGGTCACCACCGGGGATGGATCCGACGTCGAGTTTTCCGACGTGATCGATTTCCTTGCCCTGGACCCGCAGACGCGCAGCATCATTTTGTATGTGGAAGGCGTGCAGCGGCCGCGGCAGTTCCTCTCCAGCCTGCGCGCCGCCGCCAGCATCAAGCCGGTAATCGTTCTCAAGGCCGGCCGCCATGCCACCGGTTCACAGGCGGCACTCAGCCACACGGGTGCCCTGGCCGGCAACGACGCCGTCTTCGACACCGCACTGCGCCGTACGGGCGCCATCCGCATATCCAAGTATCCACAGCTCTTCACCGCCTCGCTGGCGCTGCTCAGCGGCCGCCTGCCCAAAGGTTCGCGGCTCGCGGTCATCACCAACGGCGGGGGGCCCGGCGTGCTGGCCGCCGACGCGGTTGCCGACGCCGGCCTTACGCTGGCGCAACTGGGCGCGCCCACCCGGGCCCGGCTGGACGCACTTTTGCCGCCCACGTGGTCGCACGCCAATCCGGTCGACGTCATCGGTGACGCGGACCGCGAGCGCTTTGCCAGTGCCTTCGACGCCGTGCTGGCCGACGACAGCAATGATGGCGTGCTGGTGCTTTTCTGCCCCACCATCCGGCTGGGCGCGGCCGAACTGGCACACGCCCTGTTGCCCATGGCCAATGCCAGTACCAAGCCGGTGGTGTCGGCCTGGCTGGGCGAGGCCGATGCTTCCCAGGGGCGCACGGTGCTGCGCCAGGCCGGCTATGCCGCCATGCGCAGTCCCGAACAGGGTGTCGAATCCTTTTCCTACCTGGCGCGATTCGTCCAGCACCGCGAGCTGCGCCTGCAGCTGCCGCCGCCCGTCAGCCGCGATGCCGAGAGCCTGCCCCTGCAGCTCGAGGCGGTGCGGTCCGTCCTGGAGCAGGCGCGGTCCCAGGGCCGCACGCTGCTGGCCGAAGACGAGGCAAAGTCCCTGCTGGCGGCCTGCGGCATCGAAGTGGCCCAGGGACGACTGGCGCGCAACGCGCTCCAGGCCCGCGAGATGGCCGAGACGATCGGCTACCCCGTCGTGCTCAAGGTGCGCGCCGAGGGCATCTCCCACAAGAGCGATGTGGGCGGTGTGCTGCTGTCGCTCAAGTCGCCCGAGGAAGTCGGGCTGGGCTTCGAACTCATCCGCGAACGCGTGCAGCAGCGCGCCCCGGGTGCCCAGTTCCGCGGCGTGCTGGTACAGCGCATGGTCGCCCGGCCTTCCGGGCGCGAGCTCATCGTGGGTATCGCCCGCGATCCCTCGTTCGGCCCGGTCATCAGCTTTGGCATGGGCGGCATCGCCGTCGAGGTGGTGCGTGACTCGGCGCTGGCCCTGCCGCCGCTCAACCGCATGCTGGCGGGCGACCTCATCGATCGCACCCGGGTGGCGAGCATGCTGGGCGCCTTCCGCGGCCTGCCGCCCATCGATCGCGGCCGCCTCATCGACGCGCTGCTGCGCGTCTCCGAGCTGGCGTGCGAGTTTCCGTGCATAGCCGAACTCGACATCAACCCGCTGCTGGCCGACGAATCCGGCGTCATCGCGCTCGATGCCCGCGTGGTGATCGACCAGCGACCGCTGTTCGCCGACCCGGTCTATTCGCACTTGGCCATCCATCCTTACCCCAAGGCGCTGGAGCGGCCGCTGGTGCTCGCCGACGGCGTCCAGTTGCTGCTGCGCCCGGTGCGCCCGGAGGATGCCGAGGCGCAAAAGCGCTTCGTCTCGCGCCTTTCCGACCTCACGCTCTACCGGCGCTTCCACGCGCCGGTTCGCGAATTGACCCTCGATCGCCTGGTCCGGTTCACGCAGATCGACTACGACCGCGAGATGGCCTTCGTGGCCATCGACGCGAGCCAGGGCCAGGACGAGATCCGCGGCCTGGCCCAGTACAACCGCGATGCCGACGGCGTGCGCGCCGAATTCGGGATCGCCGTGGAAGACAGCTGGCAGGGCAGGGGACTGGGATTCGCGCTGATGGCGGCGCTCGAGGCCTGCGCCCGCGAGCGCCAGGTGGTGCAGATGTTCGGCTACGTGCTCGCCGAGAACGACTCGATGCGCGGCATGATGGTGGCGCGCGGCTATTCCCCGGTGCGGGAAGAGGACGAACCGGGGATCATCCGCTTCGAACTTCCCCTGGCGCCGGCCGCACCGCCGGGCGGCGAACCGCTGCTGGGAAAATAGCCGCCCGCGGGCAACCACGGTCGGCCTCGCCATGAAGAACCTGGGATTCAACCACTACAACCTGCGCGCGTCCTTCCCGATGCTCGATACGTTGCGGGACTTCTACTGTGAGATCGTGGGCCTGTGCGTGGGCGCGCGCCCACCGTTGGCGAGCGAGGGCTACTGGCTATACGCGGGCGAGCAGGGCGTGCTCCATCTGTCACTCGCGCGCCCGGGCGAACCGCGCGAAGGGCCACCTGCCGGCACCTTCGATCATGTTGCGTTCACCTGCACCGGTTGCGCCGGCTATCAGGCAATGCTCGACGAACGCGGGGTCGACTACCGCGTGGTGCGCCTGCCGGAATCTGGCCAGGTGCAGATCTTCCTCCGCGACCCGGCCGGCAATGGCGTGGAACTCAACTTCGCCCCCGGTAGCGACTGAGGGCCGCGTCACGCTTCGGCCGGCAAGGCGTTGACCTGGGCTATTGCCTTCGCCCATTGCCGGGGGTAGCGTCAGCCTTCAGCCGCGCCCAAGCCAGGTGCCTAGCGCCGCCACGGAGGCTTACCCATGAATAATCCGGTCAGCTGGTTTGAAATCTACGTGCAGGACATGGCGCGCGCCAAGGCGTTTTACGCGGCCGTCTTCGGGGTGGCGTTCACGAAGATCGGCGACGGCACTGTCGACATGTGGGGTTTCCCGATGCGCGCGGACGGTTATGGTGCCTCGGGCTCGCTGGTCCACATGCCGGGCTTTCCTTCCGGCGGCAACAGCGTCCTCGTCTACTTCAACTGCGCTGACTGTGCCATCGAGGCCGGCAAGGCCGCCGCATCGGGCGGCCGGATCATGAAGCCCAAGATGTCCATAGGGCAATACGGCCATATTGCCCTGGTCTTTGACACCGAGGGCAACATGATCGGCCTGCATTCGATGCAATAGCCGGCGTCGCGCCTTGGGGCGTGTTCGGAGAAATCGCCGACTTCGGCCATCGACAAGCGTCATCCGGACTAGCGTGCGCCAATCACGTGGCCGGATGAATGTTCCAACCGACTCCATCGGACGGCTGCCGATGGATCGACCTGACGAGGCGTCCGGCACGGTCTTGCGGGCGTAACGAGTCGCCTGCATTCGCATGATGATTCGCGCCCGGCGGGTGTGTGAATGCAATCCGGATGTCATCCATTTACATCAGCGCGCACCGGCGATGCCGCTAGTTCAAACGTCAGGCAGTAAAGGCAGGCGCCCTCCGCTACTGTGCATCGGGTCGTGAATCGCGAATCTCCTGATGGGTTCGCGTGGCGCGGCGCCTCGCAGTTGCAACCAGGAGCATGCCGTTGAATAACTCAATCACATCCGCCACAGTCGATCTGACACACCCAACTGGTCCGTCACGCAGCCCACGCGCGCTCGGATTCATCCTGAAGGCCTTGCCGGTTCTCGCCTTGTCGTTATTGCCTATCAGCGTCTGGGCACAAAGCTGCGGGGCGTGCGTCGCGCCACCGCCGCCGCCGCCGCATCCGCAGAACAATAACTGTGCGGCGTGTCACGCAGTGCCTACGCCCACACCGACGCCCACACCGACGCCCACACCGACACCCACACCCACACCCACACCGACACCGACACCGACACCCACACCCACACCGACACCGACGCCCACGCCAGCGCCGAAGCACCAACACCATCACGCAAGCCGTGGGACGGACGCCGACGATGCCAGGACCGTTGCACCGACGACTCCAACAGCGCCGGCCAGTGGAACCAGGGACGATTAAGACCCACAGCTGGCAACGCTGGATTTGACGAAATCCCGCGACGATCGAATCGTCGCGGGCATTACTTTGGCGACAGGAGATCAACGTGACCGTGCACTCGATTTTGCGCGTGCTGGGCGTAGGAGCCGGCAAAGGCCGGAGGCTGACGACGGCGTTGTTCGTTCTGTCCGCCGCCTTCACGCTGGGCGCGGTTGCGTCCGCCACCAAGCGCTATGCCGCCTCCGGCAGGACGACATACCTGACCGCGCCCGTGGCTCGCGGAGACGTGCGCAGTGTCGTGATGGCCACGGGCACGCTCCAGGCCCACCGGCAGGTCGATGTCGGCGCGCAGGTTTCGGGCCAACTTCGCGCCCTGCGCGTCAGGCTTGGCGAAGCCGTACAGAAGGGGCAACTGCTCGCGGAAATCGACCCGGCGCTGCCGCAGGCGGCGCTGCGCTCGGCACAGGCCAATCTGCAAAGCCTTCAGGCCCAGCGTCGCGCGATCGCGGCAAGCCTGTGGCAGGCCGACCTGGCGCTACTGCGCCAGAAGCAGATGCTTGCGCGCGACGCCACCTCGCATCAGGATCTGGAGGCCGCGACGGCCCAGAATGATGTGCTGCGGGCCAACCTCGCGTCGATAGATGCGCAGATTTCCCAGTCGCGGGCGCTGGTGGACACCGCTCAAACCAATCTGGCATACACCAAGATCACGGCTCCGATGGACGGCGAGGTCGTTGCAATCATCACGCAGGAAGGGCAGACCGTGGTCGCATCGCAGCAGGCTCCGGTGATACTCAAGATCGCCGCCCTGGACACCATCACGGTCAAGGCCCAGGTCTCCGAAGCCGACGTGATACGCATCGCGCCCGGTCAGGTCGCCTACTTCACGATACTCGGCGATGCCGAGGCCCGCCACCCGGGCACGCTGCGCGCAATCGAGCCCGCGCCGCAGGATTTTTCCAACCCCGACTCCAAGCCGGGGGGGCCGGTGTTCTACAACGCGCTCTTTGAAGCGTCCAATCCCGAGCACCGCTTGCGCATCGGCATGACCGCGCAGGTGACGGTCATCCTAGAACAGGCCAGGAATGTCCTGTACGTACCGCTCTCTGCGCTTGGTCAGCGAACGCCGGATGGCCGCTATCCGGTGCGGGTGCTACGGCCCGGCGCCGACCCGCAGACGATCCAGCTGGACATCGGCATCAACGACCGCATCAATGTGCAGGTGCTTCAAGGGTTGAAAGAAGCCGAACGGGTCATCGTGGCCGACGACGGCGTGTAGGGCGACAGCCCCCGGGGAACGACGATGTTCGACGGACAGATTGCCGCATTCGTGCGCAGGCTGAGGGATGCGCCGGCGCCGCTTCAGCCGGTGCTGAGGCTGCGCGGTGTATCCAAAGCGTACATGGTCGGCGAAAGAGCGGTACTGGCGCTCGCGGACATCGACTTGACGCTGCATGCCGGCGTCATGGTTGCGATCGTCGGTCCCTCGGGCTCGGGAAAGTCGACACTGATGAACATTCTCGGGTGCCTCGACCGCCCGAGCAGCGGCAGTTACCGCATCGGCCGGCTGGAGGTGCGCGACTGCGGCCGCAATGCCCTGGCGCGGCTGCGGCGGCGCTACTTCGGCTTCGTCTTCCAGCGTTGCCACCTGCTGCCGCGGCTCACCGCGCTGCAAAATGTCGAGATGCCGGCCATATACGCCGGGGCACCGCCGGCAGAGCGGCGTGCGCGCGCCGCGAAGTTGCTCATCCGCCTGGGGCTGGGCGACAGAATGGAGCACCTCCCGAGCGAGCTCTCCGGAGGACAGCAGCAAAGGGTCGCCATCGCGCGCGCGATGATCAACGGTGCAGCGGTCATCCTGGCCGATGAGCCGACCGGCGCACTCGACAGCGCGACCGGGCAGGCGACCCTGCGCAACCTGACAGACCTGCAGGCGCGGGGCCACACCGTTGTCATCGTCACGCACGATCCTGAGGTGGCAGCGCATGCCGAACGCATCATCGAACTGCGCGACGGCCGAATCGTTGCGGACCGGCCCAATCCGGCGCGCGCGAACGGGCGATCCGACGGCGGCGCAGCCCGGCAGCGGCTGCAACGGCTGCCGGGCAAGCGCGGGCCGGTGGCACCGGCGCGTTTGCTGCTGGAGGCATTCACCATTGCCCGGCAGGCGCTGCTCATGCATCGCATGCGAACAGGTCTCACCATCATCGGCATTGCCATCGGCATCGCCGCGGTCGTATCGATCATGGCTGTCGGTGAAGGGGGGCGTCGCCACATGCAGGAGACCATCGGCGCCATGACCAGCAACCTGATCGAGTTCCGGCGCGGTACTGGCTGGGGAGACAGCCGGGCCAGCGCGGTGCATACCCTGCTCGCCGTCGACGCAGCCGCGTTGCAGGGCCAGGACTATGTGGCGGCCCTGACGCCGCTGACGCAGGGTTCGTTCACGGTGCGTCATCGCGACGCCAGCGCCACTGCCACCGTCAGCGGCGTAGGCGAAGGTTATTTTGAAGTGCGCAACGTCGCGGTCCGCCACGGCAGAACCTTCCGATCGGATGATCTGGACCGGCAGGCGCAGGTTGCGGTGATCGACCAGGAGACGCGCCGCGCGCTGTTTACTTCGACCGAAGACCCGATCGGCCAGGTCATCATCGTCGGCAATGTCCCGTGCACCGTGATCGGCGTCGCCAGCGCCGCCAGCCAGCAATTGCTTTCAAGTCCCGGCCCCAATGTGCTGCTGCCATATACGACAGCCGGCGTGCGGCTTTTCGGACGAATGTACTTCGACAGCATCGTCGTGCGCACCGCTGCCGGCCTGGACGGCACCCTGGTCGAGCACAGCCTCAGCCGGCTGCTTGCGTATCAGCACGGCACCAGGGACTTCTTCACGAACAACATGGATGCCCTTTCGAAGGCGTACGAGAGCACCACCCGCTCGATAACGCTGATGCTGTCCATGATCGCGTCGATCGCATTGCTGGTGGGCGGCGTCGGAGTCATGAACATCATGCTGGTGTCGGTTTCCGAACGCTCGCGCGAGATTGGCATACGCGTGGCAGCGGGTGCCCGACGCGCGGACATTTCCCGCCAGTTCCTCAGCGAAGCCGTCGCCATTTGCGTGATCGGAGGCGCAGCCGGCATTGCGCTGGCTTTGGGCGCGGGCCTTGTCTTTTCTGTCTTCGTCACGGAATGGCGCATGGTATTTGCCCCCGCTTCGTTCGTTCTGGCATTCGGCTGCGCCATGCTCATGGGCCTGGTCTTTGGCTTTCTTCCGGCGCGCCGGGCGGCCGATCTGGATCCGGTCGCCGCGCTGGCGCGGGAATGAGGGTGCGCAGTGCGTAGGAGCGGCTTCGCCGGTCTTCTATGCGCCTGCGTCGTCGTGGCCGGATGCGGCACTGCGCCGGCCAACTGGCAGCGGCCCGCGGTACGGCTGCCGTCAAACTGGCAGACGGCTACAGCCGGAAAGATTGCGAATCCGCAGGTATGGTGGCGCAACTTCCAGGACCCGCAGCTCGATTCGCTGGTGGATCGTGCATTGCGGACCAACAACGACTTCGCCGCGGCGGTAGTGCGCGTGCGCCGGGCGCAGCTCGAGGCAGAACTGACGGATACCAATCGCAGGCCATCGATCACCGCGGGTGCCGCCAGCGGCTTGACGCGAGGATACAACCCCGTGGCGACGGTACGCGCGAGCGGCGTCACCACGGCACTGAGCTATGAAGTCGATCTTTGGGGAAAGCTGGCCAGTCAGCGCAATGCCAGTCGCTGGGAGGCCGACGCGACGCAGGCAGATTGCCGTGCCTATGCCGCTGCGCTGGTCGGCACCACGGCCAAGCTCTATTGGCAACTGGCGTACCTGAACCAGCTCCTCGCGATGGCCGACGCCGACATCAACTACGCGGAGCAGACCCTCGCATTGACGCGCGCCCGGCACGAAGCCGGTTCGATCTCCGGTTTGAACACGGCCGAGGCAGCGCTGAACCTTTCCAACCTGCAGTCGGTTCGTGCCCAGCAATTGCAGCAGCGCGCGGAGACCCGGATCGCCCTGTCGCTGCTGTTCGACCAGCCGCCGGCTGCGATTGGCGCAGAGCGTGCTTCGCTCGCAGAGGGGGGGCTGCCTCCGATCGGCGCCGGAATTCCGGCGGAGGTACTGGCCAACCGGCCCGATCTGGAGGCGGCCGAACTGCGCCTTCGCGAGGCGGCGGCTGTGGTGGACGCAACGCGGGCGAGTTTTTATC